>Ga0326727_10019538_pt1 | contig 13592 bp, 13 predicted proteins | sample MB2enrmetagenome_FD_207643 | JGI IMG/M metagenome (GOLD analysis project Ga0326727, IMG submission 207643) | Lab enriched peat soil microbial communities from McLean, Ithaca, NY, United States - MB29MY | ecosystem: Environmental > Terrestrial > Soil > Wetlands > Peat | place: USA: New York... | reverse complement strand
CCGATCTTAAATTTCCCTACCGGCAGGCGACGGTGATCGCCGTTGACGCGCGAATACAAGCCCGCGCTTGCTTGAAGTTCGAGCATGTCGTCGGATGGGTTGACGGTCCAAATTCGAGCGTAATCCGCATGCATATGTCTGACGATCGAGTCGGCGCATTGGCGGAGCATCCCGGATAATGAGTCCTCAGTCGTTAGCGAGAGACTGACATCGGCCGTCAGAGCAGCGAGCTGTACCCGCTCCGCCAGGGCAATCCCAGCCCTCTTTCGATCCGTCACGTCTCGGGCAAAGGCTGATACGCCGGTGACTTTTATATCTGAGATGATCGGATTAAAAGAGACGTCGAAGACACTGCAGTCGTCTCCGGCCGTTTCGGAGTATTCGGCGACAAATCGTTCTCCGTCAAACGCGCGCGCGTACCACTTTCTCCAACGAGGCCAGTCGTTATCCTTAAAGATCTCTTGAAGGCTGGTGCTTGGTCGGACCGCAACGCCCGACCTTGCTGCGAAGGAGTGTTTAAAGAATGAATTAAAACTTATGAGGCGAAGATTGATGTCTACCGACCAGATAATGTCGATGGTATTTTCGATCAGGGTCGATAGATCGGCTGCAGCACGTCGAGATTCCTGCTCTGCGCGCTTTCGGATTAGAACGTTGCCTAATTGTTCGGCGGCTCCGGAAACTACGTCTAAATACGCCTGATCTTGACGACAGCGGTTCGTAGCGAAGAATTCAATGACGGCAAGAACATCACAGTTGGATCTGATTGGAATCGCGCAGCCGGTTCGAAGCCCAGCCGCTTCGGCGTCCTTCGCGCGCACGCCTGAATCGGCCGTCGCGATGTCTTCCGCCCACAATGCTTGACGAGTCTGATAAGCCCTGCCCGGGAGACCCTGCCCGCTTTCGAAAGCGAGCGTCTTGCTGATCTCAATGAACTGAGATGCAAATCCAGGTCGCGCAAAGGCTGCCACCCAGTTCAGCTTGCCGGCAGGTCCAGGTACCCACGCCTGACCCAATGCCCATCCTGTAATGTCGCATACCTTGAGCAGGCCGATCTCTAACGCCGTAGCTTCATCCGGTGCTTCGGCGATTGCTGCAGTCAGAGTTTGCAGGAGGCGCAATTCTGAGGTGCGGCGTGTTACCGAAGCCTCAATTCCTGCGTTCGTTTGTTCAAGCCGCGCTTGACGCTCTGCAATGGTGCGCATTTCGGCCATGCTGCGCACGCACGCCGGGATCAGGAAGGCGTCTTCAAACGCCAGCCATCCGGAATGCTCGAGCCACCGCCAGCTCCCTCCTGCAGCCACGCCGTATACCGACTGCGGCCAGATCATTCCGCGTAGGAAATGATCGAATGAGACCAATACCGTCGCGGTTATGAGAACTGGCCAGTCCCGATAGAAAGCCAAGAAAGCGAGAGAGCCGAAGATATGGAAATGCGTCTCAATTCTGCCGCCAGTCAAGTGAATCAACAATAAGCCAATGAGAATCTGTCCGATTGCAATGACGTGGCGCGTCAGAGTGTGGCCGGGCCGAGTGAATCCAAGATAGACCGGCGGACCGATGATTATGCCGCCTAAGAAGAGAGCTGCCCAAACGTGGGAATGAGTGTGACTCGATAGACCCTCCCAGGATCGTGGGGATATCCAACAGGCCGTGGCTACAGCCACGGCCCACTCGATGACGAGGAGGATCGAAAAGAGCCGATCCGTGCGACATAACACCTGGCTGCGATGCATCTGGAACAACGCGTCCGCGCGCGCGGTTACTGAGAGATGGTCAGCACAGCTATTCCTCGCTTCAACCACGCGCGGCCTCCTTCCGGATGAGTCGGGATCCTTTCGCATCGGATAGGTGGAGATACTCGCGCACCCGATAACGACCGTTACTCAGTAGGCTGGGGATGAAGACGTCTGGACGTCGAGGAGGAGCAAGAGATTGAATCGTATTATCAGCAGTATTGGGGCACTGTGTTCTCAGGTTTTTTTCGGGAAGCGAGCAACACATGGCGTGAGTATACGTGGTTAGCGCCAGACAAGAATTATCGCCCGCCGTAAAACCAGGCCGAGTTACGCTCATGAAGAAAAGCTAGCTCACAGGCACATGGCTGCAACAAATAATGAGCCGATCGTCGTTGATTCAACAATGACGGTGAAAGAATATCAGCCCCAGTGTGAGCGCGAGAATGTGTTTTCAGCTATCGCGGGAACATTGAGGCGAATGATTAGTTTGTCCGAACATTAATGACGATCAAGATGCGGCCGACCGAGCCGGATTCTGGCTCGGTCGCCGCGGAGCTGTAATCGGTGCGCAAGATCGCTGAGATGAGCCGCGGTCCGGCTGTGCTGGTGTGATGCTAATAGGTTGCACCGGCGGTAGGCATCGGCCGCTGCATTTCAATCACTTTGACAATAATCCTTGCCCTTTCATCCAATCGCTCAGGCGTGCAGTCCATGTTGCCAGTACCGGATCCTTTGTCGCGAGGCCGACGCCGTGAGGACCCCTGGAATAAATGTGCATTTCGGCAGGCACCTTGGCTTGCTTGAGTGCGAGATAGAACAGCACACTGTTCTCCGGGAGCACGCCAGCATCCGTATCCGTGTGGAAAAGGAACGTGGGTGGAGTACGTGAATTGACCTGCTTCTCGTTGCACAGGCTCTCGACAAGCTTCTGGTCAGCATCTTCGCCGAGCAGGTTTTTCCGAGAACCCATGTGGGCGATTGGTGGCAGCAGAGTTATCACGGGGTAGCATAAGATCGCGAAGTCCGGCCGGCAGTCGGTTCGATCGATCGGATCGGTGGCGACCGGGTCGCCACTGTCGAAGTGCGTGGCAACGGTGGAGGCCAGGTGTCCGCCAGCCGAGAATCCCCAGACGCCGATCCGGCTCGGGGCGACCCCCCATTCGGCGGCACGCGAGCGCACGGTGCGAATTGCCCGTTGGACGTCCAGCATCGGCGTTGGATGCCGATAGCGAGGCGCCAGGCGATAGTGCAACACGAAGGCGGCGATACCCAGTTTGTTCAGCCAAGCGGCTGGCTCTTTGCCTTCGTGCCCCAAGGCAAGATGCCGGTACCCGCCACCGGGACAGACGACGACCGCTGTTCCGTTCGCCAGGTCGGGAGGCGGCAGGTAGACATCGATCGAAGGTATGTCTTCCTTCTCGGTGCCCTTCGCGCCGGGCGCGCCTGCTGGCCAAAGTAGCACGGACTTCGGTTCGGGGTCAGCACTTAGGACAAGAGCAACGGAGAGGAGTGCGATGTTCATGGTGGGATGTGGTCCGGGTGGGGTTGGCAGGCGATTTTCCGCGCATTCCCGTTCTATGTCCGCGTCGTCTAACCGGCATCGGCTATCGGCGGTGCGGCGTGGACGGTATAATACCTGACGAGGGGAAGGTTCTTTTCCCGCCCGGGGGCGATCTGGTTTCGACCGGGCAAGATGAGGTGTTGGTGGCGTGTCGTGGTTGATCAGATGGCCACGTAAAAATCTGATCACACTGATAACTGCAGAACCGCAGTTCTCCATGGCGGCCTAATAAAGGCTGCCCCGTGTCCGGGAGCTTCGCCTGAGAGGTCCTGGCTCGGTTGCCAAATCAGGCTCGCTGTCGCTGGAGGCCGGCCTTTCGGGGTCGACCATGTCGGAGGAGGCGATGGCTAAACTTCACAACCGATTAGCCGCGAGTGCAGCCTGCCCGTCGGGGGAGCTCGCGGCGAACGCGATGGCAGTGCCGCAAGGCACTGGCCGTCAAACGTAGACGGGCTACACACGTAGAAACCGGCACTGAAGTGCTTCGGGACGCGGGTTCGATTCCCGCCGCCTCCACTAGAAACCGCGTCGTACGACGCGGTTTCTTGCTTTATGGTCCGGGTCATGACACGGCGGGCCACTTGTCGCGGGACAAGAACTCGTGGACAAGGCCCTGAAAATGGTGGACGCCGTTCTCCCGCTTGACGGAGAACCGGCCGCGGTCGTACGTACGCGAATGCAAGCGAATCTGGACAGCTTCACAAATCCCTATGTCTTCGACCTGCGTTTGCTCGCCGAATGCGATGGTTCGCGCGATCGCCTCGGGCACGCCGGGACCGGCCGACGTGGGGATGTACCATTCGAATACCGTTCGCGTCCGCTCCGGCGACAACGGCAACACAATATTCAGAGAGACATTGTCCGGATAGGCGTTCAACATCCAGTTCGGAAAGACCCAGAAATACAACGCATCGTTGCTGTCCGCGGCGTAGAGTCGCTCCGCCGCCGGACCGATCGCCGCCCGGAACGGTGCGTACTGACGCGAGAAGAATCGGTGCGTCTCCACACGATAGCGCGAGTAATCGAGTTCGCGGAACAAACCGGGATGAGCCGTAGGCACGTGATAACCCTCGAGGTAGTTATCGACGTACACTTTCCAGTTGCAGGCAACATCGTAGATTCGGCGCTCGCAGAGTCGCAATCCGGCCAGGTCGAGATCGGCCGTCTGCTCAATAATGCCGGCGAGAACGGTTTCCAGGGACGGCGCGGTCGCATCGAAATTCACGAAGATGAACGGACCCCACTCCGCAGCCCGTAGCGGCACCAGGCCGAAAGCCTGGCGATCGAAATTCCGTACGTCCTCAAATTCCGGTGTTCCGAGCAGTTTTCCGTCCAGGCCGTAGGTCCAGCCGTGATAGCTGCACTGCAACGTCTGCCGGTTGCCGCAACCTTCAGCGACCGATCCGGCGCGATGGCGACAGACGTTGCTGAATGCCCGTATTTCTCCGCCGTTGCCGCGCACGAGCACGATTGGCTCGCCGGCAGCTTCCGTGGCGACGAAATCGCCGCCGCGCAACAACTGTTCCCTGCGAGCGACCGGCTGCCAGGTGCGCGCGAAGATCCGCTCGCGTTCAAGGTCAGCAATTGCGGGATCGATGTAACAGCGTGCTGGAAGCGTGCTCGCCCGAGACAGATCCGGCTCAAAGGGTGGTAGGGGATCGAGCATTTGAGTACTTTCCTGCGGAAAAGTGGATTCGTGTGATCTTCAATCAAACGCAACGACAACTGCGTTGCCGCCAGTGACTGGCCCGGCTCGTCCAGAAAGATCGGTCCGCATCTGGCGTACCGGCGCGTTCTTCACAAAACCGAATCAGCTCGTCATAGGCTGCCGACGGCGTTATCACATACTCGAACGGGACAAATAACCACTCTTGCTCCGCTGCGGCTGCATCTCGTCCATCTTCGATCAGCGCTTCCGCGCGAGTTGCCGTGCGACGGCGAGCTACTTCCTCCCAGTTGCTTCGCTGGATCATGCGAGTTGCTGGAATCTGCCACCTTTCCTGCCACCAACCCGGAAGGCGCTTATCATTTTCTTTCGCATCCAGCAGTAAGCACACACGGTAGCCTTCGCTCCCTACGTGGGCCGCTCCATGACAGACGTTGCCATCGATTCCCCAAAGCTCGCCGACCCGCATTCCGAAACAGTCTTCTTCGAACACGTGGCGGAAATCATCGCCCTGTTCCGTGAGCGGAACGATCAATCGATGCGAGGTGTACATATCGACGTGACAGCGGAGCAGACTACGAGGTTCGAGCAGCGCAATTCGGCAATACTGAAAGGAGAAGCCCTCGGAATTCAGGCGTTCGATGATGTCCATCGTGTACGGCATGCCCGCGCCAAGGGACGTCGGCCGAAAATGGCCGGCATATTCCGACAAGCGAAGGTCATTGTGATCCCCGCTCTGATTGCCGAGAAAAAATGTGACCCAGCCGTTCAAGTCCGGCTGAGCGCGCTGCATTTCACGGATATAAGCGATAGCAATTTCTGCTTCGCTTCGGAGTCGATGAGGATCGAAGTGAAATTCGCTGAAAAGCGTCGCCGGCTTGTGCTCCAACTGAGGCAAGCCGCTGTGCATGAAGCCGACTCGTCGATAAGGAGAAAGCAATGCGGCGAAAGTGGCTCAACTGCGGATCTTGCCGGGCTCTTCGACGGCGTGAATCTCAGCAGGCGAAGCACTGCCATTGAAGTGCGCTGCGTTCCACGACTCTGTTGCCTGCGGAGCGATAACTGCCTGTTCGGGAGCAATACTCCGCAGCCGAATCGCGACCGCGCAAGCTCCGAAAAGGAGGAAAGTGCACGCCGCGTCGCCGACCAGCTTACGCAGGAAGAACGGAACACCGGCCAGGTAGCACAGCAGAAGTCCCGAAGTCGTGTGTGGATAGGTCTCGTAAAACCGCCACGTGCCAAAATCGACGATCAACTCGTATAGGATGCCGCCGATGACCGTGCACGCGGCAATCCGGAACACCGATATGCCCTTGCCCAGGAAGGGGCGGAGGAGCACCGGAATCGCGCTGGCAGCGTACACCAAAGCCATGAAAGCCACTTCGTAACGCTCGAGGAACATGTCGCTGACCGCCATGCTCAACAGAGGGACGGCGAGCGCAACCGCGCGATCACGAATCAGCCAGCCGGCGAACAGCGCCACGCCGGCGACGCAGCTGATGCCCAACAGCGGCGTAAATAACCGGCTCAGGACGCAGAGCGTGACCAGGCCGACGGCGGCCAGCAATTGAGCGCGAAAGCTCAGCGACATCTCTCTAACCCTCGAGACTTGTACATCTGCGGCTCATCGTAGCCCGATTCCCGGAGCGGGGCAATGGGGATGCTTTCTTGGATCGATCCGCTCAAAAAGTGCATTGGGCGTGAGGCTGGAAACGCTCACGCGGTGCGGCCAATCTCCTCGGCCAATGCAGGCGAGCAAGCAAGTGACGAATTTTCACTAGACAAAGACTCCAGGCCTACCCATACTTTAAATGCAAGGTAATCACTCCCCCTATCGGCCCACTTCAGCTGTGACCCTCCCCAGCTGGAATGCATTGTCCGCCGCCAATGAGATCCGTCGCCATGGCGTCGCCTGCCCGTGCTTTCTTTCGCATCGGCATAGCAATGTTGCTATGCGGCGGAGGAGGTGCGCCGGCGCTCGCGGGGCCATGTTGCCGGTCCGTTGCATTGAGCAGCGGTGCTCGCGAGCAAAGCTACCAGTACAGCGTCCTCTGGAGTTGGCCGGCGCTGGTTTCCGGACTCGTGCAATGGCCGGGCGCTGATGGCCCGCTCGCCTTTTCGGAATTAACCGCCGAGGGAATCGAGGCGGCCGTTCGTGGCTTCGATGCTCAGGTTCCGCACCACGAATCGAAATCCGGCGAAAGATTACCGACCAGCGCTGCTTCCGTTGCCCTCTCAATCGATTGCGGCGACTTCGATGCCGGCTTGCTGAATCAAATCCGCTGGCATCTCAAATCGGCTGGTTTCCCGCATCCGAACGCTCTCTACACGGCCGTGGCAGCCGAGAACGATCTCTACGAGGACGTGAACGACGCCTGGCCAAGCAACGCCGCCTTGCGAGCGCGCCACGAAACGATTGCTGGGACGTCGCCGGTGTCGCTGCAAGGCATCAGCATTCTGGGGATTTGGGAAGCGCGTTATGCCGTGAAGCGACAGACCTTTGACATGGACAATCCCAATGCCGCCATCAGCGCATTTTTCTCGGAATTGGCCGGCGATTCCGTAGCTCTGCAAGCGGCGACTCCGAGCACGCCGCCCGATATCCCCGACGACGAGCTACCGGCCGCCGACAGCGAGCAGGAACCTTACGTCTATCGCGGGGTCGAGCCGGTGGTCGAGGACTCGAAGCAGATTCACTTCGACACGAACGATGAATTTAACCCCGCCGAAAACTCCGCGGCCGGCGCAGCGCATGGTCACATCGGCCCACACCGCTATTCCGGTTATTCCTATCGCCCACAGGTTGCATACGACCCCGGCACCGCGCCCCCGCCGAGCGCGACCAAGGATCCAGGGGGGGGCGGTATGCTGCAGAAAATGCTCCACTGGGCTCAGCGGCATCCCTTCATCACCAGCGTGTCCTTTGGCGCCGTGACCTTGCTGCTCGCCTTGATCGTGGCTCGCAGCCCCGGCCCCGGCGGCCGGCCCGATTGATCGAGCCGAATGATTCCGATCGCATCCGCGCTTTGATTTCAGCTTTCCTCGACCGGCTTTTCCGGCAGAAAAGGCCGTACCATCACGTCGTAGATGAACGCGCCGATCAACCCGCCGGCAGAAGGTCCGAGAATCGGTACCAGAAAAACGGAGCTGCCGAAGCCGGTCTCCTTGAAGCCGGCTACCAGCGTGAACAACCGCGGGCCGAAATCGCGTGCCGGGTTGATGGCGTAGCCATGCATGCCGCCCCAGGACACGCCGATCGCAACCACCACCAGTCCGACCGCCATCGGCTGCCAGCCGACGGATACCGGACGATTGCGCGGATCGGTGATCGCCAGGATCAGCCCCACGAGGAGCGCCGTGCCGATGACCTGGTCGAGCAGGCCGAACAACGGCTGATCCGGAAAAGCTGGAAACGTCGTGAAAACGCCAGCGGTCTTTTCGAAATTCGGATCGAACCTGCGAAACGCTGGCAAGTAATTGAAGAAGACGAGCGCCGCTCCGCCGAAGGCACCGGCGACCTGCGCGAGCGTGTACGGCACCACCTTGCGCCAGGGAAAATCGCGGAACACCGCCAGAGCGAGCGTGACGGCCGGGTTCAGATGCGCCCCGCTAATCCGCCCCGCCACGCAAATGCCCAGAAAGACGGCCAGTCCCCAACCGAGCGTGATGTTCGTATATCCCCCGTTGATAACCTCACCGGGTTCCCGATTGCCGAACAACACCACCATGGCGACCACGCCATCGCCCAGGGTGATGAGGACCAACGTTCCCAGGAACTCTGCGAGAATCTCACCGAGAAGCGGGTTTCTACGTGTGTCGGCCATGGTGGAGAGTACCTGTGCCGGATTACGCGGACGCTGGACAGCGACAGGCGAATCGGCTGCGACGACGGTTAGGGTAAGCCAAAGGACGTTATCGTACGGGCGAAATGTCCCGAAATCCAGGAGATACTTTGCAGGAGCAGGACCGTGTAATGACGCCCTTCTTTCAAGTCACGGTCGAGTCCAATCGTCGGAATTGTCGGGTGTCGGCGCAATCGTCCATCCGCATTTGAGGCTTTTTGTCAACGATCATTCCTTATGATGCCTCGCACCCGTCCGCAACGACCAACGCAGCGCATTCATCGTGTCGTCCGTTCTTCCAAGACGGGTCCAATCGGTGGAATCGGTGGGTGTTGGTACATTCGTCCATCCGCATTTGAGACCCTTCGTCAATGATCATTGCTGACGATGCACCGCATCGGTTCGCAACGATCAACACAGCGTTATAACCGTGCAGCCGCCGTGGCGACAAAATTGCATGAGATGCCACGGCTCAACAATTATTTTTTTCCACACGCATATACAGGCGGTTGACGACAGTCAAATAGAGCAGTGCTCGGGACTATTGCGGGCTAGCACGCTCTGATCGAAAGCGAAGGGCGTGGGGCCCTTGCAAGCGAAATCACGCCCTTCGGAGTACCCTCAGTTTGTACCACATTTGTGAAGGCCGGCATGGTAACCATCGAGCATGGCTTGCAGCCGTTGCCAGCCCCGCCACAGCGTTATCCAGCCGGGGAGGCCGTCTACTTTCCTGTTCTGATGGCCACCCAGTCGAGCCACGTGCATGTAGAAGTTCCGTATGGTCGGTTTCGCGCCGTCCACGAATTTCCTCTTGGAGCCATCTCGCATCGCGCGCCTAGCAATTCGGCGCCGCCAGTTTCGCGTCCATACAATCTCTGAAGCTGCGACCGCCACGGCGTACCATTCCACCATTCACGGGGAGACTGCCACCATGAAGCGGCGTGAATTCCTGGCTTCGACCGCGGCGGCCGTCGGGCCGCTGTTTCTCGGACGCCGAAGCTCCGCGGCCGACCGGGCGCATGCCGACGAGCGTACGTTCGCCTCGCCGGCTGAGGCCCGCAAGTCGCCGCCCGAAAAACTCGCCTACGTCGTCGCCACCTACGCCGGAACGGACATCCGGAAGCCGGACTACCTGGCGACCATCGACGTCGACCCGGCATCGCCGACTTACTCGCAGGTGATTCACCGCCTGAAGATGCCCAATGTCGGCGACGAATTGCACCATTTCGGCTGGAACGCCTGCGCCAGTTGCGAAGGCCGGCGCGCCCGGCGTTACCTGATCATCCCCGGCCTGGGTTCCGGCCGATTGCACGTCGTCGACACGGCCGCGCCGCGCGAGCCGAAACTGCACAAGGTGATCGAGCCGAAGGAGGTGGTGGCCAAGACAAACCTAACTACCCCGCACACGGTCCACTGCCTGGCGGATGGCCGCATCATGATTTCGATGCTGGGCAACGGCGACGGCGAGGGCCCGGGCGGGTTCCTGTTGTTGGACGATCGCTTCGACGTCGTCGGCCATTGGGAAGCCAACCGCGATCCGATGCACTTCAACTACGACTTCTGGTATCAGCCGCGGCACAACGTCATGGTCAGCAGCGAGTGGGCAGCGCCGAATACGGTTCGCGGCGGTTTCAAGCCGGCAGATGTCAAGGCCGCCAAATATGGCCAGCACATTCACTTTTGGGATTGGAAGCAGCGGCGCATCGTCCAGAGCATCGACCTTGGCGAACAGGGCCTGATTCCGCTGGAAGTCCGCTTCCACCACAACCCGGACAGCACGCACGGTTTCGTCGGCGCCGCGTTGTCGAGCACGGTCTGGCACTGGTTCAAGCACGGCGCCGCGTGGAAGGCCGAGAAGGTGATCGAGGTGGCGTCGCTGGAAGTCAAGGGCTGGCCCTCCCCGGTTCCCGGGCTAATCACCGACGACTTGTTGTCGCTGGACGACCGCTGGCTGTACTTTTCGAACTGGCTACACGGCGACCTGCGACAATATGACGTCAGCGACCCGTCCAAGCCGCGCCTCGCCGGCCAGGTATGGCTCGGTGGCGTGACGGGCAAATCGTGCACCGTCCGCGGCACCAAGCTTGCGGGCGGCCCGCAGATGCTGCAGGCCAGCCTGGACGGCCGGCGCCTGTACGTGACCAATTCCCTGTACAGCGTCTGGGACAACCAGTTCTATCCGCAGATCGGCAAGGAAGGCTCGTACCTGGTGCAGATCGACTGCGACCCGGACAAGGGCGGCATGAAGCTCAACGAGAGATTCCTGGTCGACTTCGGCAGCGAGCCCGACGGCCCCGTCCGCGCCCACGAAATCCGCTTCCCCGCCGGCGATTCCACATCGGATATTTGGTGCTAGGGGGCAGTCATCTGGCCGAGGTTTTGCCATGAAGCGGCCGGTTGGCACACTCTGAGCGAAAGCAAAGGGCGTGGCGTCCAAGCCCGCGAAGTCACGCCCTTCGGAGTACCCTCAGGGCCGTGCCACCCGGCCGTGCCGCACGTACAAGCGGTTGACGAAACTCAAATAGAAGAGTGCTCGGGACTGTTGCCGGTTGGCACACTCTGAGCGAAAGCGAAGGGCGTGGCGTCCAAGCAAGCTGAAGGGAGTGCCCTTCCCGCGCGACAAGCCCCTCGTGGCGTCGGGCGGATTGCTCTACTCCCTAGACGCCCCTTTGCCAGGGCGATTCCGAAGGCCGCCACGCCGGCTAAGGTTAGCGTCGTCGGCTCTGCCGTTGTTGACGGGGGCGGCGGTACGATCGCTTGGATGTCCGTAAGGCCGGAAAACTCGTTGTGGCAGGAGATGCGTGCGAGTCCTGTCATTCAACCAATCCGGGGACTGTTGAGCGAGGGTCGCCCCATGCCGTGATAAACCGGTCCAGGTCTTCAATCGAATATGAGATCTGGTGATGGGTCAACAAGTGTCTTTGAAACTGCAATCGCATGTCAAAAAAGGAAACAGGTGGCTTATCGTGTTCGATTTCCTTGAGCTGCCGCTTTCGCTCGGGCTTGCTCAGTCGCGATGATCGCTGCGCAAATAAGAATCGCCGGTAGACGTATTCCGCTTCCGTACGCACCAGCACATGTCCATCGCCGCGGAGGCGTTCGATCTGATTCAGGCTGGCATACTGGCGCCAGCGCCCGAGGACGTGGGTCGCGGCCCAGCGCGTTGTGTAGCAGGCGCTTGCCGTCATCGCATCGATCAAGGGGCAAGCGTCGCGGGCTTGCGTCGCGCGGGACTCGGAAGTCGTCATCGCATCGACTAATGTCGAACTCTGCTCGCGTGCCAAAATCCCTTCGAGCCACCCGATCTCCAGCAGCAGTTCGGGCAGCACCAGCGGATCGTGTTCCAACAAGTGGTGAAAGGCGCGGCCTAATGTCGGCAGGCTTCCGATACATCCCGTCTTGCCCAGCGTGTGAATGACGGAGTTCCGGAGGAAGTAGCCGCTGGCAAGGACAAGGCGCTCCAACTCGGGAACAATCGCCGACGTGTGAAAGGCTTCCCGAAATTCAGAGCCAAGGCCGTGCTCCGGAGCGATCAGTACCGAGTCTCGAATGAAGACGCAGGTTTGCTGCACGTAATCGAGGTTGCTTGAGCGAAGGAGTCCGACGACTGTATCGATCAGCCCTTGTGTATCCGCCGCGTTGAGAATCGTTGCCAAGTCTTCGGCGCAGCCGCCACTGTAGTGGAGAATGGTTGTCTGCAGCATGTTCCGACCGCCCTCTTTGCTCGGTTAGCATTGGTCAAGGCGACCGAGTCGCATGCTTTCGGGGCGCGCGGGCACGACGTGCCTAACCATGACCGCAATCGTGACAGGCTTGTCCCCGGGCAAGTCGTCCCAATGCTTGGGCAGGCGGTTCCCCGATGTTTCCCCCGCCCCGCAAAGCGACAGTAGCACGGCAAGCAACATCGGACAGACGCCCGAACGGGCGTTGCTCTCCCCAAACCCCGCATTGTACTAGCGCGGTAAACGCTGTACACCGATTCTGTGAACAATTACGCCCCTTTTTGGAGACAGCGGCCGTGTCGGAGTCCGAAGCGTACGATATTGCCCTCGAGTACATCCGAACAAAGGGCTTCAAGCACTACGGATGCCTGCACCGAAACGCCTGGTACGGGCAGAGGGGTCTCGGTCTCACAGAGCACGATTTTCCGTCGGGCAACCGCCGCAAGCTGTGGGTGTTCACATTCGCCGGTCCCCCACCCCCTCCGCCGAACGTCGTCATTTCCGGCGGGGACATCGTTATCTGCGTGGATGATGAAACGAGCCTATGCGGTTACATGTACACGCTTTGAATGCGGCGCAGGCGGTGAGGTTAAGAAAAGCACCGAGGGCACAATTCGAGAAGAAAGTCTATAAACCTTTACTGGGAGCCGAACATGTGCTCCCTATCTTGGCTATCGGCTCCCCTTCGGAATCCATCCATAAGATGACACCCGACCCAGGACGAGCCGAGCCATTATCGGGCAGATAGACATACTGACGTTGCGACGATATGCATCCAGTTTGGTTTCCAATGCGATCCAAGCCACACTAAAATGACCGACGTAGCACGGCATATTGTCGATCTTGATCCACGTATAGATGCGCTGTTTTGGCTTCCCTCTGACGGTCAGGGTCAATCACATGCAGAAAACCATTTTGGGCCAGGTGCTCTCCAACACGCGGAGGGACTCCCAAGGGGAACAGCTGTCCCCCGAGGATCTTCACGCCTTCCTGAATCGCTTGCCGGCGAGAATGCCGTTGCATCAGCATCACGATAATACGTTGCCCATTTGCGGCGAAATG
>Ga0326727_10019537_pt1 | contig 13592 bp, 9 predicted proteins | sample MB2enrmetagenome_FD_207643 | JGI IMG/M metagenome (GOLD analysis project Ga0326727, IMG submission 207643) | Lab enriched peat soil microbial communities from McLean, Ithaca, NY, United States - MB29MY | ecosystem: Environmental > Terrestrial > Soil > Wetlands > Peat | place: USA: New York... | reverse complement strand
ACAGGTCGATAAAGTGGCTTTGGGCCGCGGCGCGCTCCGAGAGCGTGCTGGCCTTCCAGCGTTCAACAAATTCCGGCAAGGAAAGAGGGGGCATTTCGTTTGCTTGGGTTCGCACACCGATTGTTGCAAACCGGAGGCTCTGCTGCCAAGTGTCTGCACGTGTGAGGACCTGCCACGACCACGGGGAGCCCAGAGGCTTACCGGATGTTAGCTGGTAGCGCTACCGGGAATCGAACCCGGGTTTTGAGATTGAGAATCTCACGTCCTAACCCCTAGACGATAGCGCCACTCTGGGGGACGTTTGCGATTATAACAAAGCCGGTTCCGCTCGGGAGCGCGCTCCGCGGGCTTTGGCCTGGATCACTGATGAACGTGCTGGCCTCGCATCTCGGCCGCGCGACACGGGTGGAAGCACCGGTTTCGCTTGGCGGGGCCGGCGACCGGATGCGACGCAGTGTGCCTGGGCTTCAGACCCGGTCCTCCACCCCAGCACGCGAAAAGCCCGCTTGCCGGGGACCCCGATGCTGCCATCGCCAGGGCTAGAGCCCAATTTGACGGACCCCATATTCACCGGGCTAAAGCCCATACCGTTTACTTAAGCGAAGGCGCTTCTCGGCGTAGCGCCGACGTCCGCCTCCGCGGGCTGCGAAGTCCCAGAATTCATGGGTGATTGCAGCCCGCCGGCGAGGGCGCCGGCGCTACGTTTGGCTGGCAGCCTTGGTTCCTCCACCCTTAAGTAAACGGTATGGGCTAAAGCCCGGTGCTTCCACCTTAGCCAGAAATAAATTCCTGGGTTCATGAATCAGCGACCCGGCAGCAGGTCCAAAGTGCAACCGCTTAACAAAAAATAAGGGCGGCCAAGGCGGCCAAGGCGGCACCCCATTTTTCCGGAATCGTTGTAGGGTCGCCTCCAGAGGAATCAAGGAGGAATGACGTTATGGCCGCCGCTGCCACTTCACCCCAGGACGCGCAACCCCCGCATGTGCCGGAGACCCCGTCCGCCCCTCTCTCTACCCACCACCCCAAAACCGGCGAGCGCCGCCAGGTGCGGCGACCGCTCCGTTTGGATCGCCTACCCCTGGCCCTGCTCGACCGCATCCGCAACGAGCGCGCCAACGGTCGTACCTGGGATGAAATCGAGCGCGATTCCCCGCAGTGGAAGGAATGGGACCAAGCCACGCCGGAAGCCCTCGCCGCCTTTCCCGGCCGCCGCCTGCCGCACAGCAATGTCCAGCGCTGGCACGACCTCCGGGTTGAACAAGTCCAGCGCGAGCGCGACGGGCAGACCGTCGCTGCCCAAGCCCTCGCTGAGCGGCTCGCTTCCCGCGGCATCGCCAACCTGGGCGCCGCCGTCCAGAACGCCCTCGGCGAGTCGGTATTTCGCCTGGCCCTCGAGGGCGCGGATGAGCAAAGGCTCCGCGACGAGCTCTGCCGTCTGGCCCAGGTCATAGCCGGGGTGGAGCGCGGCGAGATTGCCCGCCAGCGCCTGGCGCTCGACCGCCAAAAGCTGCAACTGGCCGGGCAACAGGCGGACGTGGCCCGGCTCCTCGCCATGAACGATATGAGCGATTTTGCCTTGAATCGATTTTTCAATGGCCTGGAGATCTCCCCGTGGTTTAAGGAGTATATCGAGGCCCAGGCCGACCTGGTGGTCGAACACATGCCCTACTGCCCCATCGACGACGACGAGCCCGAGCCGGACGACGACGACGAACCGGACGAGGACGACCAACCAGACGACGACGAAGACGACGAAGACGGCGAGTTCGAACCAGACGATGACGAAGACGATCTGGACGACGACGAACTCGAACCAGACGACGACCCGGAAGCGGGCGACAACCCGTCAGCTCCCGCGTCCTCCCCCCTGAGCGAGGAAGGCACGCCGGAATCTGGCCCGCCGGGGTTGGAGGACGAAGGCTCGGGCTCTGCGCCTCCCGCCGCGCCGCCAGGCGGAATCGATCCGGTCGCCCGGGCAGATGAAGACGAAAAGCTGACCCCTGAGCGCCAAAAGCTAACGGCTCTTCCTCAATTACCCAATTACCCGATTACGCAATTACCAAATTATGGATCCCCCGCGTCCTCCCGCCTGCGCCAGGACGGAGATCCCGGCGAGCCCGGGGTCCCCACCAAGCCCGGCTCTGGCTTGGTGGGGTGGGAGCCCGATTCTGACTTGGTGGAGCCGGAGCGCGACTCTGATTCGCTGGGGTTGGAAGCCAGCGGGGCGCCGCCCACGAAACTCCAAGATCCCCCGCCGTCCCCCGCGTTCTCCCGCCTCCGCGAGGAGGGAATGCCGGAATCTGGCTTGCCGGGGTTGGAGGACGAAGGCTCGGGCTCTGCGCCTCCCGCCGCGTCGCCAGTCGGAATCGATCCGGTCGCCCGGGCAGATGAAGACGAGAAGCTGACCCCTGAGCGCCAAAAGCCGCCGGCTCTTCTTCAATTACCCGATTACCCGATTACGCAATTACCAAATTATGGATCCCCCGCGTTCCCCCGCCTGAGGGAGGGCGGAATGCCGGAATCCGGCTTGCTGGAAGGCGAAGGCTCGGGCTCAGCGCCTCCCGCCGCGTCGCCAGGGGACAAGATCCCCCCGTCGCCGGCCGGAATCGATCCGCTCGCCACGGCTGGTGGGTTTCCGTCTTCGGCCAATAGCCAATCGTCCATTGCCAACTGCGGTTTTCATCTGACCGCTGAAAGCTGATGGCTGTTCTTCAATTACCCAATTACCCGATTACGAAATTACCCGATCTTCCCAGGACCTGCCGCGGGGTGCAGCCGGACTGGCGCAGGCGTTGCAGGCTGAGAGCGTCGTGGCGCTTGGCCAGGCGCTGGCCGCGCTCGTCGCACAGGAGGTCGCAGTGAAAGTAGTCGGGTTGAGGCAAGCCCAAGGCACGCTGCAGCAGCAATTGGCGGGCGGTGGATTTGAGCAGGTCCGCGCCCCGCACGACCTCCGCAATCTGCATGGCGGCATCGTCCACCACCACGGCCAACTGGTAGGCCGGCACATCGTCGCGGCGCCATACCACGAAGTCCCCAAAGTCGGCGCCGGCCGCGAAGCGTTGCGGGCCTTGCGCCGCATCGGTGAACCCGATTTCCTCTCCGTCCGGCACGCGAAAGCGCCAGTGCACTCCGCCGGGCATCGGGTAGCGCCCGGCCTCGGCCAGGCGCGAACGGCAGCGGCCGGGATAGAGCGGTTCATCGCCGGTGTCGTGCGGGGCGCTGGCGGCCTCCGCCAGATCCTTGCGGGAACAGGTGCAGGGGTAGATGCAACCGCGGTCGCGCAAACTGCGCCAGGCCTGCAAGTAGAACTGGCGCCGCGCGCTCTGGACGTAGGGAGCGAACGGTCCGCCCACATCGGGGCCTTCATCCCAGACCATGCCCAGCCAGCGCAGATCCTCGAACATTGCCTGGACAAACTCGGGACGGCAGCGCTGTGGGTCCAGGTCCTCGTTGCGGAAGACCAGAGTTCCCCTTTGCGCGCGAGCGCGCGTGAAAGCCGTCCAGAAGGTGCGGGCGTGGCCCAAGTGGAGCAGGCCCGTGGGCGAAGGAGCCAGGCGTCCGCGATAATGGGAACTGGTCATAGCATCGTGTGGGTCATCCTGAGGGCGCATCGGCTTGCGGCCCACCAAAAAACGAAAGTGGCGTCATCCTGAGCGAAGCGAAGGATCTGCTTTCCTCTGCACCCTCAACGACATGTGAGGAACACGAAAACCGCAGGTCCTTCGCTCCGCTCAGGATGACCCCCAATTATATGGGTTCCAATCTCAGGAATTCAGGGCTCCTCAAATTACCCGATTGCCCGATTACGCAATTACCCGATCTTCTGGTGTAGAGTTATAAGCTATGTCAGCGCCGCGATCGGCTTTTGTACGAGCATGTAAGGGCCTGCCGGTGGAGCGAACCCCGGTATGGTATATGCGCCAGGCGGGCCGCTATATGGCGGAGTACCGTGAGGTGCGCAAGCACCATTCCCTGATCGAGATCTGCAAGAATCCCAAAATGGCGGCGGAGGTCACCATTACCGCCGTCGAGACCCTGGACGTGGACGCCGCGATCATATTTTCCGATCTGCTGCTGCCCCTCGGGGTCATGGGACTGGATTTCCGTTTCGATTCCGATGAAGGGCCGGTCATCGACAAGCCGTTACGGCAAGCGGCCGACGTAGCCGCCCTGCGCACCGACCGCACCGCCGACCTGGGCTATGTGGCGGACGCAGTGCAGTTGGTGGCCCGGCATTTTGCCGACCGGGTGCCGGTGATCGGCTTCTGCGGCGCGCCGTTCACCTTGGCGAGCTACATGATCGAGGGCGGCGGTTCGCGCACCTACGTGGAAACCAAGAAGTTGATGTTCCGCACTCCCGAGATCTGGGACCAGTTGATAAGCAAATTGGTCCAGGTGCTGGCTGAACATGCCGCCAGCCAGGTGCGGGCGGGCGCCGACGCCATCCAGATCTTCGACAGTTGGGTGGGCTGCCTCAGCGTGGAAGACTATGTCATGCACGTGTTGCCGCGCACCAAGGAACTGGTGCAGAAGATCCGCAAAACGGGTGTCCCCGTAATCTATTTCGGAACGGATACGGCTACCTTGCTTCCTTGGATGAAACAGACCGGGGCGGAAGCGATCGGGGTCGACTGGCGGATTCCGCTGGACCATGCCTGGGCCACGCTCGGCGATCAGGGCGCCGTTCAGGGCAATCTCGATCCGGTATTGCTGTTCGCCGACTGGAAGCTGTTGCGCACTCGCGCCGAAGATGTGCTGCGGCGGGCCGCCGGGCATCCGGGCCACATCTTCAACCTGGGGCATGGGATTTTGCCCAATACCCCGGTGGAGAACGTGAAGGCGCTCACCAGCTTCATCCATGAGGCTTCCGCGCCCAGCGAGCCCGAGCGCATCGACTGGTTTGGAGAGCGATGAGCGGCGAGCAAGCGGCCGTCCTGCTGGTGGCTCATGGCACCCCAGACTGCGCGGAAGATGTCCCCTGCTTCCTCCACGCCGTTACCGGCGGCCGGGAGCTGCCGCAAGCTGTAATCGACGAAGTCCAGCATCGCTACGCCTTGATCGGACGTTCGCCGTTGCTGGATTATTCCCGCCAACAAGCTGAGGCGGTACAACGGGAACTCGCCCTTCCCGTCTATGTGGGCATGCGGAACTGGACCCCTTACATTCGGGAGGTTGTGCCTCAGATGGCGGCGGATGGGGTTCGCCGCGCCGTGGCGATTTGCCTGGCGCCGCAGAACTCGCGTACCAGCGTCGGCCTGTATCGTAAGGCGGTGGCGGAAGCGCAAGCCGCGAGCAGCCTACCCGGGAGAGAAAGCTTCTCCGTGGATTTCGTGGAAAGCTGGCACGACCAACCTCGGCTGATCGACGCTTTTGCGGAGAAACTGAAATCAGGGTGGATGCAGGCTTGCCGGGAAGCCGGCTCGTCTTTGCCCGTCATCTTTAGCGCCCACAGCGTCCCGGTGGGCACGATCGCCGCGGGCGATCCCTACGAGCGCCAGGCCCGCGAAACCGCCGCGCTGGTCGCGGCCAAGGTGGGCGGATCGGTGGTGAGCTGGCGCTTTGCCTTTCAAAGCCAAGGCATGAGCGGGGGACCCTGGCTGGGACCAACGGTGGAAGAGACCATGCTCGCGCTGCAGCGGGAGGGGCACACGGGAGTATTCCTGCAGCCGGTCGGCTTCTTGTGCGATCACGTGGAAGTGCTCTACGACATCGATATTGCCTTTAAGAAGTTTGCCCAAGACAACGGACTGCGCTTGTGGCGCGCGGAGTCGCTCAACGATTCCCCGCTGCTGAGCGCCGCGCTTGTCGACGTAGCCCGCACCCGGCTAGGGAAATAGTGGAGAGAAGCTATTCACCACAGAGGACGCAGAGGAAAACCCGAAAGGGATGAAATCGTATTGCGAGAGGATTGGTTGGTCATCCCGAGTCCCATGGGCCTGCGGCCCACCAAAGTGGATGAAAAGCGAAGGTGTCGTCATCCTGAGCGGAGCGAAGGACCTGCTTTTTTCGTGCGCCCTTAGCGATATTTCGGGACGCTGACCGCGTTTTTCGAGGGAGCAAAGCGAGAGATCTGCTTTCTCTTGCACCCTGAACGATATGTGAGGAACACGAAAACAGCAGATCCCTCGCTTCGCTCGGGATGACAAATTCTCGTGGATGTCCGCTGCATCCTCGGTGGTAAGTGACTAATCAATGAAACGGATTGCTATTATTGGCGGCGGTACCAGCGGGCTCAGCGCCGCCTACTATCTCGACCGGCAGCGCCGTGCGGGAGCGGAGCTCGAATATGTCCTGTTCGAGCGGGCCGCGCAGTTGGGCGGGGTGCTGGTCTCGGAGATGGTGGATGGCTGCCTGATCGAGGCCGGGCCGGACTCCTTTCTTACCGAGAAGCCCTGGGCACTCGAGCTTTGCCGCGAGCTCGGACTGGCGGATCAGGTCATTGGCTCCAACGACAGTCGGCGCAAGACCTTTATCCTGGTCCGCGGACGCTTGGTGGAAATGCCCGATGGGCTCATGCTGATGGTGCCCACCCGCGTCGCGTCCACGCTGCTCACGCCCCTGTTTTCCTGGTCCACCAAACTGCGTATGGCGGCGGAATGGCTGAGCCGGCCGCAGTTCCCGGCCCACGACGAGAGCGCCGCCGCCTTTGTGGCCCGCCATTTCGGCGAGGAGATCGTCGATCGCCTGGCCGATCCCTTGCTCTCCGGAGTCTACGGCGCGGATTGCAAAGACTTGAGCTTGCGCGCCGCGCTGCCCCGCTTCGCCGAGATGGAGCGGCAATACGGCAGCCTGATTCGCGGCATGCTGGCGGCCCGGCGGCGCCTGGCCAAAGCGGCCAACGGCAAGCCCAAGCCTCCGCTTTTTTCTTCGCTGAAGGATGGCATGCGGCAACTGGTCGATGCGGTGCAAGCTCGCCTGGAACCCGGTGCGGTGCGCCTGAACACCGAGGTGAGCGGCCTGCTCTTCAGCCAGGGGATGTGGGAGGTATCGGCGAATGAGTCGCGAGGGCGATTCGATGCCGTGATTATTGCCACCCCGGCGCACGTTGCCAGTAGTTTGCTGGCCGAAGCCGAAGCGCAATTGGCCCGGGAGCTGGGCGGCATCTCCTACAGCTCGTCGGTGACCGTTTCCCTGGTCTACCGCCGCCAGGACCTGGCGGGACACGATCGCGGTTTCGGCTTTCTGGTGCCGCGCAGTGAAGGCCGCCGCCTGTTGGCCTGCACCTTCGTGCACAACAAGTTCCCGCATCGCGCGCCGGAAGACCGGGGCATCGTGCGCGGTTTCCTGGGAGGCGCCAGAGACGCCGCTGCCGTCCAACTCAGCGACCGGGAAATCCTGGCTACGGTGCAGCGGGAACTGCGCGAAATCGCGGGTATTGCCGCCCCTCCGCTGGCCACGCGCATTTACCGCTGGAACCGCGCTATGGCGCAGCCCTCGCCCGGTCACCTCGAGCGCATCGAGCGGATTGAGACCCGTACCCGCCAGATGCCGGGACTCGCCCTCGCCGGCAACTACTTCCGCGGCATCGGCGTTCCCGACTGCGTCCGCACCGGCCGGGAAGCGGCTCAGCGGGTGGGCAAACCCTAGCCGGCGCGAAGCGTTTTCAGGCGGCGGGCAAGGGCGGGGGCTTCGTCGCCCCGGTGGGCGCACAGCCGGCTTTTGCCTTCCGCCCGGACGGGGATTTCACTGCGACTGGAAGGCTTCAACGTTTGGGACTGGCTCAAGATAGCCCGCAGCGCGCTCAATAGCCGCGGCAATGTGTTCCAAGTAATCTTCAACGCGCTCAGGGTGCCTCATAGCGGTTGCGCCTGTTGCAAAACCCGGTCACGGAATCTGGGGGACAGGAAACCCGGCGTCAGCACGGAGACATGCACGCCAAGCAACTGTTCGGCTTCCTGTTCCAAGCCTACCAGAGTGAACAAAGTGGTCCTGTCCGTGGCATCGACCAAAAGATCGAGGTCGCTCTCTTCATCGTCCTTGCCCGTAAGCACGGAACCGTACACGCGCGGATGGGTGACGTTGTAGCGGCTGACAAGCTGCCGCAGTTCGTCGCGGCACGCGGCAAGAGCTTCGGACGGCTTCATGGTTTCGTCTTTAGCATAGAGAGCGAGACAGGGCAAACGGGCATGTCGGTTCTTTCGATATGCCCGCTACTTGCTCTCGTGGTACTCGCTTTCGGTGTTCACCGCCCAGATGTTTTCCTTGTCTTCCCGGCCGGCGATGATGTTGTCCACCGCCACCATAGCGGTCAGCATGGAGTGGTCCTGATTGTTGTACTTGTGCATGCCGTTTCGCCCGATCAGGAAGAGGTTCGAAAAGCGGTCCAGGTAAGCCCGAACTTCCGGAAAACGATCGTAGGCGCCAAAGTAAGCGGGGTAGGTCTTGGGCATCCGGGCCACCGTGGAATCGAGCACGTCGGCGGCCTCGATGATGTCGATCTTGGCGAGTTCCGCGATGGCGAGCTGGCTCATTTCGCGGTCGGACTTGCGCCATAGCTCGTCGTCCTCGCGGCAGAAGTACTCGGCCCCGACCCAGACCTTGGACGGGTCGGCCACCAGATAGGGACTCCAGTTGTTGAAAATCTGCAAGCGCCCCACCAGCACATCCGGTTCCTGCACGTAGATCCAATTGTCCGCGACCAGCCGGCCGTTGTTGGCTCCGGGGTCGCGCACCTTCAAACGCTGGAGCAGCAGGCCGACGGTAATGAAGTCGCGGTATTGCAGGCCCTCCGCAACCTTGCGAACCGGGTCCGGCACCTCGCAATGCAGCGCGCCCACCAGCTCTTGCACGGAGGTGGTCGAAAAGAACCAATCGCCCGCGAAGCGCCGCTCGTTCCCGTTCTCGTCCTTCCCCGTGACCGCCACTACCCGATCGTTGTCAACCTCAACCCCTGCGGCTTCAAACCCAGTCACGACCTCTCCTCCCATCGCGGTCACCTTGCGGGCGACTTCTTCCCACACTTGCCCGGGCCCGAACTTGGGATAAAGGAATTGTTCGATGAGGGAAGTTTCAGTTTGCTTCTGCGCTACCTCTTGCCGGCTCCGGCCCAGAGCCTGCTTCAAGAAGTGGGCAATGGCTCGGCGTATGGACAGCCCTTTAATGCGCTGGGCTCCCCACTCGGAACTGATTTCCTCGCAGCGCGCCCCCCATACCTTTTCGGTGTAGGACTTGAAGAACGTCAGATAGAGTTCGCGGCCAAAACGGTTGATGAAGAACTGCTCCAGGTTGACCGCCGGACGAATCGGAAAGAGCGCGCTGTGGGCATAGCTCAAGGCAATTCTCAGGGTGCGGCGTAGCCCCAGGTTGGCCAGCGTGCCGGGCGTCAATTGGATGGGATAGTCGAAGAACTTGCGCAAAAAATAGATACGCGACTTGCGTGAACGCAGCAGCATGACGGCGTCTTTCCGGTCCGCCTCGCCGTCCTCCCGGGCCAGCGGCAAGTGGGCCAGCCACCAGTCCATGACGCGGTCGCTCTTGGAGAAAAAGCGGTGGCCTCCCAGGTCCATGCGATTGCCCTTATAGGCAATCGTCCGGGAAATGCCGCCCATATAGGAGCTGCGTTCCAGCACGATGGGGCGGATGCCGGTCCGGGTTAAAAGCTCGTATGCTGCCGTCAGCCCGGCGGGGCCGGCGCCGATGATAATGGCCGTTTTCTGCGGATTTGGCATTCCCGATTTCCTTCTACCCCCCCGCGCTGAACAAGGCCTCCACCCGGTAGCCGCTGGCCGCGGCGGCGTTCATGCGCGCTTGCAGCCGGCGTTCCAGCCCGGCGACCGCTTCCCGGTCGGGCTCTGCCGATTCCGCGATGCCCAGCAAACGCGGCAGGGCCATCCACCAGAGCAGGCGCTCGAAGCGCTCTTTTTGCAGATAACGGACACCTTCGTATTCATTGACTCCCACCAGCCAGGCCACCTCGGGGTCATGGAGCCAGCTCCAGGGAATCTCGCTGGGATGGCCGCTCCGGGACTCGGGAGCCCACCAGGGATGCGCGAAGCCGGCTCGCACCCGGGCGGCCGCGTACCAGCGCTCTTCTCCCTCCATGCCGGCCGCGGCGAAAGCCTCCGCCATCCCTAGCCGCAGCCGCAAGCGGTCGAATAGCTCGGCGGCCGCTGCGTCCACGTGCTGGGGATCGCGGAAGCACCCGAGTGCTTCCAGTGCGCACCAGGCCAAAACCGTGCTCCCGATGGCGGGCAGTTGGGAGGTTGCGGCGTGGGCGCTGGGCAGTATCGCGCGCGCCGCTTCCGGCCAGGGCTGGGAGAAATATTGTTCCAGTGACGGCACTTTAAGGGCGCTGGTCAGGCGCTGCTGAAAGTGTCCGGCAGCTTCCCGCAGGTCGCCCCGCCATTCGCCCAGGGGCTCTCCCGGCGCGCCCGCCCGATTCCGGGTTTCCGCAAGGCGGCGTGCTTCGCCCAAAAACACCTGAATGCGCTCTCCGGCCTCGCTGAGCAGTTCGCTCCAGGGGCGGACTTCCTCTGGGGCTGCCGTACGCGCCTCATCGCCCGGAGCAGTGCTCTGAACCTTCCCGGGCGTGCCAGCTTGCGGCTCCTCCGCCGGGGACACCTCCCGCGCGCCCGGGGCCAAAAAGGCAGACCAAGGGGTAGCCAGAACCGCCCACAGGGCCTCGTGTACCGGCTTCAGTTCCAACTGGTTCAGGGCGTCGTCGAGGCTGGAAACGCCGCGGCCGGCCAGTTGATCGCACAAGGCGCTCCAGGGGCGGATGCCGTCGTCGCGCCAGTCGCGCCAATCCAGAAACACCAGACTCTTATAGGCGCCCAAGCTTACGTGCAGCCCTTTGTCTACCAAGTCGGAAGTGCGGTGCAGATATTCCAGTCCCGAAAAGGCATCGCGAAAGGCGACGAAACCGGCAGGATCGGCGGCCAGCTCAAAGCTCTCTCCCAGAGTGCGCTGGCGCAGGCGCTTATCCCCCTCGGGAGTCTTCTCCGCATAAGCGCACGAGGAGCGAATCCAACCCTGCGTATCGTTGTATCGGTTGTTGTAGACGATGAGCGCCCGCTCCGGGCCCAGCCGGTTGGAATAGGCGAACACGTCTTCGTTCACCCACCCGCCCTCGGTAAAGAAGTCATAGAGCAGGAAATCGCGGGCCTCCGCAAAGAGCGCGCGCCGGTGCAGCAGCGGCGCGATCTCGCGCTCGTGGCGGGCCACCAGCCAGCCGTCCGGGGTCTCTTCCTGGTAGGAGCGCCGGTATTCCATGCCATAGCGCTCGGCAAACCCCTCCACCTGGCCGTGGCCGAACATGGGCAGTCCCGGCAGCGTGGCCAGCAACGTACACACCCCAAAATACTTGTCGCCTTTGCCGAACTGGTCGATGGCGGTGCGCTCGTCGGGATTGTTCATGAAGTTCACATATCGCTTGAGCACTTCCGGATCGAATTCCAGGGTCTTCTTCAGCACGCTGCGATAGTTGGCGTTTTCTTCGTCGCGCAGCATGTTCATGAAGGCGCTGTTGTATACCCGGTGCATGCCCAAGGTGCGGACGAAATAGCCCTCCAGTAGCCAAAACGCTTCGGCCAGCAAAAGTGTCCCGGGAATCTCGGCGGCCACCCGGTCCACCACCTCGCGCCAGAATTCGTTGGGCATGGCCGCATCGAATTCCGCTTTGGTGAGACCGTGCTCGGCGCGCGAGGGGATGGCCCCGCCCGTGCCGGGCTGCGGGAACCAAAGCCGCTGGTAATGCTGCTTGGTGAGGGTCATGGCCGCGTCGAAGCGGATGATCGGGAATTGGCGGGCCACATGAAGAATGGTTTGGATCACCGCTTCCCGGACCGCGGGATTGAGATAGTTAAGCTGGGCGGTGTCGTTCCAGGGGAAGCTGGTGCCGTCGTTGCCGTGATAAGTGAAGCGCGCCTCGCCCGTCCAGCGATCCAGGCGCCGGAACGTTACCGCCGCGTCGGCGCGGTCGTAATAGTGATCTTCAATCTTGATCTCGACCCGGCTGTCGTCGCCGACATCGGGTCCGTTGAAGCTGTAGGCCGGATAGGGAGGGTAGGGAAGCGAGAGAAACCAGTCGGGATGCTCGATGACCCAGCGGGAATCGATCCCCATATGATTGGGCACCATGTCGCTGGCCAGGCGCATCCCGCGCCTCCAGGCACGATCGCGCAGGTTCAGGTACGCGGGTTCGCCCCCTAAGTCGCCGGCCACGGTGTAGTCGGCCAGGGAATAAGCCGAGGCGGCCGCCTCCGGATTGCCGGTCATGCGCTTGATGCGCTGTGACGCCCGGCTGCGCTCCCACACCCCGATCAGCCAGAGCGCATTGAAACCGCGCCGCTGTAACAACTCCAGTTCCCCATCCGGCACCTGGTCCAAGGTGGCGATGGTGCGTCCATAGCTGCGCGACAACTGGTAAAGCCAGACGTAGACACTCTTGGCGATGAGCACGGTTTTGGGCATCCACTCCACATCCGGACTGAACCGTTCGTACTCGTATCCCGGCCCGCCGAAGCTGGGAATGGCGGCGGTGCTGGAGTCCCCAAAGGTGAGCGGCGGACCAAAGTGCCGGCCCGGCGGATGAAACCGCATCCAGACGGCGATCTCCTCCTCTTTCAGGACGTCGATGCCGGTGAGCAGCCGACGCAGGAAGTCGCCCAGCAGATCCGCCCAGCGCGCACTGATGAAACTCAACTGCCCGGCCAGGGAATCCGGAAAGGCCACGGCGGGAGCCTGCAGCATGTCTACTAGGTTCTGGTTGTCCGGGCCAAAACGGGGACGAGTCTCGAAATAGGCGCGCAAGGCGGCCGTAAGCTGCGGATAGGCGGTGGAACTGGCTAAGGGGCGGGCGTCGAACAACTCCACAAAGGGTTTGAACCCGGGATTCAGGTTGGCCAGCCACAGCATCAGCAGCTCTTCCAGCGCGACGGCACGATGGGGCACCCCCGCCGTCGCGTCCGCCAGCCATTCCGCGGCGGTCCGCTCGCCGCGATAAACCGCTACGGTCGGGAACTGCTCGGCAAAGGCGAGAAGAGTCCGGTCCAGCGCTTCGCGCCCCAGCCGGTCCTCAAACCAGACCAGGGCGTCCAGCATGGCCCGCGTGTCCCGCTGCTGGCGGTACAGCGCGATCACCAGGTGCAGGGCTTCGTCGATCAGCCCCATGGCGTTGAGCGCCCCCGGATGTACGGTGAGCTCGGGATGGAGTTGCGCCTGACGCACCTGGTTCATGCGCTGGGCAAATTCCCGGCTGGCAGCGAGGTTGGCGAATATGACATTCCCGGTCAGGGAAAACAGGGTGTCGGCGAAGCCATAGAGGCGGCGCGCCTCCCGGGCGATGTGGAACTCATAAACGGGCGAGATGTTCATCGTTCTCTCTCATCCACCACCGAGCCGAGTCGGCAACACCTGGCGATCTCGTAATACCTATTCGGATGCGCCTTCCCGGGCGCGGCCGCTACAGGATTCTAGTCCACCTGAGGCCCCGCATACTAACCCGCACGATAGGATCGCCCTTGTGCTAGATTCTTTGTCAAGGCGGACCGGGATTCGCCACCAATCGCATGGGACTGATCATTCGCTCCTCCGACATCCACGCAGCCGGGTGCTACACCACTGCTCCGATCGTCCAAGGCGCCCGTGTCACC
>Ga0326727_10019536_pt1 | contig 13592 bp, 14 predicted proteins | sample MB2enrmetagenome_FD_207643 | JGI IMG/M metagenome (GOLD analysis project Ga0326727, IMG submission 207643) | Lab enriched peat soil microbial communities from McLean, Ithaca, NY, United States - MB29MY | ecosystem: Environmental > Terrestrial > Soil > Wetlands > Peat | place: USA: New York... | reverse complement strand
GCGGCAGTCGGCAATGCCCTTCAGTCCAATGACCTCGCCGGCGCCCAGAGCGCCTTTACCACGTTGACGCAGGACCTGCAGAGTGCGGGGCAAGCTCCGGCCGGACAGCAGACTTACGGCCACCATCACCATCACCGCCACGGCGGCGGCTCACAGGCCGCAAGTACGACAAGTACAACCCTCAGCAACGACCTCGCGGCAGTCGGCAATGCCCTTCAGTCCGGCAACCTCACCACTGCCCAGAGCGCCTTTACCACCCTCATGCAGGACCTGGGAAACAGCAGCACGCAGAATACGACCGGGGCTTCCGGCAACAGCACCCTCACCCTGTCAGTGAGCTTCGTCAATATAAGCATCGTGGTTTGAGGCCAATATGCCTCCCTGGGGTATGTGGTTCACTAAACTGACAGACTACCGGGGATCGGCGTATCCCCGGCCTCAGTTCGCCATTACCCTTCGAAGGGCTGAAATATTGCCAATGCCGTGGAGCTGCACGATTTTTAGAGGAAGATACCTCCACACACGGCTCCCTCTACCAATGCACCATTCAGGAATAACCGAGAGTATTGCATACTACCCTTTGTAACGCCTGATAACGCCCTGATCACCTGGGCCCGCAGGAGGCAATCGGCCGCATCCGGTCGAAGGAGCCGATGAAAAGGGGATTGCTGTTTCAGACAAGCGCGGTTAAGGCCTTTTCCACTATGCCCTTTACCGCCATCACCTTGTAGGCATTGTTGCTCAAAGGCCGGGCCCCTGTGACGGCCGCCTCGCAGGCTGCTCTCATTCCGTCCGCGATCCTCTTGCCTCTCAGTGCCGTTTCCGCACCCGTTGCCCGCAAAGGAATGGATGCGACGCCGCCGAGGACGATGCGCCCGTCGTAGACCACGCCGTTTCTCAGGGTTACCATGCCCGCCACGCTCGCCAGGGCGAAATCGAAGGCCTGACGCTCCTTCAGCTTGAGAAAGACGCCTCTCGAGCCCTCCGCAGGTGCCGGGATCTCGATTGCCAACACCATTTCCCCGGGGCCGAGCATGGTCTCTTTCAGGACATTCTTCTCCGGCGTCAGGTAAAACTCCGCGACGGGGACCTTTTTCACCCCCTTCGGGGTTGCGATCTCTATCCGCGCTTCGAGGGCCGCGAGAACCGTGGCCAAATCAGAGGGGGAGACCATGCAGCAGGTCTCGCCCCCGAACACGGCGTGATACTGATTCTCTCCCGCCAGGGCATAACAGGTATCGCCACCCTTGCGAAGGCAGTCCTTAAAGGGCCTGCCCCTGAAGTACCAGCAGCGGGGTCTTTGGCAGAGGTTGCCCCCGAGGGTGCCCACGTTCCGGATCTGGGGGACGGCAACCTGCCCCGCTGCCTGGCTCAGGATAGGGTATTTCGCCGCAACAAGGGGTGAACTCGCCAGATCGGTCAAGGTAACGGCAGCTCCCACCCTCAAGCCTTTCCTCACCTCTTTGATCAGGCCCATCTCCCTTATCCCCGCGATATCCAAAAGATGCTGCGGCACGTGAAACTTCGGGCCTTCCAGGCGGTCTTTCATGATGCCGAGCAGGTCGCTGCCCCCGGCGAGAATGGCGGCCTTCCCTTCGTATTTTGCGAGAAGGGCCAGCGCCTGGCTGACCGTGGTCAACCTGTAGTATTCGAAGCCTCTCATGGGCTACTCCTTCCCCTCTTCCCGGGCCGCCTTCAGCCCGTCAAGGATCGCCCGGACGTTCACGGGAATCTCGTTGAACCTGATGCCGACGGCATTGTAAATGGCATTGGCAATGGCCGGTGCGGGAACTCCATAGGGAGGCTCGCCTACCCCCTTCGCCCCGAAGGGCCCGAAAGGGTCATGGGGCTCTATAATGAGGGGTTCTATAAGGGGTATATCGAGGACCGATGGGACCTTGAAGTCGACCATGTTGGGATTGACACAGATGCCCGTCTGTCCGTCTATATACTGCCGCTCCATGAGCCCGTAGCCTATCCCCATGATGGCGGCGCCCTCTATCTGGTTTTCGCACCCAAGGCGATTGATGGCCCGTCCAACGTCGTGGGCCGCCACCAGCTTGAGAACCTCCACCCTGCCCGTGCGCAGGTCAACCGCCACCTCCGCAAAATGAACGCCGAACGTATGGAGGAGCACGTTGTTCGGAGGGCTGCCGGAACCGCGGCCGACGATGGGGTTCAACGCCTTGGAGAGTATATCTCTGTACGGCACGCCGACGGTCTCTCCCTTCACGAATATCTGCCCGTCCCTAATATCGAGGTCGTCCCTTTTCCTCTTCAACACGTCTGCTGCGACATCGAGCAATTGATCCTTGGCATCTCTCGCGGCGGAGAGGACTGCGAGGCCCGTGCTCGCGGTGCCCCTGCTCCCTCCGGGAACTCCCGTATCGGTATTTACATCGGTGTCGCCCGTTGTCACCGTGACCGCTTCATAGGGGACCCCCAGTTCCTCCGCGGCGATCATGGCCATGGTCGTCTTCTGCCCGCCCCCGCTGTCGTTAAGCCCGCTTAGAAGCTCGACGGTGCCGTCAGGATCGAGCTTGATGAGCGCCGACATGGGCGGCCTGATCGCGCCGTGCCGGCACGATTGGAAGGCAACGCCGAAGCCTCGCTTCACGGGCCCCGCGCTCACCCCGGGCTTTTTCCAGTTGGTCTTCCAGCCGATCCGCTCTGCGCCGCGCAGGGCGCACTCCTCGAGCCCCACGCTCCCGAAGGGCACCCTCCTGTCCTGGTCGCCGTCTTCCTTGCGCGCGTAATTCTTCAGCCTGAATGCGAGGGGGTCCATCCCCAGCCGCTCCGCGAGACGGTCCATGTGGACCTCCTGGGGGAACATCCCTGCCGGGTGGCCTACGCATCGCATATGGCCGCCTTCAGGCTTGTTGGTGAGCACGTTGTAACCTTCAAGCCGCACGTGAGGGCACCGATAGACACCCTTGGGAATCTCGAGCGACTCCTTGGCTCCGTCGAAGTGATAGTAAGCCCCCACGTCTGCATAGAGCCTCACTTGGATCGCCGTGAGCGTCCCATCCTTCCTGGCCCCGTATTTGAGATACCACGTGGTGGGATAGCGATGGTGGTCCGACAGGTAATTCTCTTCCCGTGTGTATTCCAGCCTCACCGGCCTGTTGGTCTTCTTCGACAGGAGGGCCGCTATGACGTGGCATCTCTCCGTGAAGGCCTTGTCGCCAAAGTCCCCGCCTATGTACGGGGTGAGGATACGCACCTGGTTGACCTTGATGCCCAGGGCTTGGGCGAGGCCTGTCCGCAGGCCGAAGGGGTTCTTATGAGAGACCCAGACGAAGAGCCTTTTCCCGCTCCAGTTGGCTACAGTCACACGCCCTTCCATCGATACGTGCTGGATAAGATTGGTTTTGTACCTCTCTTCCACGATCACATCCGCCTGTCTGAATCCCTCCTCCACGTCACCCCGGATGAGGGTATCTGCTGCCTCGCGGATCACATTCCCCTCAGGGTAAAGCTTTGTCGCCGTTGGCTTGGCCGCCTCCTCCGCATCGAGAACGAAGGGAAGGATCTTATAGTCCACCCTGATGAGGTCCAACGCCTCCTCGGCCGTCTCCTCGTCCACGGCAGCGACTGCGGCGATCTCGTCACCCGCATACCGGGCAGTGCGCGCAAGGACGGGCATCTCGAATAAAGGCGCCGTTCCCCTGGCATGAATGGGAAAATCAGGTACGTCGGACGGGGTGAGAATCGCCTTTACCCCGGGCAACGCCTCAGCCCTGGAAGTATCGATCCTTATCACCTTCGCGTGGGCTTGGGGGCTGCGCAGCATCTTCACGTAGAGCATGCCGGGTAGATAGATATCGGAAGCGTATTTCGCCTCCCCCACCAACCTCTCGTAGGCATCCACCCTCTCCACCTTGTTTCCGATCACCTTGAATTCTTTTGCCACAACCCCCCCCTACGCCTTCGCTGCCGCCAGAACCGATTCGATGATTTTGGGATAGGCGCCGCACCGGCATAGGTTGCCGGAAAGGGCGAGGCGCACCTCGTGTTCGGTAGGTTTCGGGTTCTTGTCGAGAAGGGCCTTGGCCGACATCATCTGTCCGGGCGTGCAGAACCCGCATTGATACCCGCCGTGCTCAGAAAAGGCCCTTTGTATGGGGTGCAGTTTTTCCCCTTGCTTCAGGCCCTCAACAGTGAGAATCTTCTTGCCCTCCATGGCGATGGCGAGGAGCGAGCAGGCGTAGACCGGCCTGCCATCTACAATGACCGTACAGGCGCCGCAGCTGCCGCGGTCGCATGCCTTCTTGGCGCCCGTAAGCCCCAGTTCCCGCCTCAGCACATCGAGCAAGGTCCAGTTCGACTTGACCCTGAGACGGTGGACCTTGTCGTTGACATTGAGCCGGATCAGGGCCTCTTTCAGTCCCGGAGGCAGTGTCGGTTCCGCCTGGGCCGCCGCGGGAGCCGGAAGGGTGCCCACGGCTGCGGCAACGGTCCCGGTGGCCATTCCCTTCAAGAAAGAGCGCCGCGACATTTTGAGGGAATCTTCCCTCTCCTTTTCGTCTTTTCCGATTCTGTTCTCGTCGTCATCCATTGGACGTCTCCTGCCGCGCGAGTGGGATAATTTCCCAATTATAACATTTATTTCAATATACCTCTGCACCATCACCGGCCCCTTGTAACCTTTCCCGGAATTGGGTAATCTTTGAGGGCAAAAAGACAGTCGCCAACCGCAGCGGGTAAAAGCACCGATGACGGACGCACCGGACAGACGAAACAAGCAAGGCGCCCTTCACTTTGCAGGCCCTTTTTCAGAAGGGTTTTCGCCGTCTGCCAGCTGTCCCGAGCATCCCTCACGAAGGCGTAGCTGCATTGCCTCCGGCGACAAGCTTATTGCCATGATACGGCAGCTGTCCGAACGAAGAAAGGGAAGCGTCGAGGCTCCGACGGGCCGTCTGGAGGTCTCTTGAACATACAAATTTTTGGCACGCTCAAATGCCAGAACACCAGGAAAGCGCGCAGATATTTTAAAGAAAGACGGATACCCTTCCAGTTTGTCGATATCACCGAGAAAGGGCTGAGCAAAGGGGAGTTGACCAGCCTCAAGGCAGCAGTGGGCATCGATAACCTTATCGATTACGAGGGCAAGGCGTACGCGCAGAAAAACCTGAAATACCTGACCCACAACATCGAAGAAGAGCTCCTCAAAGACGCGTTGCTTCTAAAAACACCTGTGGTGAGAAACGGCAGGGACGCGACTGTGGGGTATCAGCCTGACGTGTGGAGGGCTTGGACGTAGCCCCTCGGACGGAACAGCTCGAGAGCGCGGTAACCTCACCCGCCTATCTTCTCGACCCACCCCACTTGTCCACTTGCCGGACGCACCTTAATCCCTCTGGTATGTACGGGCAAACGGGTCAAGATGTCTTTCTCTATCCCTTCGGTGAGGGCCCCCGACTTCTCTTTATTACTCATGATTACTCATGCATGAGGGCCGAGATTGGGGACGTAAGCTTCGCTGCCTAACAGCCTGGAAAGAAGAGAGGTGCCCGATCACTCCCTGCATCGCTTGGGGTGAACCATGGCCATCGTACGTGCACGCCTCCCACTATTGAAATCCTGGTTGAGGCCCGGGCTCTTTTATGAAATGCCTTTTGTTTAAGATAGCGGGTTTTTGATGCTTGCCCAAAGGAGGTTTAAATTGAATAGGTGAATACATTCGGTTTAGTGGTACAATGAGGGGAGGATGAGGATCCGGAAAACCGCCATGAGGACTCCGCGAATTGACAGGTCTGAGGGAATGCAATCCATGAGAATCATTTCGGCGCCTTTGTTATTCGTTTTGTTTGCCGTTGTATGGCTGGCTCTGGAAGCATGTACCTTATTGACGGTTCCCATGACCACCGCGGTAATCGGCGGGGCTCAACTAGCCATTAAGGGAGCAGAACTCCAGAAAGAAATCAGAAAGGCGGATGTTCAAGTGGCCGTCGCCACATCTTTTGAAAAAACATGGGATGTGTCCGTCACAGCCCTGATGAATCTCCATATTGAAATTATCCGAACCGCAACGACCCCTGAGGAAGATGGAGGTTTAATTGAAGGCCTGGCCAAGAAAACAAAGGTGAAAGTCGTTGCCGTCAAGCTCACGGACACGGTAACGGAGATCGGTATCTGGACGAGTCACGATAAGGCACTTGCGGGACTCATCGCTGAAAAAATTAAAGAAGCAGCCGAAAAAACAAAATAGTTAGGATGCTCCCGCAAACCCTAATACAGAAAAAGCCTTATCGGCCTTTCCCTGCGCCCCCTTGAGACCGACGCCGTCGATAGTCCGGCAAGGAGAGCTTTAACGCGACAACAAAGTGTGGGGCGAAGAGAGGCGGCCCGGCATCAGACGCTGTAGACCTCTTTACCAAGGGTGTGGACCCAGTTCCGGCGCAGCACCTCTTCCGCGTCCTCGGTCCTGTCCACGCCGAGAATGACGATTGCCTGCCCGCTCACCCTGCCGAGGTGCGGGTAGAGATAATGGACGTTGATGCCCGCCTCCTTGAGCGGACGGAGAACGGCGTTCATGCCCCCCGGATGATCGGGTGTTTCCACCGCGAGGACATCCGTCTCCCTTGTCCTGAAGCCGCGACCCTTGAGGATGTTTAACGCCTTCACGGGATCGTCCGCAACAAAACGGACCGTGCTCACGTCGGACGTGTCGGCGACGGATATGGCGCGGATATTGACGCCCTCTCTCCCGAGGATCTCGCTGACATTTGATAGTGCCCCGGGCACGTTGTCCAGTATGATCGAAATCTGGGTAATCACCATTGGCGCCTGGCCCCCTCTGTCAGCCCTTTTTCTACGGGCCCATATTTGTACGTGACGAAAGCCGCCATGAAGGAGCACCCCGTGGATGACCAAAGCGTTAACGGGACAGTCGAATGGGCCTCGCCGGGCAACCGCGGCCGGCCCGGCCGTCCGAACCTACTCCTTTACGTAGCCGAAGCCCCGTTCGAGGGCGCTTCTGTTCAATTTCGTCAGCTTCGATTTTCCCTCTCCCAGGACTTCTGACAGGTTCTTGAGGAGGAGCTCGAAGGAAACAATATTGCTTACCCTGATCAATGCCCCCAGCATCACCATGTTGGCCACCTTCACCGTACCGAGCTGTTCCGCCAGTTCGCTCGTGGGGATTGCGACCACCTCTATGTCCCCCCTCGCCGACGAGGTGTCAACCATAGAGGAATTGACGCAGATGAGGCCGCCCGCGGGGAGGATGCTCTGGAACCTCACAAAGGAGGGTTGATTCATGGCAACGACGAATTCCGGCTCCGAGGCAACGGGTGAGGCTACCTCCTCGTCCGATACGACGACCGTGCAGTTCGCTGTCCCGCCTCGCACCTCAACACCGTAGGACGGCAGATAGGTGACGTACCTCCCTTCGATCATTGCCGCATTGGCAATGGTGTATCCCATGGAAAGAACTCCCTGGCCCCCGAAGCCGGAAAAGATCGTCCTGATCAGCATGGCACCTCTTTTACGACGCCCAAGGGAAACTCGGCGGCCATCACCTCCTCGATCCACGTGCACGCGTCGAGGGGGCTCATCTTCCAATTGGTCGGGCAGGGGGACAGGATCTCCACCATGGAGAACCCCGTCTTTTTCAACTGGTGCTCGAAGGATTTTGCGATGGCCTTCTTTGTCTTGAGGATCGCGGCGGGCTTGTTGACTGCTACCCTCTCCAGGTAGGACGTACCCTGGAGGACCGCAAGCACCTCGCACATCTTCACGGGATGGCCTTCCCTTTTCGACGTCCTGCCCTGAGGTGACGTGGTCGTGACCTGGGCGAGAAGACTCGTGGGCGCCATCTGGCCGCCCGTCATGCCGTATACGCCGTTATTCACGAAAATGATTGAGATGGGCTCGCCCCGGTTGGCCGCATGGAAACTCTCTGCGGTGCCGATCGCGGCCAGATCGCCGTCACCTTGATATGAAAAGACGAGGTTATCCGGCCGCACCCGCTTGATCCCCGTGGCGACGGCCGCGCCTCGGCCGTGGGCCGACTCCAGCGTATCGAAATCGAAGTAATTGTAAACGAGCATGCCGCATCCTGCCGGGGCCACGCAGATAGCCTTCCCGCCCAATTCCATTTCTTCGACCACCTCTGCGAGCAGGCGGGTCACGATGGCGTGGCCGCACCCCGGACAATAGTGAAAGTGGGCCTCCTTCAGGAGCCTGGGTCTGGCGTAGACTTTCTTCACTCTTTCTTTCCTCTGACCGATTGGTAGTAATGACGGGAAATGATGCGGAACAGCTCCACCGGGGTGGGTATGACGCCACCCGGTCTTCCGTAGAAGTGAACGCGCCCCCTCCCTTGGAGGGCAAGCCTCACGTCTTCCACCATCTGCCCCGTATTCATCTCGAAGACGAAGAAGTCGCTCACCTGCGCGGCTGCCTGCTGGATGGCCTTTTTCGGGAAGGGCCAAAGGGTGATGGGGCGGATGAGCCCCACCTTGAGCTGCTCCTGTCTGAGCCGCTTGATGGCACCCCTCGCGATCCTCGCGCCCGTGCCGTAGGCGACCACTATCATGTCCGCATCCTCGGTCAGGAGCGTTTCGAAGCGTACCTCATTCTGCTCCATGCGCTGGAATTTCCTGAAGAGCTTCCAGTTGTGCTCCTCTTCCTCCTTCACGTCGAAGAGGAGCGACCTGATCATGCGGGAGGGCCTCCCATCGGCCCCTGTGAGGATATAATCCTTCACGTAATCCTTTCCCCTCTTGATCCCGTCAAAGCTCACAGGCTCCATCATCTGCCCGAGCATGCCGTCGCTCAGCACCACCACGGGGTTTCTGTAGTGGTCGGCGAGATCGAAGGCCAGGGGCATGAGATCTGCGATCTCCTGGACGGACGAGGGGGCGAGCACGATAGTCCGGTAGTCTCCATGGCCACCGCCTCTCGTCGCCTGGAAATAGTCTGACTGGGCTGGCGAGATGTTCCCCATGCCGGGGCCACCCCTTGACATGTTTACAATGACGGCCGGAAGCTCGTCCGCCGCCAGGTAGGAGATACCCTCCTGCTTGAGGCTGATCCCCGGGCTGCTCGATGAGGTCATTGCACGGGCGCCCACAACGCTCGCCCCAAGGACCATGTTGATCGCCGCAATCTCGCTCTCGGACTGGATAAAGACCCCACCCGGCACCTCCGACAGCCTCTTCGCCATATATTCGCCCAGCTCGTTCTGCGGGGTGATGGGATAGCCGAAGTAGCAGGTGCAGCCGGAGAGAACGGCCGCCTCCGCGCAGGCGCTGTTCCCGTTCATGAGCTTTTTCACGCTTTGTATACCTCGATGGCAACCTCGGGACAGACCAGGGCGCACGTGGCACAGCCGGTGCATCCATCGCCGCCGCTAAATTCCGCCACGAAATAGCCCTTCATGTTGAGCTTGTTGCTGAGGGAGATCACCTTCTTCGGACAGTGTTCGACGCAAAAGAGGCAACCCTTGCAGCGTTCCTGATCGATCTCTATGGTCCCTTTCACGGTTCTCCGCTCGCCGGCGCCTGAAGCACGAACCCCCACGTCGCGCCTCGATTCAAAGCAGGGGAAATGCTAACCCACGGGGGAAACACTTGTCAAATTATTCCTCATAGGAGTTTTCTGACTTTAGCCCCGTCGGGCTGGCAGCTCAAAGTTCGAGGCCGTGGGCGACTTCGCATGGTCCTGGTTTACCTGCCCAAGTCATCCATAATTTCCTTGAGCTTCTTGAGGGCACGATATATCATGAAGAAGGCCCGCACCGGGCGCACCGGGGCTCGCACGGACACGCCCTGAACTGGCCCGCCGGCCTTGAGAGGCATATCCATGGGCGATGATACGCCCGTCCCTTCCGGACGAACCCTCGTCTACCCGATGATCGGCCATCCGACCACGCAGGTGAAATCGCCCACCACGTTCAACAGGTACTTCAGGGAAAACCACCTCGATGGGGTAATGGTCGCGGTCGACGTGCATCCGGCTGCAGTGGTGCACTTTTTCTCGCTTCTCCGCGGGTGGGAGAACTGTCCCGGCTGCATAGTCACCATCCCTTACAAACAGGAAGCAGCGCGGCAGGCGGATGAGCTTTCCCGCCGAGCACGGGATCTCGGGACGGTCAATGTGCTCAAGAGAACGCGGGAGGGGCGGCTCGTCGGCGACATGGTCGACGGCCTTGGCTTTCTCGAGGCGCTTAAGGCCCACGGCTTCGATCCGAAGGGGAAGCGCATCGTGGTGTTCGGGGCCGGAGGAGCAGGGGGCGCCATCGCCTACGCGGTCGCCGAGGCCGGGGCAGCGGAGCTCGTCGTAATCGATACCGATGGCGCGAGACAAAGGAATCTCCTCGCCCTTGTCGCCTCCCGTTATCCGCAGGTTTCGCTCTCTGGCGTGCCAGCCTCGCTCTCCGGCTTCGACCTTGCAGTAAATGCGACGCCCCTCGGCATGAACGACGATTTGCGGACGCCCTTCCCCTTGGACACCTTCGGGCCCGGCAACTTCGTCGCCGACGTGGTGACGGAGCCGGAGATCACCCCGTGGCTCCGGGGGGCGATGGAGCGGGGCTGCCGCATCCAGACCGGATATGAGATGACCCTGGGCCAATTTGCCCTCATCGGTCGCCACATGGGCATCGATATGAAGGAGAGATAAGCGACGTGAAGAGCTATCGCAAAGAGCTATGGTTTACCATTCCTACCCGGCGTGCCTTCGTCAATATCACCCCTCAGGTGGAAGAATGCCTCAGGGCAAGCGGAATAAACGACGGTCTGCTGCTCTGCAACGCCATGCACATTACGGCCTCCGTGTTCATCAACGACGACGAACCCGGCCTTCACCGTGACTTTGATGTCTGGCTCGAAAAACTGGCCCCTCATGAGCCGGTGTCGCAATACCGGCACAATGCGGGAGAGGATAACGCTGACGGTCACTTAAAACGGTCGATCATGGGAAGAGAAGTAGTCGTGGCTGTCACCGGCGGGAAGCTCGACTTTGGCCCATGGGAACAAATTTTTTACGGCGAGTTCGACGGCAGACGGAAAAAGAGGGTCCTGGTGAAGATCATCGGGGAGTGAGCCCCGACGTTCAGGCATGGTTCGGTGCACAGAACGGACGGACGGCAGCCTGACTTAATGACAACGTTCTCTAAGATGACTGCCAATTCCGGGTCTCCCGGGCTTAAGACCGGTAAGACCTGACCGATAATAATGGTGATGTGTTCTAATTCTTCGCCGTCATCAGGCTCTTGAGGGCGGCATGGGTGCGTTTCCGATGTCCACGAAAGTGATGTGCGCGGTCAGTCTCGTTGTCTTGTTGTCAGGATGCACGACGATGCTTCAGATGGCCAAGCCTCTGACGAGCCAGAGGAAACCGGCTTCGATAACCCAAGTCCATCTTGACGCGCTCAAGGGGGTCCTTGTTGCCGTGCCGTGTGACGGCGACTTTGCCGACTCCCGTTACCTCCGCTCCGGGCAAGAGGTGGCTGAAGCCATTGCCGAGGCATTCGCCACGCAGGGGGTACCTGTGGCCATCGCCGAACGGCAACTGGCCAATGAGGAAGCGATATTGACCGCGGCGCGTCTCAAGGCCGGCTATCTGGTGCTGCCGGTCATTACGCACTGGGACCAACGCAACGAATGGTTCACCCTCCCGAGTAAGCTGGCTGTCAGAATCAGCATGGTGGACGTCGCGACCGGCCGCGTAATTGACTCTAAACTCGTCGAGACGCGCAACCTGACCGGCCTCGCTTTCATCATCTCCGACCCCGGAACACTCCTGGCAAAACCCCTCCACGAATACGTGCACAAACTCTACTCATCTCCCGCCCCTCTCGCCGCCCTTCACCGGGATAGTCTGCCCGCATACGGGCTCGATCCACCTTAACGGCTAATTCGGAAGACCTCCATCGACGTCACCTGTGCCACCGGCCTTTCTCCAGTGTGGTCGGACTCGTTCAGGGACGGACAGGGACCCTTTCCGTTCCTTCATTGACCCTTGAGCGAATATCGTGTGATGACTTGACTCCGCCGACCGGGAGCACTCCGCAGCCCCGCGCGCTTTAGACCGGGAGCCTCACTCTGCACCCCGGAGGCTACCGGTCGGTGCGGCGTCCTTTGAAGCTCTTGCAGATTATGTTGTTGAGTGCCTCGAGGTGCGACCGGTCTGGAATGCGGGACCACTCCGAAGGGTTCTTCACCGTGCGGACCGAACCCTCGGGACCGGGTACCTGCCACTCAAGTCTGCGGTACCACTCTTTCTCGCAGTTAATCTGAACGACCATGGTCAGCTCTCTTGGCCCGGCACCTTCCCGCGCCGCTGCCACCTTCACATCGGCCCGCGCGGTATAATCAGAATCATTGTAGGACACGCTGTCCTGGTCATAATAGAACGTATTGCCCGCCGAATTCGTATAGAATTGTCGCCACGGTCCGTCCTGTGACGCAGCGGGCGAAACTAAGAAGACACCGATGAGCATGACCGAAAGGATGATAATCTTTTTCACCTTCTGCCTCCGGATGAATTATAACTGCATCTTCAGATACTTTTTATACCAAATTTTTCAGAAAATTACATGGGTAAAGTGAGGAGGCTTTCCTCGCGCCGCTGCAATCCTTGCCGCGGGCTGACCTATGTTCATGGTGTCGACGGCGGCCGTCATGCCGAGCGCGCGTGCCGGAGGAGGGCAAGGGAAAGAACCTGAAATAGTTCTTGTAATCTCGCGCCATTTCTCTGATAATGGAGGACAAGAAGATGGCAGCGGAAAGGCCGGCAGATGAAAAAGTGACGAACGCTCTATGCTCCCCGTGTCTAGAGGCAGCCGGAAAGGCCGACGGGCCGGTCGGGTAAATGCGAACGTACTAAACGAAATAACGCCCTTACCGTCCACACAACTCTTCATGAGGCATGCATCCGACCCTGTGCGTTCTTCCCGGGCGCCGGGAGAAAACGGGGATAAAGTGGCAGTGACGGGAAGGCCCTGTGGACGATCGGGGATTGCGCAAAGGGCTTCCGCCATGGAGGCTTCAGCTGGCTCGGATCGACGGTCATTGGGATTACAGGGGTGGAACCTGGGTTTGGATTGAGGGCTACTGGGACAAGGAAACCCTTCCCCGGTGCGGTGTGGATAGCGGGGCACTGGAGGGAAACACCCGGGGGATGGAAATGGATACCGGGAGACCGGAGGTAGCAGCGACCGGTGGACTCAATGGATGAATCGAAAACAACGGAAACACAAGGCTCGATAGCAACGCCGACCGGGGCGGGGAGAACCGGGGCTCGGAATCAAGCGGCCACCCTGACGGCCTTGTTTATCGCAGGCATCGCTACGTTCGTTACTCTTTATGCTACTCAGCCGATTCTGCCCCAGTTTCGGCGGCTCTTTCGGGCGTCCGAACTCCTGGTGAGCCTCACCGTGAGTGCTCCGGGACTGGCAGTGGCTGTGATGGCCCCCCTGGTAGGGCTGTTATCCGATGCCATGGGACGTAAACGCATCATCGTTGCCGCAATGCTGGGCCTGGCCTCTGTCACGACTCTCTCGTCAACAGCAGCCAACCTCGGTCAGCTTATCGTCTGGCGATTTCTGCAGGGGTGCTTCATTCCGGGGATTATTGCCGTCG
>Ga0326727_10019535_pt1 | contig 13592 bp, 11 predicted proteins | sample MB2enrmetagenome_FD_207643 | JGI IMG/M metagenome (GOLD analysis project Ga0326727, IMG submission 207643) | Lab enriched peat soil microbial communities from McLean, Ithaca, NY, United States - MB29MY | ecosystem: Environmental > Terrestrial > Soil > Wetlands > Peat | place: USA: New York... | reverse complement strand
TTCAATGACGAACGGTTCGGATTTCAGCCCGTACTCTTCACTTATCATCGAGTTATAAGGTTCATGATCCGAAGTCTGTGGGGGTTTTCGCTTGATTCGTCTTCGTATCGCTCTTTTGGTTCTTTTGGTTGCCTCGCTTTCGGTCGTGCCGGGATACGCTCAGACTATCGCGCTAGCTCCGGCCGCATCACCTACTGTCGCGCAATTGGAGGCCCTCACCGGCGAGTACACCGACCTACATGAACCCGACACGCCAGTCAGTTTTTACGTCCAGGACGGCACACTCATCGTCGAGTCCGAACGCAACGTTCCCACAGAACTCAAGCCTATCTCCGCCACCGAGTTCAGTTGGCCCCACGCGAAGTTCACTTTGAGGTTTATTCTCGACACCGCCGGTCAGGGCGGCAGTGTAATTTTTTCGGATACTCCCGAAGAGACTTATCATCGCTCCGGGCCGCCTGCTCATCACTCCTTCCACGATTACCAGCGCAGCGAGGCGATGATCCCCATGCGCGACGGGGTCAAGCTGCACACAGTCATTCTCAAGCCCGCCGACATCAAGTCGACGCTTCCTTTCCTCATCCAGCGCACGCCCTATGGCGCGGACGGGACCAATCGCACCTCATTCTTCAGCAGCCGCCCGGAGTTGGCCCGCGACGGCTACATCTATGTTGCCCAGGACATTCGCGGCCGCTACAAGAGCGAGGGCGAATTCATCATGAGCCGTCCGATGGCCGACCATCGCGACCCGAAGGCCACGGACGAAAGCACCGACGCATACGACACCGTGGCCTGGCTGCTGAAAAATGTTGAGGGCAACAACGGCCGCGCGGGCTTTATAGGCACCAGCTATCCGGGCTTTCTGGCCATGGCCGCCGGCATCGATCCCCATCCCGCCGTCAAGGCCATCTCTCCGCAGGCGCCCATGATCGACGCCTGGATGGGCGATGACTTCTTCCACAACGGCGCCTTTCGACAGAGCTACGGCTATGACTATGTCCTCAGAATGGAGTCCGGCAAGGAAGAGATCGTCCCTGACTACGGCAAGGACAAGGACGGCAAACCCCGCGACGGCTTTGATTTTTTTCTGGAGCGCGGGAACTTTGCTGAAGACGTGAAACAATCCGGCTCCAAAACTCTACCCACCTGGGAGCTCTTCCTCGAACACCCCGCCTATGACAGTGTCTGGCGTTCGCGCGGCGTGCAGCACGCGCTCTCGACGGTCGCCGTCCCCACCCTTTCTGTCGGCGGCTACTACGACCAGGAAGATATGTTTGGCCCGCAGATCGAGTACTCGACGCTCGAGCCCCACGACCATAACCATCAGAATTTTCTCGTTCTCGGCCCCTGGCGCCACGGCTATTGGGCGTCCTCTTCGCGCCACCTGGGCAATCTCGACTACACTGAGCCCGTCGGTAAAGAGTTCCGCACACGCATCGAGGCAAAGTTCTTTGCTCACTATCTGAAGGACGTGCCTAACTTAAACCAATCCGGCCAGAATTCATCGGGCTTCGACCTGGAAGACACCGCCAGTTTTCAGACCGGCTCGAACACTTGGAAGTATTACTCGCACTTCCCTCCCAAGGAATCCCGGCCTACCAGCCTGCATCTTGGGGGTGCGGGTTTGTTGAGCTGTAGCGGCTCGACGGCCCAGGCAAAGACCAGTTACGTGAGCGATCCCGCTAACCCCGTTCCCTATCGCCATCGGCCCATCCAAGAGACTTATAGTGTAGGCTCGCAGTGGGGTAACTGGCTCACCGAAGATCAGCGCTTTGTCACCGAGCGCAGGGACGTTGCCGTGTGGAAGTTGCCGGTGCTCAAGAAGGATCTGATGCTGACCGGCGAGGTGGCCGCCGACATCTATGCATCCACTACCGGAACGGATAATGATTTGGTAGTCAAGCTGATCGACCAGTACCCCGCCGACGATCCCGATGCGAAGATGAGCGGCTACCAACTGATGACCAATGCGGAGATCTTCCGCGGCCGGTATCTGGACAGCTTTGAGAAAGCGGCGCCACTGAAGGCAGGTTCGATCCGCGAGTACAAGTTTTCGTTGCACGACGTGGACCACGTTTTCAAGACCGGTCACACCGTTCTCATCGAGATTCAGAGCACCTGGTTCCCTCTCTACGACCGCAACCCGCAGCGCTTTGTGCCCAACATCATGACCGCAAAACCCCGCGAATACCGGCCGGCAACAATCACCATCTACTCCGGCGCTGGGCATGACTCGACGGTGCAGGTGCCGCTGATGAGCGCTTGCGAACCCGCCGAGAGCTATTGAGTGGAAAGGACGTAGCTCGCAGCGGCCTCATTTCGATTGCAATGCCGGCGCAAACTCCAGTAACTCCACCGGGGCGCCATTGTCGAGGATCATCGCCACCGTGACGCCCTCACTGGGGCTGTTGGGCGGCGTCAGAATCTCTTTTCCTTCGAGCGCGGCGGCAAGGTCATCCACCTCAAAGGCAACGTGGGGCACGGTCTTGATGATCTCGGGATACGGCGCATCCGCGTCGTAGCGCATCCATTGAATGCCGCAGGGGCTGGACTCAAATCCCGCTACATGAATCTTAAGATGCGGCAAATGAATCTCTCCGGGGCGCGGCGTGAGGGTTGGAATGCCGATGTGGTGATATCGCCAGCCATTGACCGCAATCGCCGAGGGCGCATCGCGGTCCTTCCGAGAAGGAACCGCTCCACAGGAGCCTTTTTCCCTCATGTCATCGCTCAATTTCATCTCCTTTGTTTAGTTCATCTACCTTATTATCTTACATTTCCAGGCCAATATCGATAGACATTAAGAGCGCGGCAATGACTTGACACGGGTTATGTGCGCACGTATACTGTGTTTATGAATATCACTCTCTCGATCGACGAGCAAATTGTCGAGCGCGCCCGGGAGAAGCTGCGCGCCACCGGCAAGACCGTCAACCAGGAGATTCGCGAGCATCTCCAGCATGTGGCCGGGGATGATGACGTGGAGAGCAGAATCGAAGAATTCCACAGGCTCTCCGGCAAGGGCAATTCGCACGGCTGGAAGTTTAACCGGGACGAGCTCTATGAGCGAAGGTAAGCCGCGCGCACAAGCGAATATAGGTGCTGTAAAAACGCGCTTGGCCGAACACTTGAAGCAGGTTGAGGCGGGCGAAGAGATCGTGATTACCAGGGCAGGCAGGCCCGTTGCCAGACTTAATCCCACTGCAAGGTTGCCGCGCACGTTTCTGGATACGAACGTACTGATTTACTGCGATGACGTATCTGAGCTTGCCAAACAGCAGAAGGCTTTGGAAGTCCTCGACGAGCACACGCGCTCACGAACAGGAGTCATCTCGTTGCAGGTGCTCCAGGAGTACTTTGTTACGGCTTGCCGGAAGTTGGGACTTGATCCTGAGACGGCCCGAAGAAAAGTTGAAATCTTTGCCATGCTCGATGTAGCCGAGCCAAAAGTCAGCGACATTCTTGCCGCCATCGATCTGCACCGATTTCACGGCTTCTCCTACTGGGATGCGCTGGTTCTACGAATGGCCAAGCAGTCGGGTTGCCGCATAGTGCTCTCCGAAGACATGCAGCACGGGCGTGTCGTCGATGGAGTTGAGATTGTCAATCCGTTCCTATAATGCCTGCATCCTCATTTCGCGTTAGAATAGAGACAGCAGCATGATTCTCCACCACCCCATCTCGGCCCTCCTCTAGCGGCGCCCGCCGCCGACACGTGATTTTCGCCCATTTTCAATTTTGCCCCCTAGAGAAGCAGCAACACGCCCCGCATAGGCGAATGATTTTCAGCCGTGCACATGAGGTTTCATTATGATGGATCGTTTGCAACAGATGGAGCAGCGCTACGAGGAGCTCTCCGCCCAACTCTCGCAGCCCGAATTTGTCAAAGACCGCGAAAAATACCAGAAGGCGGGCAAGGCGCTCAGCGACCTGGAATCTCCCGTGATGAAGTACCGCGAGCTGAAGGTGGTGCGACTGGCGCTGGCCGGGGCGCGCGCCATGCTGGCCGAGAGCGACCCGGAGATGCGCGCGATGGCCGAGGAGGAGATTGCCCAGTTGGCGCCGCGCGAGCCTGCGCTGGAAGAAGAGATCAAGCTGCTGTTGCTGCCCAAGGACCCCAACGACGAGAAGAACGTCATCCTGGAGATCCGCGCCGGCACCGGCGGCGACGAAGCTTCGCTCTTTGCCGCCGAGATCTTCCGCATGTATCAGCGCTTCGCCGAGCAGCACAAATGGAAGATCGAGGTGCTGTCGATCTCCGAGTCCGGAGTGGGCGGATACAAGGAAGTGATCGCCATCATCGAGGGCGAGCGCGTCTACTCGCAGATGAAGTGGGAGAGCGGCGTGCATCGCGTGCAGCGCGTTCCGGAGACCGAGACGCAGGGGCGCGTGCACACCTCGGCGGTGACCGTGGCCGTGCTGCCCGAGGCTGAGGAGGTAGACGTGAAGATCGAGGCCAAGGACATTCGCATCGACACCTTCTGCTCGTCGGGCCCCGGCGGCCAGTCGGTGAACACCACTTACTCCGCCGTGCGCATCACCCACATTCCGACCAACACGGTGGTTAGCTGCCAGGACGAGAAATCGCAGATCAAGAACCGCGAAAAGGGAATGCGCGTGCTGCGTTCGCGACTTTACGAAATTGAAATGGAGCGGCAAAACGCGGAGCTGGCCAGGGAGCGCAAGCAGCAGGTGGGCACTGGCGACCGCAGCGAGAAGATTCGCACTTATAACTTCCCGCAGAATCGGCTCACCGACCATCGCATCGGCCTGACTCTGCACCAGCTTGACCAGGTGATGGAAGGCCGCTTGCAGCCCATCGTCGATGCGCTGATTACCCACTATCAGGCGGAGCAGTTGAAGGCCGATGCGATGGTATAAGGAATACCGGCTGAGAAGGTCATACGACCTGAACCGAATTTCGCTTGTGCGGACGATTTGGCAGCATAATTAAGCGCACGGCTGGTGGCACACAAAATCTCTGTGCAGAGCACCATCGAATCCAAACGGGTACAAACCCAACCTGCGCCGCATGTTCAAGTTTCTTAAGTGACCAACGTTTATTCGTGCTGTCGATCTCAATTGCAAGCCACCTGTCTATAACGAAATCCAGGTATCCTCTGTATATATAACCTGATTTCATCATCGTTCGAGTAGCTCCCAGGTGGACTTCCTTTTCGCAGCGAAGATTTTGTAAATGTGCCCAGTCGTGAATGAATCGTGTTAATTGCTGTGTCCCTTGTACCTTGCTCAAAGTGAGCAGATCTATTCGGGACGAGTATTCGTGAAGTTCGATCTCGAGTTGATCAATCAATTTTTGTCTGGCTTGAAGCACGGATATAGTAGATCATTGGTAGTGCAGAATTAAAAGGTGTCTCTATAGGAGGCGGAATCAAAAGTGACATTTCGGGCGGCACTTTCGGCAGCCGGACATAGGTTACGTGGCTTATCCACAGCGCGACAAGACGCGGAACTACTGCTGCGACGGACGGTGGCGCGGGATCGGGCATGGGTGATTGCGCATCCCGACGACGAGCTGATGCCAGAGCAGGCGCGGCAATACGAGAGCTGGATAGCCAGGCGGGAACGAGGCGAGCCCCTCCAATACATCACCGGCGAGGCGGAGTTTTACGGTCTGCCGTTTCGAGTTACGCCGGAGGTGCTGATTCCGCGGCCGGAGACCGAGCACGTGGTGGAAAAGGTACTTACGCTGGCTGGCCGCTTCCAGCAGCCTCGCATCGTGGATGTAGGGACTGGCTCGGGAGCGATTGCTGTATCGCTTGCTCACAAATTGCCTCACGCGCAGATCACGGCAACTGATATTTGCCCGCAAGCGCTGGCTGTCGCCAGGGAAAACGCAAAGCGCAACGGAGTTGTCCTTCGTTTCTTTTCAGGCGATCTGCTCGCGCCGGTAGCCGGTGAGCAATTCGAAATCATCGTCTCCAATCCGCCTTATGTGCCCAGCGCCGACCGCGCCACTCTCTCCGTCGAGGTGCGTGAGTACGAGCCTAAGTTGGCGTTGTTTGCCGGTGACGACGGACTCGACGTTTACCGCCGCCTCATCCCCGCGGCCTTTGGCGCACTCGTTGCCGGCGGCTACCTGGCGCTCGAAATCGGCTACGGTCAATCGCCGGCGATCACCGGGTTGCTCGCGCGCGCTGGCTTTGAGCAGATCGAGTTCGTCCCCGATCTGCAAAACATTCCCCGCGTGGCATGCGCCCGGCGGCCGTGAGTGGTACCTCTTCGGAATCCGTGTGGGGCGCGTGCTTTTCCGCCACTGCCGTCGTCTCTGGCCGTGCTTCATCCGTCTATGCTGTATGAAGGTCTGCATATGCCTCTTCCAGTTGCATGAATGGAGTTGCCATGAAAATCCGTCTGTTGCCTGCAATCGTCTTCGGCCTCGCGCTCGCCTTAGCCGCATCCGCCCAGGATGCAAGCCAGAGCGGAGGTCGCGGAGGATGGGGCGGCGGCATGGCCATGGGCGGCGGCATCACCGGAATCGTAACGGAAGCAGCCGCCGGCCACTACACCATCAAGACCGATGCGGGCGACACTTATACGATCCACTTCAGCGTCAACACCCGCATCGTGAAGCAGTCGATTCAGCGACGGGGCGAGGGCGGCGGCAATCCCCCGCAGATGCTCAAACCCGCCGACATCAAGGTGGGTGACGCGATTGGCGTGATGGGGGAAGTGGATGCGGCGGCTAAATCCGTGGGAGCTGTGGTGATCGCGCAGCTCGACCCGGAGCGCGCCATGCAGTTGCGCGAGTTGCGGGCAAGCTACGGCAAGACCTGGCTACAGGGAAGGGTGACGGCTATCAACGAAACCAAAGTCACGCTTTTCGGCATGGTGGACAAAGCAACCCACGCCTTTGTGGCCGACGAGAACACTACCTTCCGCAAGCGCCGCGAACCCATTACCCTGGCCGATATTCAGGTGGGCGATATGGTGCGCGTTGAGGGCGCGGTGAAGGATGGATCTTTTATAGCCGCGTCGGTCGCCGTCATGGGCATGCCGCCGGGAGGAACGCCAACCGTTCCACGCGACGCTGCGCCCGCGCCGCAACCCAAATAGTCTTACGCATCCTCAGATAGCCGATTGCAGCGCCGCCTCCGCCCACATCACGGATTCGGCATAGCAACGGTAGATCTCTTTGCTGTTCAGCCCCTCATTCTGGATGATCGCATCGCACGCGGCCCAATCGCCCTGCTCGTGAAACTCCACCCATTGAAGGAGGATGCGTCCTTTATTGGCGCTACCCATCAGCGACTCGCGAATCTCATTGCGCAGCGGCAGCGCCGGGGCCAGTTCTTCCATGGGAATACGCATCATGGCGGGCAGCAGGCTCAACATGCCAAGCAAGTACTGCTCGGTGGGCTCGAGCGCGCAGTCGGCGGCGGCCAGTTCACAGAATCGTCCGCGCACAAAAGCCATGCGCAGAATCTCCGCCGGCTGACCGGCGTTGAATTCGCTGGCGATGGCCAGCATGGCAATGTGGCGGAAGGCGTCCTCGCCCACGGCCAGCAGCGCCGCCTGGATGGAGCTCACCTCTTGCCGGATGGCGCACATCGGCGAGTTGACCAGCCGCAGCAGCCGGTAGGTAAGGGAGGGGTCGTGCTTCAGCAGCTTGGTCAACTTGCGCAGGTCGAGCACATTACCCCGCAGATGTTGCAGAATCTCGATGTGAGAGAGCCGGTTGGCGGGAATCTTGCGATTCTCCAGCAGCACGGGCCGGCAAAAATAATATCCCTGAAAGAGCGTGAAGCCTTCCTCGCAGGCCTGCTTGTACTCCTCCTGGGTTTCGATCTTTTCGGCCACCAGCGCCACCGTCACGTCGCGCAGCCGCTGGATCAGGCTCTTCCGCTCCTCGGCGCCGGTTAGCAGAAAATCTATCTTGACGTAGTCGGCCATTTCGACCAGCGGATCGAAGCCCGTCTTCCACGTAAAATCGTCCAGCGCCAGGCGGAATCCCTCCACCTTCAGCTTGCGGCAGGCGGCAATCAGTTCGGGCGTGGGGTCCAGGCTTTCCAGGATCTCCAGCACGGTCATGCCGGAGGGAAGAACATGGACCATATTCCCGATCAGCGACTCCTGGGTGCAGTTCACAAAGGCCGGCACCCCGCCGGTCAGCTTTTCCAGTCCGAAGATGACCGTATTGTCGAGCATGGTGCGGGTGGCATGGTCGCCATCGCCGCGGAAAACGGTCTCCGGCCCTGCCCGGAAGAGCAATTCGTAGCCATGCACACGTCCGTGCAGGTCCATGATGGGCTGGCGCGCCAGATAGCGCAGCACACCTTCAAGCTCGGGCTGCGAGAGTTGCGTGTTCGGAGCCCATACAGCTTGTGTCGCCATGCGCACCTTCCCCCATGGCTTATCGGCAGGCCGGGCGCGCAACTTGAGGAAACTGAGGAAATTAAGAACGCTGGCGTAATATTTTCATAGCCTTGTGGCGCAGCCTCATCCTCCCATGAACATTCCGCCGTTCACGTCCAGCACGTGGCCGGTAATGTAGGAGGCTGCATCCGAGGCGAGAAACCTGACCGCTTGGGCAACATCAAGGTCCGTTCCCCGCCGGCCCAGAGGGACGGTGGCCAACATGGCCGCGCTCACCTTCTCGTCCAGCACCGCGGTCATGGGCGTCTCAATATATCCCGGCGCCACGGCATTGACGGTGATCCCGCGCGAGGCCACCTCGCGCGCCAGTGAGCGCGTCAGCCCGATCAGCCCGGCCTTGGAAGCCGCGTAGTTTACCTGGCCGGCCTGGCCGGCGCGGCCCACCACGCTGGCCATGTTCACAATCCGGCCCCAACGGTTCTTGATCATGGGCCGCAGAAGGGCCTGAGTGAGCAGAAATGGACCGGTCAGGTTGATGGCCAGAACAAGGTCCCAGTCAGCGCGCTTCATGCTCATCATCAGATTGTCGCGGGTGATGCCGGCGTTATTGACCAGGATTTCGACCTTGCCGAAGCGCTCCAGCACCGCTTTGGCCCCGGCCTCAATCGACTCCTGGCTGGAGACATCCAGCCGGAAGGCTGCCGCCGTGCCGCCCTGCGCCTCAATCTCCGCCGCCACCAGCGCCAGCTTTTCCTCGTTGATGTCCGCCACGGCCAGTGTGGCCCCGGCCCGCGCCAGCTCCAGCGAAACAGCCCGCCCAATTCCCTGCGCAGCCCCGGTTACCAGCGCAATTCTTCCCGTTAAATCCGCCATATTCTCCCTTTGACCCCCCGCGCGCAAACATCCGCGCCCTTTCGAACCCAATTATAAATGGGTAGATCAGTGCTTCATAGGCTGCAAAGCGGCTCTTTGCAGCCGCAACGCGCGATTGACGGCGCAGAGAATGGCATCGAGAGAAGCGGTAACAATGTTAGGATTCATTCCCGCTCCAAATACCGATTCGGATTTTCCGAATTGCACCTCGATAAAAGCCATCGCGGTGCCGGAGGCGCCTTCGTTGACGGATTGCTCCTGGTAATCGATGATTTGAATGGCCAGGCCGAACTCCTTATTCATGGCTCCTACAAATGCATCGATGGGACCGTTTCCGCACCCGGTAATCAAGTGTTCCGCATGGCTATCTTTGACCGTTGCCGAGATCGTTACGGTTCCCGCGCTGGAGCTCTCGGAATACTCAATGCAGGAAAGCGGGCTGCGCTGGTTGAGATATTCCGCTTCGAAGGCGGCCCATATCTCCGCGGGCCGTATCTCGCGGCCAGTCCGGTCGCTGATCTTCTGAATGACGCGGCTGAATTCGATTTGCAATTTGCGCGGCAGCCGGACGTTGTAATCACGCTCGAGAAGATAGGCCACTCCGCCCTTACCCGACTGGCTATTGACTCGGATGATCTCCTGATAAGTCCGGCCAATGTCATTGGGATCCAGCGGCAGATAGGGGACCTCCCATAATGCCTTGCCGGCCTGAACCGCGAATCCCTTCTTGATGGCATCCTGGTGCGAGCCGGAAAAAGCAGTAAAGACTAGCTCGCCGGCGTAGGGATGCCGCTGATGCACAGGCAACTGGTTGCAAAACTCGGCGCACTCGATCACGCTCGGCATGTCGGAAAAATCCAGTCCCGGATCGATGCCCTGGGTATATAAGTTCAGGGCCAGAGTTATAAGATCAACATTGCCGGTTCGTTCTCCATTTCCAAAGAGTGTGCCCTCAACGCGATCTGCTCCCGCCATAATCGCCAACTCCGCCGCGGCAACCGCGGTGCCCCGGTCATTGTGCGGATGCACGCTCAGGAAGATGGTATCCCGCTTCTTGAAGTTGCGGCCCATCCACTCGATCTGATCCGCATAGATATTGGGCGTAGAGTTTTCCACCGTAGCCGGCAGATTGATAATGACGCGATGCTCCGGCGTGGGCTTCCAGACCGCCAGCACGCCCTCGCAAATCTCCAGCGCGTAATCCAACTCGGTCCCGGTGAAACTCTCCGGAGAATACTCGAATATCCATTCCGTTCCCGGATAAGATGCCGCTATATCTTGAAGCATCCGCGCGCCCTGGACGGCAATTTGCTTCACTCCCTCCCGATCCAGCTTGAAGACAATGTCGCGCTGCGCCGTCGAGGTCGAATTATAGAGGTGAACAATAGCGCGAGGCGCGCCCCGCAACGCCTCGAATGTGCGGCGAATCAGCGGCTCGCGAGCCTGCGTCAGCACTTGCACGGTGACATCCGGCGGGATGCGCCCCTTTTCTATCAGTTCACGGCAAAAATCAAAATCCGTCTGCGAGGCGGCGGGAAACCCCACTTCGATTTCCTTGAAACCCAGCTTGACCAGCAGATCGAACATTTTGTTCTTGCGCTCCGTATCCATCGGGTCAATCAGAGCTTGATTACCGTCGCGCAAGTCAACGGTGCACCACATCGGCGCCTTGTCGATGGTCTTGCCTGGCCATGAGCGATCGCGCAACTGGACAGTGCGAGTCGAAGAGTATTTGTCTGCCGGGTTCTTCAAGATAACTCCTTATCACTTTCTCGCGTATGCCCTGCGATGTAAACAAGATTCTCAATGTTCATGAACGGGCGCGATAAAGCCTAAATCCCTCTGAACAGCCTCCGTCGCACACAGAACAATTTTAGAGGAATAGGATGATAAACATTCCAGATTCTGATCTTTGCCTTTAGACGGATGGCGTAGCCACCGCCGTCACGGGACGCGACACCAGGGCAGGCCGCACCAGCTCCGCCGGCCATACATAAACCGCTAACTGCCGCGAGTAGTGCAGCACCGGCTCCTGGTCCGGCAGCCGAAGCCCCAGCACCCCGGCCAGATCGTTCTGCTCGATCTCCGCCTCGGCCTCTTCCAGCGGCCAGGAGGAGTGGTGCAGGTTGGCGCGGATGGGCTGCCCGGCCCGGCTGGTCGTGAACAGGCAGTAACGCTCCATGAGGAAGTACTCCAGCGTGCCGGGGCGGCACTCCGCCAGCTTCGGCGACGGGCCCATCCCGCGGTAGCGCGCCTTGAAGACCACCGGCCGGCCGGCAAACCGCCTCCGGCTATAGAACGCAAACTCCCGCTCCGTGCGCTGCTCCATCCGCATCTCGGCCCAGTGGTAGGGCAGGCGATAGAAAGCGCGCCCCGCCGCCACCCCCAGCAGGTTGCTGGCATCCAGCGAGAGACAGACCACCCCCGGCGTTCCCGTCCGCTCTTCGCGGACGTAGGTGCGCAAACTCAGATCGGGGAAGCTGCGCGCCCCGGGAATCGGCGGCAGGCCGCGAACCCTGATCCGGTCCATCCAGAAGGGCATCACCCCCAGCCACGCGGAGCCTTGGAAGGTGTCCAACTGCAAGCCCTCGGGCACCAGCGGCGCCAGTGACGAAGCCGGCACAGGCCAGTGCGCAAACAGCAAATTGTTCCAGCGTTGGGAGACCAGCCAGCGGCCCGGCGGCAAAGGCCGCAGCTCGCGCGAAGTGTCGATCGGATACTTTCGCATGGCCCGGTTGCTCCTTATCTAAATCTAACCCTATAGCTCTTGCTTCGCCTGTTCAAAGGATGTCAGGAGCAGGATCGCGCGTGCAAACCTCAATCCGCTCCCATGACGTATTCTGTTCGCGAGACCTCAGAATGTCCAGTGAATCTTTTATAACCCCAGTCGCCCGCAACCAGACCGAAGTCTTCGCCATCCATGGCGCCGACCCCGAGGTGCTGGCCTACGCCATGGCCCGCTACTCCCGCTCCGCTCTCTCCATGCGCGAATCGCTGGCCGAAATCAGCTCGCAGCGCGCCGAGCAGTTCCTCAATACCTTTTATTTTCAGTACGGACACCGCTCCATCGCCGACCTGGCCCACGTCGCCATGTCCGTGGAACGGCTCAGCCTGCTGGCAGCCATCGTGCTGGTTGACGAGCAGCGGTGGGACGGCCAGGAGCGATCCACAAGGTACCAGAACTTCCTCAAATCCGGCTGGTTTTTCCCCGATTTTGGCGCGGATTCCGCATCGGCCTTGCTCTACGCCGAGATCATCGGAAAGCTCTTCGACACCTACCAGCGGACCACCGCCGCCGTCCTCGGTGCCCTGCGCCGGCGCGTTCCCTGCCCTGAAACCTTGCCGACTGACGCCTATGAGCGGACCCTCAAGGCGCGCGCCTTCGACGTGGCCCGTTACCTGCTTCCCCTGGCCACCAACACCTCGCTGGGCCAGATCACCAACGCGCGCACCCTGGAAACCCAGGTCTCGCGGCTGCTCTCCCACCCCGCCGCCGAGGTGCGCGACCTGGGTCTCAAGCTGCGCGAAGCAGCCACCGGCCCCGCCTGGCAGGTTAACGCCCAGGCCGGCCAGGCATTTGTCGAATTGCTGGAATCGCTGGCTCATCCAGAGCCTGAGAAAGGTCCAGGCTTTAGCTCGTACGCCCTGCCGGAGGAGCCCGCCGGGAGTTTATCGCAGCAGGAGTTCTCCTCCCTTGCCAAGGAAGCCGCGCAACTGCTTACCCGCGAGGTTCGTAGCGCTCCCACCCTGGTCAAATACGCACAGCCCAACGACTACCAGATCCAAACCCGCGCCGAACTGGCCCAAGCCGCGGATGAAACTCTGAAAGGGTTGCCGATCTTGGATGCCCCGGTGGTCGATCTGGTCGAGCGCACCGAGAGCCTTGAAGTCGAGCTGGCGGCGACCCTGCTTTACTCGGCCAGCCATCACCCCTACCGGCAGATTCGCGACTTGATTGCCGGGCTTCCAGCATCTCGCGCTGATGAGATCGTCGAGTTAGGCCTGCGGCATCGCGGCAAGCACGACGAGGTGTTGCGCGCCTTTCACGCCGGCGCGGCTCTGCGATTCGACATTCTCATGGACATCGGCGGATTCCGCGACATGCACCGCCATCGCCGCTGCACGCAGATTATCCAGTCCTTCACTACCCAGCACGGCTACGAGACGCCCGCCTCCGGCGACCTCGGCCCCGAAGTAAACATTCTCGCCGAGGCCGGCGTCCTGTTCGATTACCACGCGGCCATCGATGCCGCCCACGCCGCTAGCGCACAGATCACTGCTAGCCAGGCTCCCGAGGCCGATCAGTCCGCCAATTACCTGTTGCCGCTGGCCACACGCGTCCGCAGCCTCTTCAAGATGGACTTTGCCGAAGCGCAATACAT
>Ga0326727_10019534_pt1 | contig 13592 bp, 16 predicted proteins | sample MB2enrmetagenome_FD_207643 | JGI IMG/M metagenome (GOLD analysis project Ga0326727, IMG submission 207643) | Lab enriched peat soil microbial communities from McLean, Ithaca, NY, United States - MB29MY | ecosystem: Environmental > Terrestrial > Soil > Wetlands > Peat | place: USA: New York... | reverse complement strand
AAGGCGGCCTTCGGCCCAGGTCGGATAGAGTGCAGACATCCCTCGGGGGCGTAGCTCAGTTGGTAGAGCGCCTGACTGGCAGTCAGGAGGTTCGAGGGTTCGAGTCCCTTCGCCTCCACCCGAAAGTGCTGGTTAGCAGCGTGCGTTATGGCGAAGTGGTGTCGAAATCCCTCGTCTGGGGCGCCGCTGCTAACAGGGTGCTAACACGAGGTCGGAGGACGTGGGCGAACTGGTCAAGGCGCAGGCCCGTAAGGCGCTCGAACAGCTCGGCTCGCTCGGGTGGGCGGTAGGGCCGTCCGTCGCACACGAGGACTGGCGCCGAGCGGTGCGGGCAGAGGCGCGCCGTGCTGGGCTTCGGGTCAGGACCGGGGAGACTCGTGGGGGAAGTCCCGCGGCGGACGGTCAGCTCCACCCGTGGGCGGTCACGGTGGAGGGCTACGAGGCGATGCGCGAGTGGATGCGAGGACTGGAGCTCTCGACGCTCGGGTTCATGGTCGTGAACGCCGATGCTGAGTCTCGGTCTGGTCACGCCTCCTCCTTACCGAAGATATAGGTCGCCGTCTTGTCGGCCGCATCTTGGTCCACCTGTTCGCGAACATGCGAGTACAGGTCGCCGGTGATCGAGATGGAGCTGTGCCCGAGCCGCTCGCTCATGACTTTCAGCGGCACGCCCGCCTCGAGCCCCGCGGTCGCATAGCTGTGCCGGATCCCGTGCAGGGGGATCACCGGGAGCCCGGCGCGACCCGCGGCCGCTTGGAACTTTCGGGTCACGCGTTCCGGGTGGTAGCCGAGCCCGTCCTCGCGGACGAACACGAGGCCCGTGTCGGTCCATGCCGAGCCCCACGCCATCCGCTCCTCGAGTTGGCGCCGGCGGTGCGCTTTGAGCGCTTGCACAGTGGCCGGGTCGAGGCCGATGATCCGCGCCGAGGATTTCGACTTCGGCGTCTCGTCAAGCACCGCGTAATCGACGACAACTTTCGCCACCATGACCGAGAGCTTGCTCGTGTCGAGGTCGAGGTCGACCCACCGGAGCCCGCACATCTCGCCTCGACGCATACCCGTGGTCATAGCGAGCAGCCACAACGCGCTGAGACGATCCTCGGCCACGCTCGCAGCAAAGGCGCGGAGCTGTTCGGCGCTCCAGACGTCCTTCTCCTTCTTCGCGGGCTGGGGCGGGTCGGCCATCGCGGCCACGTTGCGACTGAGCTTCCCCCACCGCATCGCGTCACCGAGCGCCCGGGAGACCGCCACGTGGCACCCGTGGACGCTGGTCGTCGACAGGCCCGTGCCGTTCCGCTTGCCGTTGGCGAGAAGCTCGCCGTAGAGCTTGTTCAGCATCGGCGCGTCGAGACGCGTGAGCAGTACCCCGCCGATGCGGGGGATGACGTAGGTGTTGACGAGGCCGCGGTAAAAGGCGGCGGTGGACGCCTTCAGTGAGCCGCCCTTCACCGCGGCGTCGAGGCTCGGGAGCCAGTCGCCGGTGAGGTACTGGGCGAGCGTCTGCTTCGTCGGCCGAGCGTACGTGCCTGCGTCGACTTGGGAGACGATCTCCTTGAGAGCCGCTTCCGCCTCGCGCTTGGTCGCGAAGCCGCCTTTCCATGTCTGTTTGGCACGGCCCGTTGACGGGTCGAGAGCGCGGTAGACGATTGAGTAACCCTTCCCACGCTTGACGATCGAGCCTCTCACTTGTGGTTCACCTTTCTTGTGCTCGTGGCTAAAACGGTCGAGGTCTTGCTCCGTTTGCGGGTGAAGCTCATCGGTCCTCCTCCCTCGGTCACGCTGCAACCAGGCACTCGGCGAGGACAGTGTCACGAGACAGGTCGTTTCGGGAGCGACACGCCTCCGACACGTCCTCCCTCACGTCGTATGACAGGTCAATCGTCCGGCTCGGCTCGGGCCTTTGCGAGGTAACGTCCCCAGTCTTCGTCGAAATGCCCAGAAGGTCAGGAGCTCGGCGGTCAAGATCGATCGTCATCGGCGTCACCTTTCTCTGGCGGTCGAGTTCTAACGGCTCCTGGGTGTCCCTTGCTGAGTAGGCCGGCGTCGGCCGCCCTCCTCACCCAGGTGCGTACCGTCGCTCTCTGGGCTCCGAAGTGTTCAGCTACGGCTAACGAGGGTGCGCGCGCTCCGAGTTCGGCTGCTTCGAGGTAGATGGCGGCGACCTCCTCAAGCCTGTCTCTCGTCATCCGCTTGCGGCCGGTGCGCCCGCTTCGCGGCCCGCTGTGTCTCGCCTCAAATGCCTTCACGCGCTCCTCATGTCCGGGGTCGACCGCTTCGCCAGCTGCCTCGAGCTGCTCCCGGAGCCTCCGGGCCGCCCGCGCGTACGTCCGAAGCCACTCGACGTGGAAGTCGAGCAACTTGCCGAGCGGGAGCCGGATGGCCGCCGCCGTCACGGCGGTGTCGCGCGGTTTCAACGACGGCCACGGTGGATCTTCGTCGAGTCCGCCCGGCCAGGGTGTCACGATCGGGTCCACCCCCCACAATTCGACGCCGACGATCGCCGGACGACCGTCCACGCGTCCGACCCAGAAGCGGAGTCGGTAGGGCCCTTTGCTCGAGTCCGGCCACGGCATCGGGTAGGGCCGGGGGGCCTCGTTGCTCACACGTCTAAGTCTAGGCTAAATGGCACAGACATGCAATGGACGTTGAAGAGATACAGGCGTAGGCGCTCGTGCCACGACTGTGGTGGGAAATCTGCCTGAGTTATTGAGGTCTTCCATTTGGCACAGATCTGCATACAAGATGCACTTAGTCCCCGATGAGCAAGGAGTACCCATGGACCGTGCGGAGGACGAGCTCGATGCCAAGGCCGCCGCCGAACTCGACGCCAAGGCCGCGGCGCGCAGGGCTTGTCGGACTGGGCACGCCCGGGAGGTCCGCGAGCGGTACGGCGCGCTACTGCGCGAGGGCGCCGGCGTCGTCGGGGTGAGCCCCTCAACGTTCAGCCGATGGGAACGCGGGCTTGTGCGACCGACCGGCAAAGCAGCCGAGCGTTACGGCCATCTTCTTGCGTTGTGGGAAGGGAAGCCGTGAGCGGGGTCTCCAGGCCGCACGACGCGACGGAGCGCGGCGATAGGCAGGACTATTTGCCACTCTCCACGCCGGGGAAGGGAGCACCCCTGAGGGGCGCCACGACCGCCTTCGGCCCCTATGACCAGGACGCGTCGTGATGTTCGCGGTGCTTGTCCTGGTGCTCGTCCTACGAATGCTCGTCCTGACGTTCGGCCCAACTATGAGCGCCGAGGAGGCAGCCCAGGTATGGGGGTGTTCCACCTGGACAGTTCGGCAAAGGACGAAAGACGGAACGCTGCCGGTCGTGCCTCTCCGCCTTGGGAGGTTGCAGCGCTGGCCTACAGCCGCTGTCCTTGCCTCCGTGGGTCTTCGATACGACCCGCAGACCGGGTCCGCGACGGCCCAGTTCGAAGACGAGGCGGCCCCGGCGGGAAACCCCGGAGTCATAACGGAGCTTGTCGCTCGCCCCAGGGATGCGAAGAAGGCGGGGATAGATGCAGGGTAGCGCTCGCTCCGAAGCGACGGTCTCCCCGCTCGCTCCGACACTCGGTCTTGTCAGCATCGAGGACGCCGAGGAGTACACGCAATCGCTCGCGCAGATCTTCAGCGGCAGCTGGCGGCAGGTTCTCTGGGCTGACCGCCAGGGGATCCCTGACGCGCTCGGGCTGAGCACCCAAGAATGGGTGACACAGCGCCTTGGCGGTTATGTGCGACTGGCTATCGACGAACGCCGGGAAGCCGTCGCAGAGTTGGTTGCTGAGGGCTTGAGCCAACGAGATATTGCTGACGTGCTCGGCGTGGATGCAGCTACGGTGAATCGGGACTTGAGGCCGCCCGTTGCAAATGCAACACCAGAGCCCGAGTCCGACCCAAAGTCGCAGGTGGCGGAGCGGCCCGAGCCCGATCCTGTTGCAAATGCAACAGCAGAGCCCGAGCTTTCACCGACCAAAGCTCACGTCGCGAACAACTCCGGCGACAACGAGTGGTACACGCCCGCTGAGTACATCAAGGCCGCAACAGCAGTCATGGGAGCCATCGACCTCGATCCGGCTTCGAGTGCCGCCGCGAACGAAGTCGTTGGAGCAGCCGAGTTCTACAACGAAGAGGACGACGGACTGACGCAGCCTTGGCAGGGACGCGTGTGGATGAACCCGCCGTACGCCCAGCCACTAGTCGACCGGTTTTGCACTCGCGTCGCCCGAGAGTTCAAGGATGGGGCCGTCACCGAGGCGTGCGTGCTAGTAAACAACGGCACCGAGACGAACTGGTTTCAGGAGATGGCGGCACAGGCGTCGGCGATCTGCTTCCCACGTGGTCGGCTGAGGTTCTGGCATCCGGATAAGCCGCAGGGTGTCCCGCTTCAGGGGCAAGCCGTGATTTACCTGGGTGCCAACACCGTCGCTTTCCGCTCGGAGTTTCTGCGGTTCGGGTTCGTGGTGATGAGATGACCCAGATGCAGTTGGCCCAGCTGGCCGCTGGATGAACGTCGTGACGGCGCGCTCGACGCCACTGCAGGCCGCGCTCACCTACGGGCGCCTCGGGTGGCCGGTGGTCCCCTTGAACTCGCCCATCAGCGGCGGTTGTAGCTGTGACCGCGGCCGTGAGTGTGCCAGCCCGGGGAAGCACCCGTGGGTCCGCTGGAGCGATGGGGGAGGGAGCACAGACCTCGAGCAGATCCACTGGTGGTTTCGTAAGCGGCCCGAGTCTGGCGTCGCCATACTGACCGGGCGAGAGCGCTCCGGCCTCTTCGTGGTCGACATCGACATCGACAAGGGTGGCGCGTCGACCATCGCCGCCCTCGAGGCCGAGCGCGGCCCGCTGCCCGAGACGCTCACGGCAACCACCGGCTCAGGTGGCCGCCACTACATTTTCGACTACTCCGCGGGGTCCAAGGTGAAACAAGGTGCCGGCGATCTCGGGCCCGGGGTCGACACCCGTTCGGACGGCGGCCTCATCGTTGCCGCGCCGAGCCTGCACCGCTCGGGCCGGCGGTACGCCTGGGACAACTGGGGGACGCCACCGGCCGAGTTACCAGCATGGGTTGTTGAACGGCTGATGCCAGCCCCGCCTGCTCCGCCCGTCTCCCTTCCGCCTCCCAGTTCCGCTCGCGGCAACCGCTATGCGGAGGCCGCGCTTGAGCGGACCGTCAAAGAGCTGCTGGCTCTCACCGCCGTCGGCGTCCGTAACAACAGCCTGAACGCAGCCGCCTACGCGATGGGACGCCTCGTCGGCGCCGGGCTCATCAGTCCTGACCGAGTAGGGCACTACCTCCTCGACGCAGCCATCACCATCGGGCTCGGTCAGTCCGAAGCCGAAGCGACCATCCTTTCCGGACTCCGCGCGGGCGTCGCCCAACCGCGGGAGGTTCCGGCATGAACGAGCAGACCGACCGCTCCGCGGCCAGCCTCAGCAACCTCGCGGACCCCCGCCTCGCCGACGTCGACCGCTGGGTGTTTCTTGTCGATCCCGACGAGGTTCGCGCCCGCTCCCATTACCTGCGTCTCGCCTGGGACTGCGCCTCGTTCCGAAGGCGCCGCTGGCGCCTCCCGCGCTACGGGCACATCGTCGCCTACGCCGAGCTCCACGACAACGCACGAAACGTGTCTCCCAGTACCTTCCTCCGGCCGGTCCTCTGGCTGCGGACATCGCCGCCCGACCCAATGGCTGATCCCTACGACGAGAGCTACTGGCCCTCCGAAGGGGTCAGCCTCGAGCACGTCCTGCTCGGCTGGTCGGCCGTCTCGACCGGAGGCGAGCGGTGAGCTTCGACCAGGATCTCCAGGCCATCAGCGAGTCCCAGCTTTCTCCGCTGCCAGAGGTGCACGTCGGCGACCGGGACCTCGCGGACGTCACTGCCGACGCCCTCCAAGCCCTCCAGGCGGCCAACGAGCCGCCGGCGTTGTTCTGCCACGGCAACACGCTCGTCCGAGTCGTCGTCGATCGCCTCGGCGTCGCCACCATCGAGACGCACAGTCGGACCACGCTGCGTTATCAACTCGCCCGGGTGGCCAGCTGGCGCAAGATCGTCCGGCAACGCGAGGGGGAACGGGTCATCGCCGTATCACCCCCCTATGACGTCGTCGATGACATCCTCGCCGCGCCCGGCTGGGACTTCCCGCGCCTCGACCGGGTCGTGCACGCTCCGGGCTACGGCCCCGACGGCACCCTGCGGGTCGCAGCTGGCTACCACCCATCCGGCGTCTGGCACCAGCCACACAGCCCATTCGACCTCGCCATACCCGAGCGACCGAGCGCCGATCAGATTGCCGCTGCGCGCGTGCTCATCTGCAAGGAGCTGCTCGGTGACTTCCCCTTCGTCGGCGATGCCGAGCGGGCCCACGCCGTCGCCCTCTTCTTGCTGCCCTTTGTCCGGGACCTCATCGACGGGCCGACCCCGCTGCACCTCGTCGAGGCGCCGACCGTCGGAACGGGGAAGGGACTGCTCGTCGATGTCACCCTCCAGCCTGGGCTCGGCCACCTCCCCGACGCTCTCCCGGACACCGGAAGCGACGAGGAGTGGCGCAAGCGCCTCACGACGAAGCTGAAGCAAGGCGCGTCGCTGATCCTCATCGACAACCTCTCCGGTCCGCTTGACTCCGGGGCGCTCTCCGCGGCGCTCACCACCCGTAGCTGGGAGGACCGGCTGCTCGGCCAGAACAAGACGATCGTTGTGCCGGTGCGGTGCTGTTGGGCCACGACCGGGAACAACCCGGTTCTTTCCTCCGAGCTCGCCCGCAGGACCGTTCGCATCCGTCTCGACAGCTCCGTCGAGCGGCCCTGGCTGCGGGACGGGTTCCGCCATCCGGACCTTCGCGACTGGGCGGACTGCCACCGCCGCGACATCACCGCCGCCGCCCTCACCATCCTCCAAGCCTGGATCGCCGCCGGCCGACCGTCGGGGGACCAGGTACTCGGTTCGTACGAGACCTGGGCACACACCCTCGGCGGCATCCTCGACGTCGCCGGTGTCCCAGGCTTCCTCGCCAACCTCGACGACTTCTACGAAGGTGCCGATACCGAGACCCAGTCGCTCTACGCCTTTGTCGCCGAATGGTGGCGTTTGCATCAAGAGCGCCCCGTCACCGCCGCCGACCTCTGGCGTATCGCCGGCAAGGTCCAGCCCGCGCTGCCGATCGGCGACGGCAACGAACACAGTCAGCGCACCCGGTTCGGATTCTGGCTCAAGGGCCAGCGCGACCGGGTCGTCGGCCACTACCGGATCCGTTCCGCTGGTTCTTACCAAAACGCCGTCCAATGGCGGCTCGAGCACCCGGGGAGCGAGAAATGACGCTACTTCGGCAAACCCTCACGAAGAAAGGCCTGGTCACAGCGTTGCCCGTGAGGGTCGTGAGGGTTACGCTTCTACCCCCCGTGCACGCCCGCGCGCGAGATCTAACCCCGTGTCACAACCCTAACAACCCTCACGAACCGCAGGTCAGGGGCTTACAATCCTCACGAGAACACGTCGAACAGCGCTCGATAGTGATCGGTAAGAGGGCCGCGGCCCGTTTGAGTGCGAACCCCATGTATCCGCCTCGGAGGAGGCGACCCCATGCCTGAGCGTTGCCGGGCGACGACCCGGAGCGGTAAGCGCTGCAAGATGCCCCCGATGCTGGGCCAGCAGGTGTGCCGGATGCACGGTGGATCGAGCCCGCAGGCCCGCAAGAAGGCCGCTGAGCGACTAGTCGAGCGACAGGCCCGAAAGACGCTGGCCGACTTGGAACAGGTCGAGACCGTGACCGATCCGTTCACCGCGCTCGAAGGTCTCGCATCTCAGGCCGTGCAGCTCGTCGACGTGCTCCGTGGTCAGGTTGCCCAACTGCAAGAGCTTCGCTACCGCGGTGGCCCTGGCAGCGGCACCGAGCAGCTACGCGCCGAGCTAGCTGCCTACTTGTCGGCGCTCGGCCGTGCCGAGAGCATCCTCGGCCGCATCCTGAGCTTGGACCTCGACAACAGACGGGTCAGGCTCGAGGAGGCGAAGGTGGCCGCCGTCGTCCTCGCACTCGACAAAGTGCTCGCCTCGCCCGACCTCGCGCTCGACGCTGCCCGCCAGCGCCGTGCCCGAGAACTGCTCGCCCGCGCTCTCGGCGCCCCGGCTGTTAGCAAGTCGTTAGCAGCAGCCTCAAACATGCCTGCTGACCTGGACCGCATCGGGGCGCACTTGACAGGAAGTCAAGCGCTTGGCCCCGGTCAGCACGTCCTCGATGTGGAGAGCTCGTCATGATGCGCGCCGCTCGGCTCGGCGAGATTTCCCCCAAAACGCGCCGCTCACCACCGCGCTTGGCGCTCTCCGATACGCGTGACGTTCTAGGCTTCCTCTTGGCGCCCGGAGGCCCCGATGCCTGACGATCTTCTCTCCCGCATCGGCGATTCGCTCCTCGAACGTGATCGCGACCGCCGACCGAGTTGGTACTCGGACCCGGCGCTTTTCGCCACTGAGTGTGTCGCATGGCCAGAGGGGACCAGCCTCGCCTCCTATCAGCGCGAGATCATGCGGGTGCTCGTCGAGCATCGCCGTGTGGCAGTGCGCGGTCCCCACGGCCTCGGCAAGAGCGCGCTTTGTGCCCTCGTAGTGTTGTGGTTCGCGCTGAGTCGCGACCTGGCCCATCAGGACTGGAGGTCGTTGACGACGGCCGGGTCCTGGAGACAGCTGACCGCATACCTGTGGCCGGAGATCGCCTTGTGGTCGCGTCGTCTTCGTTGGGAGGTGATCGGGCGCCCTCCCTTTGATAGCCGGACCGAGCTGATGCTCACGACGTTGCGCCTGTCGCACGGCCAGGCGTTCGCCGGCGCGTCCGACGATCCGAGCTTGCTTGAAGGAATGCACAGTTCTCAGGTGCTCGTCGTGTTCGACGAGAGCAAGGCCATCCCCGCCGGCACGTGGCAGTCGTTGGAAGGCGCGCTCTCCGGGCAGGGCACGCCATTGGCGCTCGCGGTCTCGACGCCGGGCGCGCCGAGCGGTGTGTTCTACGACATCCACAGTCGGAAGCTCGGGTACGAGGACTGGTCGGTCCGCCACGTCACCCTCGAAGAGGCAATCACCGCAGGGCGCATCTCGCCTAATTGGGCTGCGGCCAGGGCGCGGCAATGGGGCGAGGGGTCTGCCATCTATGCCAACAGGGTCCTGGGCGATTTCAAGAGCAGCGACGAGGACTCCGTGATCCCCCTTGAGTGGGTGGAGGCTGCTATCGAACGTTGGCAGGCGTGGAAGGACAGCGGCGAGGACACAGGGCCATTGACTGTTGTCGGCGTCGACGTCGCTCGGATGGGGACCGACCAGACAGTCATTGCACTGCGTTGTGGCGACATCGTTACCGAGCTGCGTCGCTCCCACCATGAAGACACCATGGCGACAACGGGGCGCGTGGTCGGGGTGCTCGAGGCCAACCCTGGAGCGCGAGCGGTCGTCGACGTGATCGGGCTCGGCAGCGGCGTCGTCGACCGGTTGCGGGAGCAGGGTTTCAAGCGGACCATCGCCTTCAACGCGAGTGCCGGAACGACGAGGAAGGACCGCAGCGGCGAGCTCGGGTTCGTGAACACGCGCAGTGCGGCTTGGTGGTGGCTCCGAGAGCAGCTCGATCCCGCGTTCGACCCCACTCTGTGCCTCCCGCCCGACGATCTCCTCATCGGCGACCTGTCGGGGGCTCGGTACACGGTGACGAGCAGCGGCAAGATCCAGGTGGAGTCGAAGGACGAAATTCGCAAGCGCCTCGGCCGCAGCACAGATAGCGGCGATGCGACCGTGCAGGCGTGCTTCGATGCGGCTCGCGGCGTCGGCGCGGTGTTCTTGGACTGGATGAAGGCCAAGAAGGCTGAGATGGACGAGAACCCGCCCCCGCCCGAGAACCTGATGCCGCCGATGCACTTCCTGCTCGGCCAGGGCCCGCCGGAAGTGATCGCCCCGAAGCGTTGCCCTGGCCACCGCTACTTCGGGCTGGAGCGCAGGTGCGTGTACTGCCACGCCACGCCCGAGGAGGTGGCAGCCAATGGCTAGTCGCTGCAACGCAGGCCTCCTGCTCGCAGATCCAATCGACCCCGCCAGCTTTGTCGTAGGCGGCGAACCACAAAACGAACCACAAGAAAGGACAGTCCCATAAACAACCCGAACCCCCTCGACCCGTACCAACTCCTTCCCGAACTCACAGCCGAGGAGTACCAAGGCCTGAAGGCTGACATCGCCAAGCACGGCGTCCTCGTCCCGGTCGTCATCGATGCCGACTCCGGGGAGGTCATCGACGGCCACCACCGCCTGCAGGCGTGGACCGAGCTTCGCGCCGAGGGCGTGAAGGTGCCTCCTTACCCACGAGAGGTACGCCGCTTCGCCTCCGACGACGACCGGCTCGCTTTCGTGCTCGCCGCCAACCTGTTCCGGCGCCACCTCACTCGCTCCCAGCGGGCGGAGGTCGTGGCACGGCTGCGGACCGAGGGGTGGTCGCTCCGGCGGATCGGCGAGGTCGTCGGGGTCGACGACAAGACGGTGCGAAACGACCTTGCGGAGATTGCGGAGAAGTCCGCAATCGATCTGCCCGAGCGTGTCGAGCGCAAGGGCGGTGGGACCTACCCGGTCCGGAGGCCGCGCCCGGTGATCTTTGTCCAGTCCGACCGGGACGCCAGGCGGGCTGCGGAGGCGCTTCGTGCGCTCGGTGACGACGCCACTGGGCTGATCGGACTTGCCCGTGCCGAGGAGCGGGCACGCATCGCCAGTATGGATCGCATTAGAGCCGAGGCAGCCGAAGGACCTTCCGAGCACAGCGGCGAGACATGGGAGCTTCGCACCGGCGACTTCCGGGAGGTCCTAGCCGACCTGTCGGACCAGTCCGTCGATGCCATAGTCACCGATCCGCCCTACGACAACGCCGGAGTCCCACTCTACGGACCGCTCGGTGCTTTCTGTCTCCGCGTGCTGAAGCTCGGTCGCCTGGCGGCCGTCTACTGCGGCCACCTCCACCTCGACGAGGAGATGGAGCTGCTCGCGAAAGGGGGGCTCACCTACATGTGGCACGGCGTGAACGTTTTGCCTGGCCGACACACGAAGGTTCGCGTCAGGAAGGTGAACGGGCGGCACCGCAGTGTCCTGCTCTACTCGGCCGGGCCCTACCAGCCGCGGCGGTGGGTTCACGACCTCGTGCTCGCGGAGGGACGAGGCGGTCCGGACGAGCGCCCACTCCACCCCTGGCAGCAAGCCTTAGAACCGGTCCGGCACTGGACCCGCCAGGTCTCCGAGCCGGGCGAGCTGATCGTCGATCCCTTCCTTGGGAGCGGAACGACCGCAGTCGCCGCGGTTCTCGAAGGTCGGCGCTTCCTCGGCTGCGACCTCGATCCGGGTTGCGTCGAGACGACGCGGCGCCGCCTGAAGCAGTTCGAGGAAGGGCGGCTCGTCGTGGCAGCGCTGGCTGAGGGCGAGACGAAGTGACTCGGCTCGACCCTCCAGACGGGCGAGACACGGCGGGATACGCGTCGGCCCTCGAATGATCGGCCTATGGATCGACGAGCGCGTCGGCGGGCATTCCCGGCTCGTCTACTGCGATGATTGTGAACTGATGCAAGTCCCTCCCGAACTGCGGAAGTGCGTGTGTTATGTGGGAGCTGAACGAGGCGACGAGCCGCCCCTCATCGGTACCGCCTTCTTTGTTCACGACCCGCTGGGCGTCCGTGACGTGAGTTTTGTCTACGTGGTTACGGCGAGGCACTGCGTTCGGCCGGACGACCACAGAGAGAACGGGCCTTTCGACAAGACCTGGTTGCGGGTCAACGCGCGAAAGGGCGGCTCGATGCGGATCGAGATACCGCCTGAGAGGTGGGCGTGCCACCACGTGGCGGACGTGGCGGTGCTAACCCTCCCGCTGGATCTGGGTGTGTACGAGTACTCTCCCTATCCAATCCGCGGAGGCGCTACGGCGGACTTCATCAAACAGCACAACATCTCCGCTGGCGAGGATGTGCTCATAACTGGGCTGCTCACGGTACATCCAGGAAAAGCCCGGGTTCTGCCCATCGTGCGAGTTGGGAACATCGCAGCTCTGCCAGAAGAACCGATCAGATTCCAGACTGGTGACGAAGACCTCGCGTATCTGGTCGAAGTGCGGTCGCTAGGTGGCCTCAGCGGTTCTCCGGCCTTCGTTCACCTTCTGCCAGTTCGTACTACTCCCCAGGGCGGCGTAACGATGAGTTCTGGAGGCGGGGTCGGACTGGCTGGAAGGAATTACCTCATGGGCGTCGTCCACGGGTTTTTTCGCACGGCCGAGAACGACCCGGATGGCATCGGTGCGAAGGGAAACAGTGGCATCACGGTCGTTGTACCCATAGATCGAGTGCTCGACATCATCGACAGTCCAGCATTTGTTCAACTGAGAGAAAGGGAGAGGAAGAATTTGGAGGCCGAAGACATGCCGACTCCTGCCACCACCGAGGAACCCACGGAGTTTGCCCGGTTCGAAGACCTTGCCTCTGGCCTTCTCCAGGTTCCGAAGGACGAGGCGGACGAGGTCCACCGCGACCATCAGACGTGATCGATTGCCTAGGAGCGTGAGTCAGAACCCGACAATCGTGCAAGATGACGCGTTCAGACGCATTCTCAACGGGCTATTACCGCGGGCCAGTGGGCGTCGAGGCCATCCTCGGCCACAACAGGACGTCCCTTGGGGCGGTCATGGTCTACTAGTCGACGACATCACGGAGCGGATCACCCTCATGTCTCGGCCTCCTCCGGGGGCTCGGTGATCCTGGTGACGCGGTAGCCGTGTTGCTCACAGTAGGCGGCACACGGTTCGCAAACTCCGAAGGGTCGGCCAATCCAGCGCGTGACGTACGTGACGGCCGCCGAGGTCCGCGGAGCTCTTAGAGCACCTAGCGCGTTCACTGCGACGATACGACAAGGAGCACAAGCCGGGCATGACAGCTCGTCCCCTTGACCGTTAGAGCCGTAGGGCTTCGCGGTCGAGGCGTTGAAATGACCGGGGAGCAACTTCAGGTACGGGAAGGGCGTTTCGAGCGCTCCTACGCGCCACACGAGGGCTGTGCGGGCGCCCGACAGAGTCCTGCTGAGAGCACCCGAACTAGAGTCCTTGCCGCTAGTTCGATGATCCGAGGGAAGAGTGAGTGGCTTCACTGCTGGATGCCAGCTTCAGCCCTCGAACACGTACGCTCGGCTGGCCTCCGCCACCACAGCAGTCGTGCCCGAGATGGCCACTTCGCTGCCGAAGTTATGTTCGGTCATAGTGCCGGAGCCCTTCAGCTCGGCCACCTGCCCCCAGCCGGTCGCCATCTTGGTGAACACGTACGCCCGGCCAACGAACTCCTCCGACCCTTGTTCGTCTGCACCCACGACGACGGTTGTGCCCGAGATGGCCACTGACCCGCCAAAGTCATCGAAGGCCATGGGCCCAACCAGCTCGGCGGCCTGCTTCCAGCCAGTCGCCGTCTTGGTAAACACGTACGCGACTCCGTCACCGCCGTATGCGCCCACGACGGCGGTTGTGCCCGAGATGGCCACCGAGTCGCCGAACGCGTCCTCGTCGGCGACGGTGTCGGAGCCGTTCAGTTCGGCGACCTGCTTCCAGCCGTTCGCCGTCTTGGTAAAC
>Ga0326727_10019533_pt1 | contig 13593 bp, 14 predicted proteins | sample MB2enrmetagenome_FD_207643 | JGI IMG/M metagenome (GOLD analysis project Ga0326727, IMG submission 207643) | Lab enriched peat soil microbial communities from McLean, Ithaca, NY, United States - MB29MY | ecosystem: Environmental > Terrestrial > Soil > Wetlands > Peat | place: USA: New York... | reverse complement strand
AGCCTAGCCTGGCTAGGGCGCCAGACTCATAATCTGGAGATGTTAGGGGCTAAACGCCTTAAGACCAGAAGTCACGGGCTCGAATCCCGTTCCCGGCACCATCTTTTTTCTTGCGCTTTTTTGCGAGCTTGCTTTCAGATTCCATGTATTAATGAAATTTTAACTTTTTTCGCTCTTCCGTTTTTTTATTTGTTATCTGGGCGAGCTGTTAATTAAAAACTTGATTTTAACCTGTGTTTCACCAAAATTGTCTGAAATAAATATATATTTTTAATGTGCAAGCTTGCTCATGAAGAAATGGTGATTTAAACGGCTGCAGATGACTCAGTGAAAAGTACCCTTCGTGTAACGGGTCGTGATTTTTATGATTGACCAAAGTGCCGTTCTTTTGTTTATTACAGTTGCGTTGGCTAGTGCGGTTGAAGCGACTGAGGCTCTGACCATTATTCTGGCATCAGGCATTACTAGGGGCTGGCGTTCGACATTTGAAGGCGCATTACTTGCCCTAGCTTGTTTAGCCGTAATCGTGGGCGTAGCCGGAACCGCGCTAATTCTTTATGTCCCCCTTTATGCTTTGCGAATCGTCGTTGGAACACTGCTGCTTATCTTTGGGTTACAGTGGCTCACAAAAGCCATACTGCGCCAAACAGGATTTAAAGCGCCGCATGACGAACGCGACATATACGACAAGGAGGTAGCGACTCTTTCCACAGGGAAAAAGGGGATACTTCAAGGGCAACGGGACTCTTTAGCGTTTGCAATCAGCTTCAAAGGTGTGCTTTTGGAAGGTATGGAAGTCGTCATGATCGTTATCAGCTTCGGTTTAGCCAACGGAAGTCAGGATCAGCTGGGAACTGCGGCGCTCGCTGCTCTTGTCGCAGTAGCGGTTATGACGGCAATAGGCGCTGTGGTCGCGAAGCCTTTGACTAAGGTACCCGAGAACTATATGAAGCTGGGTGTCGGTAACCTGCTGACCGTTTTTGGCCTTTTCTGGATGGGCGAAGGCGTCGGCGTCCAGTGGCCTCTGGGAGATGTATTCCTACTAATACTATTAGCGATAATCTTCCTGGCAACATTAGGATTGATCGCCTATTTCAAACGAGTCCACGAAAGCCAAACGGAGGTTAAGCCATAATGCCCTCCAATAAAACGCTAAACGCAGTCTGGAAAGGAGTTAAAAGCTTTTTCACATTCTGGAAGGACTTTCTAGTCGGTGACTCTCCAGTATTGGCATTGGGCGTAATAGTCATCCTATGTGTCGCTTATCTTTTGCGCGGCTCCGCCGTCTTAGCCCCAATATCCACCATTATTCTGGTACTGGTTTTGATAACATTTGCTGTCTGGCAAAAAACCAGAGCACGATGCCCCAAACCCACAATTAACACGAACAAAGAAGCCAAAACAAGAGCATAAAACTCCGCAAGTCAACTTCACAAGAAACATGCAGCATCAATTAAAATCGGTCTTCTGTCAAATCTTATTAACCACTTGCCACAGAACTCTCATGGGGGAGATCATGAAAGATTACGATAACTTTTTTTTGCCCAGCAGCGACCTAAAGAAAGGCAAAGAGTTCTACAAAGACACGTTGGGTTTGACAGTTAAGTTTGACTTTTCAGACATGGGCATGATAGCCTTCAAAGTCGGCGACAATGAGCCTGCAATCATCTTAAAAGACATCAGCAAGTTTCCAGAGTCAAAACCCACCATCTGGTTCGTAGTAGATAGCGTGCAGGAAGAGTATAAACGGTTGAAAGCGAAGGGGCTAAAGTTTCTGTCTGAGCCTTTTGCGATTCATACTGGGATGGCGGTTGAGTTTGAAGACCCCTTCGGCAACAGGCTGGGCTTAACAGATTATTCCAAGCGTTGAGCACAAAACTAATATCGATACATGACTCGTTGTAATGTTTGATGAATGATGGAAACAGTTACAGTTTCAAAAAAATACCAGATAGTAATCCCGGAAAAGATACGCAAGAGTGCAGGAATCAAACCAGGCGACAAAATGGTTGCATTAACCAAGCATGGAATCATCCAGTACATTCCAGTTCGCCCGATAAAAGAAACAGAAGGATTTATCCCTGGACTTGACACCGAAAACCTTCGCGATGAGTCTGAAAGAAATTGATTAGGGTCTGTGATGGAGAGACACTCTCTTAAGAAACATGCAAAAAAGAGATAAAGCCTAATTCTTCAATTCTAACAGGTAACCAAATTCAAACTACGCGATAGCCGTGGAGATATGAATAGTAAGCGTAAGAAAAATAAGCAGCGCTTGGAAAAGAAAACAGGCAAAAAAAGTAGTGAGAAGAGCTAAGGGGTCCACCTGTTTAGAAGCAGGGTGATGAAAGGTATGGATAATGTGCGAGGCGGACCCCGATTCAACCTTGCTAATCGCTCTGGCGCAAGGTTAATGAATAGACGTTCTAAAAAGAAACATTAAGAAGCGTTTAGAGCGGCAGGATAAGTTTTTTACCCATTCCCTCATATGATAACGCGAGCATCCCTTGCATAGAAAGAATAAGCCGTGGTTTAACTTGTGGCCTGCTGAAGTGCCCAAAAACATAAAGTACCCGCAGATTCCTCTCCAAGAAATCCTCCGTAAAAGTGCTGAGAATTTTCCAGAGAAAGTTGCTTTAGTTTACGGCGGGCGGGAAATCACTTATGCTCAGTTGGAATTGCTTTCTAATCGGTTCTCAAATGCCCTTGCCAGATTAGGCGTTAAGAAAGCCGAACGAGTGGCGCTTTTTTTACCCAACATTCCTGGGTTCATAATCGCTTATTTCGGAATCCTTAAGGCAGGCGCGGTTGTGACGGCGATAAGCCCCCTGTATCGGGAGCGTGAAGTTGAGTATCAACTGTGCGATTCAGAAGCGGCCACTATAGTTGCTTTAGATTCTCTTTGCGCCGTTGTGGAGGCTGTTTGGGCCAAAACTAAGCTGAAAAACGTTATAGTTTCAAGATTAGATGAAGCATCCGAAACAGCCACTATCCCAAGCAAACCGAACCTGTTTGATTTTCAGCAGCTTCTAAACGAAGCCCCAGCAACACATCTCAACGTTGAAATAAATCCACATGGGGATTTAGCGACATTGCAGTACACTGGCGGCACCACGGGAACAGCCAAAGGAGCAATGCTAACACACGCCAACTTGGTTTCGAACGCGCTCATGTTTGCCGCTTGGATAAAAGGTGTAACGGCAAAAGAAACCTTTCTAACAGCGTTGCCTCTGTTCCATATTTACGGCATGACAACCAGCATGACTGTACCCATCAGTTTAGCATCAAAAATGGTTCTTATGCCAAGATTCGAACCCGTGAAAGCCTTAGAAGCCATCCAGAGCCATAAAGTTACGGTTTTCTGCGGCGTCCCAACTATGTACTCTGCCCTGTTAGCTAACCCCGAGCTTGGCAAATATGACTTAACCTCCATTCGCGTCTGCATCTCCGGCGCTTCATCTTTGCCGCCGCAAATCCAAAAGAAATTCATGCAAATCACCGGCGGATTCCTAGCTGAAGGCTACGGGTTAACCGAGGCATCGCCAGTTACCCACTGCAGCCCCGTGGACAGCACAATGAGAACGGTGAAGGTTGGCTCAATCGGCTTGCCCCTGCCAGACACCGAGGCTAAAATTGTTGATTTAGACACAGGCGAAAAAACGCTTGGTCTGGGCGAGACGGGTGAGCTAGCGGTGAAGGGACCACAGGTGATGAAGGGTTACTGGCGCAAGCCTGAGGAAACCGCTTTGGTTCTGCGTGATGGGTGGCTTTTCACAGGCGACATCGCATACATGGATGAGGATGGCTACTTTTACATCACTGACCGCAAGAAAGACCTCATAAAATACAAGGACTACAGCGTTTACCCACGAGAACTCGAAGACGTCCTCTACGAACACCCAGCCGTAAAGCTCTGCGCGGTCGTCGGCAAACCAGATGCAGTGACGGGTGAAGTTCCGAAGGCTTTCATTGTGCTCAAAGAAGGCACGGCTGCGTCGACGGAGGAAATCATGACTTTCGTTAAAGACAAAATCGCACCCTACAAGGCAATCCGCGAAATCGAATTCAGAAAAGAATTGCCAATTAGTTCAGCGGGCAAAGTTTTAAGGCGCTTGCTTCAAGAGGAAGAAAGAAACAAAAAAATTCGCGCCTAACAGAATTTTTGTCGAAATTAATAGGTATCAATTACTTTTGCTATGAAAGTTTCAGAAAACAGAGCGTTCTGCTTGGTAAGGTAATGGTCGCGGGTCCAAACGCAACCGAAGGCTCCAATTTCCGTTTCGTTTTTTGAAAGCTCCCTGCGTTATAAAAATGCATATATATGCATATGCACATAGTTTTTGTCATGACTAAAGTTATTTCTCTCTCCGAAAAAGCATATAAAACCCTAAAAGGCATGAAGAAACCTGGAGAATCATTTTCAGATGTCGTCATTCGTGTAGCAAGCAAAGAAAAGAAAAAGTCAATACTTGAATTTGCGGGAACTTGGAAGGGTGATGATGCAGACGAAATTCTTGCACAAATAATGAAAGATAGAGAAAGCGTAAAGCCGAGGGAGTTTGAGATTTAGCCTGACTATTATCGACACAAACGTGATGATTCCGTTTTTGAATGGATCGCCTGAAGCAGTGAATAAGGTGCATGAAGTATCAAGCGTAAATAGCCAAGTTGTAATTACGGTTATCACAGCTTACGAACTTTTGAAAGGCGCACAGCTCTCATCAAAGCCAGAAGATAATTTAAAAGATGTTAAAGAAGCGATTTCGAACATGCAAGTTCTCGATTTATCTCCGGAAGCATGCGAGGAGGCATCAAGCATATTTTGCGGACTGAAAAAATCTGGCAAGATGATCAGTGAGTTTGACATTCTAATTGCTGCAATAGCTAAAACAAATGGCGAAAGTATCCTGACTCGGGATCAGCACTTTAAATCAATCAAAGGAATTAATCTGATTAAATGGTGACTGGTAATGTTCGCAGGTCCAAATCCCGCCGAAGGCTCCGATTAACTCTGCTCTTTAGTCTTTTGTTCGCCGAAGTGTATCAGAGAAAACCAAAGTGCTTGGCAATGGATGATTCGTTCAGTTTATTTAATTCCTTAATCTATTTTTAGTTGGGGAAGCAGGCACGAAAGCGGTTAAGCCCAGCGACTGGATGCTTCTTGTTTTGCTTCCATTGGCGGTTGTAACAGTTCCATTGTCATTTTTTTCTAGGCAATGTATTAGGCGAGGCGATGCAGCGTACCATGTGCATGCGCTAAGATACTGCCGAACTTTTATTAGCAAAGGCAACTAACCTGTTTGCATGGCGACTGCAATGGCGATTACGGTTGGCGAAGAGTTTGATGGCATCTCAGAAATTTATGATTTCACGCGGCAAGCAGCTACAGATGTTGAACTCCGCGCAGTTTCAAGCGAACTCGGAGATTGCTGCACAATACTTGATGTAGGCGTTGGAACGGGCAGGTTCGCGAAGCCTCTTTCAGATCTTGGATTTGAAATCGTGGGAATAGACCTTTCCCGCAAGATGATGCTCAAGGCAAAGCAGAAAGGAGTCCGTAACCTCATCTTAGCAGACGCACACAACATGCCCTTCAAGGACGAAACGTTTGACGCTTCAATAATAATTCACGTTCTCCATCTTCTTCCAGATTGGCTAAACGTTGCACGGGAAATGGGTCGTGTAACAAAAAACAAAGTTGCAGCATTATTAAGCAACGGATATGGAGAATGGGGCAGGGCAGCGAACGTTTCAGGCAATTCAACGTCTCCAGTTTATTCAGAGTTTTGGGTCAAGTACGCGCGATTAAGGGAGGAAATGGGATACCCGATTAGGCGGAACAGGCGAATGTGGCAGAACGAAGCGGAGATTCGGGCAAAACTGCCTCCGATGAAAATTACAGTGGTAAGCGATAAGGTCATAACATCGAGCCTTGGCGAACTCATAACGAGATTTCAACAAAGACCATATTCCATACAGCGCGACATACCAATTGAAGTGCATAACAAGATAATCCAGAAACTTCTCGCCCCCACAGAAAACGCTGACACCACAGGGACGGAGGCATCATCCGCTCTGCGAAACAAGCAGATAACAAGACGAATAATCGAGGAACTTGCCGTCTGGCAACCTGATCAACTACGCTCATGATAACTCATTCTTCCACAACTTTGATTGCTCTTACAAGATCTCAGCTGTAAACTGAAACTTCAAAAACTAGTCTGCTGCATCTAATGCGGAAAATCTGCTTCTGAACAAAATAAAGAAAAAATGGAGGATTTTGGCTTGCTAAATCATGGACCAGCGCTGTCCCATGTGACTGAGAAGCCACCTGATGAAAATGCCGATGGCGTTGCCATGGGGGTCAATGCTTTGTTATCCGCGACGATTGTTATCGCGTAAAACGCGGAACCGGATAAGCTGATTGATCCACTTGTTGTAGCAGCTGAACATGAACTGAACGGCACTGTGCCGAAGTCAGCCAGCGTCGCTAGTCTTCCATCGACTGAAGGCGTCTCTACGATCCACTCAGCCGAAGACCTAGCAGCGTTTGAAACAGTTCCAGTATAAGTATAAGTCCACCCGGCTGTTGTATCAGTAATGGTCGCTGTGAATTCACTGCCGCTTGGCTGTCTGCGTGGGGGATCCCTGCCTGGGCTGCTGAATGCACCGCTTGGGCTGCCGAATACACTACGTGCGCTGCTTAATGGACTGCTTGGGCTGCCGAATATACTGCCTGTGCTGCCGACGTATGTCACGGTTGCAGTCATAGTGTCGCCAGGAGTTACTGTAGCTGGAGTAGATTGGCCTGTACTTGTGCTTGTAGCTGTGACTATTTCGTACATTCCGGCCGGATAGAACTCATACCAAGCGAAATGTGTTGTGACCCCCGCTGTGGTTTCGGAGAGGATTCCTGTTTGCTCTACAGTGGAAGAGGTAAAGCCGTCAATGCCTACCCAGAAGGCTGAGTAATACGTTGTTGTTGGGCTGGCGCCCGAGATTGGAGTGATAGCGGGAACTATCCATGATCCACTGGCAGAAGTCACTGAAGAAGCCTCTACAGCGTATCCGCCCCAATTGTAGCTTTCAGCAGTGCTGCCATTGATGTTTGCTGTACTCATTCCTGGTGCCGTTATTAGACTTGAGATAGCTAATGCTGGGCTGAACGCAGCTAAAAGCATAAGCAAACCGACAAGAAATGCAGATAGTTTAGTCAAGGTTTTCATAAAACTGCATCCTTTTTTTGCTATAATTGCTCTATAAAAGCTACCGATTGGTTGGATATAAAACTTATTCCAAATCTGCTCAAGCACGTTTTTCGAAATGTATAAGAGAAAACGCTGTTTCTGAAATAGCGAAGGATAACTCTTTGCGAGTAAAAATCAACGTTACAGGCATTGTTCAAGGCGTCGGTTTTCGCCCATTCATCTATCGCACGGCAGTGAAAAACGGTTTAGCAGGTTACGTTCGCAACAGGGGCGATGCGGGAGTAGAAATCCTCTTGGAAGGCGACGCGCAAAGAATAAAGAGTTTTATGCATGACTTAACCGGGAAAAAGCCGCCTTTAGCGCAAATAGACGCTGTTAAATCGACGGAGCTTTCAGGCAAAAACCAATACGAAAAATTCACGATTTACAAGAGCTCCGAAGAAGCGGAGCTTTCAGGTTCAATCATACCGCCAGACATCGCTATATGCAACGAGTGCCTTGCTGAACTGCGGGACCCAAAAAACCCACGTTACGAATATTTCTTTATCACCTGCACTAATTGCGGTCCACGCTTCACAATCATCGAACGATTGCCATACGACCGAGAAAACACCACTATGCGCGAGTTTCCACTCTGCGGCTTCTGCCAAAAAGAATACAATGACCCAGCAAACAGAAGGTTTCACGCGCAAACCGTGGCTTGCCCAGAATGCGGTCCAAAAGCCTACTTAACAACAAAAACGGGCGAACCAATCAAGGCTAAAGACCCGGTGCGTGAAGCGGGAAAACTATTATCTGAAGGCAACAGGCTTGCAATAAAAGGCTATGGCGGCTTCCACATTGCAGCATCCACCATCCAAGAGACGCCTCTGAAAGCACTTCGAACAACGAAGCATAGGCGGGAAAAACCCTTCGCCATCATGGCAAAAAGCCTAGAGGCAGTAAAAAGCTTCGCCGAAGTAAGTTCGAAGGAGCAGGAAATGCTCTCTTCCCCAGCGCGCCCAATATTACTGTTGAACAAAAGCCGCAGTTACAATCTTTCACCTTTGGTTGCGCCGAACCTGCATAACGTCGGTGTCATGCTGCCCTACACTGGCTTGCACTACATGCTTTTTGACCAAGTTGATGACTCAGCATTTGTGATGACCAGCGCCAACCCGCCAAACCAGCCTATCGTGAAAGATAATGATGAAGCACTCAAAACCTTAGGCGGCACGGTGGATTATTTTTTGTTTCACAACCGCAAAATTGCCCACCGATGCGACGACTCAGTCATGCGCGTTCATGGTAGTCGCCAAGTGTTTCTTAGGCGAAGCCGTGGTTACGCTCCAGCACCGATCAGGCTCAAAGCTAAGTCAAAACGATGCGTCGTCGGTTTAGGCGGCGAACTAAACAACACAGCCTGTGTTTTGCTTGATGATAAAGCATTCATCAGCCAACACATCGGCGATGTAGAAAACGTGGAAACACGAGCGTTTCTGCAAGAAGCCACAAATCACCTCTACCAGTTAATTAACTGTCATGCGGAAACCGTGGTTTGCGATTTGCACCCGAAATTCACAACAACCATCCTTGCCAAAGAGATGGCGGAAGCGGAGAGTTTACCGCTGATTCAGGTGCAACATCACCATGCGCACGCCGCAGGTTTAATGGCTGAGCACAACTTGGAAGAGGCTGTTACTGTCGTTTGCGACGGCTACGGCTACGGAACTGACGGCGGGGCTTGGGGAGGCGAAATCTTGTTTTGCACGCGTGAATCGGCGAAGTTTAACCGGCTGGGGCATCTGGAACCACAACCATTGCTTGGTGGAGATATGGCTAGTCGTTACCCCTTGCGTGTAGCCGCTGGAATGCTCGCTAAAGCCGGCGTAGAGGTTGAGCCTTGGCTGATGCAGAACAGTGGGCATTTGCCTTTCGGCGAAACCGAAGCCAACCTGATTACTAGCCAACTTGCAAAGGGCTTTGGAACGGTTGAAACTACGAGTTGCGGCAGAGTTTTAGACGCTGTTGCTGCTGTTTTAGGCGTATGTTACGAACGCAGTTATGAGGGTGAACCAGCCATGAAACTGGAATCAGCCGCGATAGCTGGCAAAGATGTTTTGAACCTAAAGCCTATTGTGCATGGAGACACGGTGAATACTTCCACTTTGCTGAGGTCAATATTTGAAAACAAAGAAAAATTGTCTGTTGGCGATTTAGCTTATTCTGCTCATGCTTACTTGGCGAAAGGTTTAGCTTCTTTAGCGGTAAAGAAAGCTTTGGTGCTGGGCGTTAAAGCCGTTGGCTTTTCAGGTGGTGCTGCCTGCAATCAGATACTTACTAAAGTCATGCGGGAGACTGTTGAGGAAGCTGGAGTGCGGTTTCTGGTTCATGAAGCTGTTCCAGCTGGAGATGGGGGAGTTTCTTTTGGTCAGGCAGTTGTAGGTGGATTTTCACGGTTTTAAACCAATTTCTTTTTATCGCCGTTTAATGCGTGCTTAATAATGATTGATAAGTATGTGTTTAGCAATTCCTGCCAAAGTAATGAACATTGACGGCAGCAAAGCCAACGTGGATTTTGGTCAAGGCGTCTTAAGAGAAGTTAACGTGACGCTTGTTGACGCTAAAGTGGGCGATTACGTTCTGGTTCACGCTGGCTACGCCATTCAAGTTATTGAAGAAAAAGAAGCCTTAGAAACCCTGAGCTTATGGAACAGCATTCTTGAAGCTACCCCAGAATAAAGCAGCAGGTGAACGATAGGCATGACCGAAAACCTAAAGTTCAGAAACCCCGAAATGGCGCAAAACATAGCGGCAAAAATCAAAGGCTTGGCGCCGAAAGCTGGAAAAACAAAAATCTGCCATGTCTGCGGAACCCATGAGTGGACAATAACCCATTATGGCTTGCGTAGTCTTCTGCCTGAGGATGTTGAGGTTATCGCTGGCCCCGGATGCCCCGTCTGCATCGTGCCAGCGGCTGAAATTGATGAAGCTGTGCAGTTAGCGCAGATGGGCATAGTGGTCACATGTTTCGGTGACGTGCTGCGGGTGCCAGGCAGCAAAATGTCGCTTTTAGAAGCTAAAGCGGCTGGCGCGGACGTTAGAATTGTATATGCGGTTTCTGATGCGGTTGAAATGGCAAAACATGAGCCTCAGAAGCAGTTTGTGTTTTTCGCGGTTGGTTTCGAAACCACTGCTCCATCAACTGCGGTCGAAGCACTCGGCAACCCGCCAAAAAACCTTAGTTTTCTTGTGTCTCACCGTTTGATTCCTCCAGCCATGGAGCTGCTGCTCGGTGTGGGCGATTTGCAGATTGACGGTTTCATTGCGCCAGGGCATGTGAGCGCGATTATTGGTTTGAAGCCTTATGAGTTGTTTCCAAGGGTTTATCGGATGCCAACGGTTGTGGCTGGTTTTGAACCCATTGACGTATTGATGGCTATTTACATGATTGTAAAGCAGCAAAGCGAAGGAACCGCGAAGCTGGAGAATGAGTATCCGCGTGTGGTCAAGCCGGAAGGCAACCCAAAGGCGCTGGAAATGATGAATAAAGCATTCACCGTTACAGGCGGAAACTGGCGCGGAATCGGCAGGCTCCCAGACTCCGCGTTGCAGCTGCGTGAATCGCTTACAGATTATGATGCAAGATTAAAATATGGTGTCCATGTCGAGCAGGGCAAAGATATCCTGCTCGGCTGCGAATGCCACCTCGTTATCATCGGAAAAATCAAACCCGACCAGTGCCCCATGTTCCTAAAGGCTTGTACGCCTGAGAAACCTGTTGGGGCATGCATGGTAAGCAGCGAAGGCACCTGCAGGGTCTGGGCAAAAAACGTAGCCATCCAAGCGTAGACGCAATTTTTGTGGTTGAAATTTGCCGCTTTTTACTATAGCCGTTTGGTTGTAAATAGTAGGGAGGGGAGGTAATTTTTTAGGCGTGTTTTGAGTTGTTTTTTGGTTTGCACTTAAATCTCTGGTTGGTCGATTGGTGCTTTCATGTAAAACACGGCTTTTTCGCAGAAGCGGCATATTTGGGGCATCTATATAATCCAAATAGACGCAACCAACGCACCCGCAGGGGAACGTGGCGCCATCGAGGCTTAAGATTCTTGAATCTGGTCGCCTGAGGTTTTTTTAGCCTTTGTGGCAAGTTTCAATGCTCAAAGTGGTAAGAATAAGCGATTTGTTAGTTGGAATCTTTGCGTCTTCATCTTCAAGGTAAAGCTCGATTGCTTCCCGCAAATTACCTGAGCTTCCTCTACATTTTTTCCCTGACTGGCTATATCCAATTCAGGGGACCAAGCAATTTGTAGCTTTCCTTCCTTCCAGACTATTGCTGAAAAAGTGATGCTTTCAGTCATGGCAGCCACACATACTATTCCATCTAAGTTGTAAAAATAGTTTATACAAACGGAAACCAATACTAAACCAATCAATTGAGGCTTAGCAAATTCTTGGCACTGGGTCGCCTATCGGTCTTGCAATTATTCTTTTGCCGCCGACCAACGTTTGCATCGCTACGCCTTTGAATTGCGTTGTGGCTTCGCCGATTATCTGCGCGTTTTTGCCCTCTTCCGTCTGCTTTAAAAATTCTAGGGCTTGCTGAGCCTTCTGAGGAACGATGCCGATTATGATTTTTCCCTCGTTTCCAACTTCCAATGGGTCTAAACCAAGCATGTCGCATGCCGCCTGTACGTCCTCTCGGATGGGCACTTTGTCTTCGTGGATTAATATGCCAACTTTCGATTTCTCAGTCCATTCATTAAGCGCGTCTGCTAAGCCGCCTCTAGTCGGATCCTTCATAGCGACGACTCCGCCAACCTCGCCCAAAAGCCGTTGAATCATGCGGTTAAGCGGTTTCACATCAGATTTAATTCCGCTCCCAAAAGTCAAGCCCTGCTGCGCCGAAAGCACCGCTAACCCGTGGTCGCCGATGGTTCCTGACAGGATGATTTTGTCGCCTGCGGCAAGGTTCGAGTCAAGCGTCCAGCGCGCCGCAACGCTTCGGTATTGCCTCGCCACTTTGATGTTGCTGTCTAAGGCTGGAGTTCTTTTGCCGATTCCTGAAACGTTCATGACAAGGCCGCCTAAGGCGCCCTTCTCCACAACTTTCGTGTCGCCCGTGACGATGCCAACACCTGCTTCGATGCAGGTTTCCCGCATACTTACCAAAATCCGCTCCAAATCCGAGAGCAGCAAGCCTTCCTCCAAGATGAACCCGCAAGCCAACGCATAAGGTTGCGCGCCCATAGCTGAAATATCGTTAACCGTGCCCGAAATTGCCAAGCGTCCAATGTCGCCGCCTGGGAAAAAGATGGGCTTAACCGCGTGAGAATCACTCTTAAACACGACGTCGCCGATGACTGCGGCGTCATCCATAGCTTCCAACGGCACCTCAGCAGCGTTACCTAAGCCACCAAAATACTTTACGATGTAGTTTTTGACCAAGTTATGCATGACTGTGCCGCCTGCGCCATGCAGCATCGTGATTTTCTCGTTTTTACTAGCCATTCCAAAACCGCCTTTTGCAGAGTGCAATAGCAAATACAGTATAGGTAAACATAAACGTTTTAGCTATATGCAACATCCGAATGGAAAAACAGGTCAACTTCGCTAGGCAGGTAGGGATTTGAGCCGGCGGGGTACAGGCACGAATTTATTCTAACATTTAGAAGCTTGCCATTTTTTTAGTTGGCGAGGGGATAACTTTTTTGGGTAAGAAAGTAAGATTATGTTAGGTAATATAAGTGGCTCAGAATGAAAAAGCCGACCTTACGATTCTTAGTGAAAAAGGCCAAGTTGTTATACCTGCAAAAATAAGGTTACGAATGGGCTTGAAACCTAAAACAAAATTCCTCGTCTATGCGTGCGATGACTCAGTTATTCTGAAGAAATTTGAAGAGCCTGACTTATCAAAAGAGCTTGAAGCCATGTACAAAAGAGTCGATGAAAGAATCGCAAAATACGGCGAGCTTTCAAACGAGGAGATAAACCAGATAATCCATGAGCATAGGCAAAAGAAAAAAAGTTCAAAGTGACAATCGCAGAATGAAAGTGGTCCTTGACACAAACGTCTTAGTTTCAGCTTAACCACGTAAACCTCGAAACCCAATAAGCAAACCTCGCCTCAAAAAGTCGCCTCTTTCACACAGGCAAAAGTTGCAACATAATTATTTTCGTCATCAGCTAATTTGTTAAACATTTTTTTACTCAGATTTTAACCGTAAACATCAGCCAACAACACAAAACGCTGCTATATAGATCTAATACCTTTTTTTAGCAAAACTATAAAAGCTTAAACGCAATCCCAAAATTGTACACCTCGCGAAACGAAAATTCATCCCTTCTAATTAGGGAACCTAACTAGTCGGTTTAGACTAAAATCTTAGTTGTGATACGGAAAGCC
>Ga0326727_10019532_pt1 | contig 13594 bp, 7 predicted proteins | sample MB2enrmetagenome_FD_207643 | JGI IMG/M metagenome (GOLD analysis project Ga0326727, IMG submission 207643) | Lab enriched peat soil microbial communities from McLean, Ithaca, NY, United States - MB29MY | ecosystem: Environmental > Terrestrial > Soil > Wetlands > Peat | place: USA: New York... | reverse complement strand
CATTCTGGTCCACCGGCTCAGCGAGAACGAGTACCTGCTGGTGGTCAACGCCAGCAACAAGGACAAGGATTTTTTCTGGATTCAGGCGCACGTAGCCTCCTTGCCCGAGGTTCGCATCAGCGACGAATCCAGCCGCTACTCGCAACTGGCCTTGCAGGGGCCGCGCGCGCAGGAAACCCTGCAAAAACTGACGAAGACCGAACTGGCTCCGATCAGAAACTACTGGTTCACCTGGGGCGAGGTGGCTGGCGTGCCCGATGTGCTGATCACCCGCACTGGCTACTCGGGCGAGGACGGCTTCGAGCTCTACCTGCCCTCGGAGGAGGCCGTCACCGTCCAGGTCTGGCGCGCGCTGCTCGCGGCGGGCGAGGAGTTCGCCATCCGCCCCTGCGGCCTGGGAGCGCGCAACACCCTGCGGCTGGAGGCGGGAATGCCCCTCTACGGCCACGAAATCTCCGCTTCGATCAACGTCTTCGAGGCTGGCCTGGAGCGCTGGCTCAAGCTCGACAAGGGCGAATTCATCGGCCGCGAGGCGCTCCTGGCTATTCAGGCGGCGGGCGGGCCGAGGCGCAAAATTATTGCTCTTGAAATGATCGAGCGCGGCATCGCCCGCGACGGTTACCCGGTCCTCGACCTCGACGGCAACCAGATTGGCGCCATCACCTCCGGCTCGCCCGCTCCCTTCCTCAAAACCAACATTGCCCTGGCCCTGGTGCCCGCGCCGGTGGCCGCCGCAGGCCAGGCCGCCCTGAATCAGGCCTCTATGGGCCAAGAATTGCTGGTCCAGGTCCGCGCTAACCAGGTCCGCGCCCGGCAGGTGCCGCTGCCCTTCTACAAACGGGCGAAGCGATAGCGTTTAGTACTACAGTCGTAAATCGAAGATTCTGGAGGAAGCAGGGGGCTTTAGCCCCCTGAAAGAGAGCGCATGAGCGAGGCCTTCAGGCCCGGGCTCTTGCCCTCGCCGTGCTCCGGTTTCCGTAGTTGGATGGGCTCATGATTTCTCACTGCGCCAGGGTGCGATACTCTGGAAGCCTACGCGCCTTCCTTCCCGCGCCGGGAGAAACTCTTGATCGTCGAAATTGAAGCGCTGACCAAAATCTATGAGTCGAAGCAGCGCGTGGTGGCCCTGGACGGCCTCGACCTGGAACTGAAGCAGGGTGAAATCTTCGGCCTGCTGGGGCCAAACGGCGCCGGCAAAACCACCACCATCTCGATCGCCACCACGCGCACGCTGCCCACCAGCGGCACCGTGCGCATTGCGGGCATCGACGTGGTCCGGCATCCGGCCCAGGCGCGCCAGCTCATCGGAGTGGTCCCGCAGTTCAACACCCTAGACCGCTCGCTCAGCGTCTACGAGAATCTGTACTTTCACTGCCGCTACTTCGGCTTCTCGCACGCGCAGGCCAAAGCCCGCTCGCTGGAGTTGCTGACCCAGTTCATGCTCTCCGAGCGCAAGGACGCCTACCCGGCGCAGTTGTCCGGCGGTCTGGCCCAGCGGGTGCAGATTGCCCGCGCCATCGCCCATCGGCCCACTGTGCTTTTCCTGGACGAGCCCTCCGCTGGCCTTGATCCGCAGAGCCGCATGGCGATGTGGTCGGCCGTCGAGGGGCTGCGCACCGAGGGCATCACGGTCCTCTTGACCACGCATTACATGGAAGAGGCCGATTCGCTCTCCGACCGGCTGGCGATTATCGACTACGGTCGCGTATTGGCCCTCGGATCCCCCGAGAAGCTGAAGCAGACCTTCGGCGTGCACACCATTTTCAACTTGAAATTAAAGGCGCCCGAGGGTCTGGAGACGCTCGTGGCCACGCTGAAGGCGCTCCCGGAGGTCATCGGCGCCGAGGCCACCGCCGACGGGCTGAGGGTGATCGCCAACAACTCCGACGGCCTGCTGCCTCAGCTCGTGCAAGCCGCGGCGGGCTACGGGTTGCGCGACCTGACCACCATCGAGCCGAGCCTGGAGGCGGTCTTTATTCAGCTCACCGGGAGGGACTTGCGTGAATAGCTTACAGGGATCAGGGGCCAGGGATCAGGGATCAGGAACCAGCGATCAGGGCTCGGAGACCGCTAACTCGCTAACTCGCGATTTCCGCGAAGCGGGAGCTGACTCGCTGCCTTTATCGAATCATCTTGCGAATTCCGCCCACCTCGGAGATCCGGGGGTGCCCCAGGTCCCGATTTTGGGACCTGGGAATCCGCAACCCTCGACTGGCTCCAATAATCCGCGCCGCCTCGGCTCGGCCATCTTCTGCAAAGCCTTTCTTGGCCTGATTCTGCGCGACCTGCGCGTGCTGACCCGCGAATTTCACGTTTTCCTGCTGCGCGTGGGGATGCAGCCGCTTTTGTTTCTCTTCGTCTTCACCTTCATTCTGCCGCGCATGGGCGGCGGCGGGGGCAATCCTCTGGCCGCGGGCGGCGGCAAAGTAGACTTCGGGACGATTCTTCTTCCCGGACTGATGGCCGTGGCCATCATGTTCTCGGGAATCGCCGCCGTGGCTCTGCCGCTCTCCTCGGAATTCGGCATTACCCGCGAGATCGACGATCGGGTCATGTGCCCGCTGCCGTTGTGGGCCGTGGCTCTTGAAAAGGTCTGCTTCAGCGCTATGCAGAGCATGATCGCCGCGCTGCTGGTGATCCCCATGGCCTACTATGTTCCCGCCGTGCCCGTTCGGGCGCACATCGCCAACTGGTTTCTCTTCGGGCTGGTGCTGGTGCTGGCGAGCCTGCTGGCCGGCTCCCTGGGCCTGGTCATCGGCTCCACGGTCAACCCCAAGCAGATCGGCCTGGTCTTCTCCATCATCGTCGTGCCTATCACCTTCCTGGGCTGCGTCTACTACCCCTGGGCCTGGCTGAAACCGATCCGATGGCTGCAATGGGGCGTCCTCTTCAACCCCATCGTCTACATGAGCGAGGGCCTGCGCGCCGCCGTCACTCCCGGCATTGAGCACATGCCCTGGTGGGCGATTCTCGTGGCTCTGGCCTTCTTCACCGCCGCGCTTAGCCGCTGGGGCCTCAAGGGCTTCCTGGGCCGAGTGCTCTCGTAGGTTTGGGTAGAAGGCTTTCTCGTTGGTTCGGGTCGAAGGCTGGGCGCTGGCATTGCTTATCCGGAGCAAGAGACTTGAATAAATGCACTAGCCATTGAAGGAATGCAATAGAAACAGGCAGCAGGCTGGCAATGTGATTGCTTGCCAGTTTCCGCAAATGGCGCGAATAAAATGGTTCCAGAGACTGTGATGATGCGGAAGCTGAGGGACCGGAAATTTTCGCTGCTGATGGCTCCGGCGCTGCTCATGCTGGCCGGCTGCGGCGGCGGCTTGATGGGCGCTCATTCCGCAAATGCTGCTTTTTCAGTTACTCCCGGCATCGGCTCGATCGACACCAACTGCACCGGCTGCAACGCCACCAACGCGCAGGGCGCGTCGGTTCACCAATTTGCGGCCACGCTGCCCAACGGCAGCCCGGTGGAGGTCACCTGGTCGGTTTCAGGCGGCGACGCAACCAGCGGGCCGGGGAGCATCAGCGCCAGCGGCCAGTACACGCCGCCCAGCTATTTGACCGCCGATCGCGCCGAAGTGGTGGTCACCGCGACGCTCGCTGCCGATCCCAGCCTGAAGGCCTACTCCGTGGTGACCGTCACGCCCGGATTCCTGCAGCCGCTGACGCCGGAGAATGTGGCCCTGGGGGCCAATGGCACGGCCGCCATCACCGGCATTCTGGCCGAGGCCGACGGCACGGCCCGCATTCACTTTGCGTTGGCTGGCTCGGCTGCCGGTTCGGGGGAGGGTCAAGGCTCACTGGGGCCAACCAGTTGCCAGCTCAACAGTCAGGCCTTCACCTCCTGCACGGTAACCTACACCGCGCCATCCTGGGTGCAGGCCACGGGCGCAACCTACGTGGTGGCCACGGCGGGCGGAGCCTCGCTAACCTCCGGGGCGGGTTTCGTTTCCAGGGCTTCGGCCGTGGTGCTGCTGAACACCGGCGGCGTCACCAGCAACCCCGCCACGCATCAGGCCCAGGCGCAGGCGCTGGTCGAGCTGGGCACTTCGGGCGGCAACAACACGGATTACGACACCCAGGGCAGCCGCATTGTGGACTGCTGCAGCGGCACGCTGGGAGCGCTCGTCGAGGGGGCGGGCAAGCGTCAGTACCTGCTGAGCAACAACCACGTGCTGGCCAAAAGCGACCACGCCAATGTGGGCGATACCATCGTGCAGCCGGGGCTGATCGACAACAACTGCACGCCATTGGGAGACAGCGCCAACTCGGGACAGGTTTCTTCGGTCGCTCCGGTGGCCCAACTGACCGGCTGGCTGCCCCTCCGCTCCAAGCTGACCAACGCGGATGCGGCCATTGCGCAGGTGGTCTCACGCGCCGTTGACCCGAGCGGCAGCATTCTGGAGCTGGGTGCCAGGCAGCCGGGGGGAGCTTTGGCCGCCGCGCCGCCCGGCGTCAGCTCGACCGGCGGACGGGGCGAGGCCGCAACGCTCGATTTACGAGTGGCCAAGAGCGGCCGGACGACTGGTTTAACGTGTGGCGGCGTCTCGGCCATCGACCTGGACGTGAAGGTCGATTATTTTCTCGACTGCGCCGAGACCCGACCCTACCTGACCAAGACCTTCACGCATCAATTGGCCTTCAGCGGCAACCAGTTCAGCGACGCGGGCGATTCGGGCGCGCTGGTGGTCGATGCCGCCAATGCCGAGCCCGTGGGACTCTACTTTGCCGGCGGGACGGACGTTCTCGGCGTGAGCCAGGCCGTGGCCAACCCGGCCCCCGATCTGTTGAGCGAGCTGAGCGAGCAGGTGGGCGGGGGGGCTTATACATTTGTCGGCACCAATGACCATGCGGTCAGTTGCCTGAGCTACGGCGACAGCACCATCGCCCAGGCGCAGGCCCGCACCCTCAGCGCGGCGGAGACGGAGCGTGCCGAGCAGGCCTTGGCTCAGGCTCGCACGCTGGTCAACCCGGCAGCGGGGATTTTGGGCGTGGCCATGGGCAAGAGCAGCGACCACTCCGGCGAGGCCGCGGTGATTTTTTACACCGATGAGAGAGCAACGCCCGGCGTGCCCGCCACCGTGGAAGGCGTGCGCACCCTGGTGATTCCCTCGACGGCCCATGCGGTGGCCAACGGCTCCGCGCCGCAGGCTCCTCCTGGAAGTGGCGCCCTTTCGCCCTCATCTTCAGCGCTGGCGCAGGCCGTGGCCGTCAAAAATCAGGTCGCGGCTGGCCTGATGCGGAGGAATCCGGCCTTTTTCGGCGTGGGCGTGGGCCAGAGCCTGGACAATCCCAGGGAGGCCGCGCTGATCATCTACGTGGACCGCAACCGCCTTCCCGCCCAACTGCCCGCGACGGTGGACGGTGTGCGCACCCGCTACGTGGTGATGCCCCGGCTGCACGTCACCCGCTCCTATGCGCTGCCGTCGCCGTCGCGGCTGCACTGCATGGCACACAAGGCCAGCCAGCCCAAGCGCTTCAATCCCCTCGGTCTGTTCTGACGGCGGCTTCCGCTGCCAACTCGAGCATTTTCGCTTTTACTGTAGACTCCGGTGCCCCATCCATTTCCGCGTTTGTTGCGGAAATGGGTGGGATACCAATGCAATCCAGGTCTACACAATTTCCGAAATTGCTCTAATGCTGGGCGGTGGTTGGCGCAGGAACCGTCGCGGCCTGTGGCGCAATCGACGCCGCAAGCGGCTCACGCACCAGGATGGCGAAGCGTGGAAAGGCAAAGCTGCCGGCCGCGTCATCGATCACATTCAATTGGCAGATGTAGGGGCCGGGCTTGAGGCCGCTGAGCGGCAGATCTAGCTCGATGGCCACTGCGTCGCGGCCCTCCACATTGAGGGAGCGAGCCTGGACCAGCGGCGTTTCATAGACCTTCGCCGAGCCCTGGATAAGTTCCAGGCTGCTGAGCAGGTCGATGGCGGATTTGCTCCCTTTGGGCTGATTTTCAACTGCCTTTTCACGCGCTGGCGAGTAGATTTCATAGAGCAGGTAGAGGTGCTGGTCCTGGCGGAAGACGTGGCTGATGTTGGGCACGTACTCCTGGCCGTCGCGCACCAGAGGGGTGTTCTTCTTGCTCGGCTGGCGCATCGAGGAGAGGACGATCGAACTCATCTTGAGCGGCGTCTTTTTCATCTCCGGCAGCGTGAGATCGGCCTCGAAGGAGCCCATCTGGCCGGTCTGGTTCTCGCGGACCACGAATTTCAGGTGGTACCGGCCCGGCGGCAGATTGAAGCTGGTGGTGTACTGAATGTTCTTTTGCCGCGCCTGCTGGACGGAATCAAGATTGAGCTTGACGGTTTCGCGCGCCCGGCCGATGGGCCGCCTGGCCTCGTCGAGGACCGTGCCGATAATGTCCAGCGTGGCCTTGTCCTTTTCTCGGCTCATGGGGTCGCCGTCCTTCACAAAGGGAATCTGCGCGCCGGGCACAATCAGCGAAACGGGCACAAAAAAGCGGTTTTCATCGAGCCGGAAGTACATGGCGTCGAGATAAACGGCCATGTCGGTGGCCGGCAGGTCGCTGGCTAGCTGCTCTTCCAATTCCTGTTCGCGGTCCTCGCGGCCGGCGTGCTGGAAGTCGGCCGGCGCATAGTAGCCGGGGCGGTATTCGAGCTTGACGCCGGGCCGGTTGATTTTGATGGTCAGCTTGCGGTAGCGGCCGTCGCGCGCCGGGTTCGCGCTGCGGAAGCCAATGGCGTAATAGGCCGAGGTGTCGCGCTGGACCTGCGCGAAGGCAGGAGCGAAATCATTGGAATCAAAGAATGCCTTGCCGCCAGTGTCGGAGCTGAGCGTGGCCATCACCTCCTGGGTGGCGAAGTTAGCGTTCATGTTGTTCATCAGCGCGCCGCCGCTGAAGGCGCCGGTCCCGCGCAGGCTGCCCGTGGAGGCGTCGCCCAGCGGAGAAACCGTCTGCAGGCCGCGCGTGTCCACGCTGTAAATGGCCAGGTTCGAGCGCACCGCGGCGTTAATCGCAGCTCTCAGTGACGCCTGGTTTTCGATGCCGTCGCGCTGAATTCCACCGGAAAAGTAGAGCAGCGACTTTTTCTCGTTGATCTTTTCAAGAGACTTGGCCACGGCCCTCAGCGCGAAGAGTTCGCGGTCGGTGTTCAGGTCGTTGTACTCGCTCTCGTCGGGGGTGTAGCCGGCCGAGTCCTCGACCTGGTTGGAGTTCGCGGTCGCCCCCGGCTGAAAACCCTCGCCCTCGCTCCCGTTGTAGACGGCGACCTCCCGCATCAGCGCCGCCTTGTCGGCGGTAAAGTCCTGGTCCACCTTGAGCGTGTCACCCAGTGAGACCAGCGCCACCAAGTCAGCCGGCTGCATCTTGGTGCGGAGGAAATCCTGCGCCGCCTGGACGCTGCGGTCCAGATCTTCGGGCTGCATCGAGGTCAGGTCAAAAAAGAGCACGATCAGCCGGTGGTTGCGCAGCTCTTCGGGGCGGGTGACAACGGCGGAACGGGCAACTGCGGCGGCCTTGTGGCCGTTGCCCGTGGCGCTCGTGGTTAGTCCGCTAACGGTGGCCTCGTTCAGCGGGGCGGCCATCTCCACGCTCTCAAAATCGAAGGTTGAAATCTGCTGCGGCTTGCCGTTCTCGAAAATTGTAAAGTCGCTCTGTTTCAGGCCGCGCACCAACTCGCCGGTCCTGGCGTCGCGCGCCACCACGTTGGTCAGCATCAGTTCGCCGTTCACCTTGAGCACGAAGCCGCTTTGTGGCTGGCCGGGGGAGTCTTGCGCCAGCGCCGGCCGCGCACCGGCGAAGATCAGCGCCAGCGCAGCAAATCCCACTCCGATCCTTTGCCCCCAACCCGTCATCCATTCCCTTTCAGCTTTAATTCCACTAACTCCGCTAACTTCACTAACTCCGCTAACTTCACTAACTCCGCTAACTTCACTAACTCCGCTAACTTCACTAACTCCGCTAACTTCACTAACTCCGCTAACTTCACTAACTCCGCTAACTCGCTAACTCACTGGGTGCCCCATTCTTGGCGCGTTTTTGTTTTTGCGCCAAGGGTGGGAAACCTCGAATCCCGACCAAAAGCGAGACCTAAAACCGGTACCGCGCCATAAACTGAAAAGCCCGCATCGAGGCCGTCGAGGTCACCTGCCCGAAGGTCGGTGAAGCTGCATTGGTGTCCACTCTGGAGTACTGCACGGTGTTGAAAACATTATTGGCCGTGGCGCGCGCTTCCATACTGCGTGTCCCGCCCAGTTGCATGATCTTCGAGAGCGACATATCGTTCTGGACCGTACCCGGCCCGGCAATCGAGTTGCGCGAAGCGGTGCCATACGGGCCGGCGGGCGTCACAAATGCCGCGGTGTTGAACCACTTTTTTAGCGAGCCACCTCCTGCAGTCAGCGAAACTCCCGGCACGCGGTCAGGGCGCAACGAACCGGCCGTGGCGCGCGCCACGTCGGTTTTATCAGCCTGATAACTCGGCGTCAGCGGCGTTCCGGAGGCGAAGGTAAAGCTGCCGGAGACGGAAAATCCCTCCAGAATGTGCGCCGCCGCGCCGCTGGCCGCCCAAGGCTTGTCCTTGCCAAAGGGCAGCTCATAAAGGTAAGTGCCAGTGACCTTGTGCCGCTGGTCAAAGCTCGAATTGCCCTCCTCGGCCTTGAGGTTCTGCCAGTTCTGCGCCACCACAGTCGAGGTTCCGCCCACCGAGCCAGCGTCGTCGATCGAGTGCGAGTACTGGTAGTTTGCGCCCAGGGCGAGGCCGTGCGAGAGCCGTTTATTCAGCCGCACCGTCCCGGCGTTGAACTTCGAGAAGGCCGCCGACTGGTCGTAGTTGAAGTGCTGGCTGGCGGCCGTGGGCAGCGGCGCGCTGGTGATGTCCAGATGGCTTCCCCTCGATCCGTTGTAGCCCACATTCAGCACCACGCCCCCGCGCAGCGTCTTCTGCAGGTCGAGGTTCCAGACCTCGACGTAGGGCAGATGATAGTGCGGGTCGAGGGCGTAGCTGCCAGTGGTCTGCGGCGCGGGAAATCCATTCGCCAGCGAGAGGCAGTCGGTGGTCGCGGAAGCTCCGCACAGCGTGGCCGCCTCGTTGGTCTGCTCGTTGACAAACGGCAAATCCTTCGCCTTCACCATTGGCTGATGGGCCATCGCCGCGGCCACGGTGGCGTACTGGCCGACGGTGTAGTTGATGCCGTAGCCGGCGCGCAGCACGGTCTGCCGGGGCAGCCGCAGCGCCAGGCCCACGCGCGGCGCAAAGGCCGTGCGGTAAGGGAAGACCAGCGAATCGGGCAGCCTGCCGCTCGAAGCCCCCACGCCGCCCGCCTGGACCTCGGCCGTGTTGGTAAAGCCCGCGCCGGGGTTGGTGTCCACCATCGCCAGGCGGCCGAACTTCTCCGTGTACGGCGCGAAGTACTCGTAACGAAGGCCGTAATTCAGCGTCAGCTTGGGCCGTATGCGCCAGTCGTCCTGGGCGTACAGGTCTATCACGTTGTCGCGCAGGTAAGTTTTGCCGGCGGCCGAGTCGATGGTAGTCTCCTGCGGCTCGCCCAGCAGAAAATCCCCCAGCGCGGAGCCCATATACGCGCCGGTGAAGTAGAAGGTTCCCGTAGCGTTCGAGCCGCCCAGCGAGTCGCGGTGTACGCGGCGATAGTCGCCTCCGAAGCGCAGATTGTGCTGGCCGTGAATCCAGCTCAGCGTCTCGGAAAAAGAAATCGTCTGCGTCAGAGAGGAGTTCGGCTGCTGCTCGTTCAGTCCGGCCAGATTGCTCAGCGTTACGTTGGGCAGGCCGTAGTTGCGCGGGCTGGAGTTCAGCGCCACGCCGCCGGGGCCCAGAATGCCGATCTGGCTGGCAATGTCCACCCCGTCGGTGAAGAAGTTCTTCGCCTGGCTGGTGGCACGATTCCAACTGGCGTTGAAAATGCTGGTCAGCTTGTGGTAACCCACCGTGTAGCCGGCCTGCACGGAGTTTGCGTCCGTGGAGGTTTTGCCGCCCAACTGCGGGAAGATGTTCACGTTGTCCTGGGCCGTGCGACTCCAGTTGTAGTTGAAGTTGAGGCTTTGGCGCAGCCCCTGATTCTGCGTTCTGTGTCCGCCGCCGCCGAAGAATCCGCGGCCGCCGGGTTGGGCCGCGTTCTTGCCCAGGCTGCGCATGTAGCGCACTCCGGCCTGCGTCGAGTTCGACTGCGCCGTGGTCAGCCGATGATAGTTTTGCGTCTCGCCGGGCAGATTCGGATAGGGAAAGTACGGGGTACAACGCACCGTGCTCGTTGTCGGGCAGAGCAGCGCATTTGCCTGCGCGACCGGCGTTATCTGCGCAAGGCCGGGAATCGTACCCTCCCGCTCGGCCTCCGTCGGCACGGTGGCGTACTGGTCCGAGGGCGTCGAACTGCGCTGGCCGCTGAGCGTCAGGAAGAGCGTGTCCTTGCCGCTGGGCTTGGTCACGCCCGGCAGGTAAGGCGCGCTCATGAAGGTAAGGCCGAAGCGGTTGGTCGCCGAGGAGGGCTGCTCTTGCGGCTGGCCGCGCAGGCTGAACGGCTCCGCATTGAGCGCCGAGTTGCTGCCCATCCAGAAGATGGCCCCATGCGGCTGACCGGGATTGAAGCCGCGTAAGTTGCTGCGTCCGCCAGAGCCTTCTCTTCCGCCTCCAAGGCCTCCCGCTCTGCCAAAACCGTCGCTAAGACCACCCCCGGAACCTCCGAAACCGCTGCTGCCGAAGTTCCCGCCGCTTTGTCCCCCCGCCAGGCTTCCTTGCGCGCGCTGACTCTCGATGGTGTCGCGGATGCGGTCCACGTCGAGGCCGGCCAGCGGACTCACCTCACCCGCCTGGCCGCTGATGGCCACCGAATCCTCACCGAAGCCGTAGTCGCCGGCAATCGAGGGCAGCTCCGCGCCGGCCGCACCGGACAGACTGGACAAATCAGCCTGGGTCTCGGTGCCGGCCGGCAGCGCGCTCATCAGGTTCAGATTCTCCGCGCCTCTCCTGGCCAATTGTCGAATAATCTGCGAGGCTTGCGCGCCTTGGGCCTCGCGCTGCTCCTGCCGGGCAGCCCGCGAGGCCAGCACCAGATCAAAGTTCACCGCTACGTCATAGCCCTTTGAATCCTGCTCGCGGCTCTTTACATTGGAAGCCGCGTTCAGCAGCACCTCCTCGACGCCGGCGGCGAAGGCGGCAAACTGGGTGCGGACGACATAGCGGCCATTTTGCGGAATAGCTAGAGCCCAGGCGCCGTTGATGCCGGTGATAATCGAGAAGCGCTTGCCGGTGAGCGTGTTTTGCGCGGTCACGGTTACGCCGGGCAGCGGAACGCCGCCGCTCTTGACCACGCCGTGCAATCTGCCTCCAGAGGCCACCGGTGCGGACGGCTGGACAGGCTCTCGCAGCTGAGCAATTGGCCACTGCGGTTCGGCAGAGGGCGCCTGCCCGGACGCTGTGCTGGCGGCGGAAGATGGCGCTGACGAAACCGGTTCAGATGATGCCGGCCCGGCGGAAACCGGCAGAACCGATCCGGCCGCTGGCACAGCCGAGGACTGCGCCAGGGCGGCAAGGCTGCCGGCCACAAAAATCTCCGCCACCACCGCCCACTGCCAGGCTTGCCGCCGCATTGCCGCTCCCTGTTATTTTGTTCTGGTACTCATTCAGACGGCCTAAACGCCTGGAAGGTTTACGGAGTCCAACCTATGAATTCACAGTCAACTCAAGCGCGCCCACAGGCGAGGCCGCAATTTCGCACTTTTAACGCACCTCGGACCTCACACCGGAACAGGCAGCCGGCAGGCTTGCTTTCATACGTGGTCTATGTTAACTATTATGTCAATAATCTTTTGACTGCTACCGTTTCAGTAACCCCTGGCAGCCAGTGAAAAGGACATTTTCCACGATGAAGATCGGCTCCACTATCCGCGCATACCGGCTGCAGAAGGGGCTTTCCCAGGGCGATATTGAAAAGAAAACAGGCCTGTTGCGCTGCTACCTCTCACGCGTCGAGAACGGCCATACCGTGCCTTCGCTGGACACACTGTCGAAGATTGCCTCGGCGCTCGATCTGCCCATTACCCAGTTCTTCGCCGACGACGCGCTGAGCCGGCAGGTGAATCCGCAAAAGCTCTCCGACGAGGAGTTGCGCTTTCTAAACCAAATCCGCCGCTACTCCTCGAATCTGAATGAGAGCGACCGCAAACTGCTGCTGGCGATGGTGAAGAAGTTCGCCGCCACGGCAGAGCGCTAGAGCCAGCGGCCTGGAACCTGTCCGCGAATGCAAAAACGACCCAGATCCTGTCTCCGGGACCTGGGTCGCGTTTTTCAAACAGCTATTGGGTTTTCACAGAGCGGAAGTTTAGCGAATAACCTCGAACTTTTTCCACGCATAGCTGCAAACCGGGCAGCTCCCGTGCTCATTTTCCTTTTCCGAGGTGTAGCCGCAGACCGGGCAGACGTAGAAGTTGCGCGCTTCAATGATCCAGGAGTCCTTCTTTCCCGCTTCGAGCAGGTCAATCGCCTCGCCATAAAGCCGCTCTGATGTCGGCTGGGTGCGCGTGCTCCATTGGGACGCTTCGAGCAGGGCAATAACCTCGCCGTAAAGCCGGGCGTGGGTCTTCTCGGCCTCGAATGCCCCAGTGAAGGTGCGGAGGGCGCGCGAGTTCTTGCGTGCCGTGGCCTCCTCCAGGAAGCCAGGGTACATGGTGGTGATCTCGTACTGCTCGCCGGCCAGGGCCGTCTTCAGGTTTTCCAGGGTGTCCTTGACCTCGGCAGCGTGAATTTCGCACTCGGCGCGGCCACCCAATTGACCGATGACGCGGGCGTGGTTGGCGGCGTGAATCTGTTCGGCGCGCGCTGCGGCGCGGAAGAGGCTGGCGGCCCCATGCAGACCGTCTTCGTCGGCCTTGGTGGCAAAGGCCGTGTACTTGGCGTGTGCGTTCGACTCGCCTTCAAAGGCGGCTAAAAGGTTTTGGACGGTGATTGCGTTTTCTGCGGCAACTGCTGGCATGAAAAGTCCTCCCGACTTGTTCAAAGGCTACGGGTGCCCGGGGAGGCCGTGCCGTGACGCAGGTCACATTCGGCTGTGGAAAAACCCACGGGATTTTGCGGACGTGAGAAGGCAAAGTGTTGAAAATAAATTAAATTCTACTTTTGACGGCGCTTTGTGAAGGCACTTTTAGGCTTCTTTTGGTCCAATTTTCTTTTTCCGCTAAGAAGCGCGGCCATTTTCGGAATTGCTGTAAGAGCAGAAGCGAAAATGCTGTAACCGCAAGGCGTCAAAGAGCAGCTTCTTTGACTTCACTGCGCTTCACGCAGAATGACAGTTAGGATAGGACGCCCATGACGTTCAGGTGGCGCAACGCCAAACGGCCATCCCGCCTGGGATGGCCGTTCCTGGCAGAGGAATGGGGGCTATGGTGCCGCGTTCCTCGCCATCGCCTTCTGCGCCAGCACTTTGTGGGCGTTATTTTCCAGGGCCTGGGCTTCGGGCAGGTAGGTGATCGCCTTCTGTATCTCCGGATCCCAGTCAGCTTGCGCACGCAAGCCCTGCAACTCGCCAAACTGAATAATGAAGATCTTCTCCTTGATGTTGATCTTCAGCCAGTCCATCACCCCGTTCAGGTTGGCCTCGGTCCAGGGAATGTTCTGGTTGTTGA
>Ga0326727_10019531_pt1 | contig 13594 bp, 17 predicted proteins | sample MB2enrmetagenome_FD_207643 | JGI IMG/M metagenome (GOLD analysis project Ga0326727, IMG submission 207643) | Lab enriched peat soil microbial communities from McLean, Ithaca, NY, United States - MB29MY | ecosystem: Environmental > Terrestrial > Soil > Wetlands > Peat | place: USA: New York... | reverse complement strand
CCGTGGCCGACATCACGGGGGACGACTACCCGGAGGTGATGCTCGGGACGGGGGGCTACTTCCTGCACGCCGTCGACGCGTGCGGCTGCGAGGCGCCCGCCTGGCCGAAGTTCACCGACGGCTGGATCATCACGACGCCCGCGGTCGGCGACGTCGACGGCGACCACGGCCTCGAGGTCGTAGCCGGGACGCGCGACGGCAACCTCTTCGCGTGGCACACGAAGGGCACCGACACCGGCGTCGTCCAATGGGAGTCGTTTCACCACGACAACGCCAACACCGGGAACTACGGCGTGAAGCTGGATCAGGGGGTGCTCGAGCGCGCCAGCCAGCCCATCGACTGCGCCACCGACTGTACGGCCCCCCCGGCCACGCCTCCCACGAGCTACAAGGTCGGTGGCTGCGGCTGCCGGACGGGCTCGAGCGACGACGCGCGCGCGGGCGTGCTCGCGCTGGGGATGGTGGCGGGCCTGGGCGCGGTACTGACCAGGCGACGCCGCCGGCGCCGCTAGCCACGATCCGAGGAGTCCTTCCATGCGCGCCCGCAGCCTCGCCCTCATCGCCGCCGTCACTGCCCTGGCCGTCCCCGCGCTCGGGCTTCACGACGCACGCGCCAACAACTGGCCGCCCGCGAAGGGCGCCGACATGACCAACCCGGCCAACTGGCCGAACGATCCCGGCTACCAGAGCGACTGGAACTACTGGTCCTGGCTGCCCAAGCAGCAGAACGCCCCGGGGCCCTACGTGGACGACGACGTGACGCTCGGCGCGAGCGGCATCCACGCCGACGTGGCCTGGACGTACACCACCGGGCGCCCCGACGTGAAGATCGCGGTCATCGACTGCGGCATCAAGTGGGAGCGGGGCGACCGGCCATGCGTTCTACGGTGCCCCCGTGCCCATCGAGGACTACGTCTTCCTCGTGAACCACGCCGTGGCCGACATCACGGGGGACGACTACCCGGAGGTGATGCTCGGGACGGGGGGCTACTTCCTGCACGCCGTCGACGCGTGCGGCTGCGAGGCGCCCGCCTGGCCGAAGTTCACCGACGGCTGGATGATCAGCACGCCCGCGGTCGGGGACATCGACGGCGACCACGGCCTCGAGGTCGTGACCGGGACGCGCGACGGCAACCTCTTCGCGTGGCACACGAAGGGCACCGACACCGGGGTCGTCCAGTGGGAGTCGTTCCACCACGACAACGCCAACACGGGCAGCTACGGCTACGCGCTCGACCAGGGCGTGCTCGAGCGGGCGACCCAGCCCATCGACTGCGCGACCGACTGCACTGTGCCGGCCGCCACGCCCCCGACGACGTACAGGGCCGGAGGGGGCGCGTGCGGGACGGCGCCGTGGGACCGGGAGCGCTCCGGGGCGCTGGCGCTGGTGCTGGTGGCCGGGCTGGGGGCGGTGCTGGCGAGGCGCCGGCGGCGGGAGTAAAAGCGCTGGAAGCTCCTTTACAGAGGGGCCCTCGCCGAACATACTGCGCGCCCTCGCGTCCCCGGGGGCGCGGCTGCCGGAGTAGCTCAGACGGTTAGAGCGGGCGTTTCATACGCGCTAGGTCAGGGGTTCGATTCCCTTCTCCGGCACCAAGGGTCACGGCAGCCAGAAACGGCCGGAACGCGCCTAGACCCGCACAAAACAAGCCCTTCTGTAGACGGGCGCGAGTGGACCGGCGAGGACAGGAAGCGGCTCCGAGCGGACCGGCGGGGACAATTCGGGGCAATAGCGGGGCAATGGGAAGAGGTCGCTCCAGCAGACCTCCGCGGTCCGTTGGGGCTTGGCTGAGGACCATGGTGACGACGGTCGACGATCGTACGCACCACCGAGTCGGCGACCGGGGCAGCAGGTGCTCATCGGCCACTTCATCCAGGACGGCACGCCGTCAGCGGGGACGCCGAGGTTGATGCCGACGCCGTGGATTGGGACAACGCCTGAGTCACCACAACCGTAGACCGACCTGCTGGTCATCGCTGAGCGGAGGGCGTACGAAGGACAGAAGGAGGGGCAGCCGTTGGGAGAGAAGCGGTTCGGATCACGGCTCGTTCTTGCAGCGGCGATTGCCATAGCCATCCCGCTCGGCGGCTGCTCCACCTACGCGGTGTCACGCTACGCGGTCTCCGTCGAGAACGTGACCGCCATGCGTAAGATTGGCGGCCACCCCATCAACGTTGGCGAGTTCAGGGCGAAGGGAGACGAGGCGTCATCGATCGGCTGCCGCGCGGTCGGACCGATCAAGACGCCAGACGGTGAACCGTTCTCGCAGTACGTGCGCAAGGCGTTCATCTCAGAGCTGACTCTCGCCGAGGTCTACTCACCGAGCGCGCCCGTGACGATCACGGGCACCGTCGACCGCGTCGATTTTTCATCGACCTCCGGCGCCTGGGAGATCGGGCTGACGGTGACCTCGTCCAACGGCAAGAGCATTCACACTGACGAGGAGTACTCCTTCTCGTCGAGCTTCTTTGGCGAAACCGCGTGCAACCAGACCGCACAGGCTTTCATGCCCGGCATTCAGGATCTCATCGGCAAAATCGTGCACGACCCCGAGTTCAGGGGTCTCGTCGGCGCGGACCCTGTGCCCACGCCGAAGGTCACGAACGCGGACGTAAAGGCTAGCGGCGGCCAGCGGAGGCACTGATCGCCAAGCGGCCACTCACCGCGCCCGTGCTAGATTTGCGCACGAAGGAGAAGGCGGCGATGGCGACGAGAACACTGGCTTGGGCTGGCAGCGAAATGTTGTTCCAGCAGAACCTGCACGTTGGGTTTGCCGACCGGAACGTCCGCCACCCGGACGTCGTGCGGATCCTCGGGCAGCACCAGGAGCACCTCGGACGCGTTCTCTTGCCGGCTCGCGAGGACGAGCAGGCGCGCTACCTGCCGGATCCGGGGCAGGAGGGGCCGTTCGCACATGTTGCAGGAGTCGCGCGGGGCCAGGGCCTCTTGAGCGGACGGTAGCCGGGGTCGCGGCCCAAGCTGACTTCCTGCTGGTCCAGTTCATGCCCATCTGCGATGGCGATGCGCGCCATCTGCGCGGGCGCAGAAAGGGTACTGGCTCAGTTCGATCTTTTTTGACGGGCTCAGCAGCGTCCGGCTGCCACCCCAGCGGGACCACCGACGATCCGAGGTGGTGTTCCGACAGCCATGTCCATCTCGCCAGCCTTCGCGACGCCCTTTCCGGTCGTCCGCATGAGGAGACCCCAGGACCAGCGAGTGCCCCGCCACGCGCGCCGATCCTGTACGCTGGACGGGTCTGCGCGCTGGGCGAGCCCGGCGAAGCGGGCGGGCACTGGGGGGCTGAACAATGGCAGCCGCGGACGGGACAGACGAAGAGATCGTCCAGCGCGCAGAGGCGCGCCTCGGAAGCGTGCTGCGCGGCAAGTACAGGCTCGACCGCGTGCTTGGGATCGGGGGGATGGCGACGGTGTACGCCGCGACGCACCGCAACGGCAACGAGTTCGCCGTCAAGGTTCTGCATCCAGACCTGTCGATGCGAGCGGACCTTCGGAACCGATTCCTGCGCGAAGGACATGCTGCTGGCAGCGTGAAGCATCCGGGCGCCGTCCAGGTGCTCGACGACGATGTGGGTGAGGACGGCTCTGCCTTTCTCGTGATGGAGCTTCTCCGTGGAGAGAGCATCGAGATCCTGTGGGAGCGTCGGCACCAACGTCTTCCCCTCACGCTCGTGGTCGGCATCGGGATCCAACTCCTCGACGTGCTTCACGCGGCTCACACTCGCGGAGTGGTCCATCGAGACATCAAGCCCGCGAACATGTTTCTCACGCACACCGGACATGTGAAGGTGCTCGACTTCGGGATCGCGCGCATCCGTGACCTCGCCACCAGTCAGGCGACCCAGACCGGCATGATGATGGGGACCCCCGCCTTCATGGCACCCGAGCAGGCGATGGCGAACACGAGCGAGATCGACGCCCGGACGGACGTGTGGTCCGCGGGGGCCACGCTGTTCACTCTCGCGTCCGGCAAGCTGGTGCACGAGGCCGACAACGCGCAACAGATCATGATTCGAGCGGCCACGACCCCCGCGCCATCGCTGGCTGCCGTTCTGCCCGAGTGCCCGGGAGCAGTCGTCGACGTGATCGATAGGGCGCTTGCGTTCCAGAAGGCGGAACGTTGGGACAGCGCCGCCGCGATGCAGACCGCCCTGCGAAGCGCGGCCATGGCGGCGTTCGGATCGGTGCCTACTGCCGAGACCCTGACTGACATCATCGAGGAATTGGGCGAGGAGGCGACCGTCGTTCAGCAGTTCGAGTTGCCACCACCGCATCCTGGGCTCCAACACCACGCGGTGGGACCATCGATCGAGGAGGTCACCGCCCCGGTTGCCCGATACGAGGCAAAGCCCGAGACGACCGTGCGGCTGCCCGCCACCCCTGCGCCGAGCGCCCGATCAATGCCGGGACCTCCGGTTCCAGAGTTGGCTACGGCGCAGCCCGTGTCGAGAGACTCCCCGAGGACGCCGTCGCGATGGAGCGCGCGGCTCCGACCGGCTGTTGTGCTTGCCAGCATGGGCGCGCTCGTCCTCGTCGGGGTCGTGGCCGCTGCCATCGGTGTGCGTGCGCGACGCGCCCCCGGGCTCCAGCCCCCCTCCAGCTCCGTCGCCGCCACCGCGAGCGCGACGGCGCCGCCACCAACGTCACCAGCCACACCCGAGCCGACGGCGGTTCCACCGGCCTCGGCCTCGGCGTTGCCGGCGCCGAGCGTCCAAGAGGTTCCGATCGACGAGTTGCCGACGGCCGCGCCCGCACCCACCGCCGTCACACCGAGACCGATCGCCCACACTCCACCAGCTTCGTCGCAGGCTGCCGCACCACCAGTCAAGCCGAACTGCAACCCGGCTTTCACGTTCGATGCGCAAGGCAACCGACACTGGAAGCGCGAGTGCTTGCGATGAGCACTCGCCTCGTGATCTGCGCCGCGATGACGGCGTTCACAGCTGCGTGTCCTGCGGACGCGATGGCCGACGCGCCTTCAGCCGACGCGTGTGCTACCGCAAGCGACAACGCACAACCACTTCGCAAGGCGGGACGGCTCCGGGAAACCAGGCAGCAGCTTCTCGTCTGCGTGAACAAGAGCTGCCCCACGATCGTTCGTGATGACTGCGCCGCTCAGCTCAGCGAGGTGGCCAAAGCGATCCCCACGATCGTCTTCGACGCCAAGGACGCGAGCGGCGCGGATCTCTCCTCGGTCGTGGTGTTGATGGACGGCGCCCCACTCGTCGATCATCTGGACGGACGGGCCATCGCGGTCGATCCGGGCGCGCATCAGTTTTTCTTTCGTGTGCCTGGTGCCAGTTCGGTCTCGAAGGGCTTGGTGCTTCAGGAAGGCGAGAAGGATCGCCACGAGAGGATCGTGTTTGCTGCTTCGAGCGTCGCAAAGGATGCGCCTGACGTCCCGGCGGCGAGCCCGGGCCAGACGCGTTCGAGTTGGCCGACGTACGTTACATTCGGAATCGGCGCGGCAGGCCTCGCCCTTGGGGTGACATACACCATCATCTCGATCAGCCAGAAGAGCACGCTCGACTCCGAGCAGGCGGCAGCGGCGAGCTGCGCGACTACCAGCTGCAAGAACTCGCCCAACGCAGCGACCATTCAGGCGGCGGACGATGATGCGTCCTCGAAGTACAACGCCGACTTCGCGCTGACGATGGTGGGTTACGGCGTCGGGCTGGTGGGGGTGGGGGTCGGAACGTACTTGCTGCTCACGGCGGGTTCCACTCCGTCACGGGAGGAGAAGTCGAAGAGTGTCTCGGTAACGCCGTGGATCGGGCTGCGGGCGGCGGGACTCGTGGGGAGGTTTTGAACATGAGCAGGGCGTTCGTACTCTTGAGACTGGTCGTCGCGGCGTCGTGTGCTGCATGCAGTTCGCCCGTACAGATCGAGTCCGGGGACGGTGGAAGCGATGACGCCGCAGGTGGCGACGGCGCGACCGACGGGGGCCACGACGCCGCGCCAACCGGCTGCGCAGCGACGTGTCCTGCTGGATGTTGCGAAGGAAACACCTGCGTGCTCCCGGCTGGTCAGGACTGGAGCCGCTGCGGACCGCCCGGAAAGACCTGTGGCGCCTGCAACAAGGGCGTCATTTGCAGCGCGGGCTCGTGCGACAACGCGCATTGGGCTCCGACGACGTTGCTGACCCTGACGGTGACGCAGCTCTACGTCACCGCTGCCACGTGCGGTGACACCATCTCGACGCCGGATCCGTACGCGCAGTTCGTGTTCGACGATGCGAACCCTCCACGGACGGCCGACACGGGAGCTTGCTCTTCCACGACCCTTTGCGAGCCTCCGAGCAACATGATCCAGAACGTTCAAGCGAGCTGGCTCACCGACGGCAAGACCACGTTTAGCGGATGGGACAACAACACGTTCTCCTCGAACGAGGCATGTTGGACCGGCCCGTACTCCTTCCCGGCACCGCTTGCGGTCATGGGCACGTACCAGATACCAGTGAACACGTACTCGAACCCTGGGATGGAGTTCGCCCTATCGGCCCAGTAGGTCACCGGTCCCTCAGCTCGCGTGGCGTACGCTCGGTGCATGGCTGTCGACGCGATCGTTCGGGTCTCGTTTCAGAGCAACAGCGCCGCCCACAAGGCGGCCCACCATGCGCTCGTGGGGGCCGGGCCGTTCACGAAGACGAATACGGCTGTCTACGCGTGCAACCAGGAGCCAGACGCCGACGTGGCCCGCGCGCTCGCTGGGCTTGGACAGACCCTCGTCACCTACGCGCCCGACGTGGACTTCGTCTCGATCACGCTGGTGCGCCGATGACCGACCCCGCAGGGATCCCAGCCCTCATCGACGCGATCCGCCACCTGTACGGCGCCGAGGCGCGGCACGCCGACCGGACCCGTGCAGTGCGTCGCAGTGGCGCGCGACGCCTCTCGCCGCGCGCTGCTATCCTCTCATCGTGTCCGTTGTTGAGCTGATCGATCGCGAGCGACGCGTGCTGGACCTGGTGGTTGACTACCAGATCGCGAACCCCGCCCACGACGCGCCCATGGGAGAAGTATGCCTTTCGTTCCCGCTGGACGAGGAGAGCGACGCCAAGTCAGCCGCGAGATCGCTGGCCAAGCGGGGTCTACTCTTCCACCGCCAAATGCGGGACTACGAATCGTTCTCGGCGACGCCGGAAGGTTTGCTTGCATCGCATCGAGCGGCGGATGTCGAGCGGGTGGGCTCGGAGCTGCTGCGAGTCTTTCATGCTCGCATCGCCGAACTGCGAACCAAGTTCGAGAGGTTCAAGTTGGGCGAGCTGACTTTGACAGGTCCCGATGACATCGCCCTGGCCCAGCTCGTAGTGTGCGCGTTCGAGCTTCACGGCCACCTGCCTGGCGTAGCGAGACGACCTGGGCCTGAGACGGATTTTCTCACGCCGGACAACGTCGTCGACCTTCGCGGCGTGAAGGATGTCGGGGGTTTGCTGGACCGCGTTCGACGGATGCGTGCAGCCCGAAGCGAGTTCCTTCGCGGTATTGGCGGCGCACGAGGCCGGCGCGGACCTGGACGGGAGGAATACCCCGACGACGAACTCGACGACCTGCTTCCTCTCCTTGGTCGTAAGGCACTCAATCGGGACCTGGCTCGCCTCTCCGGACAGGAGGGCCCATGCCCACTGTGCGCCACGGTGATGATCGACGTCGACCACTTCAAGGCCGTGAACGACTCACTTGGTCACGACGCGGGCGATGACGTTCTGAAGCGTGTCGCCGGGATCGTCCGTGCGGTCACTGAAGGCCGCGGCAGCGGATACAGGTACGGCGGCGAGGAGCTGGTGCTGCTGCTGCCGAACTTCACGGCCGAGGAGGCGTTCCCATTGGTGGAACGCATTCGCAGAGCGGTGGAGGCAGAGGTCTGGCGCGACCGCGGTGGCCTGCACGTCACCATCAGTGCTGGTATCGATGACACCGAGACGACTGACGCGACGACGGCTCTACGCAACGCCGACGCGGCGATGTACGCGGCCAAGGACGGTGGCCGGAACAGGACGGAACGCGCCCCGAAGGAGGTCGGCGCGGTGCACCCCACCGGCGCACACACCGGCTCGTAACTCCAACGGATCGCCGTCTTGGGGATCGGGTTGCCACACATGCGCGCGAGATCCAGCAAGGCGATCTTGGGGAGCGAAGGGATTGGTCTTGCGCATGTCGCGCGCGATCAATGCGACCTCGCCCATGTAGTTCTGAACGGCGACAAGCCCCAGGCCCAAGATGTGCGCCGCCTCCTCGTTCGAATCGCACGGATCGGGGTCTCGGTTCTGCTCGTAGTCCTTCTCCACCGCCTGGAGCGCGACTTCCAGCCCGTCGAACACGAGCCGCGTGTAGCGATGCTTGTAGCCCATCGCGACCAGCCAGTGGTTCCGCATAGGGTCGATGAGCTTGGGCATGGCCTACACCCCCAGTTCGCACGGCTCGTCGAGCCCGTGCACGTGGGTTCGGTACGCGCAGCCCCCCGCGTCGGGGCGCTCTACGAGATCGCGGCACCACGCGCCGTCGCCGCACGCGACGCAGCCGAGGTGCTGGTAGATCGCGTCGCCGAAGCCGTGGAACGCGGCCTGATAGAGGTACTGCCACCGCCCGCACCGAGGACAGCGGCCGACGGTCTGATCGTGCCGCGTGCGCTGGAGACGCACGCACTTGGGGCACTTCGGGGCGCCGTCCGCGTTCCGATCCGTCACGGCAGCTCGGGCGCGTCACTCTCGTCCAAACGCCTGTGAGCGGCGAGACGGACCAGAACGCCGGCTTGGGTGGCGTCGCGGAGTTCGACGGGCAAGGTCAGGTCCACGAGATTTTCCTCCACGGTGCAAGACGCGAAACAGTAGCTCGCGGTCGCTTCCACGTACGTCTTCCACCCGTCGTTGGAGCATGCCAGGTCCCGCGTCACGAAACTGTTGTTGGCGTCGGCTGCGGGGGCGCCGTGCTCGACGGCGTCCAGCGCCGCTTGCAGACTCGCTTGGATCGGGCTCTGGGTGTACGGGCTCGTCCTGTTCGCGTAGACAACCGCCGCGGGGCCGAAGCGGCACCTCCACGGCGAGGTGGCCGGCATCGGCACCTCCCCTGCCCTGTTCTCGGCGACCTGGTACGCGTGCCTGAAGGACGTCGTCCCCTTGATGACAGGGCCGCCCTTTCCGTTTGGTTCGGAGCCGCTGATCAACAGCAGCCACGCCTTCGCCGGGTGCGCCGGCAGGCTTGCCACCGACTGGTACGGAACGGCGGCGGGCGGCGTCGCCGGTGAAGCCTTCGCGACCGATGATTGTGCCGTCACGGACGCGAGGCCGGCCGGCGGACACTGCGCCGGGAGCTCGCCGCCGCAACCGCCGACGAGCGCGCCGATCACCAGACCCAGTTGCGTCGACTTCATCGGACCGATCCTACGCCAGCATGAGCGGAGCGGCCCCAGGGAGCAACCTACGCGTGACCCGACCTGTCTTGCAGTGGGCTGGCGCTCGCCCGTAACCTGGACGATTGGGGGTGTCTCCATGTTCCGAAAGATCGTCGCCGTCCTGACCGGGTGCGCGTCGCTCGTCGTGCTCTCGCCGTCGACGGCCGCTACGCCGCCCAAGCCGGATGAACAGCGCGGATGCTCACACGACGGCGGGCTCTCGGGCGGATGCTGTGGGAACCACCTCGGCTGCACCGATGGGACGTGCAGCCCGTCCTGCGGGTGCTGAGCCATGGCGGCGGTTCGGCATCGGCGCGGAGCTTGCTCCTCTTACATGAAGAGGACCCTTGTCCTCTGGGTCGCTGCTTTTCTCACTGCCCTCTCCCTGACGACGCCCGCCCGCGCGGACGAGGCCGCCGTGGCTGCGGAGATCGAGGCGTTCGTGAAGGACAACGGCAAAGCGATACTCAACCATCCCTCCCGGATGGATGTCGCCGGGCTGAACCTCCCTGTGATTGCGAAGATCGACGAGTGCTACTCCGCTACCACCGTGGTCAAAGTGATGATCGAGACGCAGGCGCCGGAAGCGAAACTCGTCGCCGACAAGATGATCTCGTGCAAGGCCTCTATCGGCGAGGCGATCCTCGACGTGGCGGCGGGGGACGTGAAGCACGGCCCTTTGATCCTTTCGCTCTTGAGGCAGGGCCGTGACGTCGAGGAGGATGTGCTCCAGGCCCTCGCGAAAGACGTCGGCAAAAAGGTCGGCGACGTCGAGCCCAAGCTCAAGGCGTGGGAGAACCTGATTATCAAGGAGGTCCTGGAAGAGGTGGCCCGTTGGGGCTTGAGGGAGGTAACGAAGGCCGCCGCCTACGTGGAGCGAAAGACGCGCGAGGAGGAGCAGGCCGCGGACGCGGGAGCTGCCAAGCTCGCGAATGGTCTGAGGAAGGATCTCGCTAAGGCCCACAACGAAGCCTGCAAGGTCGCGAACCAGGCCGACATCGACGCGCACAAGCTGGGGAAGGGAGCAGCCCACATGGCCAAGAAGGACTGGGCCCACCTGAGGAGGCTCTTCTAAACAGAACCGATCAACTGGCGGGCTTCGGCCAACGCGGCCTCGGTGCTGCGGGCACGATGCCCGGCTTCGGTGACGTCGTCGTAGCTCGCGGGCCGAACGTCAGATCGGGACCACCCAACCGCCATGACTCGTGTGCCAACCAACATCGGTCGGGATCGGCATCCGTGAGGCTGTGCGCCGGGCACGCGTCGCAGACGAGACACACGATCGGTGCGCCGCAATCGCAGAGATCGTCCACGGCTGCCCCGCTGCTAGCGGCCCTCGCGCTTGCGCCTGGCGTCCCGGCCCCACCTACGGCCGATCCGGTGGGCCGCCTCCATCATCTCGCGCATGGGGTCCGGTGGCGGCGCAGGCAGCGGCCGTCGTTCGCCGTTGCGAATCTGCCGGAGCACTTCGTCGATCTGTGCTTTGCCGGTTTCGAAGGGCATGGCTCGATGCTCCGGCAGATCAGCGGCCCGATCAACGGGCCCGGCGTGAGGGCCTACCGCGCGCCCTCGACCCGCTCCGAAGACGTTCGAGCTGAGGGCCGACTATCTCGCTTCGCGCGGTCGACGACGCCTCATCGCCGAGGTACAGACAGGGCGGATCGCTCCGAGTCTCGCGCCCGGGGTCCGAGCCTCTTCGAGAGCCGGAGCCGTCTGCTCTACACGCGGCCCCCGATGAACCCCGCATGTTCCCGCGCAAATTCGTCGGACGGACGGACCCGGACAAGTTTCGTTCGCGCGAAGCAGACGCTGTAGAAGTCCTGCGGAACCCCGGCCCCCACGAAGAGGCGCGCGTCCGCCCCAAGGATGACCACCTGGTACAGCGCGAAGCCGTTCCCACCCCCTCGCCAGAGGTTCGTAAAGAGACGGTCGACGCGGCCCAGGGTCGAAGCTGATGGATCGAGCAGCGTCACGGAGAGCACGGCCTGCGCGGGGAACGCGGTTTGGCCGAGCAGGTATCTCCTCGTGGACTCCTCATCGGCGCTCTCCTGTCGAGTCTTGGCCGCCTTGTAGACGCCCAGGCGCCACACGATGCTGAGCAGGAAGCGCGCGAGTACGTCCACGTCCATCGCCGAGCAGTCTGCCAGCTGGCCGGCCACCGTCGTGCAGGCGGCGAGCCAGGGGAAGACGCGGTCACGCTGGGAGAGAACCGGGTACGCGTACCGCTCCCAATTGCCGAAAGCTGTCCTCGCAGACGCGGCAGAGGAGGTACTCCTTCATCTGCTTCGTCGTGCGACGTACACCGTCGCGCGTGATCTCGATGAGCCCCAGTTCGGGAGTCTCGCCGTCGGGTCCCTGCGCAGCTCGCCGGTAGGCGGCCTTCGAAACGATGTGACTCTTCTCGAGGGGTCCGTACGCGCCACACAGCCGGCAAGCCCCCGACCACCCTCTTACGACCCATCAGGGACTCTAGCGTCTCCTTGGACGGAGTCCCGTGAAGCAGACGAAGGACCCCATCTGCGTCTTCGGCGACTACGACTACAACATGTTCCGGCACCCGCGCGACGTGCTGGTCGCCGCGGGGCACCATGCGACGACCCGGACAGGCAGGGCAGACGTACCGCAGGCCGGGACTGCCGTCCCAGGGCGCGGTGATCCGGCCGCTCGGGTCCAGCGCGGCACGGACCTTGATTCCTGAGGCGAGGCCAAGCGCCATCCGTCGGACGACTCTCCAACACGCCGTGGCCGGGATGTCGATGGAGAACCTGCGGGCACATGATGACGCCCTCGCTCGAACCGCAGCTCGCCGCGGACGACAGCTACTCAGGGTTCGGCAGAACGCGCCCGCACTTGTCGCACTTCCACGCGCGCAGGCTGTTTCTCTTCCCGCACCCCGGGCACCGTCCGTCGAACTGTTCGGGTGCGGCATGATCGCCCCGATCCTCGCGGGGCCTGTCGAGACGCTCGGGCGCGGGTGCCCGCGGGGCCTCGACGGAGTCGGCAACCTCTGGCGCTGCGCCGATCGGCGCACCGCATTGCTTGCAGAACCGCGCGCCCTCGCGATTGCTGGCGCCACACTTGAAGCAAGCGGCAGCAACGCTCGAACCGCATTCGTCGCAGAATCTGGCGTCGGCGTGCATCGGCATACCGCAGGAATTGCAGTGCCCCACGACCGCCGCCGTCGGGGCCGGCTCCTTCAGTCGGGCGAGTTCGCCGAGCTTCGCCCACTTGGTCGCGCCGGCTCTACGGACCAAGGCGTTCTCGTCAACGCGGCCCGCTTGAAACGCCTCGTCCAGATCGTCGAGCGTCACCCGTTGCACCTCCCCGTCGTGCGCCTTCAGGTACCAGAGATCCCCGTTTCCGCTCTCGGCCTCCGTGCTCCGCCCCGACGTACGTCTCGCACCTTCGCGCTCGTCGGCCCTTTCCTGGCGCTCCTCTTCCTCTTCACGCTCGCGCTTGTCGCGATCCCGCGTCGCTTGCTCGCGCTCTCGGTCAGTCCTCGATCGCCACAGATCGATCGCCAGCCACAGCGCAACGCACGGCCCGTACAGCACCGCCGCGTAGGCGGCCGTGCCGTCCGGCGACCCTTCGTGCGTGGCAGGCCACACAACGAGCGCCAGCAAAAGGACCGCGACCGCAGCGACTACCGCGCGGCCTGCATGCGGCCTGAAGCTCCACCCGAAGGCGCGAGTGAGCAGGTACGTGCCGAGGAGTGCGCCGATGATCTCGCCCACGGCTCGAAAGGGTACGGCGACTCGTCTAACGCAGGAACAGTCGACGTCGGCCCGTGCGGGGCGCGCCAGACGAGAGGCCAGAACCGTCAGCCGTCACGAGGCCGGAGCTGGTGCGTATCCAACCACGCATACCTGACGCTCGCACCCTCGGGCAGGCGCGCATGGACCGACGCTACCTCGCGTGCGCGCTGTCCGGCGTCGTCGCCGCCGGTCCGGTGGCGCAGCCGCCCTGCAAAGAGATGGAAGCGGCGGCGAGCAACGCGAGCCCGAGCCCACAGGCAAGGAGACCGATCTTCCCCGCGAGCCAGTAGACGAACAACGCCAACAAGGTGATGGTTCCGGAAAATCTGCGGCCCCCGGTTCCGGAAAATCTGCGGTCTCCCGAAAGGGAGGCGACACATGATGGGATCGGCGGAAATGGCTCGCAAACCGGTGCATGCGGCGGAGATGCTGCC
>Ga0326727_10019530_pt1 | contig 13595 bp, 13 predicted proteins | sample MB2enrmetagenome_FD_207643 | JGI IMG/M metagenome (GOLD analysis project Ga0326727, IMG submission 207643) | Lab enriched peat soil microbial communities from McLean, Ithaca, NY, United States - MB29MY | ecosystem: Environmental > Terrestrial > Soil > Wetlands > Peat | place: USA: New York... | reverse complement strand
TACCCGAATGGAAGAGGTTGAGGTCTTGGCGGGGCCCGTGCCGGCCGGTTTGGCAACTTCTTCCGGCTGTTCCGGCGCCAACCTGGCAGCGATTTGCTGGGTGGTAACGCCGCCGTAACCCAGGGCAGCGTAAAACTCATCAATGGTGTCATAGCTGAATAATTTGGCAATATTATCACGTTCGGTAAATTTAATGCCGAGGTGTCGCATGAATTTGTCGAGCATTTCGCGACCGCGTTCAACATTTTCGGTACGCTCCTGCTTGGTAAACCACTGCTTGATTTTGGCACGTGCATGGGTGGTCTTGATGTAGCCGAGGTTTTGATTCAGCCAGTCGCGGCTGGGGGCACGGGGTGCTTTGCTGGCTAAAATTTCAACGATATCGCCGTTATACAGTTCGGTATTGAGCGGTACTAGTTTGCCGTTGACCTTGGCGCCAATACAGCGGTTGCCCAAATCAGTGTGAACGCGGTAAGCAAAATCCAGCGGGGTGGAGCCTTTCGGCAGGTCTTTCACATCGCCTTTGGGAGTGTAAACAAAAACCTGGTCGCTGAAAACGTCTGTGCGGACGGATTCCAGGAATTCTTCCGCGCCGCTCAATTCCCGATGCCAGTCAATCAATTGGCGCAGCCAACCGATGCCGTTCTCGTAATTTTCGTCTTGTTTGCCGCCTTCTTTATAACGCCAGTGTACGGCGACACCGTATTCGGCGATGCGGTGCATTTCGCGGGAGCGGATCTGGATTTCCAGCGGCGTGGTGCCTTCACACATGACCGTGGTATGGAGGGATTGATAACCGTTGGCTTTGGGGTTGGCGATATAATCATCGAACTGGTCCGGCAGCGGGTGCCAGAGATTATGGACAATGCCCAGGGAAGCATAACAGTCCGGCACCGTTTCCACAACGACACGCAGGGCCAACAAGTCATGGATATCGTCAAAATCTTTGCCCATGGCAATGTATTTTTCAGTTTTCTGATAGATGCTGTAAATGTGTTTGGCGCGACCGGTGATTTCAGCCTGAATACCGGCTTTCTCAAACTCCTGTTTCAGTTTCCAGGTAACGTCACCGATAAAACGCTCGCGGTCCGCCCGTTTCCCGGCGATGAGATTGGCAATACGGCGGTATTTTTCGGGTTCGAGGTAGCGGAAAGACAGGTCTTCCAGCTGCCATTTCACTTCCCAGATGCCGAGACGGTGCGCCAGCGGCGCGTAAATATCCAGTGTTTCCCGGGAAATCCGGATTTGCTGCTCCGGTGTCAAAGCCTGCAGGGTGCGCATGTTATGCAAACGGTCGGCGAGTTTGATAAACACAACGCGGAGGTCTTCGGCCATGGCCACTAGCATTTTTCTGAGGTTTTCCGCCTGACTGGCGCCGGTTAAAGCGCTACCGCGGCGCGGTGCGGCGGGGACAGTCTGTAAGGAGATTTTACCCAATTTGGTCGTGGCATCAACAAGCTTGGCGATTTCCAGCCCGAATTGTTCCACGATTTCGCTGTTTTGAACGCCGCAATTCTCTTCGACATCATGCAGTAAAGCGGCGGCCAGGGCACTCGAATCCATCTGAAGATTGACCAGTATCATGGCGACGTGCAGCGGATGCTCGATGTAAGGTTCGCCGGATTTCCGCATCTGCCCTTCGTGAGCTTTAGCCGCAAATTCATAGGCCCGCTCGATGACCGAGATTTTTTCGGGCGGGAGGTATGTTTTTGCTTTTTCGATTAAATCACTAAGCGGCACGTTCGGAATCCACCTTGTCGGCTATACAAACTTAGTATAACCCAAGGATAGATTCAATACAAAGCCAAAAAGGATGAGGTGCGAGTGTCGAGTTACTCGTCAATAACCAGCAGATAGTTATAGAGGCGGCGCATCTGATCCAGAAAGCGGTTCAATTCAGGGTAAAATACTTCAAACTGCGGAGCCAGGCTGGTCTTCATCAATCTGGCTTCAGAAGGAGAGTACCATTCTTCGGCGCCGCAGGGAGTCACCGGCAGCAGCATGTCGCTCCTGCCGTCCCAACCGGCATTAACGGTAAAGCCGGCTTTCTGTAATGGCAAATCTAGGGTGGCATCCACCAGCACCAGCCGGTCGTCAATCTCAACTTTACAGGCGAGGTGGCGGGTGACCGGCAGCGCCAGGGCCATTTCTTCCAGCCGCTCGGAATATTCGCCCATGATTTTCGCGATTTCTGCCCAGCGGTGGGGGTAAACCACGTAAAAAACCGGCAGGCCCAAACGGTGAAACATTTCGCACAGCAGAAAGTGTTTAGGGGAACAGGAACCCTGACCGGTTTTCAAAATATTCCGGTAGCCGCGGTAATCCATTACGGCAGGCACAACCGCATAAGGGATATCCCGGATATGGCGAAAGACACTGATTCTCGCCTGGAGCGGGTCTAAACCATCCGTCCATTCATTAAATTTTTCTTCGACGATGTTCATTGACCAAACCCGTTGTTTTAGTAATGCGGCTGCCGCAGGACATGCAGAAACCAGCGCCCTTATTCAATTCGGTACCGCATTTACCGCAATACTGAGGGATGCCGTCCCGGTTTTCCGGCAACTTCACGCCGCAGGACGGGCAAAAAGAGGAATAATCCGGAATATGCGCCTGACAGTTCGGGCAGGCGATGCGCAATTCGGCATTCATGCCGTTGAAAGGGGACGTTTTTTGCCCGCGCCGGATGAGGAAAACAAAGAAGGCAATCAAACACCCGAAAAAGACAACCGAGGCAACCAGGACCGGCCAATTAGTCAGCGTACCGTTCTGCTGGAACGCCAGGAAATCAAACAGCCCATGCCCGACCATCGCGCCCAATAACCCCAGCCACAATACCACGGTCGGATTCTTCTTCTTTAATTTTTTTTGAGCCAGGGGGTAGCCCCATAACGCCGAAAACGTGACGTGTGCCAGTGTCGTCAACGGAGCCCGGATAAGCGCGGTCTGCCAACCGTAAGAGATTAAATACCCGGCATTTTCCAAAGAGGCAAAACCCAGCGCCGCGGCGGATGAATATACCAGGCCGTCAATCGGTTCATCATAGTACGGCGATTTGTAGATACTTAACCTGACGACGAGAAATTTGCAGAGTTCTTCGGTAAAACCAGCGACAATAAAAGACATGTAAGCCGTTTGTGCGAAAGACATATTGGTGAAACCGGATATCGCATAATTTTGCAAATCATGAATATGGGCAAAAATGTAAGGTAAAATCAGGGCCGTTTCAATAAAGCTTACCGGGATAGTTGCCACCATCCCAAAAACAAAAGTGCGGATTACCAGCCCTTTTGGTTCCGGCCGGTTTTTGTTACCCCGATAAATAAGCCAAAGCCACAACAAACCCGGCGCTAAACCCAGAACCGGAATCAGCAGGAAACGCATCATCGGACCTTACCTTATCAGTCGGTTTTAATCACCACAGTATCCGCAATGTAATCATGCACACCGCGCTTCTTGGATGTGAAAGCGATGACTAAATACATCAATCCAAAAGTAAACGCGTTCAAATAATTCGCCAAACCGCGGCCCCAAGACCGCCAGTAACTTACCCGGGAACCATCGGGCTTAACAACCTTGATTTTTAAAGCTAATTTTCCGAGAGTTTTACCCCATTTTCCAATAGCAACTGTGTAATATACAATATCAACGACAAAATTAGTTAAAATTGCCCAGCCGTAATACATCCAGAAAGATGCTGGCAGTGTACCGCTTGTCAGCCAGGAATAATTACCGGACAAACCAATATAATGGATAAACAGCGGAACAGTGACGATATCGGCAACAATCCCGATTATCATGGTATCAATAAACCAAGCTACTAACCGAATCCAGAAACCCGCATACCGCATTTGATTTTCGTAACCGGTGGATAATGTCTGGGGCAGCGGCAGCCCGCACTTGTAGCAATACTGGGCGGTGGCAGGATTGACCGCACGGCAGCCGGTACATATTTTCTTGTCGGGAATTACCGCATCTGGTAATTTCGTGCCGCATTTAAAACAATATACCGCGTTTGGAGGACTGGACGCGCCGCAATTCGGGCAAATTTTATCAGGAGCCGGCGGCATGCCTGCAGGCGTAGGTGAAGTCAGAATTATTTCCGGCGGCTTTTGTACGCCGCCCTGATTTTCATCGGCCGGTTTCTGTTCCATTTTTACTAAACTCCTGTTGCAATTTTCAGTTCCGCTCAGTTGCTAAACCCTCAGGTTCAGCCAGATTTACTTATTCATTATTGAGGCATATTATCAGGATATTATCACCATCTCACATTGAATGCAACCGGACGGTTGACCGGAATCCGCAGGTAGTATAGAATACGCTCAGGGTAACAATTGAAAATCACAATTTACAAATTCCAAAAGACAAACAATCAGCCAATATTTAAAATCAAATTAGAATTTCGAGAGCAATTATGAACAAAATCGGGGAAATAGTCGAAGCGACGAGCACTGAGTTTACGGCGGAATGTTATGAACTGCACGAAATTCCAGCTTTCGGCAGCCTGGTAAAAGTATCCTCTCCGGCTGAGGAGATTTTCGGGATTGTCTGTCAGGCCGGCACGGCCGGCATCGAACCGGGCCGGCATCCAGTAGCGCGCGGCAAGGACGAAACGTCGGAAGAAGCCGTATATCAGGCCAACCCGCAGTTGATGAAACTGCTGCGAAGCGAATTTCAGGCGCTGGTTATCGGGCATAAAATTGACGAGAAAATATACCAATACCTGACGGCAAAACCGGCTCACATCCACGCTTTTGTGCAGGTTTGCAGTCCGGATGAAATCAAACAGTTCAGCGAGTCGTTCGATTTTATCAGCATCCTGTTGAACAACCGCCAAGCAATCCCCACGGAAGAACTGGTAGCCGCCGGTTTACGCGAGATGAGTAAGGCCCAAAACGACCCGCACGCATTTCTGGTGGCCGGCGGGAAAGCTCTAACCTCAATCCTCTGCGGCGATTATTACCGCCTTAAGACAATTTTAACGAGGCTGAAACAATAATGGAAACGCAACCTGAGCAAAATCTGGGCATCGTTGTTACCGGTTCGGTAGAGAAAGGCACGGAAGTCCGTTTGGACAGTTCCGCTTCGGTTGAGGACATGGTAGTAGGCCGGTATGTGACCATTGAGGGTAAAAAACGGCGTTTCTTCGGGATGGTCACCGATATCAGCCTAGGCGTAACCGACGAAGGAATTACAATTTCGCCGCCGGATACAACCGACACCTTCACCGCCGAAATACTGGAAGGTACGGCGACCTACGGCACTCTGCATGTGCTGCCGATGCTGACTATCGGCGGGGAAATTACGGCCGTCAGCGAAGGGCCGCAGCCGGTAAAAACCGTGCCGAGTCATTTCTCCCGGGTAAAGCTGGCTTCGGAAGCTGACATGGAGCAGGTCTTCGGCAAAGAGGACGCCGCGCGGTTCTTCATCGGCAACCCGCTGGACATGGAAACGAATCTCTGCCTGAACCTGGAAGAGCTGGTAAAAAGAAGCAACGGCATTTTCGGGAAAAGCGGCACCGGGAAAACATTCCTGACGCGGCTGCTGCTCATCGGCATGCTGCAAAAAAGCAAAGCGACCAACCTGATTTTCGACATGCACAACGAGTACGGCTGGGCCGGCAGTTTCGAAGGCGGCAAAGGCGGCGTCAAAGCGCTGAAACAGCTCTTCCCCTCGAGAGTGGCCGTGTTTACACTGGACGAAGAGAATTCCCAGCACCGCGGCGTCTCCACCGACTTTGTAGTTAGAATCGGCTACGATGAAATCGAACCGGAAGATATTGCATTGTTACGTCAGACTTTGAACCTTACCGAACAGGCGGTAGAAGCGGTCTATCAACTCAAGCGCCATTTCGGCAAATGGTGGATGCAAAAAACACTGGATATTTCCGATGCCGATGACGTCGAAACGCTGCTGCAGGGGATGAATATCCATGAAAGCAGTTTCGCCAATTTAAAACGCGGCCTGGCCACCATCCGGCGGCTGCCGTTCCTGGTGCCTCACGCTCAAACCAACGCAGTGGATACCATCCTGGGCTACCTGGACCGCGGCATGAACGTCGTGCTGGAATTCGGACGGCACCGCGATATTGCCACCTACATGCTGGTGGCCAATATGCTGGCGCGCCGGATTTACCAGCGCTACCAGGAGAAAACCGAGGTGGCGATGGCCGGCAAAGTCACACCGCCGACACCCCTGGTGATTACAATTGAGGAAGCCCATAAATTCCTGAACCACGAAATCGCCAACCAGACGATTTTCGGAGAAATCGCCCGCGAAATGCGGAAATATAACGTCACGCTGCTGGTAATTGACCAGCGCCCCAGCGCGATTGACGAAGAAATCATGTCGCAGTTGGGCACGAAAATCACCTGTTTGCTGGACAACGAACGGGATATTGATTCGGTGCTGGCCGGCGTCAACGGAAAAAACGACCTGAAAACCGTATTAGCCCGGTTAGCCCCGAAACAGCAGGCTTTGATTTTCGGGCATGCCGTGCCGATGCCGGTGGCTTTCCGGCCGCGCGATTGGGGCACGGCCAAATCTTACGAAGAATTCAGCCGCGGGGACAGTTCAGAGAAAAAAGCGGAAAAAGATATCGAGGAATTATTTGGTGAATAGAAAGAAAGTCGGATTAGCCCTGGGGGGCGGCGCAGCCCGCGGGTTGGCACACATCGGGGTACTCGAGGTACTGGAAAAAGAAGGCATCCCTATTGACATGATCGCCGGCACGAGCATGGGTGCGATAATCGGCGGGGTGTACGCCAAAACAGGGAACGCCAGAGCGATGCGGCCGGTGGCCGTCACTTTCGGCTTCCGGAAAATGCGCTATTTTTCCGATTTCACTGTGCCCCGCACCGGCATCATCAAAGGCCGCCGGATTGAAGACGAGCTGAAAACGGTCATCGGTCCCAATACTGAATTCAAGGACCTGCGCATCCCGTTTTCCTGCATCGCAGTGGATATTGATAACGGAGAGGAAGTGGTAATTAATGACGGTAAAGTCTGGGAAGCAGTCAGGGCCAGTTCTTCCGTTCCCGTTATTTTTACGATGGTAAAATGGCGCGGCCGGAACCTGGTGGACGGCGGGCTGATGAACCCGGTACCGACAAAAACCGTCCGGGGCATGGGCGCCGATTTTGTGATTTCGGTGAATGTGCTGCCGTATAAAGCGGTTAGCGACAACCGGGAACCGAGCATCTTTTCGATCATGCTGAAAGCTTTTTACATCCTCGATTCCAAATTTATTGAGACTTCCCTCAGCGCCGCGGACGCCGTGATTGAACCGGATGTTGTACATATTTCCTTTACGGATTTCCAGCGTGCCGAAGAATGCATCGAAGCCGGCGTCAGCGCCGCTAAAAAGGTAGTTCCTGAAATTAAGAAAAAACTCGGCTTGGCCTGATTTCCAGAAAATATTTATGCAAAATGAATCAATCGCGGCACGAACGAAAAGATTACTGGCAAGCCACGACCTGCACGCGCAAAAAAGGCTGGGACAGAATTTTCTGATTGACGGCAATATCTTGAAAAAGATTGCCGCCGCCGCCGAATTAACGCCAACGGATACCGTGATAGAAGTAGGCCCCGGGCTGGGGATTTTGACCGAAACGCTGGCGGAGCAAGCCGGAAAAGTTATCGCCATTGAACTGGATAACAATCTGGCGGAAATCCTGAAAACCAATTTTCCCGATTCGGATAAAGTCACGGTAATTAACGGGGACATCCTGAAAATCAATCCCGCCGACATCCTGGGAAAACAGACGGAATACAAGGTTGTCGCGAATTTACCCTATTACATTACCTCGGCGGTAATCCGCCATTTTCTGGAAGCGCCGGTCAAACCGGAGACACTGGTGCTGATGGTGCAGAAAGAAGTAGCGCAGCAGATTACCGCCAAACCGGGGGAAATGAGTCTGCTCAGCGTAAGCGTCCAGCTGTACGGCAAACCGGCAATCGTCAGTAAGGTGGCGGCCGGCTGTTTTTACCCGGCGCCGAATGTGGACTCGGCGATTCTCAAAATTGCCGTTTATGCCGAACCGAAAATAGAGCCCGAAGATATTACCGGTTTTTTTGACGTTGTCCGGGCCGGATTCAGCGCCAACCGGAAGCAATTACCGAATTCGCTGGCTAACGGCCTGAAATTGGCAAAAACGGACATTATCCCATTACTGGAACAGGCCGGCATCGCCCCGAAAAGACGGGCCGAAACGCTGACCATCGAGGAGTGGGAGAAGCTTTATAGGGTGTCTAAAAAAAATAGCAAAGTGCCTTCTGAGTAAAACGAAAGGTCTTCCCTTGAACCGCAAGGAGATTCTTCGGGTACTGGCGTAACCTCAGAACAATATTGTGAAAAAAGAAGAAATTTGATGTTAGTAGTTGAAGCACCGGCAAAAATTAATCTGACACTGGAAGTGCTGGGCAAGCGCACCGACGGCTATCATGAAATCCGCAGCGTCATCCAAACCCTGACCTTCTGCGACAAGCTGCAATTTACGCCCGGGAAGGAAATTAAAATCAAAGGCAACATTCCTGAATGGTCGGGTGAACAGAGCCTGGTCGCCAAAGCCGTAAAAATGCTGCAAGAAGCTAACGGCTGTTCCAAAGGTGCCGCAATTAAAATAAAAAAACACATCCCGCTGATCTCCGGTTTAGGCGGCGACAGCAGCGACGCGGCGGCGGTGCTGCGCGGGTTGAATCAATTCTGGGAATTAAATTTGCCTCCGAATAAATTACACGATATGGCACAAAATCTTGGCTCTGACGTGTCTTTCTTTTTATCCGGCGGGACGGCTTTAATGGCAAGCCGCGGGGAAACAATCGCGGATTTGCCGCCGCTGCCGCACCAGTGGGTCATTCTGATTATTCCGGATGTATCCCGAATTCCGGGAAAAACAAAACGGCTTTACAGCATGCTGCTGCCGTCCCATTTTACCGATGGGAAAATTACAGACAAGCTGGTAACGGATTTGAAATCACATGGCGAGTTTAACGCGGCTGCGCTTTTCAATATTTTTGAGAACGTCGTTTTTGCGCACGGGGAGGAACTAACCAATTTCCGCGACCATTTACTGAAACTGGGCGCACCCAACATTCACCTGGCGGGGTCCGGGCCGACTTTATTCACGATGCTGGATAAAAAACCACAGGCAGAAGATTTGTGGAAGCGGCTGAAAGACCTAAAGATGGATGTCTATTTAACCGAGACCCGTAATTCCTGACCAACTTTGCACTGTCTAATGAAATTTTGTCATTTTCACTTTAGTACAGATGCCGCTTAATAATTGTATCTCAGGTTCCCGAATTGTATCGGGATGGAATGCCTATTGTTTTATTATTTGCAATTATTTGATTTCACGGCACCCACTGGCAGAAAGTATACAATGACGATATAATAGTGGCAAATATTAAAAATTACGGAGGGCCGAAATGACGCAAACAGATGATAATTTACGGGAAGCTTTTGCCGGGGAAAGCCAGGCGAACCGCCGCTACACCTTTTTTGCGGAAAAGGCAGAAAAAGAAGGACTGAAACAGGTCGCGCGCCTTTTTCGAGCTGCCGCTGAGGCGGAGACAGTGCATGCCCGCAACCACTTTAACGCCATGGACGGCGTCGGCTCCAGCGTGGATAACCTGAGCGCCGGCGTGATCGGGGAGCACCTGGAATTTACGCGCATGTACCCCAGTTTTATTGATAAGGCGACTGAAGAAGAAAATGCCCGGGCGCAGAAATCATTCGAATGGGCCAATGCCGTAGAGGAAATCCACTATAACATGTATCAGGAAATGCTGAAACTGGTTAAAGCCAAAAAAGCCCTGAAAGATGAGGCGTATTATGTTTGCCCGGTCTGCGGAAATACCGTTGCCGGTAACGCCCCGGACACCTGCCCCATCTGCGGGACTCCAGGCAGTAAATTTAAAAAGATTGAATAAGGAAATCAGGAGATAAGTTAATGACGACAAATTCTCAAAATAAGCCGGTCAATACATGGAAATCAACAGCCGCCGGTATTCTTTGCCTGGTGGCGGGCGTGCTAGCAATCATCTTCGCGCTTACCATGTTGGGGAGGCATGAAGTCATCACGTTCGGGATAACCCACACCGGAAGGTGGCGCGTAATGGGCGTTTTCGCGTTGTTGATGGGCATCATGTCCATCATCGGCGGGATTTTTGCTTTAATGCGGAAAGCCTGGGGTGCGGCATTAGCCGGGGCCATCACGGCGTTATATCCCTGGGGCGTCTTCGGCATCCTGGCAATTATTTTTGTAGCCATGGGTAAACAGGAATTCAGTACACCGGCAGCCAAAGTCGCAGAGAATAAACCGGCCGGAACGTAAAATAATAGTTTTTAGCTATTTGTTGGGTTACAAACAGGGGGATGGTTTTTAGTTTAGAATCATCCCCCTGATTTCGTTAATTATCTTTGTCTGCCGGGTCGAAAAACGCAGGTAACGGATAATTTGCAGCAGATCTTCCGCATTCAAATGATACAGCAGCAGCCCGAGATAAGTATCGGCGTTGGCCTCACCGGACTGCCTGGCTTTTTGGAATTGAGCAACCAGCCAGTCATCAACTTTAAGTGAAGGATGCAGTGCGGCTAAAACACTTAGTTCAGCCGCGCGACGCAGGACTTTTTCCGGTTCTTTTTCTTTCAGTACCAGTTCCAGCTCATGCCGGAGACGGTACCCGCCGACAGTTTTCATCAGCGGCAGGTCTCTTTTTAGTAACAGCAGCGTCGCCGGTTCGATGTGGAAACCTAGCCGCTGCTCGTAACGCACGGCACGCCAGATGCGGGTGGCATCATCGCTGAAGCTCTTATCATGCAGAACACGGATAGATTTGTTTGTAAGGTCTTTCAGCCCGTGGTAAAGGTCAATCAAATCTCCATAGTTATCACGATTAAGACTGACCGCCATCGCATTGACCGTAAAATCACGCCGGAAATGGTCTGTCCGCAAAGTGCCGGCGGCAACCACCGGCAAGGCGCCGGGTTTGGCATAGGTTTCGGTGCGGGCCATCGCGATGTCAATCGTCCATTTGCCCAGTTCGATTTTGGCAGTGTTAAACATCAAATGAGCGACGAGTTTACCGCCCTCTTTTTCGGCGAAAGCGGCGGCCAGACCGACGGCATCGCCTTCCACGACAAGGTCAATATCGCAGACATCACTGACTTGCCCTAGCAGTAGGTCGCGGACAACACCGCCCACCAGGTAAAGCGGCTGCTTCCTTTCGCCGGCAATTGCGACAGCATCGTTCACCAGGGCCATCAGGTTAGCCGGTAAATCTTGTTTAATTTTTTCAGCCAGATTGATTGGTTGCGACATCAGCCTTCACCGCAGAATTTATTCACTATCTTACCATAACGGAGATTTCAGCTACTTCTTCGTTCCTATTTCCCTGCCGACTGTAAAACATCTGCCGATGGATTTGCCCAGAGTATAATACTCCGTCGGGGAACCCATGCCATAAACAAACGGCTGGATTTTGTTGAGGTCCAGTTTGCCGTCGGTGAGGCAGCTTTCGGTAACATGGGTTTCGATGACCTGCCCGATGATTAGTTGGTGCGTGCCCAGGTTCAGGATGTGTTCCACTTTACAGGCCAGATTTACCGGACACTGCTCGATGAGGGGCGCATTGGTCAACTGTCCGTAAAAAACATCGAATTTGCAGGCGGCGACTTTATCTACTTCCGCGCCGGAGACCATGCCGCAGTAATCGGTTTCTTTTACGATATCAGCCGAGGGAATGTTGACCGAAAACTCCCGGTTTTGGATTCCTTTCAACGTGTAACGCGCGGGACGGATGGCCACCGAGACCATCGGCGGATTGCTGCAGGCCACGCCGCACCTGGCCACAGCCATAAAGGTAGGTTTACCGTTGACCATGGTGCCGACTAAAACGGTGGGCGGGGTACAAATCAGAGGCTGGGGAGCCGCTAAAACTTTCTTCATCTTAATTTTTCCTTAATGTTATTTCACCTGCAGCAGGGCAAAACCGCTCTTTTTATCTAATACCCGAGTGGCATCAACGCCGGTAATTTCATAAACGATGGCTTCCGCCACCAGCCATGTTTTGACTCCGGGACGGATGCAGCCGGTGGTGGTTTTTCCGGAGCGCCCCAGTGCGGCATGCATGTGCATCCCGGTTTTGCCGTTTTCACCGGGGGCGAGGACGCCCACCCCGACTACTTCATGCGCGCCGTCAATCGGCAGCAGCATCGCGTCGTCCGGCGGCATCTGGTCCGAGATACGCGGCCCGACGACCACCTGCCCGCTGCCGATGCCGCCCACAAGCAGCACCAAACCGTTTTTAATCTTTTTTTCTTCCGCGAATTGCTCCAGCGCAGCGGGCAGCAAATCGCCCTCTTCCAGCCGGATAACAAAGACTCGCCCCATTTTTCCTTCACAAGCTTGCATAATATACCTCTCTTGATTATTGATTATTGAAACTTGAATATTTTCCCATTACCCCATTATTTTATTATATTTAGATTTGTTTAGCGCTTAGGATTTAGATATTAGAGTTTCCCACTGCTGTTTGTCAATGTTCCGTCTGTGTTAAAATAAACCGATGATTCCTATCAAACTTACGATGCGCAATTTCATGCCCTACCGGGGAAACGTGCCCACGCTCGATTTTACCGGCATCCACCTGGTGAGCATTTGCGGCGATAACGGCAACGGCAAGTCGGCGATTATTGACGCCATGACCTGGGCATTATGGGGAAAAGCCCGCGCCAAACAGGACGACGAACTGATTCACCAGAACGCCAATGAGATGGAAGTGGAGTTCGAGTTTGCCGTCGGAGCACAGCAATACCGCATCATCCGCAAACACTCCCGGCCGAAACGGAAAGGGGCTTCGGGACAATCATCGCTGAGTTTTCAAATTGCCGCCGAAAACGGTTTCCGGCCGCTGGACGGCGACTCGATTACACAGACCCAGGAGAAAATTATTGATGTGCTGCACATGGATTACGGCACTTTCACCAACAGCGCCTTTTTACGGCAGGGGCACGCCGATGAATTTACAACATCCAATCCGGCAAAACGCAAACAGGTGCTGGCAAATATCCTGGGGCTCACTGATTACGACGGATTTGAAAATCAGGCCAAAGACATCGTCAGACAGCGTGAAATGCTTCGGGCGCAACTGACGGTGTCAATTGACGATATCAACCGGGAGCTGGAGACCAGGGCCGCCGGGGAAGAAGAATTGCAAAAAGCCCAGATTGAGCTGGAAGTGACCGATAAGTTCCTGAAAGAACAGGAAACGATATTGAATTCACTGCGGCAGCAAAAAGAATTACTCGAGAGCAAACGCGCCCATTTGCTGCAGCTGGAAAAAAATATCGCGGAAAGGACCAGGACGCTGACCCAGTGGCAGGAACAAATCCGGCAGCTCAATACCCGTATTACGGAGCATGAAGCCGTGATGGCGCAGCGCGCCGGGATTGAAGAAGGCTACCGGAAACTTACCGAAGCAAAAGCCCTGAACGATACCTTGAATAAAAACCTGGCGCTGGTCAATAAACTCAGTCAGCGCCGTCACGAACTGGAAATGTTCGTCGAACGGGAAAGCCAGACGTTGACCAA
>Ga0326727_10019529_pt1 | contig 13598 bp, 10 predicted proteins | sample MB2enrmetagenome_FD_207643 | JGI IMG/M metagenome (GOLD analysis project Ga0326727, IMG submission 207643) | Lab enriched peat soil microbial communities from McLean, Ithaca, NY, United States - MB29MY | ecosystem: Environmental > Terrestrial > Soil > Wetlands > Peat | place: USA: New York... | reverse complement strand
AACTTCCGGCAAGGCCTATCCACAAAAGCACGGTATTAACGGCCCGCCCTTCCGTAAAGAGGAGCTTCACAGGCACTCCCTTAGCTTTTTGCTCCGATGAGAAGAACTCGATCTGCCGGTCATCCGCTAAAGCCGGCATCAATCTGGCGACGATCTTGTGAACGCGCATCTTATCTTTGCTTCGCCTGACCAGGAAGTCGAGCGACTCGGGGAGAGTAAACCCGACGAGAATGGCAATAAGGATAGGTGCGATCCCGCCCAGAATAAAGAGCGATTGCCAGCCGAGATGCGGAATAAGCCAGATCGCGGCAAAGCCGGAAACCATGGCCCCAGCCGGCATGCCTGCATACATTGTGGTGATGAAAGTAGCCTTTGATCTTGACGGAGCGTATTCGCTCCCGAAGGCAAGGGCGTTCGGTATGGCGCCGCCCAAGCCGAGCCCGGCTAGGAACCGGTAGAGCGCCACCTGCTCCACGCTGACGGCGAATGCAGTCATCAAGGTAAATGCGCCGAAAATTAAGGCGGAGAAAGTCAGCATCCACTTTCGTCCGAAACGGTCGGCGAGCATGCCCAGTATGATCGCGCCGATCAGCGGTCCGAATTGCCCGGCGGACATTGCGAGGCCAAGAGCGCTCGGTTTCACGCGCAGGAACTCCGCCATCTTGGGCAAGGCCACCGCGATTACCAAAATGTCGAAGCCATCAAGAAAAGTGACAAGAAAACAAAGGAAGCATATCAAGAACTGGTACGATGTAAATCCGCTGGCATCAATGACTTCACCTACACTCATTCTCCTGGCAGCCATCATCAAACCTCCTCAAGAAAAGTTTGTTCAAGCATTATCCGGTCATGTTCTTTCGAATTAAACACCCGCACAAGAACCAAAAGACAGTGCGTCAGCGAAGCCACATTTGATTTGGTAATAGTTCGATCTCATCTTGGTGGAACAAACCCGCCTTGCCGGCAAGAAAGCCATGCCAACAACAAGACGCAAGTTCTTTGAGCAACGGGCTCTCATCTCATAGTTGCCTCCTTTTGGATAAGCGGAACAATCCATCCAGGTTGACCTCCCGTCAACTAGCGCAACAGGTTTCTCGCGATGATAAGCTTCTCTATCTCTTTAGTGCCCTCATAAATCTCGACGATCTTTGCATCCCGGTAAATGCGCTGGACCTTATAATCATCGAAGTATCCATACCCGCCATGCATTTGGAGAGCTTCGTCTGCGCATCTCACTGCCGTCTGCCCCGCAAACCACTTCGCCATGGCCACGAGGGAAGGGTCCGGCTTGCCCTGCTCCACGGCCCATGCGGCCTCGTAATATAGATTCCGGGCGGCGCGAATCATTGTGGCCATTTCAGCGACCTTGAACTGATTGACCTGAAACCCCGCCAACGGCACGCCGAATTGATGCCTCTTCTTGATGTGCTTCACAGCCTCTTCAAGGGCGGCCCGAGCGATTCCGACGGCCTGGGCGGCAACGACAATTCTGGATAGGTCGAAAAACGTCATTAGCTCCTTAAATCCTGCGCCTTCACTTCCTACCAGGTTCGAAACGGGTACCCTCACGTCGGAAAAAATCAGTTCGGCCGTGTCGGATGCCCGGATGCCCATCTTCCCTCGCAACTTATTTGTCTCAAATCCCGTTCTTCCCCTTTCCACGATTATCCAGCTATGTCGGGCATGCCTGTCCGGCTGGTCGGGGGCGGTTTGGCAGAAAACAAGGACGAAGTCGGCGCGGCTTCCATTGCTGATGAACATCTTCGAGCCGTTGATCACGTACTCGTCTCCGTCCTTTATTGCGGTTGTGCGGGCGGCGGTTGCATCGGAACCCGCATCCGGCTCGGTAATGGCAGTGGCCATTGTGCACTCCCCTCGGGCGAGCTTCGGAAGGTATTCCGCCTTCTGTTTGTCGGCGCCGAAGAGCTCGATGATGTCCACTCCAAAAACACAAGACAGAGTAGCGAGACCTATTCCGGCGTCAACCGCCCAGAACTCTTCCATGACCAGGCATTTTGCAAGAAGCCCCATGCTTGAGCCGCCATACTTCTCATCGATAAAGGCGCCGACGAAACCCAAATCGCAAGCCTTTTTCCAAATGTCAAAATCAAATGTCTCTTCGCGGTCAAACTGTTGAGAGCGGTCGGGAAACTCTCCCAATGCAAATTCCCTTGCGGCTTTGATTATATCCTCGTGTGCTTTGGTCAGTGAAAAATCCATTCCGTTCCTCCGCTCAAACGGCTTTTCGAGAATCGGTCAGCCTTTCCTTCAATACGCGCTTGAGGACCTTGCCTGCAGCGTTTCTGGGGAGGTCCTCAGCGAATTCGATCGTCTTTGGCACTTTGTAGCCAGCGATATTCTGCCTGCAGAAGTCGATGAGCTCTGTAGGGGTAGCGCTTGCCCCCGCCTTAAGCACTATCACGGCATGGGCCCGTTCCACCCAGTACGGGTCGGGAAGGCCGATCACAGCGACGTCGGCAACGGCCGGGTGCCGGCAAAAAACTTCTTCTACCTCTCTAGGGTAAATATGCTCCCCTCCTGAAATAATCATTTCTTTCTTTCGGTCTACGATATAGACATAGCCCTTCTCGTCGTAGTAACCCATGTCCCCGGTGTGGAGCCAGCCTCCGACAATATTGGCCTTCGTGTCCTCGGGCCTCCGCCAGTACTCCTGCATTATTTGTTTGCTACGCACTATGATCTCGCCGACTTCACCGGGACCGAGGTCTTTGTCCTGGTCGGCCACTATCCTCAAGTGGACGCTGATGTCCGGCCGACCTATCGACGAGAGTCGCTTTTGCTCCTTTTGAGGCAGGCCAACCACATTGTGGTCTTCCTTAGATAAATGAGAGGCGCCAGGCCCGCTTTCGCTCTGTCCGTACCCTTGACCGAAGACGTGCCCGAACACCTCTATGCCTCTCTTCAATAGCTCCACCGGCATCGCAGAAGCCCCATACCACATAAATTTTAAGGATCGCGTATCGTACTTCTGCACGTCAGGCACATTAAGCATCGCCGCCAACTGGGTAGGCACGAAAAGCATATATCCGACTTTTTCCTCTTGTATGGCCTTCAGTGCCGCTGCCGGATCGAAGAATTTGTGGATGACGTTGCATCCAGAGGCGTACAAAAAAGTCCTAAAAAAGGCGTAGCCGGCGGCGTGAAACAAGGGGGTTATCTGAAGATGCCTCTGCCCGCTTTCCAGACCCAGATCCCAGAGGAGGTTCTTGGTGTCCTCCATAAAACCGCGACTGGTATAAAGGGCGCCGCGAGGGAGACCGGTGGTGCCGCTGGTATATATGATGCCGACCGGGTCGTCTTCATGTACGTCCGCATCGGGTTCTTCGCCACTCTCCGACGCCAGCAACTCGTCGTGACTGGTCATGTCAGAAGCAGATCCCTCAAGACAGATGAAATTTTTGACCCTGCCAAGACGGGGCCTCAGCGAATCGGCCATCTCGAGCAGTTCGGCGCCGACAAAGAGTGTGGAAGCTTCCGAATAATCGACAATGCGGATGATCTCATCGGACTTCAGCCGCGGGTTGAACGGCGATGAAATGAACCCAGCTTTGAGTGCAGCTCCGAGCACCTCTGCTTCCTGGAGGCAATTCCAAGACAGAATGCCGACTACGTCGCCTTTTTTCACACCCATGCGCTGCAATGCGCGAATGATTTTGTTGGCCCTGGAGTTAAACTCTGAAAAGGTTATTCTCGTCTTGCCGTAGACGAACGCCTCCTGCTGAGGATACAGGAGAGCGTTTCTATAGATGATATTGGCGAAAGTGCCGAGATTGTATCGCGAGAGTTCCTTCAATAGAAAGCGGTCGTTTGCCATAAAGCACCCCCCTTATTTGTCTGCTTCGGGCTCGACTTTCTATTTCCCCTTGAAGTTCGGCCTGTATTTCCCCACTGACTGCATGCCTTCCAAAGCATCCTCCGTCTCGAACAACTTCACTATCTCCCTTCTCTCAAGTCCCAGCGCCTCCTCTACGGTCTTGCCCTCGCTTTCATCCATGATCTTGTTGGCCAGCTCGACGGCTAAGGGTGCCTTCGAAGAAATCTGCTTGTGAATGCGTTCTGCGACGCCATCCCCTTCTATTCCTTTCCCCGACATCAGATCCTGGATGCGCTCATCGGCAAACAGGCTTTTGATCCTTACAAGGTCCTCGGGCAGTCGGGCGGATCCCTTTGGTTCCTTCAACGGCAGGGCTCCCTCCGCGCACAGGGCCACGTCCTTATCCAGTTCAGCAACCGGCGAAACATGTTCTATGAGGCCCATATCCATGGCCGCGCGCGCATCGACAATGCGTCCGGCGAGGACCAAGTATTTGGCAAGAGGTTTACCTATTTTCCGCGCGCTGCGCGCCATTCCGCCTAGTCCCGGATAGATGCCGACGCCCGTTTCCGGGAAGCCAAAAACGGCTCTTTCGGAAGCCATGATCGCATTGCAGGTCAGGGCCAATTCAAGCCCGCCCCCCAAGGCCTGGCCCTGGACACGGGCTATGGTCGTTTTCCGAGAATTCTCTATCCGGCCTGCGACTTCGTGAGCGAGCGCCCCGTATTTTTCCAAATCGTCAAAGCGTCCTGCCTTAATCAGATGGAGGAAGAACCCGATATCTGCGCCGGCTATGAAATCCTTGCCCAACGTTTCGAGTACTATGGTCCTGATAGAGGGATCCTGTTCGGCCAGATCGAGGCACTGCCCCAGTTGCATGAAAATTGTCTCGTTGAGCGCATTCATGACCTCCGGTCGCTTGATGATGATCCTTCCTACAGACCCTTTCTTTGCCAGAGCCACGTAGCCGATGTCCCAGTTTTTTCCAAGTCTGTTTTGATTTTCTAGATTAGAAGGCATTTTCAAGGTTGGATTTCTTTCAACCACGGACTGCACAAGGCGGTGAGCCCTATCGATGCCGACCTGATTCATCAGCTCGAACGGGCCGATTTTCCACCTGAGACCTACTTTGGCGCCGATATCGGCCTCGACCATGGTAGCGACCCCTTCGTTAACCAGGGAGGCCGCCGCAAAGAATAACGTGCCCAAAAACCTGTCGCGTATTAGCTGAAAAGTCTCAGGCTGCAACTCGCCCTCCAGGTCCCAGGAGCCGCCGCTCTTCAACTTCTTTTCCAGTCCGGCGGGGGGCCCGTAGAACATTCCGATCCGTCGCGCGAGAGTCGAGGATGTCATGTAGGCAAGAGAAAAGCCATTCATGGCATTCATGAATTCGAAAGGCCCCATCCCGCCGCCAAAGGTCCCTTTAACAACGTGATCGATGGACGGGATGTTGCCGATGCCTTCGTCAAGAAGCCTTATTGACTCCAAAGACCATGGTATAAAAAACCGGTTTACAGCAAATCCCGGCGAATCGGATACAAAAAGAGCCGTCTTTCCCAACATGGTGCTTACGGCGTTTCCCACTGCCATAGCTTCCGGGCAGGTATGCTTTAGGAAAATGAGTTCTAGTAGCCTGTTCATGGCAGGGTGATAGAAGAAATGCAACCCAATGAATCGATCGGGTCGCCGGGTGGCGCTTCCAATCTCCTCCACGGACAGAGTGGAGGTGTTGCTTGCAAGAACGGTCTCTGGAGGACATATGCTGTCAAGCTCTCTGAATATATCCTGCTTGGTCGTCAGGTCTTCGATCACGGCCTCGACGACTAGTTGGCAGCCGGCCATTTCCTTCAGATTGGTGGTTGCTTTGATGCGGGAAGAAATCTCTTGAGCTTCGCTTTCGGACAAAATGTTCCGTTTCACTCCGTCCTGCAAAGTATTCTTTATGTGTTTCATCGCCGATGTCCGCCATAACTACTTCGCCGCCTTCCTGGGCTATCTTTTGAGCAATGCCCGCGCCCATGTTGCCGGCGCCCACCACTCCGATTTTCTTAAGACTAGCCATATAATCCTCCTTTTGCTTGAGTAGACAGGCCGGGGCGGATCTACCCGTCCCCCGACGCCCCCTGCATGGCAACGATTGCTATCCTACAATCAACTACTCCCTACGGCCCAGAATGCAGATGCCGCACACGGATGAATCACGGGGAGTGCCAGCGATGTTATGGGTAAGGCATCCTTCACCTGGCGTTTGTCGGCTTTGCCCTGAAGTTGCTTATAGATTTCGTAGACCATTCTTAGACCGCTGGCACCAAACGGGTGCCCGAAGCACTTCAGGCCGCCGTCCGTATTTACCGGTAGCTCTCCGGTCAGTTCGAAGGCGCCCGCCTTCACGTCTTCTTTGGCTCGGCCGCGCGGGCTGAAGCCAAGATCCTCGTAAGTGATTAACTCGGTAATCGTAAAACAATCGTGAACCTCGGCCACGTCGATCTCTTTCCTGGGGTCCGTGATGCCCGCTTCCTGATATGCCCTTCGGGCGGCAACAACGGTCTCCTCGAAATGCACGAAATCACCCGCGGTCTGAAGGGGACGCTGGTACGCGCCTGTTGCCAGCTGGATCGCCTTGACCAGGACATAGTCGTCTCGGTATTTCTTCGCGAGCTCGGGCGTCGTTACGATGGCGGCTGCGGCCCCATCACTCACGCCACAGCAGTCATAGACGCCCAGGGGATAGGCTATCATGGGGGCACTCACGGCCTGTTCAACGGTTATCTCTCTCTGAAAATGGGCTCTCTTGTTGAGGCTGCCGTTATGATGGTTCTTTACCGCGATCTTCGCCAATACCTCCTTTCCCTCTTGCGGCGCAATGCCGTAACGGTAGAAATACCTGTTGGCTGCCAGAGCGTATGAGGTGGCCGGAGGGAGAATTGGCTCTATCTTTGTGCTCTCCGGAGGCTCGAACCCTCCCGCGATCAGATATTTCGAATCCTTCAGCTTCTCGAAGCCAACCGCGAGGGCAACCTCACACACTCCGGCGGCCACTGCATAGCAGGCCTGACGCAGGGTGTCCGTTGCCGTCGCGCAGAGATTCTCCACATGCGTAATCGGGATATACTCCGTCTTTAGGGCCCGGGCAAGCCGCATGCCCAGCAAACCGCCGAGGGCCGTTCCGACCCATGCCGCCTGGATATCTTTCGTCTCGATGCCTGCGTCTTCCACCGCTTCCTGGCAAGCGTCGAGCATCAGGTCACCCTGACTCTTATCCCAAAGCTCGCCAAATCTTGTGCAACCCATGCCTATGATGGCTACTTTATCTCTTATCCCTTTCATGACTCCTCCAATGAGAGAATTAAACTATTTATGGTCAAGCCCTGGAAGGCGTGCATTTCCAGAAGTAGTTGTGTATGCCTTCGTTGTAGAACAGTTTTCTGAAGGTCATCTCCACGCCCATGCCGATTTTGATTTCTTTGCTGTTGTGGTCTGTCATCGTGAGAACAGCACGACCGCCGGACTCGAAATCGACCACGGACAAAATGACCGGCACACCCAGCGGGTCGGAGATGTAATCAGCACTGTACGTAAATAGACTGCCCTTCTTATCCGAAAGCCTGACCAGATCAAATTGGTCCTTGGCATGGCATTGCGTGCATACCCTTTGGGGAGGATACTGAATCGTTCCGCACGACTTGCACCTGCTCCCCTGGAACCGAATTACTTCGGCCCAATCTCTTCTCAAGGCCGTCAGGGAGACCTCCTGCAAGGCCTTGCCGGGGCCCCTTTCTTTTTTAAGTATTCCCTTCCACTCGAGGTACGTGGCGTAGTCCTGTACATACTGCTTCGATTCGAGAAAGGCCCGAACCCCCCTTCTGCTCCTGAGCTTTTCTATGTGTTCGGTCACCTTGAGGACTATAATGTCGCACCCGTCACCATAACTGACGCAAAGCAGTCTGTCTCCAGGCCTTGTTTCCTCCAGGGCGGCGATTAAAAGGATTATCGGGGAGGCGGCACCCGTATTGCCTATTGTCGAAATGAGCGGGTCCTGAACTTGCGTTCGAAGATCGAACCCCAATTTGGCTGCCGCTTCCTCCACCCTGCGCTGATCCGGCGCATAAATAACCGCCTTCGCAAAATCTTTCGGCCCCAAGTTCTTTTCCCTCATCAGTCGGGCGATTGCGTCGGCGACCGTTTTTCCGTATCCTTCGGACTGAACAAATCTCTCATCCCAGGACCTGATGAATTTGTCCTCGTCAGCCCGCCATACATCAAAAACTTCGTTGTAGACGGAGAAACTGCTCTCTATTTCAGCGGCCACGTCAGTCTCGCCTACGATCAAGGCACCGGCGCCGTCGCCGCATACCTGTTCGAAGCTAGAGCCCGGCGATCCCAACCGGCAATCCGACGCAGTTACTATAATGTTCTTTGCAGAGCCTGCTTTGACCAAATCTCCTGCTATTCTCAAGGCGCTCGTGCCCGCCCTGAGCGTGTTGGAGACATCAAGCGTCATGATGTCTCGTCGCAAATCGATTGCGGAGGCTGCCAGACATGCGTTCTGTTTTTCCTTGTAGGGAAATGTTGTCGAGGCAAACAGAAGGCCGTCTATGGCCTCCCGCTCAATCCCGCCAAAAGAATTGACGGACGCCGATACAGCCATTGTCAGGCTGTCCTCATCAAAGCTCCCCACGCTCTTTTCACCCTTGCCTCCTTTGGCAACGGCCTCTCTTTTCAGTCTCCAGAGAGGGATGTAAGCGCCATACGAAGTGATGCCGATCATGATTTTTCCTCCATTCTCCTTTAGATATTATGGCTCTCTTTCTGATTCAACACTACGGGCTTTGGCCTCGCTTTCTGTAGAAAGAAAGTTTTTCTGAAAATAAGCGACGCCTAAAACCATTCTGTCGTTTCCTCCTTTCCTCCTTTAGATATTAATGCTCACGCCCCAACAGAGGCATATTTGCTTCGATTTAGCTATATACGTTGCCGACATCGGCCCCGAGTCTAGCAGAAACTTCCCGGCCAATAGCAGCTGTCTTATTGCCGTATTCTTCGATCAAACTCTCCGGAAAAGCGCCCATGAGCACGATAGCGCCGCTAATTCTGCCACCAGCCCCAAACACCGGCGCTGCAATGCCGCTTATGCCGGGGTAGACCTTGCCGTTGTCGACAGCAAACCCTGCCTTCCGGCATTTCGCTAAGTCGTCCCTCACCGTTCGCATGTCAAGCTTTGACGGGTCGCCATTAAAGTAGAGATCCTTCCGACTAAGCAATTTTTCCCGCTCATTTTCCGGCATGAAAGCTGCGATGATCTTTCCCGGGACTCCGTCGGTATAGTGCAATCTGTGCCCGATTCGGAGGGTCAAACCAATGCCTTCGTTCTCTTGATGCTTGGCGATGACAAATAAATTTTCGCCTTGAAGGAGAACGAAACACGCTATTCCACTCGTCTGTCTGGACAGGTCCTTGAGGAACGGATAAATAGTTTCCCGATAGTCCAGGTTGTCCAGCACATGTCGCGCCAGAGGGACCAGGCCGATGCCCAGCGAATAGGTCTTCGTGCGCGGTTCCTTGTCGACGAACCCCAGTTGCTTCAATGTGCTGAGAATCGAAAACGCCTTGCCGCTGTGAATGCCTACGTATCTGCAGATCTCGGTCAGAGTCAGCCTGGACGATGTGTCCGCCAGGCACGAAAGCACCTTGCCTGCCTCTTCCAGGGCGGGCACGACGGGACTGTAAACCGATTTGGCGGTTTTCTTCCTGGGCAGCTTTACAGGCTCGGACAGCTCTCGTCCCATATCCTTGCGCCGTCCCATCTCAGTGGATCTCCTCATAGTTTCGCTCGAATTATTAATACTCTGTAGACAGAAAACCTTTCTAGTAGACAATCTATCAGATGGTTTTCACCATGTCAAGCTTTTTTTGCTTTTCGCGACCGAAAATCAAAAGAGTGCACTGCTATTTGGCTTGACATTTGTAATGCTGCTAGGATATGATGCCCTAATTATATAGATGCTATCTATTTTGAGAGGCTGCCAATAGAGACGCGTTTTGCGTCGAGATAGTCGGAGGAACGGATCTCGCAGGTGAGCAATAGGAAACCCAGCGCCAGGGACCGCATGTTGAAAGCCGCAAAGACGATCTTTGCGGAGCGGGGGTACGCCGATGCGACCATGTCGGACATCGCCAGAGCCGCGAGCGTTTCCGAAGCCTCTATCTATCAGCATTTCAAGGGGAAGGAGGAGTTGTTTCTTGCCATCCCGATCTCAAAAGTCAAAGAGAATCTTCCTCTTATCGAAGAGCGGCTCTTCGGCGTAAAAGAAGCCTTGAGCCAGCTACGCATCTTCATCTGGGTTTATGTCCGCGAGTTAATGGAAGACACGGAGAATTCCCGCATCGCTTTCCTTCAGCTAAAAACCAACAAAGCATTTCTTTTTACAGGCGCATACCGTGAATTGCAGCGGTTCTTCAGGAAAATCACCGAGATCATCGAGTGGGGTCAGAGATCCGGTGAGATCAGGCCTGACATCAATCCGTATACCGCCAGGAGCCTTATCCTCGGGACAATAGAAAACCTTCTCACAAGATGGCTTCTAAAAGACTGCTCATACAATCTCTGGCCTTACGTAGAGGAGGCGTATGAGCTCATTGAGAGTAGTTTGCGAGAAATACCCGAGCTGCGCGTTACGGTCGCGTACCGGGGATCAAAGGCTGGGAGGCGACATATCGCGCCAAGCGTGCGAAAGAAAGCTGCGCCGCGGGCGCTTCCCGAGGGCGGCCAGGAAGATGTTCTTGAACCCCTTCGAGCACACCCAAGGGACGACAGTGAAATAAAGCAAAAAAACAGGAGAAAGAAGCCATGAAACTCGGCCGCTTTATCATCGACACGCACGTTCACGTCCAAAGGCACGCCGCGGGACCGGAGCTCTTGAAGAGAATGGGTGCGAGCAACCTGAAGAAAATAGAGTATCGGGACCTCGCAGGGGTTATGCCCGAGCTCGAGACATACGACAACTCGGAAAGGCTTCTCTATGACATGGCCTGTTACGACGTGGACATGTGCATCCTCTGCTCGGCGTTCGGTATGAGCAACGAGATGAATGTCGCACTGGTGGAGAAGCATCCCGACAAGTTCGTCGCTCTTTGCTGTGCAAAGGAAACGACGGACAGGGCCCGGGCCGGGGAGATAGAGTGGACCATGGAGGCCGCTTGCGAGGAGCTCGACCGGCTTTTGGCCACGCGAAAATTCGTGGGCATCGGCGAAGGCATGCCCTCGAAAGAGCACACCCCCAACAGCCGGAAAACCTACGATCAGTCGGAGAGAATGGACGAGTTGAGGATGGTCATGGAGGTCGCAAGAAAGCATCAGGTCCCTGTCCGGGTCCACACAGGATCCCCCATGGGTTATCCGATTACGCACACCTTCTGGCCCGAGAACTGGAACCCCTGCTGGATTCACGACCTCGCCAACGAGTATCCGGACGTGCCTATCATCTTCGATCACGGCGGCATGCAGGGTGGCAATTCGGAAAGGCTCGTGGACGAGTGCATCGAGGTGGCGGCGAACCACGACAATGTCTATCTCGAAACCGGCCTGTACTGGACAGAACTGTACTACAAGGCGCTGCTCAACCCGAACGTAGGCGCGCAGAAGCTCATGTGGGGCACCGACTGGGGCGCCAGCATTCCCACGCACACGCACATCGGCGCAAAGCCGCAGACCTACGGGATGCAGGTCCGCAAGGACGGCATCGTGACGCACCAGGTCGATGTGATGGGCTGGAGTCTGAAACAGCTGCTCGCGCTCAACATTTCTCAAGACGATCTGAACCTCATACTCGGCGGGAATGCTTTGAGAGTGTATAAGATCAAGTTCCCTCTGACCCGCATGTTCAAGCCGGTCGAGTAAGGCATCTTCGGGGACGCTCAAAAAGCGAGGCGATAAAGCAAGCCGGATAACGGGGAACAAGATGGGCGATAAAGCGTACCTGCAAGGCGCCGTTCCTTATCCTGACGAAGCGATCGAAGCATATGTCGCGAAGGGGTGGTGGCTGAATTTGACCTATGGCGACATTCTTGATCGCTCGGCTCAGCGCTACCCCGATAAGCCGGCAGTAATAGAGGACAGGTCGACGATCACGTACCGCCAACTAAAAGACAAAGTGGATCGGCTGGCGGTTATGTTGTTGAAATTAGGGATTAAGAAGTACGATAGAATTCTGCTCCAATTGCCGAACAGACATGAATACATCGTGGCCTTTTATGCTGCGCAGCGTATTGGGGCGGTGCCCGTGCTCGCTTTGGCCCGCCAGGAATATCAGGAGATATCGTATTTTTTCAAGCTGGCAGAGCCGGTTGCATGGATTGTCCCTGTAACAGACGGCAGCCGTGAGTTTGCGCCTCTTATCGAAAAGATAAGGGCGGAGGGCACAAGTCTGAAGCACCTCATCGTGGCTGACGCGGGAGAACAGCTTCCGGATGACGCGTTCTTCATGCAGCAACTCATCGGAGAGATTGACCTCGATGACTATCCCCCGGATTACCTCATGCGGTTCCGCCCCAGTCCCGACGATGTCGCCATGATTCTGACGACGGGAGGAACAACCGGTCTGCCCAAAGGCGTCCCGCGCACTCACAACAGCTTTATCGCCACAGTGCGCTACACGAACAAGCAGCGCACGGCCGATGACGTCTTCGGCCTCGTCACACCCATTGGTCACACGCTGGCCCACCAGGGGCCGGTTGGCGCGGCGGTCCTCTACGGGGCGACACTGGCGCTTGTCGGTATCCCCCGGGCCAAGGAGATCCTCGAGGCGGTGCAGAGGTGGAGGATCACCTATCTCACCCTGGTGCCGACCCAGCTCGAGGACATAGTGAACTATCCAGAACTGGCGCGGTATGACATTTCTTCACTCAGGGACGTAAGAACAGCAGGCGCTGCACTGAGACCCGAGACCGCCGATAAGGCACGGGAGCTTCTGAGCAAGATAGGAACGGAATTCACTGGCGGAGAGTTCGGATCGTCCGAGGGACCGTGCGCCAGGCCCGCCTCTGCAAAAGCGCCTGTTCCCCGGGGCTCGGTAGGCGTTCCCCATTGCGAGGGGGATCATTGGAAGGTAATTGATGACGATGAGATCGAGCTCCCGGCAGATGCGGAAGGAGAGCTTGCTGCAAAGGGACCGTGCGTTTTTACCGGCTATTACAAATCGGAGGCCGAGAATAGGGCTGTCTTTACTCGCGATCGCTACTATAAAATGGGAGACCTCGGGAGAATAGACAAGAAGGGAAACATTTTCATAACAGGCAGAAAGAAAGACGTTATTCAGCGTGGCGGCGAAGGCATAATTCCGAAGCAGATCGAGGACCTTCTGCACGAGCTTCCTGTGATCGAGCGAGCGGCAGTTGTGGGCATGCCCGATCCTCGCCTCGGCGAGAGGGCATGCGCGTACGTGGTGCTGAAGCCGGGGGAGGCGCTCAGTTTTGACGAAATGGTGGCAGCCCTGAAAGAGAAGGGCGCCGGTGTCCTGCTTCTGCCGGAAAGGCTTGAAATAATTGGAGAATTTCCGAAGACCGGGGTGGGCAAGATAGACAAGAAGCTGCTGGTCAAGGATATCACGGAAAAGCTGAGAAAAGAGCGCCCGCCCGTATCTTGACGACGGCTTATGGAATCGATGGGGGTAACTAAAGAAGGAGGATAGTATGAAGCAGGCGGAAGCGAATCAGCTATCTGAACAAAAGGAACAGAAGCAAGTATCGGTCGCTAGACGCGGCTATA
>Ga0326727_10019528_pt1 | contig 13598 bp, 16 predicted proteins | sample MB2enrmetagenome_FD_207643 | JGI IMG/M metagenome (GOLD analysis project Ga0326727, IMG submission 207643) | Lab enriched peat soil microbial communities from McLean, Ithaca, NY, United States - MB29MY | ecosystem: Environmental > Terrestrial > Soil > Wetlands > Peat | place: USA: New York... | reverse complement strand
CAATCTTGCGCATGACCTGCTCGTAGGTCATCTCGCCCTTCTCAATGAGTTGAGCGATGTATTGCGCCTTCTCCGCCGGGTTCCACTCCTGGATTCCAGTGACGTGCCGGAAACCTAAGAACGCACGGATATCCTCGCGTGAGTCGACAATAATGTACGGTATCCGCTCAAAAAGCTTTGGTCGTGGTTTGCCGCTATGCGCGATGTCACGCCATAACGCTGACTTGGCCTTTCCATTAATTGCCTGTTCGAGGTACATGAGTGCGGCAAGACGCCGGTTACCCTCGATCACGACTAGGCTATCTTCGCCGTAGAGCTTTTCTTTAATGACGACGAGGGCCTCTTGCGGCCAAAATCCACTCTCCAAGAACGAAACCGCGAGTTCATCGAGATTCCAGTCCGACATTGCGTCAAGGATCCGCTCCTGCGCTAGTTTCGGGCCGGCCACATTCCTGCCGAGTCGCGGGTTGAGCGGATCGAGGCTCAACTCGTCAATTTTTGCGTATTGGATTTCGTCATGGACAGCCATTCCGCGCCTTCGTTGCCCCCGTTCCAAGCAGCCTAATCGCAGCGTTGGTGTTCACCAACATTCTATAAGAACAGGAAGCGGCATTATGACTCAATAACATGGGAACCACAAGGGAAAACATTGAAGATGGAGAATCGGGCGGTTCAACGGCGGCTCCGCAGCGCTGCGGGATTCTCGAGAACGGGTGGTTGCACGGATGGCAGCGACAAAACCCCGGCCAGCCAGCCCCGACCTGCCAGAAAGGACCTCCAAGGCCAGCCTCCGGCCAATTCCCTGACTCCTGACCCCTGACCGCTGATTTCGCTTCTCAAATAGCCCAATTTCGCGCAAAAAACCTCTATCTATAAGTAGAGACTTCTTGCTCGCTCTCTAAATCCCTGTTTTTTATCCTTTAACCAGCGTGGGCATGGAGCCCTGGGCTTTGGCTTCGGCGACCACAAGTTCAAGATGGGCAAGGACTTCGTCCACGGTCATGGTGTAGATCTCGCGGCGGGAGTCGTAGCCTTCCTCGACCAGTTGTTTGAGGAAGCGGCCCGCGATCTGGGCGGCGAGCTGGTCGGTGATCACCTTTCCTGTCAACGTCTTATGACGTCCCCAAGCCTCCAGCGGCAGGGCAATCCACAGGGGCCTGCCGTTGACCTCGAAGCGCACATCGACGGCGTCGGCGTGGCGCGTGGCGATGGCCACCAGGGTGCCCTTCCATCGGCAAGCCAGCTCTTCGCCGCTCCAGCGGTCGGTTACGCGGAAGTCTTCATACATAGACCTTTAGCCTATCTCTCCGCCCTCCGCGCCGCAAGTGCCGATGGACGCCCCTGTTCACGCGCTGATAGACTGATAGGGTTGCAGTTAAAGGAAGAAGAGGCCCGTGGATACAAAAACCCGTCATTCCCTGAAACAAGATCGTTTTGCCAAAGCCACCGCCAGCAGTATGAGCTGGGTAAGCGTTCATCGTTCCGGCGTCATGCGCTCGGTCATCGTTGCAGTTGTGGTTGTGGTGGCGGGCGTGGGCGCTTTGGTTTACGCGGATTGGTGCTCGAACAAGGCGGACGCCGCCCTGGGCGCGGCTTTGGACACCTACACCGCGCCGCTGTTGCCGCCCGGCGCCCCGGCTACCAGCGGAGTGTACGCAACAGCCGGCGAGCGCGCCAAGGCCGCCAATCAAAAGTTTGTTGCAGTCGCCAAGCAGTATGGCTGGCTCTCGGAGGGCGCCAAGGCTCACTATTTTGCCGGCGTCACCTATGAGGAACTAGGAAACAACGCGTCGTCCGAGACAGAGTTGAAAGCTGCGGCGGGAGCATGGAGTTGGGGCGACAGGAACCTGACGAATCTGGCCAAGTTGGCGCTGGCCGGGCTCTATCACCAGGCGGACCGCGACGCCGAGGCGATTGCTCTTTACAACGCGCTGGCCGACAAGCCGTCGGAGACGGTGCCAGCCGCCGTGGCGCAGCTTGATTTGGCCGACCTGTATGCCGAGGAGGGCAAGGTCGATCAGGCGCGCAAGCTGTGGGCTAAGGTCAAGGACGCCGACAAGGAAGGCATGGCCGGCTCGATTGCGGCGCAAAAGCTGGCCGCCAAGCAGTAAGGCAGGCGAATCAACCAAAAAGGCTCGCGGAGCGAAGGCTTCGCGAGCCTTTTTCATTCTGGCCGGCGCGGCGGATGGAGCAGCGCGAATGTGAGCATTTTGCCGCTGGTTTGCGTCTGATCTTTTATGAGCGCGGGCCAGGCAGTATTCTCAGGTTGGATGGAGATTGCCGCTATGTACGAAGAGGCCCGCCGGCGCGCGGAAGAGGAAGTGATTGCGACCCTAGTGAGCCAGTACGCCGGAACGCTCTACCGGGTGGCTTACTCGGTTCTGCGCAACGCGGCCGACGCCGAAGACGCGGTGCAGGAGGCGTTTGTGCGCGTGCTGCGCCACCGCGAGACGCTCCACGAGGTGCGCGACCAGCGGGTTTGGCTGATTCGCATTGTGTGGAACGTGGTGCTGGACCGCAAGCGCCGCATGAAGACCCGGCCGGAGACCGACGACGTGGCCGAACTGGCGCGCGTGCTGCCCGCCGCGGGGCTGAGCGCCGAGGAGCGCGCCGCAGCCGCCCAACACCACGCCCACGTGCTGGCCTGCGTAGAAAAGCTGCCCGCCAAGGAGCGCCAGGTGCTGATGCTCTCGGCCTTCGAGGAGCTGACCAGCGTGGAGATCGCCTCGGTGCTGGGCATTACCGAGTCCAGCGTGCGGTCAAGATTGTTTCGCGCGCGCAACCTGATGGCCGGATTGCTGGACCATGCGAGGAGTTTGCGATGAAAACAGAGATCAGAGATCAGAGAACAGAGATCAGGACTTCCGGCTCCGGCGAGTTTGAGGAGACGCTGCGGCTTATCGCCCGGCTCTCCGCGCCTGAGGGACTTGAGGAGCGTGTGCAGGCAGGATTGCGTACGGCGACGAGTACTGCTTCGCACAGGGCGCGGATTTTGCGCTGGCCTGTGGCGCTGCGGAGGGAGAATGCGTGGATGCAGAATCTGGCGCGCATGGCGGCGGCGGCGGCGATTGTTGCCGTGGTGGTCGGCGGCGGGTGGGGAATTTCCTTTCGCTTTCAACCTGTTCAGCTATCGAGTGCCATCACGATTCCAGAGCGCGGAGCCGGACAGACTGGACAAACTGGACAAACTGGACAAATTGGACAAGTTGGACAAGGCGGCTTCTCCAGCGCCGGAGCCATGCGCACGCCACAGACGCTCAACGGACCTATCATCGCAGCTCCAGCCGACGCGCGTCCGATGACGACGCCGCAAGCACAGACGAAAGCTGCCGCAAAGGCGCACGCGAAGACTCATGCCCGGCACGGCAAGCCTTCGCCAGCGAAAAATCCCCTTGCTCCAACCACCCGCTGAACTAATCTGCAAGGTTTTGAAAATAATAAAAGGGGGGGGTGGCGCCCTTCGCCTCACAGTTTCACAGTTTCACAGTAAATAGGGGGGAGGGGGTGGGGGGCCCTTCCGGGTACGGACCGGGGACATACCTGACAGATTGGGCTGGGGACCAGGGAAACATCGTGGCTTTGGTTCTTGTTCATGGAATGATTGTGCGCCGAGTGAGGGAAATTATCTGCAAGATGAATCTCTTCCTGGCCGAGATTTCCCAGATACCGCTCTTGGGATCCGGGAAATCTCGAATGCTGGCAATTTCATTGTTCACATTTATCTACTTGCAGTATGTACAATTTGTGCATATAATGAGGATGACATGGGCTGCGAGTGGGATCTTCGGAAGGCGGAGGTCAATTATCGGAAGCATGGCGTCCGCTTTTCAGAGTCACTGCCAGTTTTCGAAGACGATTACGCAATCACGATCACGGACGACGAGTCCGACCCGGACGAGCAGCGGTTCGTCTCGATGGGAATGGGTGTGAAGGGTCGAGTTCTGGTCGTGGTTTATAGCTATCGCGGCAGGAGAATTCGCATTATCTCCGCGCGGCTGGCGGAGCCGCATGAGCGCAGCCAATACGAGGAATCCAGATGAAGCAGAGATATGATTTCAGCCAAGGGAAGCGAGGACGGATTGCCGCCGCTGAGCCGGAGCCGCGCGGCAAAACGCGCATTACGATTCGCCTGGATGAGGATTTGGTGGATCACTTCCTGAAAGAAGCCGAGGCGACGGGCGGGGCAACGGGCTATCAGACGCTGATCAACGAAGCCTTGCGGCAGCACGTGGAAGGCAAAGCGCCGAAGCTGGAAGAGACGCTGCGGCGCGTTTTGCGGGAAGAGATGCGGAACGTGAGCTAAAGGTAGTGAGGATCAATTCCGATTGATCATTCTAGAATTCATTTCCAGGATAAACGAAGTCGCAGATGTCATGGCTGTCTTCAAATGCTCTGAGGATTTCTCCTGACACGATAACGACGTGAAGCTCAGTCGTAGCTCCCTTGATCTTTCCCAAGAATTCTACGAATTGTCCGTATGATAGATCAGAATCAACCACAACATAGACAACCCGCTCTGCGCGATTTTCCATCAAAGCCGCGACTGCCGTGGCAAGACTGTTTGACGGAACTTCGGTCTCGTTGATCCAGGTTCTTCCGTCCTTAGTAAGCTTGACGAACTCTATTCGACCTCCACAATCAGTAGGCTCATTTGGATTATGGTGAAGCCGAATCATCGGAATAAGAAATCCCGTCGACTTCGGCTTTTGCACTGCGAAGGTACATAGCACCAGAATCAAAAAGAGAGCGGCCATGGGCGCAGCAAGGATCGATCTGAGACGGTTCAGGTCCATATCGTAATTGGACACCGGCGGGCGCGGATTTGTTCCCAGGGCTGATAACATATATACCTTCCAACCAGCGAAGGAATGTCCGTCCGGGGCTGAAGCCCTGTCGATTCTTTTGGCTATTTGCGGGGGTTGAAACCTCCGCCTCTCTACGGAAAAACCATCCCTCAGGGGCTAAAGCCCGACCTCATATTGCGGCATTATCGGCACGACTGAAGTCGTGCCCTTTCAAAACAATGAATTGTCAAAACATCGACTTATGCAGAGGTTCCTTAAGCTCGCCTCCGCCTGCTCCCCTTGGTGACCTCCCGGATGATCATGCCCAGAAGGGCCAGCACTACTGCTCCCCAGAAGGCGGGAACGAAGCCGCGGACGTGGAAGCCGCGGACGATGTTCGACGCTACCAGGATCATCAGGCCGTTGATGACCAGCAGGAAGAGACCGAGGGTGAGGATGCTGATGGGGAAGGTGACGATCTTGAGGAAGAAGCCGACCGTGGCGTTGAGCAGGCCGATGACCAGCGCCGCTACCAGCGCCGGTCCCAAGCCCTGCACATAGAAGCCGGGCACGAGATTGGAAACTACGAGCAGGGCAAAGGCGCTCAAGAGCCATTGAGCCAGAAGTTTGATCATTGCAGAGGTTCTCCTTGACGTTCAAATGTTAAACCATTTTATTGTTCACATAATGATGCTATCGATCAATCCCACCCTAGCCGCAAAAACAAAAACGCGGCGAGGGTGGGGCACCCATGACATTCATTCTTCATGAAAGTGTTCTTGCGCCTGAGGGAAATTTTCCACTAATTATCCTCATCACTCGGCCAGCGGCGGCTCCAACTCCTCGACCGGTTGGAAGTCGCCGGTGCGCGGCGCGCCTTTGGCTTTGACTTTGGCGGTGGTCATTACGAAGACGGCCACCACGATGGCCGCCATGCCGGCAAACTCTGCGCGTTCCGGACGTTCGTGGAGCAGGACGATTCCTAATAGCACCGCGACCACCGGGTTCACATAGCAATAGGAGGAGACCTTGGCCACCGGCACATGCTCCAGCAGGTAGATGAAAGCGGAGTAGCCCACCAGCGAGCCGCCGGTGATGAGCCAGGCCTGCGAGCTGATGGAGGCCAGGTTCACGTGAAAATCTGGCCATTGACCCAGCGCGGTGCCCAGCAGGGTGCTGAATGCGCCGGCGATCAGCATTTGCCAGGCGGCGGCCACAAAGCTGTTGACGGGCAGGCGCGCGTGGCGCGAGAGGATGCTGCCCACGGTCCAGGCAAATGTTCCGGCGAGCAGCACTCCGATGGCAAAAAGGCGCGTGAAGTCTCCGGCAAAACCGGTGCGCAGCGAGGGCCAGACCAGCGCGGCCAGGCCGGCAAAACCCAACGCCATGCCCAGCCAGCCGCGCGCGGACAACGGCTCACCGCCCGGCAGCAGCATCTCAACCAGCGCCACGTAGAGCGGCATGACCGCCACCACCAGCGAGGCCAGTCCGCTGGGGACGGTTTTTTCCGCGTAGACCAGGGCCACATTGCTGGCGCTGAGCAGGAAGAGTCCGACCAGGCCGAGGATGAGCATGGTTCTGGGCGGCCACAGCAGGCGCAGCCCGCGCCAACGGCACCAGGCAAGCAAGATCGCTCCGGCGATGAAGAACCGCGTGCCGGCCAGCAGATTAGCCGGCATCTGAGCCGTTCCGATGCGGATGGCCGTATAGGTGGAACCCCAGAAAAAATACACGCAGGCAAAGGAGAGCACGATGGAGGCCGTGGAGGCCGCTTTCTTTGCCGGGTGTGCGGATGAGTTCGTCATGGGTTGATTCCATGCTACAGCTTTTTGATAGTTTGATAGACTGATAAGAAACAAGCGTGGACCGGGAGGTCCACGATACAGCCGGCCGGGAGGCCGGCGCTACAGATTCATGCCCTGCGGGTTTGCAACGCCGGAGGACGACTGAACTGCATTGGCGCGGCGTGAAACCCGTACTGGAGGTTCCCCCATGAATATCCCATCGCTGAAGCAGCCAAGCGCCTTTCTTCCCCTGGCCATGTCGCTCACCGCGCTGGTGATCGTGCTTGGTCACATTGTTCTATACGGCGCTGTCCGTGAGGCCGATGAGGGCGCCGCTGCCCATCTGTGGCAGATCCTCATGGCTGGACAGATACCGTTGATGGCGTTCTTTGCAATCAAGTGGATGCGGCGGGCGCCAAAACAGACGCTGTCTATCCTTGCGCTACAAGGCGGAGCTGTGCTCGCGGCCATGGCTCCCGTCTATATTCTCCATTTGTGAACCTAAAGTTGCGTGTTGGACAACGCGGATTTGCTGATAAGAAACTAGCGTGGACCTGGAGGTCCACGCTACAGCCGGCCGGGAGGCCGGCGCTACAGTGCAGGGCCCCGCGGTTCGGCAAACGCCGGTAGCGGACTATACAGTACAAGCGAAAATGTACTATTCTTAAAGCAGCGGGGATTTCATGTACACGCGCTCTTCTCATCGACTGCTTGCACCGGCCAACAGGCGCTGGTCGCGGTCGCGCGCGCGCAGCCTCTGCCCACGGCGCTACCTGCGCATACTCCCGCCTCTTACGCGACCTAGCCTCTTCGGCGGCGATTAGGTCAGTCCCGCCGAAGATTCTCTCCAACTCTATCTCGCCTCCCAGGCGATGAGAACTGGACCATCCCAGCTCTTTGGGATCCGCGGCCGGGCATCGAACGGATGCCTGCGGGCCGCACAACTGAATCTTTCTAGGAGACCAGATATGACCAAGCAAGAAATGCATGCGCAATACGGGCCAAAGCTCGTTTGTCCACTTCCCGGACCCAAGGCCAAGGCCGCCGTCGAGGCCGACGACCGGCTCATTTCGCCCAGCTACACACGGTCGTATCCGCTGGTGGCCAGGCGCGGGCGCGGCATCCGCGTGGAAGACGTGGACGGCAACCAGTTTCTCGACTTCGCGGCGGGCATCGCCGTGGTTTCGACCGGCCACTGCCACCCGGAGGTGGTCGCCGCTATCCAAAAGCAGGCCGCCGAGCTGCTGCACATCTCCGGGACCGATTTTTACAACGAGCCGCTGACGGATCTGGCCACGCGGCTTTCGGGAATTGCGCCCATGCCCGGGCCGCACCGGTTCTTTTACGGCAACTCGGGCGCGGAGGCTATCGAGTGCGCCCTCAAGCTGGCTCGCTACCACACCGGCCGCCAGCAGATCATCTCGTTTTTGGGCGCGTTCCATGGACGCACCATGGGGGCGCTGTCGCTGACCGGCTCGAAACCTCAGCAGAAGCGCCGCTTCTCGCCGCTGGTTCCCGGCGTGACCCACGTGCGCTTCCCCTACGCCTATCGCGGCTGCTCCGGCGGCGCGCAGGAAGAAGAAGCCTTCAGCCTGGGCTGCGCGCGCTATATCGAAGAGAAGCTCTTCAAGACCATCCTTCCGCCCGAGGAGGTGGCCGCCATCTTCATCGAGCCGATCCAGGGTGAGGGGGGATACGTGGTGGCGCCGGACAACTTCCTGCGCGAGCTGCGCGGAATCTGCGACCGGCATGGCATCCTGCTGGTGGTGGACGAGGTGCAATGCGGCGCGGGACGGACCGGCAAATGGTGGGCCATTGAGCACTCCGGTGTGCAACCGGACATCGTATGCATGGCCAAGGGCATTGCTTCGGGTATGCCGCTGGGCATCTGCATGAGCCGCGCGGAGATTATGGATTGGGTTCCCGGCTCGCACGCCTCCACCTTTGGAGGGAATCCGGTTTCGATTGCCGCGGCGCTGGCTACATTGGAGATCATCGAGCGCGAGGCCATGGCCAACGCCGCCCGCGTGGGCGAGCAGATGCTGGCGCGGCTGCGCCCATGGAAGCTAACCCACCCGCTGGTGGGCGACGTGCGCGGACGCGGCCTGATGATCGGCATCGAGCTGGTGAAGGACAAGACAACCCGCGAGCCCGCCGCCGCTGTGCGCAACCGCGTGGAGACTTTGGCCTTCGAGCGCGGCCTGATGGTGCTGGGTTGCGGAGAATGCACGATCCGCCTTTGCCCGCCGCTTATCGTCAGCGAACAGGAAGCTACCGTGGCCCTCGATATTCTCGAGGAGTCGATCGCGCTGGCGGAAAAGGAGCACGCGCAGGCCTAAGCGGGCGCGCGAGGTTTTGCAGGCGAAAAAATTGGGACTGACAGACCGGGGTCTCTCCTCATCCTCCGTCTGCCAGCCCCTTTCGCTTCACCCCCGACAGCCTGTCCCTGGCGTCGTCCTGCATTACAACACTTTGTCCTCGATGCGCATATTGGCTAACTCCGATGTGCGATGCGCGGCCCGTTCCAGATTCTGCGCCATCTCCTGCGTGGCCAGGTGCTGCTCCTCGGCCGCGGAGGCCATCTGCTGCGAGAGCCCCGACAATTCTTCGGTGTGACTGGAGATCTGGTCGATGGCTCCCATGGCGGTGGCGACGTCCACGCCGATGGCGGTCACCTTGGCCTGAATCTCGGCCGTGGCATTGGCTGTCTGCTCGGCCAGCTTCCTCACCTCGCCGGCCACCACGGCGAAGCCCTTGCCGTGCACCCCTGCCCTGGCCGCCTCGATGTTCGCATTCAGCGCCAATACGCTGGTCTGCGTGGCGATGGAGGCAATCAGCCCCGCCACCTTGGCCACGCCGCTGCTCGATGTCTTGAGGCTCTCAATGGCCGTTTTGCTCTCCGCGCTGGCGATGCGCGACTTCTCCGCTGCCTGCGATACGTCTACGGCATTGCGGGCAATTTCGGCGATGCTGGACTCGATCTCGTGCGTGGCCGTGGCAACCATCTGCAGGTTGCCGTCCAAGTGCTCGATGTCGCCGCGCTGCGCTTCCTGCGCCGCCCGCAGCGCTTCGAGCTTGCCCTGGGTGCTGATGCCCCAGACGACCACCGCACCGATGAACTTTCCGCGCTCGTCGATCATCGGCTCAACCTCCAGGTCGAGCTTCAGCGGCCCCAGCGGAATGGTCGCCTTGTGCGGCAGCTGATGGATGCCCTGATGCTGTTTGGCGCCCAGAATGCGGTCGATATTCGGCGGAGATTTGTGAAAGATGTGGATTGAATTGCCCACAATCTTATCGACCGGCACGGGCAGATACTGCTGCAACGAGAGCAGGGTCTTGCGCGACGCGCGGTTGAGATAACGCAGAATCAACTCCCGGTCGCAGAACATCGTGTTGCACGGCAGCGCGTCCAGCGCAAATTCAAAGCTGCGGTCCGCCTCGGCCAGCGATTCCATGGGTTCCCCAATGCCCATCGAAACAGGCAGCGACTGCGTACGGCTTTGTGAGAACAGAGTGCTGAACAAACCCTGAGCCATGAACAGTCCTTCTTCCCTTTACACTTCAGTCTCGCCCATTTCCTCCGGGGCCGAATGCGCAGAACGCTCTCAATCTTCAGTTGGTCATGTAGACTTCCCGTAGGCGGACTGGCTGGTTCCACTTTGGCAACACGGCTTGACTCGCTACAGAGGGATTTGCCTGCTTACCAGGCACCTTGCCCTGGAGATTGATCGGGTGTCCTTCAAACTCCGCAGTCATCGGGCCGTCACGGAACCGGCAACCGTGACAGGTATACAATTAGCCGTGCATTCGGAGGGTGGCTGGCCTCCGGCTCCAGTTGCCTGTCTCCTCCTCGTCGGCTATTCACTTCCATCCGACATCCCCTCAGGGGATGAGGCTCGGAGCTTTCTCTCGCCAGATTGCGCCGCCCTTGCGCGATGCCCGGAGAAAGGAAACATGATGAGAACGTTAAGGGTTTTGATCCTGTTCACGCTGCTGTTTCCCGCCGCTGTCAGGACTCAGACGGTTGCGCCTGCCACTGGGCACCGATCCGTATCCGAAAAGTTCATCTGTCACATCGACTCATCGACGATCGCGGAGCTTCCTATCTTCAGTCCGGACAACAGGCGAATGGCCTATGTGGCTAAAATTGGCAATAAACTGGCTGTCGTGGTGGACGGCAAAGAGGAGAAATCCTACGATCTCATCGGCAAGGGGAGTCTCATCTTCAGCCCGGACAGCCAGCGCGTGGCTTATGTGGCACGATCAGAGGCTAATTGGACTGCCGTGGTGGATGGTAAAGAGGAAAAACCTTACGAGAACATTGGCAAGGGGAGTCTCATCTTCAGCCCGGACAGTCGGCAGGTGGCCTATGCGGCCCGAGTTGGCGAGAAGCGTTTTGCCGTGGTGGACGGCAAAAAGGAGAAATCCTACGATGGCATCGTCGCAAGCAGTCTCATCTTCAGCCCGGACAGCCGGCGGTTGGCTTACATAGCGGGAGTCAGCGGGAAGCAGTTTGTCGTGGTGGATGGCAAAGAGGAGAAACCCTACGATGCTATCGGCGGTCCTTTTTTCAGCCCGGACAGCCATCGCGTGGCTTATGCGGCCAAGGTTGGCGACAAGTGGGTTGTGGTGGTGGATGGTAAGGTGGAGAAATCTTACGATGAGATCGGTCAAGGGACTCCTATCTTTAGCCCGAACAGCCAACGCGTGGCTTATTTGGCCACAGTTGGCGCAAAGCAGCTTGTCGTGGTCGATGACAAAGAAGAGAAATCCTACAACGGCATCGGCGTTATCCCCATCTTCAGCCCGGACAGCCGGCGGGTGGCCTATGCGGCGGGAGTAGGCGAAAAGCAAGTTGTCGTGGTGAATGGCAAAGAAGAGAAATCCTATGATGGCATCGGTGCGGGGACGCTCATCTTCAGCCCTGACAGCCAACGAGTGGCCTATGTAGCCGTAATTGGCGTACAACGAGCTGTCGTAGTGGACAACAAAAAAGAGAAATCCTACAACAGCATAAGAGTGTATCCCATCTTCAGCCCGGACAGCCGGCGGATGGCCTATGAGGCGGAAGTTGGCAAAAAGCAGGTTGTTGTGGTGGACGGTAAAGAGGAGAAATCCTACGATGGTATAGGTGAGGGGAGCCTTATCTTTAGCCCGGACAGCCAGCACGTAGCCTATGAGGCACAAGATGGAACAAAGCAGTTTGCCGTGGTGGATGGTAAAGATGGCAAAGCTTACAACGGCTTTCTAAAAGGAGCAAAAATTGTTTTCGATGCAAGTAATGCACTCCATTACATCGTAGTTAAGCAGACAATAGGGAGTATAGGTGAGATCTATCTTGTCGAGGAAACGATAGATTGAACACTGAACTCCTCGATTTGCGCCTTTCGCTCGTCTTGTTGAGAATGGAATGTCATGGGATGGTTGGAACAGATGCGGATCGGCTGCGAGGAGCATGCACTGGCTGGCCTTGGTTGGATAGCGCGCTGGCGCGGACCTGCGGAGGAGCAACCCGCTCACCTGGCCACCGGCATCGAAGGCGAGAACGCGGCCTTTTTCCATCTGCGCCGCAAGGGTTACACCGTGGTGGCGCGACGCTGGTCGTCGGGCGAGTTGCCGGGCGATGTGGACCTGATCGCGTGGCAGGGGCCGATGCTGTGTTTTGTCGAGGTGAAGACCCGCACCGCCCGCGACGCTGCTCCGGCCGAGATCGCCGTCGACTCCCACAAACGCTCGATCCTCCGCCGCCTGGCCCGCCAATACATCCGCCAGTTGACCCAGGAGACCGCCCCGCCGGTCCGCTTCGACGTGCTCAGCATCTACCTTGTACCGGGTGAAGAGAAGCAGGTTCAGCACTTTGAAGGAGCTTTTGGTTGGAGTGAGCGGGAGGATTACGAGCGGAGATGATAAACATGACCAAGTTGGTCATGTTGTGCTATCATGAGCCTATGCGAACCGCGAAGATCAGCGAACTGAAGGCCAAACTCAGCGCCCATATTCGATATGTCAAGAACGGCGAAGAGGTGCTGATCTTTGACCGGAACACACCAGTTGCACGACTGGTTTCTCCTGGACCGGTTGAGGATGAAGATGCTCAGGAACGCCGCCTCATTGCCAAAGGAATTCTTATCCCGGCCCGCGACCCGCACAATCGCGGCGGATTCAAGCCGGTCCCAGCAGCAAATAGGACAATCCCTCAGGAAGTGATGGATCAAATCTGGGAAGAAGAGCGTGCCGACCGGTGTTGAAGCCCGTTGCATTTTGGGATGCCAGTGTGCTGGTCACGCTGTGTGTGGATCAGACGCCCACTCCGCACGCCCTTGTGCTGGAGAGTCATTATCGGATCGCAGTGTGGTGGGCGACGCATGTTGAGATAGCGAGCGCCTTGGCCCAATTACTACGGCAACAGAAGATTACCGCGATCGAATATGCGCATGCGAAACAGCAAGCCGAGAACTTGGCGAATATCTGGCGTACAGTCGCGCCGTCGGCGAGAATCGCATTCGAGGCCCGTGTCCTTCTGGAGCAGTACACTCTACGGGCGGCGGACGCCTTACAGCTTGCGGCGGCGCTGGAGTGGTGTGAAGGCGAGCCCAAGGGAAAAGTATTTCTGAGCTTCGACAAACGGTTGCGCGAAGCCGCGGAATTGGCTGGCTTCACTCTGGAATAACTCAGTTCTACCCCTGTGCCTCCTCAAACTCCTCGTGCCAGGCCATCTGAATGGCTTCCAGACGCGCTTCGTTGGAGTTTGCCGGGTCGTCGGAAAAGCCCTCCAACTCCGTCACGAAGCGGTGCAGGTCGGTGAAGCGCACCGTCAATGGGTCGAGAGACGGAAACTTCTCTTGCAGTAGAATGCCGATCTCCTCGGCGTCGGTCCACAGAATCTCGCGCGGCATCGTGGTCTCCTTACTTCTCTTCGGCCAGGGCCAGCGGCTTGCCTTCGGTGACGTAGTTGCGGTTCCACGCGGGAATCTCGACCACGTACTCGCCGGGACGGGTGATGACGGCCTGGCAGCCCAGCCGCGAATTC
>Ga0326727_10019527_pt1 | contig 13598 bp, 10 predicted proteins | sample MB2enrmetagenome_FD_207643 | JGI IMG/M metagenome (GOLD analysis project Ga0326727, IMG submission 207643) | Lab enriched peat soil microbial communities from McLean, Ithaca, NY, United States - MB29MY | ecosystem: Environmental > Terrestrial > Soil > Wetlands > Peat | place: USA: New York... | reverse complement strand
CGCTGGAGTTCATCCCCACCCCACCCTTCCGCCGGTTCGTCAACCTGCCGGAAAAAGCGACGGACAGCGGCTTTGTCTTTGGGGCAGACCTCACGAAGGATTGGTCGGAGAGATTTTCCACGGTCCTTTCAGCAGGCAAACAACAATATAATGATGTGGACGCGCGCAGTTTCGATTCGACATTCATTTCCTGTACGGCAAGATATAGATTGTCTGAAGTAACGACTCTCAACTTCCTCGCCAGATATAACACGAACGATCAGCTCTCCCAGGGAAGCTTGACAGTCGATTATTACATTCTCTCTCCTTCAATCGAGACAAACCTTACCGAAAACCTCCTTGTCAGACTGTCCGGATCATATGAATATGAAACACAAACCCCGGGGAACGTTAATTTAGATCGATATCGCACATGGGTCGACCTTACGTACAAATGGCCCAGGTTTTTTGCAAGCCATTAGTTTGCACGGCGCAAGATTATGCCGGCTGACCGCTTTGCTCGAAAAGGCCGGCAGGCATCGGGCCTGGCGATGGAGAGTCCCACACCATATCGAACCGCTTGAATGCGAAGGAGCTTGCTGGAACGAAAATTGTCGGGAAAATATCACATATCCGTGACGAAGCGGTAATCCATTCCCACCTAAACTGTGCGCATGTTCTACGGGGACTTGGCTGACCCATACATACCCGGGCCCCAGAAAGCCCGGCGAAGAGTAAACCTCTATTGCCGGGCTTTTTTGTTTTTCGATCGATGACAGGCGCAAACGAACATCTGCCGTATTGTTTGAATCCCGCACCTTTAAACTCAGGGGAAACTCAAAATGAAGAAACTGCTAACCGGCACCGCGATTGTTTTTATGATGGTTTTAACGGCAGGTCTAGTATCGGCCGCTTCAACATCCCAACCGATATTTTATGGCGAACAGAACGAGGGACCGGGCCTGAGGTCAGGTTCTGCAGCGCCCATTCCAATATCCCCGCCAGCGGCAACCTACCCGTGGTCAGGCTCAGGCACTATCTATTTCATCGATAACGAAACCGGGACTGTAACACCGGAGACCGGCGCGCAGATCACACTCAACCGGGCGGTTACTGCACCCGGAGAACCCCAAAACTTTTACCATGGCGTCATTACGACTACACTCCCAGGCGGTTCAACACCGACGAATATTTCAATCTCGGTCATTGTGGGGCCCGATGATCCGAAAGCATGGCACATCAGCGGGTCAAGTCCTCTTCTATTGTCGGCCGAAGGCAGGTTTTCGCATCAGCCGCAACACCGCGGCACCCCTACAAACGCCAGATATACGTTTAGCATTCGCGGAGCCATGCAGGATATCCCGGCATTCAGCTTCCAGGGATCACTTTCCAATGGAGGAGAACCTGAGCGGCCTCTTGAAACGAATACCCATCGCTAATAGCCTGTCATAAAGACCGGGGAGAGAAGCGAAGGACCCAACGCAACTCTATCTCGAAAAGACAGTCTTTCACGCGAAGACGCATTTTTCGACGTCGAAGAACGCGAAGAAGTCCCAAATAGAAATGAGTTGTTGTTCCAGAAAGTTGCTGATGGGTTTCGCTTCCGCTCCACCCATCCTACGGGTCTACCGGTCATTTCATGGTTTCATGGTGTCCCAAAGGGACGTGAGATACTGCTCCTTGAGAAAGGGGCTGCGCAAAAACTCGAAATCCACAGCATCCGTCTCAAAGGAACCGCCATTTACTTTGCAACTCCCGGATTCTACTTTTTCTTCTTTTCACCGAGCTTTGCCTTTAAAAGGTCTGCCAGAGTTCCCATAGAATCCGGCTTTCCCTTTAAATATCGGGAATAATCGTCCTCACCCTCCTGATGATCTTCAGAGTCTTCAGACCCTGCCAGCGACAGGGAAATACGTTTGTTCTCCATGTCGATAAGATCGATCCTTACTTCAACGACCTGGCCCTTTGCCACCACCTCGTGCGGATGCTTGATCCTCTTCCCCGCTCCAAGTTTGGAGATATGGAGAAGACCATCCACTCCGGCCGCCAGCGAAACGAAGGCGCCAAAATTCGTCAATCGAACCACGGTGCCTCTCTGGCGAGATCCTTGAGGAAAATCCTTTTCAATATTATTCCAGGGATCGGGCAGGGCTCGTTTCAGGCTGAAAGAGAGACGATTTTTCTCCCAATCCAGCTTCATGGCCATCACCTCAACTTCCTGGCCGACTTCCATGACTTCGTTGATGTCCTCCACCCGGTCCCAACCGATTTCCGAGATGGGTATGAGCCCTTCGAGGCTGCCAATCTTTACGAAAGCACCAAACTTCCGGATTGAGGTGATCGTTGCCATCACCTTCATTCCTTCCGCCAGCAGGCCCTTCTGTTCTTCTCTCTGTTTCTGGCGCTCTTCTTCCAGAACCGACCTGTTGGACACAACGATGTTTCGTCCGTTCTCGGCGTATTGAGTGATTCGGAAAGAAAGATGTTGGCCTATTAGATCCTGCGGGTTTCCGGAGTGTTGCAGCCCCATCTGAGAATGGGGGCAAAAACCGCGGAGTCCCCCGGCTATCTTGACTTCAAAGCCGCCTTTTATTTCTTTCTCGACAAGTCCTTCCACAGGGATTCCGCTTCGCCACGCTTCCTCCAAATGGTATCGTCCGGCCTCGCCTCCGGTGATCCGGGTCGTAAAGCGAAGTTCGTTGGCACCCCCGGACAGAAAATAAGCCTTGATCGTGTCACCTTCTTTGACGGAAAGGTTGCCTTCGTCATCGAGCAATTCCTTCCTGTCGAGATAGCCTTCGCTCTTGCCACCCAGATCAAGGAAGATCCATTCAGCGGAAATCTTAACGATCCTTGCCTCCACATTCTGTCCGGCGTTGAACTGCACGGGCTTCGCCAAGCTTCCTTCTAACAGCTCGGCAAAGCTCTCCTCTTCACCCATTTCATCCAGTTTTTCGTTATCCTCACCCATTCAGTCCTTTTACCTCTCCCCAAAAATGAATCTTCAGTCGATACACTCTCTCATATGCTCAGCGTCTTCTCCGAGACGAATTTCGCGATTGCAAAATCAATTTGCTTTCAATAATAACGGATCTGGAGCGAAAAGCCACGACAGAACGCCGCCTGGACAGGACGCCTACCGGGAGGGGATGATTTGTTTTTAGGACTTCGCCAAGACAGATTTCCGGGGGAATTTTTACTCTAGAACTGTTCGAAGGCTAAGTTATGGAGTAGGATATTGCGAGCTTGAGATCACTGGTTTCATTGAGCATTGCTTTGAAGGGAAAATCAACTTGAACATGCAGCAGATTAGAAATTTCAGCATTATTGCCCATATCGATCACGGGAAATCCACCCTGGCCGACCGTCTGATTCAGCACGCCGGCCTGGTTAATGACAGGCAGTTTCGCGACCAATTCCTTGATAACATGGAGATCGAAAGGGAGAGAGGCATTACCATCAAAAGCCAGACTGTGGTGCTCTCCCACATAAGCCGATCCGGTGAGGTCTTCGATCTCAATCTTATCGATACTCCGGGTCACGCCGATTTCTCTTACGAAGTATCCCGCGCATTGGCTTCGTGCGAGGGTGTCCTCCTTCTTGTAGACGCTTCTCAGGGAGTTCAGGCGCAGACTATAGCCAATCTATATGCAGCCATGGAGCATAACCTCACCATTGTCCCGGTGATCAACAAGATCGACCTTCCCTCTGCCGATATCGACCGGGTCAAAGAGCAGATAGAGCATGACCTGGGACTTGATTCGGACGATGTCGTCCTGTGCTCCGCAAAGGAAGGGACAGGAATCGAAGATGTTCTCGAAGCTATCGTAAACAGGATTCCGCCCCCGTCGGGAAATGCTGAAAAACCTCTTGCAGCGCTGATCTTCGATGCTCACTACGACTCTTTCCGGGGCACCATTGTGAGCTGCCGTGTCTTTGACGGCGCAATTCGGCCCGGGGACATCATCCGCCTCATGTACAACGGAGCAACTCATAAGGTGGAAGAGGTGGGTGTCTTCCGCTTGAACAGGGAGTCTCAGGGAGAGCTTTCGGCGGGTTCCGTGGGGTACGTGATCGCAGGAATAAAGACTGTGGCTGACGTCAGAATCGGTGACACCATAACGCTGGATTCCAATCCCGTCGAATCTTCCCTGCCCGGATTCAAGGCCGTAAAGCCCGTGGTCTTTTCCTCCCTCTATCCCATTTCTTCCGATGATTACCCTTCCCTTGTCGATTCATTGGAAAAGTACAAGCTCAACGATGCCGCGCTGGTGTATCAGAAAGATTCCTCCGCAGCCCTCGGCCAGGGTTTCCGTTGCGGTTTTCTTGGACTTCTTCACCTTGAGATTGTCCAGGAGCGTCTGGAGCGTGAGTTCGATCAGTCCATCATCATGACGGTGCCGAGTGTGCAGTACCAGTTTATACTTGCCGATGGTACTACCGTCACAGTGGAAAACCCCCAATACTATCCAGACCCCACCGTTATCAAAAGTTCTGCGGAACCCTTTATACGGGCCACGATTATCCTTCCCGAGCGCTACATGGGCGCGGTAATGAAATTGTGCCTGGAGCGCCGGGGAGCCAATCCAAGGATTACCTATCCGACACCGGCCCGGGTTGAAATCACGTTCGATATGCCTCTTGCCGAGGTCGTCTTCGACTTCTACGACAGGCTGAAGACGGTCACTCAAGGGTACGGTTCATTTGACTACGAGTTGATCGAGTACCGCGAGAGCGAGCTGGTAAAGCTGGATATTCTGGTGAACAGCGAGAGGGTTGACGCACTGTCTCTTATCGTGCACCGCGACCGGGCAAGGGAGTGGGGAGTCCAGGTCTGCGACCGTCTTAAGGAAGAAATACCGAGACACAACTTCAAGATAGCTATCCAGGGCGCCATCGGGGGAAAGATAATCTCCCGTTCGACCATTTCTCCTTTCAGAAAAGATGTCACGGCCAAATGTTACGGAGGGGACATATCCCGAAAGCGCAAACTTCTTGAAAAGCAGAAGAAAGGAAAGGCGAGGATGAAAATGGTGGGTTCCGTTATGATCCCTCAGAGCGCATTTGTTTCCGTCCTGAAAGCCAAAGATGAATAAAGAGGAACGCCCCGGACTCTACATTCACTTCCCGTTCTGCCGCTCAAAATGCCTTTATTGCGACTTTTACTCTGTTGCTTCCACTGCTGCAATCCCGGCATGGCTGCAAGCCGTTCAAAGCGAAGTACTTCTATACAAGGAAAGATTCCACGATTTCGATTCACTCTATCTAGGGGGCGGCACCCCTACAATTCTCGGTGAGAGGGAACTCGCCGAGCTGCTGGAGTGCATCCATAAGTATTTTTCCTTTCGCCCCGGATCAGAGATGACCATAGAAGCCAATCCCGACGGTCTGTCCAAGGATAAGCTTAAAGCCATCGGAGATCTGGGCCTTAACCGCATCAGTCTTGGTGTTCAATCCCTTGATGACAGGGACCTGAAATACCTGGGAAGAAGTCACAGCTCCAAGCAGGCGCTCACAGCGCTCGATATGATCCGCTCCTGCGGGTTTGCCGATGTCAGCGCAGATCTTATGTACGGGCTGGAGACTCAGAGCTTGCAAGGATGGAGAAGGACGCTGGATCAAATCCTTGAATTCAGTCCTGAACATATTTCATGTTACCAGATGACCATCGAAATGGGCACCCCGTTATGGAAGATGAAAGCGGCCGGCCGGGTTCGATCCATTGGTGAAAAGCTTGAAAGTGCGTTTTTCATTTGGACTTCTCGCTATCTAGAGAAGCACGGTTATCAACACTACGAAATATCCAACTTTGCTCGCGGCCGGGAATTTATGTGCCGTCATAACCGAAAATACTGGAGCCATATTCCTTACCTCGGTTTGGGTCCCTCAGCCCATTCATTCCTTGCCGGGAACAGATGGTGGAATGTTAAATCGATCAAGAAATACTGCCTGCTGCTTACTGAGGGAAAGGCGCCTGTGGAGGCCTCCGAGGTTCTTTCTAAAGAGCAGCTTGACCTTGAAACCCTCGATCTTGGATTAAGGACAAGCGATGGAGTAGATATTCATGCACTCGGAGTTGACTTGAGAATCGATGAGGCCTTGGCAATGTTGCAGAAATCGGGTCTTGTAAAAGTTGCAAACGGGAGAATCCAACCGACCCGCAAGGGTTTTCTTGTGGCGAACAGCCTTCCTCTTATGCTCTGCAGTTAAGTTCAAAAGCTCAGTTGCACCCCTCGAACAAGTTATCGTCGATGAGATCATCTTGTGTCATTTATGCAAATGAGTCTGCCTCACGCGGAAGAGCTTTACCCATAAGTGTTTTTCGCAACTGAAAAATCACGTCCTTGTAACAAATCCGCTAATCTCTGTAACACAGCCGCAAAGTTGTTACTGTAAAGTCCCGCAAACTCAAACAAGGAGGGATTATCGATTGGAAAACTTCAGCCTGAACACCGTACTCCTAAAAGAGATCTTCGAGCGTGCAAAACCCTTGGGGCACAACGAAGAACCGGAAAACCTCAACCTTGGATTTGGATTCTTGTACTATGGACTGGTCAGGGCCCTGAGACCGAAACATCTTCTGGTGATCGGCTCCGGTTTCGGGTTCAGCGTGGTGTGCTTCGCTCTCGGGATCAAGGACAACGGAGGAGGTGCGCTCACTTTCGTCGATCCGTCCTATTCCCTGCTCAAGAACGGCCCGTTCAAAACAATAGGCGGAGCAGACAAGTGGAGCGAACCAAACAAGGTCCGGCAGCATTTCCAACAGTTTGGCGTGGAGGAGATCGTAACGCACTATAAGCTGCGGTCCGATCAATTCTTTTCATCTTACGCCAACCTCGGTTTACCGGAAATAGATATTGCCTTCATCGACGGCAGCCACGCTTATGAGTACGTAAAGCACGATTTTCTCCGCACTCTCGAACATGTCCGAAAGAACTCGTACATTCTCCTGCACGACACCAATATCTACGTCCGTGAGGTGATCGGTCACTCGGGGGTTAAGAAATGGATGAAAGTGATCAAGAAGGAGAAGGACTTCTTCGAGGTCATCAACTTTCCTTTTTCCTCCGGTATGGCGCTCGTCCGCGTTCTGCAAAAGGAGGTATGGAGGTGTACGAAACCATAGTGCATCCTATCAGTCTCATATTTGCTACCGTAGCGCTTTGCGGTCTGTTGTATCTATTTTGGCGTTATATCTGGTTTTTCAGGAACCCGGCCAGAAGCATTCCCTCTGAGGGTTCCGGCATCCTCAGCCCGGCCGACGGCACCGTTGTTTACGTGAAGGAAGTCTCGCCAAATGAAGAGGTCCTCACGATAAAACAAGGTGTTAAAGCCACTCTCAACGACATAGTCAGGGAGGATGTTTCCCGCCCCAAGATTCTCATCGGGATTTTCATGAGCCCATTCAACGTGCATTTCAACCGCGCACCGGTTTCGGGCCCAGTCCGGTTCATCCATCACTATCCCGCCCTTCGGGGAAACGCATGCATGGCGGCCATGCACCTCAGAACGCTACTCAAGTGGCTGCCACTTTACAAAAACAGCACCCATATCATCGGCAACGAGAGGACCGTTACCAAGATTGACGGGGAATATAGGGAAAAGCCACTCTCCTGTTACGTCGTCCAGATTGCGGCGAAAAGCGTGAGCGGGATAGACAGCTACGTCGAACAAGGGGCGCGTGTCAAAGCCGGGGAGATATTCGGAATGATACGCATAGGATCTCAGGTTGACCTGCTGGTTACCCCCCTGGAGGGGATGAAGATTAAAGTCTGTCCGGGCTCCAAAGTACGGGCGGGTGAAACCGTTCTTATCGAATAGGGAGGGAGAAAATGAAAATCGATTTGCATGTCCACTCGAAATACTCAATTCGCCCGTCGCAATGGGTACTCCAAAAGCTCGGCTGCCCCGAGAGCTTCACCGAACCGGAGACACTCTACAGGATAGCCCGTAACAAAGGTATGGACATGGTCACCATCACCGACCACAACACGATCTCCGGGGCGCTCGAGATCGCACATCTGGACGGCACCTTTATCAGCGAGGAGATAACGACCTACTTCCCCGAGGATGGCTGCAAGGCGCATGTGCTTGTCTACGACATCGACGAGAAGATCCATGCCGACATACAGAAGGTTCGGGAAAATATCTACGATCTCGTTCAGTATCTCGGAGAAGCCGGACTCATTCACATCCTGGCGCATCCGTTGTATTCGGTAAACGACAAACTCACTCTCTCTCATTTGGAAAAATTCATCCTGCTGTTCAAGAATTTCGAACTGAACGGAGCGAGGGATGAGTATCAGAACCAAACTGTCAGGCTCATCGTGGAAAATCTCACACCCGAGTTTGTCGGCGACCTGATCGAAAAGCACCAGATAACACCCGCATTCCCCGAGCCGTGGCATAAGAACCTGACCGGCGGTTCCGACGATCATAGCTCGCTGAATATCGCCCGTCAGTATACTGAAGTTAAATTCGTTAAGGATTTGGAAGAATTTTTCCTTGGGCTACAAACTCATCAGGCGGAGGTTGCAGGCAAGGCGTCCAGCCCAGTGGTACTGTCCCACAACCTCTATGGTATCGCCTACCAGTTCTATAAACGAAAATTCAAATTTGAAAAAAGTGTGAACAGGGACCTTGTCTTGCGCTTTCTCGAGCGCTGCCTGCAATCCGACCCCGAAGAAGCGACAGGGCTGGTCAGCAGGGTTTTGTATTCCTTGAGGAAGAACAGGACTCCCAGGCAGCAGGAGGGAGCCAAGGTTGAAGACATGCTCCGATTTGAGGCAAACAAGCTTCTGCAGGGCGACCCTGTCCTCATGGACATTGTAAAAAACGGAAACGGCAACCTCGAAAACAGGGCCGAGAGGTGGTTCCACTTTGTAAACCAGGTATCGAATAAAGTTCTCCTCCATTTCTGGAACTCTCTTCTCGGCCACCTCTCCGGCGCCAATTTTTTCAATATTTTTCAGAGTCTCGGATCTGCAGGTGCGCTCTCGACCGTCTTGGCCCCATATTTTGTGACCTTTACAGTTTTTTCCAGAGACAGGGCATTCAGCAGGAGCGCTTTGTCGCACTTCAATCCGACGAATTCGGACCTAAGAGATGGAAGGTCCGTCAAAATGGCTCATTTTACCGATACTTTCTACGAAATAAACGGGGTCGCCCTGACCCTCCAGCACCAGCTCAAGCTCGCAAGAAACAGCGGTAAGGATCTTACCGTGATCACCTGTGATGCTGAAAAGCGCCCTAGCATCGAAGGCGTCTTGAATTTTGAGCCCATCGGAGTTTTCGAATTTGCAGAGTACCCCGAACAAAAACTGTTTCTGACACCTTTCCTGGAGATGCTCAATTACTGCTATGAGAACCAGTTCACCCAAATTCATACCGCAACCCCTGGTCCTCTGGGCCTCGCTGCTCTTGCAATCGGAAAGTTTTTAAAGATCCCCGTCAGCGGCACCTATCACACAGCGATCCCGCAGTACGCTCACAGGCTTACTGGTGATGGAGCCATCGAGGATCTCGTCTGGAAATACATTATCTGGTTTTACGATCAACTCGATTTCATCCTGGTTCCCTCAAAAAGTACAGGCGATGAACTAATCGGCAAAGGAATTAATCCCGAGAAAATTCGCCTCTTTCCAAGGGGTGTCGACACTCAGAAATTCAACCCGTCAAAGCGCAATACCGCGCGTCTCAGCGGATCTGTGGGCGCCGCTCAGGGTTTAAAAATCCTCTACGTAGGCAGGATATCAAAAGAGAAGGACCTTCTTCTCCTGGGACACGCTTTCAAGAGTTTGATAAAAAAGATCGAAAATGTTGAGCTGATTCTGGTAGGCGATGGGCCTTACCTGAATGAGTTAAAGGAATTCATGGACGGTACGCCCTGCATATTTACCGGTTACAAAGAAGGCGAAGAACTCTCCGGCATCTATGCCAGTTGCGATGTATTCGCCTTCCCAAGCGCAACCGACACTTTCGGCAACGTGATCCTGGAAGCTCAGGCTTCGGGGCTGCCGGTAATTGTCACAGACTCCGGCGGGCCTCAGGAAAACGTCATCCCCAACAAAACAGGTCTGATAGTGAAGGCCGGAGATGCAGAGAGCCTGCTCCATGCCCTTGAAACGCTTCTGGCTGATGCCGCATTGCGAAAGAAAATGGGCGTAGCGGCACGGCGCTACATGGAGAATCGGTCTTACGAAAAAGCTTTTGAGCAAACATGGGGGATGTACCAGGGAGACTCGGCGCCAACGGAGTCAGAACCAATACTTGTTGCGGAGACCGATAAAAGGAAGGCAGCCTGATATTGCCGGGGTATATGGCAAGGGAGGGATGAAATGGACCAAAATACTCTGACGATTTTCAACGGTATTCTCGTTGCGCAGCTTCAAAAGCTTAAGCCCGGCGCGCGGGACCAGCTATCTGCCGTGGATAACAGAGGCTCTGTTGATCCGATGGATGATGCCGACTTGGCCTGCGAGCGTTCCCAAAAGGAGTATCACCTGACGATACGGCAGCACAACAGCCGGACAGTTCGGGAGATTCTGGATGCACTCCAGCGATTGGAAGCAGGCCTGTATGGCATTTGTGACGAGTGTGGAGGTCGTATTGATTTGGAAAGGCTGAAAGCACAACCTACTGCTTCCGTATGCATCGCTTGCAAAAAGGAGCTGGAAGCAGAAGAAAGAAAAAACTTTCAGGCCAGCTAATTCGTGCAACCCTTGGAAGATCTTGCTCTCCCATCTTTGGAGGCATTTCTTTCAAGGCGTTTTCATCTCTTGAAATGCCAATGCAGGATCGCATTTCATCTGCGTTTATCGACCATGCCAAATGCCATGAGACAAAATATACCCGAACTAAAAATGTAATAATACGCAGGCAGGAGATGAATCACCAGTCCCGGCAACTGGTGCTGTCTTTTTTATGCAGGCTGCATCCTCGGACGGCAAACTGTACCGGAGTCAGCCTCGATGCTCGAAAAGCAGGCACTCGAGGTCCCGGAGGCAGAGGTCGAAAGAAACCGCCAGTGCAGTCCAGACACTGATCGACCCTGCCTTTGACGATACCCGCAGCTCGGCCGGGAGCCGGCCCATGCTTCCGGATGGGCAACTGCTCTAGCTCCCTGCCAATTCCTTGTGCTCCAGAAGCGGGCGGGCTTTTTCCATTACCAGGTCGTACTGCGTTTTTGTGAAGTCGTTCCATACGGCATCGTTCGACGCCTGGACCCGCTTCACTTCCTCCACCATGTTCGGATCGACGAAGTCCATCTGACCAAGCGCCACGGCTTGTTCGGTCATAACCGTCATGCCGTAGGCGCACATCTTGATAGTTTCATTCATCGTCTGGCTAAGAGCGGCGAGAAGTTGCGCCCCCTTGAGTCCGCCGGCCTGGGCGTTGATGATGACGATGGCTCGCTGCTGAATGGGCCGCGTCACTTTTAGAAAGGCATCCAGCATAATACCGATTGCGTTTATAGCTTTATAAGTTACGGCCAGTTCGCCTATCTGGACTTCAGTGAGCTTATAGCCGTCTTTTGTAGCCCGGAATTCCTGAGTGGTTGTCTGCAGTGTGACTTCCCTTTCGTCGTCGGTGGCCATGAGTTCGGTCCGCCTCTGCAGCAGTTTCGAATATTCCTCGGAACCGAGCATGGATTGTCCTTCAGGCAAAGGTTTGCCTTCCCCCACAAGTTTTTCCAGTTCATCGTTTTCCTTGAGTTTCTGTTCGATCTCCGCCAGCTCTTTGCGGCAGGAATCGAAGGCTTCTCTTGCCTTTTGTGCTTCGTCCCGATAGCGAATAATATCATCTCCGAGCTGGCGAAACTGTTGGTCGGCCTCCACTTTGGACTCGGCCAGCAAGGTTTTCTGCACCTGTATCCTGTCAGCCGCCTTCTGCGTTACATCCCACTGCTGGCGCAGAAGATCGGGCAGAATTTCAAGAATGTTCACTTCAATTTCATGATCGATTGATTTTTTTGCCCTGTCGCTAAAAAAGGGAATATGAGCCGAAGCCAGCTTTTGCTTGAAGTCGGCCGCACTGCCATCCTCGCGCGTGGCCAGAGCGGCCAGGACTTGCGTCCATTTCTTCTGGAGATCGTCATTTTCCGCCAGCAGTTCGTGAATGGCGATTCCCAGGCCTCGCGATATTTTCAAATAGTTCTGGCTGGCCTCGGTCATCTGGGTCGTGGCTTTGCGCGCTTCGACGTCAGCGGCGCTATCCTCATGGAAAACGGACTTTATTTCATCTACCGACATGTCTTTGGCCTTTTGCAACTGGCCGACAGAAATCGGGAGGAGGGTCAATGCCTTGCTTTCTGCAGGTTGGGTTTGATTATCCATTCTTCAAAACCTCCATCTATTGAGATCTTTCAACCCTGTTTGATAGCCTGGTCGTTACTGCTCACCGCCACTAATGTTTTCTCGATTGCCGTTGCCGTCGACGAAAGGGTGAGCTGAATTTGATCCATAATTTCCTTCTGCCGGCCAGGATCGGCTTCAGCTTCCGCAATGGAAGCGTCCAGCGATTCCAGCGTGGCCTGGATGGTCTCCAAACCGTTTCGTATGACAGGTTGATTGCTCACCATTCCTTCCAGCCGGTGAAGGGTGGACTTTTTTTCAGTCAGCATTTTGTCCAACCCTTTTTCGCCGTCTGCTATACGTTTTTCGAGAGTCTGCACCTCCAGTGCCAGGGAATTAGGGTCCGTGCTTTTAATAAAGGCCTTTGCCCTGCGATATTTTTTGGCAAAATCGGCCGCCCCTTCCAGGTAATCCCTGACAAATCCGCTGTAGGCTTTGAGAATTTCGGCCACCACAGGACTGTTTTCGGCGTCGTAATGGATAAGCCGGTCGCCGGTATCCAAAATCGAGCGAAGCTTCATCGTCAGTTCATCGGCCATGCCCGTCTCGGCCCTGAGTTTTTTAAGCGGCCCTTCTTTAGCCGCTTCGGCCGCTGCTCCGGTCTCTGCCGCCGCTTTGCCCTCTTTTTCCATCCTGTTCTTCAAACCGGTGCGCACGGCCCAGTAAGCCAAAGCTGCTCCGGCGATCAGAACGGCTATGCTCAATGGCGGCCGTTCCAAATCTATGGCTACAAACATTGCCGCGACCATGATAGCGGCCGGCACCCAATAAATCTGTTTCGGGATTTTCTTCGATTCCATTTTGTCAACTCCCTGAGTCAGATCCTGGAAAGAAGAATTTGCCGCAAGACGTCGAGTGATTCCTGTATGCCCTGGTCACTCCAGTTTCTCCGGCGCATGGTCTCGTAGTACTCCGAGGCAAGATCTTCAGACATAATGGCGGCCTTGAGGCCGTCCCGGCTGATCGTGTCCTTGCCGAACCAGTCGCCGAAAATGCCATGGGCCTTTCGAGACAGTTCATCAAGCGATGGCCCGATGTTTCCCAGAACATCCTGGAATTTCTTTCTGGCATCCGCCGTATGCTGTTTCACTTTCTCCATGATATCTTCCATCCGAACTTCTTCCATGCCCTGGAGAAGCTCGATGACCTTTTCTTTAAGCTCATCGATCTCACTGCGCAGCCCGGGGTCCGGCTCGGCGCTTTCCAATCGGGCGATCACGCGATCCACGAGTTCGCGGATCTTTTTCGCTTCCTCTAGCAAAATGG
>Ga0326727_10019524_pt1 | contig 13600 bp, 7 predicted proteins | sample MB2enrmetagenome_FD_207643 | JGI IMG/M metagenome (GOLD analysis project Ga0326727, IMG submission 207643) | Lab enriched peat soil microbial communities from McLean, Ithaca, NY, United States - MB29MY | ecosystem: Environmental > Terrestrial > Soil > Wetlands > Peat | place: USA: New York... | reverse complement strand
TCGAAGGAGATCCTCATTCGGTGCTGGAAGGGATGATGATCTGCGCCTATGCCATCGGTGCGGGGGAAGGCTACATCTATGTGCGCGCCGAATATCCAAAAGCGGTCCAGAGGCTCAGGGACGCCATCAGACAGCTCCTGGAGAAAGGGTTCCTCGGCACGCATATCTTCGGCTCGAACATGAACTTTTTCATAAGAATAAAGGAAGGGGCCGGCGCTTTCGTCTGCGGAGAGGAGACGGCGCTCATCGCGTCCATCGAAGGTAAGCGGGGCATGCCCCGTTTCAGACCCCCTTTCCCCGCCCAGAGCGGCTTATGGGGTAAACCCACCAATATCAACAACGTGGAAACTTACGCGAACGTGCCCTGGATCATCACAAACGGCGCCGAGGCGTTCTCCTCCATGGGGACGGAGAACAGCAAGGGCTCGAAGGTCTTTGCCCTTGCAGGCAAGATTCTGCGGGGAGGGTTGGCTGAGGTGCCCATGGGCATCACGATCAATGAGATAGTCTACGAGATCGGCGGCGGCATAAAGGAAAACAAGAAATTCAAGGCGGTACAGATGGGAGGGCCATCAGGCGGATGCATCCCCGCGTCCATGGGTGACCTCCGCATCGACTACCAGCAGATCAACAAGACCGGCGCCATCATGGGCTCCGGCGGTCTCGTGGTGATGGACGAGACGACCTGCATGGTGGATATGGCAAAATTCTTCCTGCGGTTCACGCAGGATGAATCCTGCGGAAAATGCACCTTCTGCCGCATAGGGACAACACGGATGCTCGAGATCCTTGAACGGATCACGGACGGGAAGGGGGTAGAGGGGGATATCCCATTGCTTCAGCACCTGGCATACCAGATCAAGAACAACTCGATCTGCGGTCTCGGGCAGACGGCGCCCAACCCCGTGCTCACCACCCTCAAATATTTCCCGGAAGAATATGAAGCCCATATCCGGCACAAGAAATGCCCTGCCCATAGTTGTCCTGCCCTCCTCACTTATACGATCGTGGAAGACGCGTGCAAGGGCTGCATGGCCTGCGCCAAGGCGTGTCCGGTGGAGGCCATCAGCGGGGAAAAGAAAAAGGCCCATACGATAAATCCGGCGCTCTGCATCAGGTGCGGCAAGTGTTTTGATTCATGCAAGTTCAGCGCAGTGCTCAAAGACTAGGGTGGAGATGACGATGACAGAACAACTGAAAATAAAAATCAATGACCAGGAATATGCGGCCAATCCCGGCGATACGATCCTCGACGTCGTCCGGAGACATGAGATAGACACCATACCGACCCTTTGTCACGACCCCAAGCTACCTCCCTATGGCTCCTGCTATCTCTGTGTGGTCGAGGTGGAAGGTCTCGAAAAGCTCGTCCCTTCCTGCTCGAGCCCGGTTGCGCCCGGCATGAGCATACATACGGACAACGAGAAAATCAGGGAGTCGAGAAAGACGGCCCTTGAGCTGCTCCTCTCCAACCATTACGCGGACTGCCTGGGACCCTGCACGCAGACCTGTCCCGCAGGCGTCGACGTACAGGGGTATATCGCCCTCATGTCAATGGGACGTTACAGGGAAGCGGTAAAGCTCATCAAGGAAACGAACCCTCTGCCCCTGGTGTGCGGGCGTGTGTGTGTCCGTGAATGCGAGACCGCGTGCCGGCGGAACCTCGTGGACGACCGGGTAGGCATCGATTACCTGAAGCGCTATGCCGCGGATGTCGATATCGAAAACCCCTGGGTTCCCGACCTTCCGATAAGAGACGGCGGAAAGGTGGCGATCGTAGGCGGGGGGCCCGCCGGCCTCACGTGTGCGTATTTTCTCACCCTGAAAGGCCACAAGCCGACCATTTTTGAGAGTTCCGCAAAACTGGGCGGCATGCTGCGCTACGGCATCCCCGAATACCGGCTTCCCAAAGCCCTGCTTGACCGGGAAATCAAATGGATCACCGATCTGGGGGTGGAGGTCAACACCGGGACAAGGGTGGGTGAGGCGTTCAGCCTGCAATCACTGAAGGAGAGAGGGTTCGATGCGATTTTTCTCGCCATGGGCGCACAAAAAGCAAAAACCATGGGTGTCACCGGGGAAGAGAAAATAGAAGGGGTAATTGGCGGCATTGATTTCCTTCGCGGGATGCAGGCCCCGGAACCGCCAAAAATATATGGTACCGTGGTCGTGGTGGGCGGCGGCAACACTGCCGTCGACGCGGCCCGGACCTCTCTCAGGATCGGGGCTGAAAAAGTGGTCATCCTGTACCGGAGAACCATGAAAGAAATGCCCGCCCACCAGATGGAGATTGACGCCGCAGCGGAGGAAGGCGTTGAAATGCGTTTTCTCTCCGCGCCCGTTTCCATCATTGCAAAGGATGGGAGGCTCGAGGCCCTGCGGTGCATCCGCATGGAACTGGGTGAGCCGGATGCGAGCGGCCGCAGGAGCCCGGTGCCTATCAAGGGGTCCGAGTATGACCTGCCGGCGGCGTTCGTCATCTCCGCAATCGGACAGGATATCGACCTAGCCGCGATCGATAAGGAGAGCGGCATCAAGACCACCCGTCAGAAGGCGATAGTAGTGGATAAAACGTCGTTCGCCGCCTCGATTCCAGGTGTGTTCGCGGGCGGAGATGTGGTAACCGGGCCCGCGGTGGCCATCGATGCGATCGCACACGGTCGGGCCGCGGCGCTGGCCATAGACCAGTACATAAGGACAGGCAAGACAGCCAGCCCGGCCAAAGGCTTCGTAAGCCGCAAGGATGCCTTCGGTGAGATTCCGGAAAGTGAATTTCTCCAGGTGCGACGCAGCGAAAAGGAGAAGATGGGCGAGCTTCCCGTCAAGGAAAGGACGGGAAGCCAGGTGGAAGTCGAGGTCGGCTTTACGGAAAGCCAGGTAATCAACGAGACGGGCCGGTGCCTGGAGTGCGGCTGCCTGGCTTATTTCGACTGCGATCTCAGAAAGTATGCGACGGCCTTCGGCGTCGATATAAACAAGTTTATCGGCAGCACGAGAAAGCACCACGTAGATGCGACCCATCCATTCATCACACTCGATCCCAATAAGTGCATCAACTGCGGCCGCTGCGTGAGGACGTGTTCCGAAGTAGTGCAGATCTCGGCCCTCGGCTTCGTTTACAGGGGATTCAAGTCAGTGGTCAAACCGTCCATGGAAAAACCGCTCCTCGAGACGACCTGCATCTCCTGCGGCAATTGCATCTCTGCCTGCCCAACCGGGGCTATTATGGAAAAGCTGCCTTTCCGCAAGCCGGGACCGTGGGCATTCCAGGATAAGGAATCGGTCTGCAGCTTCTGCTCTGTCGGCTGCGCCTTGAGCTATCGCGTTTTCCGTGACGGCCTTTTCACCGTATCCAATGTCAATGGGACATCCCACAACAAGGGCTACCTGTGCGCAAAAGGGCGCTTCGGTTACCGGTACATGATGGATGAGAAGCGTCTGCTCAGACCCATGATCAGGCGCAGGGGCGAATGGCACGACGCCACGTGGGACCAGGCCCTTAGCTTTACGGCTGCGAGGCTCACCGCCATCGCCGGAAGCTCAGGCGCCGATTCGATTGCCGCCTTTGCCTCGCCCAAACTGACGAACGAAGAGTTGTACCTCCTGCAGAAGTTCGTCAGGGTAGGCTTAAAAACCAACAATATCGGAAGCTTCTCGAACCTTGTCAATGAGGCCGGGCGGGACGCTCTCGACAGCATGTTCGGTCTCACCGTCTCCACGGCCACCATGGATGACCTCCAAAAGGCGGACGTCATCATGGTAGTAAACGCCGATCCTTCGGAGGATAACCTCATTGCCGAGCTGAAGATCAAGGCAGCCTTGAAAAGAGGGGCCAAGCTGGTGACGGTGACGTCTTCGGAGATCCCCCTCGTGAAGTTCTCCGACCTCTGGATAGACGCGAAGCGCGGGACCAATACAGCCCTCATCAACGGCATCTGCAAGGCTATTCTCGAAAAAGGGTGGGAAGATAGCTCCTTCATCGAAAAGAGAACCGAAGGGTATGAGGCGTTCAAGACGTCGATGGGACCTTTCGATAGAGGATCGGTCTCCGAAATTACCGGGGTCAGGAGGGAAAAACTGGAGCGGCTCTTCGAACTCGTATCAAACCCCAAGGCCAAAGTGGCAGTGGTCTACAGTGTCGATTCGTTGTGGGAAAAATCCAAAAACGACCTGAAGGCCATCGGGAACCTGATGATGCTGAGCGGCAGAATAGGAAAACCCGGGAACGGCATTATCATCTTGCGGGATTTCGCCAACTCCCAGGGGCTGCTCGATATGGGCGTCGACCCGGCATACCTGCCGGGATATGTCCGGCCCGGCGATACGGCCCGGGTTCGAGCGCTTGAAAAACTCTGGGGAGTGGCGCTGCACGACACCTTTAAGAAGCCCGTTAATCTCAAAGATGCCATGGAAAGGGACCAAATCAAGGGCCTGATCGTCTTCGGCGAGGACCCGCTTTTTGCGACGTCGAACCTGAAATTGACCGGGGGCGCAGAATTTATGGTTGTCGTGGACTCCTTCATGACGGCCACGGCACTGGAGGCGGATGTCGTGTTGCCCGCGTCTCTGCCCATTGAGACCGAAGGCACCTTTACCGCATGTGACCGCAGGGTGCAGGCAACGGCCAAAATATTCGAGCCCAGGGCGGGCATGGAAAACTGGCAGATACTGGAGGCCCTCGCTGAAAGAATGCACATTGCCCTGACCCCTCAGGGCATGCGCGCTGTCGGCGAAGAGATCGGGAAAGCTGTTCCCCTCTATGGAGGGCATGCGGCCGGAGGATACTGGGGCAGGGGCCTGCTGGAGAAAACCTTTCTGACACCGAACGGCCTGGGGCGATTCGCGGTCTTCGACGTCGATGTAACGCCCCACAGCGGGGAGAAAAACCGCCATCTCTTCGATGAAAACTATTTCAGCCTGAATATCCGGGGTAAGGTAAGGCCATAGAAGGGAAACAAAGGAAGGGCGCACGTCCCGGGGGCGCCCTTCCTTAAGCCATGCGATTTCCCGGCCGGAAACAGGCGGCTTTCGAGGCCGCATCCCGTTCTCCTCTTGCGGAATCCATATCCTGGGACGCACTATTGTGGTATATTATGCAAAATAGTGCAGAAAAGGGAAAAGTGTATGACGCGTCCCCCCAGCCAGGAAAGCCTTGAGAAAGACCTGAAAAAACGGGAACAGGAGCTAAAATGCCTCTACCGTATATCCCTGGAGACGGGCTCCGACAACCCCCTGGAGCAGATACTTCGGAACAGCGCCGAACACTTGAGGCACGGTCTTCAGTATCCCGACACGAGCCGCGCATCCATCCGGCTCGATCAGACGGAATACTCAAGCGGCCCGGTTCCGGTCGAAAACGTCACCCGGCAATCCAGCGCGGATATCCTGATAAACCGGGAAAAGAGGGGGAGTGTCAGCATCTATTACAAGGATAACGCGGAATACCTCAAGGAGGAGGAAGAGCTTGTGAGGGAAGTGGCAAGCCTGACCTCAAAAGCCCTGGAGCGTCGTCAAATGCGGGCCGAGCTGAAGCAGTATGCGGGTAAGCCGGAAAGGCCGGACCCGGAGAGATGGAAGCGAGGACTGGACGATCTCTTTGAGAAGGCGCCCACGCCACTCCTCATTTCGCGGATAGACGGCGATATCGTCAGGGCGAACTCGGCCTTTTACAAGCTCCTCGACTATCCGGCCGACGGCTCTGTAGGGCTCAACTTCGTCAGAGACAGGCTCTACGAGAAACCTGCGGTAAGGGCCATAATATATCAGAAACTCCTCGACGACGGTGTGGTGGACAGTCTTGAGTTGAACCTTCTTGACCGATCGAGCAATTCTGTTCCGGTTCTTGTCTCCTACGTTTTTATCGATCTCGATGGGGAGCGCCTGATCGAGTCGGGGTACAAGGACATCCGGGTGCTCAAGGAGCTGGAGAAGAAGCTGATCCATCAAAATGAGAACCTTGAGAAGAGCGTCCGCGACAGGACGCTGGCCCTGGAAAACCAGAAGAACCTCCTCATGAAGAAGAACCAGGAGCTGGTGGCCATGACCGAAAAGCTGAGAGAGCATAAAACCAGGCTCCAGACGCTTTTCAAGGCCATCACCGACACCGTCATTGTGATCGACCCTGATTTCAACATCCTCATGTCAAACCAGAAAAACATCGGCAGCAGAGGAAAATGTTACAAAAAGGTGTTCGGCCAGGAAGAGCGGTGCCAGGACTGCCTTATGGAAAGGGTCTTCCGGGAGCGGACCTCGATCACTCACGAGAAGGTGGTGGGGGATGAATATTACTTGCTCCAGGCGTACCCTATCTTCGACGCAGAGTGCAACATCACGGGCGCCCTCGAGATCTCCAGGATCATTACAAAAGAAAAGAACATGGAGCGTCAATTACTCCAGGCGGACAAGCTGGCCTCTCTCGGACAACTGGTCTCCGGCATAGGCCACGAGATCAACAATCCCAATACTTTTATCCGGGGCAATCTGTTTATCGTCCAGGAAGCCATGAGGGATATGTTTCCGATCCTCGACGACTATCACCAATCACACCCGGACCTCAGAATCGCACGCCTCAATTACGATATTTTCAGGCAAAATATCCCGGTCCTCATTGATGACATGGTCGAGGGCGCAAACCGGATAAAGGGGATTGTGGACGGGCTGCGCAAGTTCGGCAAACGGGATGAGGGGTTCCTGAACGAAATCGTTAATCTGAACCTGGTCACGGAAAGCTGTCTCAGGCTCGTGGACAACCAGATCAGGCGCACCGCGGACGTAAAGGTCGACCTCCAGCAAGATCTGCCCGCAGTTATGGGAAACGCCCAGAAATTACAGCAGGTGATCCTCAATATGCTGATCAATGCCTCTCAGGCCATCGACAAGCCCCGGGGGACGCTCAAGGTGACAACGCGGCTTGACGGCAAAGAGGTGCAAATCAAAGTGAAAGACAACGGAAAAGGCATCGATGAAAAGACGATAGGCCAGATTTTCGACCCTTTTTTTACCACGAAGAGAAACCAGGGCGGCACGGGTCTCGGCCTTTCCATCGCATACGGCATCATCAAAGAGCACAAAGGCAGAATAGGGGTTGTGAGTGAGGTGGGGGTGGGGACAACCTTCTGCATCTACCTCCCCGTGGCAGGGGCGGAGGGATAATGAACAGGATTTTGGTAATCGACGACGACCAGGCAGTCCTCAATTATCTGAACGTATTTTTGCTCCAGGCAGGCACATTCGATGTCACCACGCTCAGCAACAGCACCAGGGCCTACGCCGAGTTGAAGAACAGCGCGCACGACCTGCTTCTTCTCGACATGGATATGCCTGACGTCACCGGCCTCGACATTCTGAAATATATCCAGGAAAACGAAATCGACATCGAGACCATCGTCCTGACCGGGGTGGAGGACGTGGAGCTGGCCGTCTCAGCCATAAAACTGGGCGCAATGGAATATCTCACGAAACCCGTCGACAATGAACGCCTCCTCAGACTGATGAACACCGCCCTTGAGCACAGGAACCACCAGAAGACGATCGACCAGGAAGGTGCCGTTTCCGCCGATGATTTGAAGTTCAAAGACGCTTTTAAGGAGATCATCACCCAGAACGAAAAGATGCACAAGGTCTTTTCCATGGTGGAAAAAATGGCCCAGACCGATAACAGCATCCTCGTCTGGGGCGAGAGTGGAACCGGCAAGGAGTTGATAGCCCGCGCCATTCACCGGATCAGCAAGAGAAACAGGCAGAATTTCATCGCGGTAAACGCGGGCGCCTTCGCCAACGAGCTCTTTGCATCCGAGTTCTTCGGCCATAGCCAGGGGGCTTTCACGGGCGCCACCGCGAACAAGAGAGGGCTCGTCGAGGAGGCGGACAAAGGGACGCTCTTTCTGGACGAAATCGGTGAGCTTGCCCTCCCCATACAGGTGAAACTGCTCAGGGTCCTTCAGGAAGGAGAATTCTTCCGCCTCGGCTCGACAAAAAACCTCAAAGTCGATGTAAGGATCGTGGCGGCGACCAACAAGAACCTCCATGAGGAGATAAAGAAGGGCAATTTCAGAAAAGACCTTTTTTACCGCCTCAATATGAATTCGGTCTACCTCCCGCCTCTCCGCGAGAGAAAGGGCGACACGACGCTCCTCGCCAACCACTTTCTTTCCGTCTTCTGCAAGATCAACGGCAAAAAGATCGAGAGTATTTCGGAAGGGGTGATGAAGCTCCTCACGCACTACGATTATCCGGGGAATGTGCGGGAATTGATGAATATCATCAATAGCGCCGTCATCATTGAATCAACCGGCGAGCTGAGAAAGAAGTCTCTCCCGAACTATTTTCTTGAGAACACCGTCATGAACGACAACAACCTCGGCGATGTCTCCCTGAAAAGCCTTGAAGACGTTGAAACGGAGCACATCAGGAAGGTCCTTACCTATATGGACGGCAACAGGACAAAGACCTCCCAGATACTCGGCATATCGCGGATCAGCCTCCTGTCGAAAATCCGGAAGTACAAGCTGGAGTAACGGGGGGGAGAGGCGCAAGGGCCTTAAGTTAAAGGCCGGCCTTCAGCATTCACACCCTTCTTCGCATGAGCCGCCGCACCCGCAGGTCTCCTGCTGCGAGGCGCCACACCCGCAGGTCTCCTGCTGCCTCGCCCCCGCGAGTTCTTCCTCGGTCGCCTCACGCACATCGATCACCTCGACGTCAAAAAAGAGCGTCAAGCCTGCAAGGGGATGGTTACCGTCGAGCAGTACCTTATCGTCCTCAATCCCGGCTACCATCGCCACCATCGCACCATCCGGGGTCCGTACCCGGAGCGGAACGCCTACTGCAAGCTCGGGGATTTCCCGAAGCCGCTCCTTGTCTACCTGGAAAAGGAGCTCGGGCCGGCGCTCCCCGTAACCATCCTCCGGCTTTACCGTGAAGGAGAACGCGTCTTGCGGCGATTTCCCCTCCAGCGCGACCTCGAAGCCTTTTATCATGCCTGCCCCCTGGATGTAGGTCAACGGCGCACGTCCCTCGGATGTGTCGAGTACCTCTCCTTTTTCATTGGCAAGGGTATAGGCCACCGTCACGACTCTGTCCGTTTCTATTCTCATATCCTGCCTTCTTTTCACGGGATTTTGACAAGAAACATCAAGGTAATGCTGCGTGGGTCTTTCGAGGGCTTGAGGTTTCAGATCAATGTCATAGTTCACCACAATTCACGGCGAATATCAAGGCACCGCGGGCCGCGAGCATGGAGTTCCCGCATGCCCTTACGTTTTGTGCTATCATTTTTCATGGTATCGGTGATCATCACCACCTTCAACAGACGCCGCTTCCTTGAGGAAGCCCTTCAATCGGTGCTGCGTCAGGATTACCAGGACCGGGAAATCATAGTGGTCGACGACGGTTCTACCGACGCCTCGTGGGAGGCGGCCGACGGGCTGCCCGTCAGGTACGAGTGGAAGGAGAACGGGGGAGTGAGCTCCGCCCGCAATCTCGGCATCGCGCGCGCCCTGGGGGACTACCTCGCGTTTCTCGATGTGGACGACCTGTGGAAGAAAGAAAAGCTGAGCGTCCAGATGGCGGCCATGGAGGCGGGGGGGTATGGAATAAGCTACACGGACGAGATATGGCTCAAGGACGGCCGGCGACTCAACCAAAAGAAGAGGCATCGCAAATACTCGGGCCATATCTACGAGCAGTGTCTTCCCCTCTGCATCATCAGCCCCTCCTCCGCGGTCATAAAGAGGGAGATAGTTGAAAATGTGGGCCTGTTCGACGAAGCCCTGCCGGTGTGCGAAGACTACGACATGTGGCTCCGCATTTGCAGCCGCTACCCGGTCCTCTTTATCCCGAGCCCGCTCATCGTGAAAAGGGGCGGCCACGCGGACCAGTTGTCGAGAAGCTACGAGGTGATGGACAAATACCGCATCAGGAGCCTCGCAAAAATACTCGAATCAGGCGTGTTGAAGGACGACTTACGGCAACGTACCCTGGTTGAGCTGAGACAAAAATGTGTGATTGTCGCGCAGGGCGCTGAGAAGAGAGGAAGACCGGAGGAAGCGGAATACTACCTTTCTCTCCCCGGCACCTTCGCCCCGCCGGGGTAAGGATGAGGGCGCCGGGATCTTTTGGCGCCCGGCCCGCGGCCTTACGCCCTCGAATGGTGACCAGCGCAGCCGTCATACAAATTTTCCCCCATTCCAGTTTTCCTGTCAAAGCGACCACCCACAAAGGCGTGGGTAGCTAGCTCCGTAGTGCCTTGCCGGGTCGCACCGAGCCGGGACCCGTCGGGGAGTTCTTCCTGGAGGAGCGATTTCCGTTCGAGTCAGGCTGATGCAGGGTTTCGAGGGGCACGCGTGAGCTCTCTTTATCCTTGCAAGCTCGCCCGTGCCTTGTTGTTCTCGACACGCTACCTTATGATACTCTATAGCCGGCCCGGCCTTTGTGCGGGAGATTTGATTGACGCAGACGACAAGGAAGAATTAGATATTACTATGAACTACGTGAGGTGAGGTCATGGAAAAGACTGAAATGCAACAGGTGATCAGAACGCGGTACGGTACGTTCGCTTCAAAAGGTGGCAAGAAGGAGTCCTGTTGACCGAGCAAGAAAGAGGCCAGGTCCGGCTTCGCAGCACAAATGGGGCTTTATAGCGAGGAAGAGCTGACAATGGTGCCGGAAACGGCGCTCAACCTTTCTCGCGGTTGCGGCAACCCCTCCGGCTTCGCGGATATTCGGCCGGGTGATACGGTTGTGGATTTCGGCTGCGGTGGAGGAATAGATGTCATACTCGCTGCTCGCAAGGTTGGAGCTCACGGAAGGGTGATAGGTGTCGATTTCGCCGAACCAATGATCCTGCGGGCCCGTCAGGCGGTGGCTGAGGCGGGCTTACAGGATAGGAACATCGAGCTGCGAGTCGAGGACATGGAGGGGACACGGCTTCCCGACGCTCTCGCGGATGTCCTGCTCTCGAACTGCGTCATCAACCTATGCCCCGACAAGGACGCAGTGTACAAGGAAGCCTTTCGCGTCCTGCGGCCCGGTGGACGGATCGCTATCTCGGACGTGGTGCTCACCGAGAGCATTGCTCCAGGGCTACGGATGCGCTTCCAAGCCACCTGGGCCGGATGTTTGGGAGGCGCCGTTCAGGAAGAGGAGTACTGGCAGGCGGTCAGGAGAGCGGGTTTTGTCGAGATTCTGGTTGTCGCCCGTTACCCTCTGAAGGGGGAGGAATTGGCTGCCATGGCTTGTTGTCCGGGTGAAGAGTTTACCCCTCCCCCTGCCGCGGAGGATCTGCGTCTTGTCGAAGGGAAAGTGGCGAGCGTCAAGTTCACCGCGACCAAGCCGTTCCGGAAGTAAAGAACGCAGATGGAGCAATGGACCGGCAGGCTGCCGTGATGACGAGATACCCCCCTCCTGTAGTGTTTACTTTGAATTGTGTGCGATTTGTGCAATAGTAGAAATCGAGATTTGCAGCGTACAAGGCTCTCGTGGCGCGGTTGGAGGGAAGAGGACATGGAGTGAGGAACATGAGGAATCAACGCCCCTAGAATACTCCCCTTGTGAGGCTGACCCGGAGAGCACGAATGAGAACAGCACCGCGGCGAAAGGATCGGACAATGAAGACCTCCCGGGAAATGGAACTTTTACTGGAACGTATGCCGGTCGGCCGGTTGGCCGTCATGACTGAGGACGGCCCCTACATCGTTGCGTTGAACTACGTGTTTTTTGAAGGGAGCATTTACTTCCATAGTGCATCAACGGGCCGAAAAATGGAAGCGCTTCAGGCCGATTCTCGCGTCTGCTTTCTGGTGGACGAGGTCGGGCCCCAGGTTGTGTGGGAACAGGGTTGCGGGGTTAGCCAGATTTACAAAAGCGTCGTCTGTTTTGGAAAAGCTGAGCTTGTGCAGGGTCCGATTGAGAAGAGGGCGATCCTGGAAAGAATGGTGCAAAAATACGTGCCTTCCAGTTATCGCTTTCCCCCCATGAAAGATCAGAACGTGAAGGAGACCGCTGTCGTAAGGATTGTAATAGAGTCGATGAGCGGAAAAGCGAATGTGCTCTCTCCATCGCACACGGTCCTTCTCAATCGATCTCCGGAAGTGGACCTCACCCATCCGGAAGGGTGAGGTCGGGGACGTTTCCCTGCGCTACAGGTACCTTCCAACAAGAACTGAGGTCGCCTCGCCGTCAGAGAGGTAGCCTGTCCCCTTTTCCCTTGCCGGTCTCATAAGATTATCCGTGTTTTCCCCTGTCCTGTCAAAGCCACAAGGAGGGCTGACAAGCAGGGGTGACAAAAAACGCATCATGTTCAGGAAAGGGGTGCTGAGACGGTGTGGTGAGAAAAGCGTGCAAAAGAGGGTAAAAAGGAGGTAAAACGCAGTAACAAACGCCAAGAAACGACCATTTAAAGGTCAATTGCCTTTGCAGGAAGCCTGGATATTGGATACGAACGGATGAAAGGAGAGAGCGCCGGCTCGTCCACAAAAGGTTTGACGGTTCCGAGGTCCTATGATATTCTCACTGAGTCAGCGTGGCTTCGCGTATCCAACTACATCGCATTCAGGAGGTTTTCATGCCAACCATATATGAAGTATTCGCGCGGGAAGTGCTGGACAGTCGGGGGAATCCGACGGTGGAAGCGGAGGTGGTACTCGAAAGCGGCGTCATGGCCCGCGCAATGGTCCCGTCAGGCGCGTCGACGGGCGAGAGGGAGGCCCTCGAGCTGAGAGACGGGGACAAGAAGAGGTTTCAGGGAAAGGGCACGCTTACGGCGGTGAAGAACGTGAACGAGATCATCGCGCCCAAACTGGAAGGGGTCGACGTCATGGAACAGGCCCTCATCGACAACACGATGATAGATCTTGATGGAACCGATAACAAGAGCGAGCTCGGGGCGAATGCGATCCTTGCCGTCTCGATGGCGGTCGCCAGGGCCGCGGCGGACTTCGAGGACCTGCCCCTGTACCGCTATCTGGGCGGGGTCCGGGCGCGTGAGCTGCCGGTACCCATGATGAACGTGATTAACGGGGGAGCCCACGCGCAGAACCCCCTCGACGTCCAGGAATTTATGATCGTCCCTGCGGGCGCGAGTAGCTTCAGGGAGGCCCTGAGGATGGGCGTGGAGGTCTTTCACGTGCTGAAGGGCGTCCTCAAAGAGAAAGGGCTTGCCTCGGGCGTAGGCGACGAGGGCGGCTTTGCGCCGCAGATATCCTCGACCAGACAGGCAATCGAGATGCTTGTGCTCTCCATAGAAAAGGCCGGGTATAAGCCCGGTGAAGAGATTGCAATTGCTCTCGATACGGCGGCAAGCGAGCTCTATAAGGACGGCGTGTACAGGATCGAAGGGAACGCGTGGAACTCGGAGCAGATGGTGGCTTTCTACGAGGCGCTTATCGACGACTATCCCATTGTCTCCATCGAAGACGGCTTTTCAGAGAGCGATTGGGAAGGATGGAAACTCTTCACCACAGGATGTGCAAAAAAAATCCAGATTGTGGCAGACGACATCTTTGTCACCAATCCCAAGCTACTCATGGAGGGGATAAAACAGGGTATCGCCAACTCCGTCCTCATCAAGCTGAACCAGATCGGAACCGTGACAGAAACATTGACG
>Ga0326727_10019522_pt1 | contig 13603 bp, 10 predicted proteins | sample MB2enrmetagenome_FD_207643 | JGI IMG/M metagenome (GOLD analysis project Ga0326727, IMG submission 207643) | Lab enriched peat soil microbial communities from McLean, Ithaca, NY, United States - MB29MY | ecosystem: Environmental > Terrestrial > Soil > Wetlands > Peat | place: USA: New York... | reverse complement strand
ACCGTTTCGCCGTACGGCGCGCTCCATTCCACCGAAATCGGCGACCGCGCCGTCCCCTCCAGCATCCGCAAGTGCATTCCCGCTTCAATGTTGTTGTGGTCGGAAAGCGAAACCTCTGCCCGCAGTCCCAGTTGCTCCTCGATCTGCCTGCGTTCCAATTCGTGGGCTTCCCGCGGCGAGAGCGGCGGTGTCCAGTAATATTTCTTGAAGTTGAAGATGCGCCCTTCATACAAATGCAGTCTGCCGATTTCCCGCTCCAGAATGTACGAACCGATCGGAAACTTGGCGATGTAGGTGGGTAACCTGTCCAGGTACTCTTTCGAATGCATCGTATGGCTGTGAAGGGAAATGCCTGTCCGGTACTGCCGGGAAAACTTCACACGCGGATCAAACCTGTGAACGAGAGTGGGGCCGCCCTCCATGGTACGCTCCCTTCCCTGTCCTGCTCACTGGGTACCAGGGTTCAATTCTCTTTAGCGTAAAAACCCTGTGTTACTCATGCATGACACTACGTTCAAGATTCACGTTTCCGTTACCTTTTTCGCACATTCGTTCAACCATCTTCATCCGTTCAATTCTTCGTTAACTCTGCGTAACACCTCCTGCCGCACTATTCCGTCATGCTCCATCTTGCAAAAGCCCTTCGCTTCAGGAAAGTACTCCCCGCATGAGGGCCACCCTCCACCGTGGCCTTCTACTTTTCTTCTGCCTTCCCTTTTTTGCTGTCACCGCCTCCACCGCCGGCCTCGCCGACCGTCAACTCATCGTCGAAGCTCTTCAATGGGTGCGCTCGCCCCTCCGCAGCAGCGTCGAGTACGACTACATCATGACCGCCCGAGTCCATCTCATCTTCTTTTGGGCCGGCAAGGACGACGTCGGCGGAGGCTACATCCGCCGTGGCATTTCCTCGCAGGACTCCCGCGTAGAATTCTTCCAGGTCCTCTTCGGAAGCGATCCGCAGAAAGCTCCCCGTGCCATCAACCGCTGGGGCGCCGGCACCGAAGTCGCCTGGCACACAAACTCCGTTTCGTTTCCTTCGCGCGAGGACGATGTCACCTCCAGCGCCTTTTTTGGTTTTATGAAGTCATCCCGCGGCAAGTCCGTCGGCGAGATGCAAAGCGAATTAAAAAAAGAACAGGAGCAGGGTCAGCACTCCTTCACTGGCATCCTCAGTCGCGTCGAGCCTTCCCACGCGCTTTCCACTATCGTTCCTCTCCAGTCCGAAACCGACTTTAACCTGCATCAGTATGACATCGCCCAGCCCATCATGCTTGACCGTATCGCCGCTTCTGACCGCCCCGTGCGTTCTCTCCAAGACCCGTCGCGTTGCCCCCGCTCCGCCGCTTTCCTGGCCACCGTCGCGGACCTCCTGGACGCTGCGCTCGCTGGCCACGTAGCCCCGCTTTCCCGCTGCTATGTGCACGACGCCCAGGAAAACACGCTCACCCTGGAGAGAGTTACTCCCCTCCAAAAGCTTCTCGTGCAGCTCCACGGCCCCAACAGCACCGTCCTTCTCGATACTTCCTACGCCAACCTGCTCCTACTCGATTTCGTCTCCAAGCATAAAGAGACCGGCAAAATCGTCTCCTTCTCCATTTTTGTTGGCACTCAGGGAAATCTCCGCGGGGTTCCCGTCCAGATTCGCTATCAGCCCAACTGGTGGTTCCAGATCGTCCTCAACCTGCGCCCCGACCGTTCCCCCATTCCCAGTTTCGCTCCCGCTTCCCCTATCGCCTCCCGCTAATCTGGAGTGCGGCTTGCCCTGAGTTCCTTCGAAGGGCGGCTTGTTTACCCTGCTTGCCCCGAGCTTCGAGGGGAGCTTCGAAGGGCCTCCGCTTTTACGGCTGCAAACACGTTGATAAGTCTTAGTTCATTTCGCACTCACCCCCATCAAGACTAAGTGTCATTCCGACCGGAGGGACGGCGCCTCATGCCGTCCCGCGGTGGAGGAATCGTGGCACAATCTCTCCGTCTCGCCTACTTTCCCGCCCCCTCCGGCACTACCGATATCTCCACCCTCGACGGATACTCCTTCGACCGGTAAATTCTCTGCGTCGCTTTTTGGTAATCCCCTTCCTTCGCCTCAAAAATATTCCCCACAAACGTCTGCGGATTCCGGTCATACAGCGGAAACCACATGCTCTGCACCTGCACCATAATCCGGTGCCCCTTCAAGAACACGTGGTCCGCCGTGTGTAAATCGATCGTGTATGGCGTCACCTCGCCCGCCACAATCGGCTCCGGCTTCTCATACGAATTCCGGTAGCGCCCGCGGAAAATCTCGTCCGCAATCATCAGCTCATACCCCGAAAGCTTCCAATCGCTCTCCACTTTCTGCGGGTACACATCGATCAGTTTCACCACCCAATCGCTGTCCGTTCCCGTTGTGGACGCATACAATTTCGCCGTCACCTGCCCCGCCAGTGTCACATCTTCCCGCAACTCTTCCGTTTGCCATGTCACCACGTCCGGATACGTCATGTCCACCGGACGGTGCCGGTACGGCACGGGATGCGCCGGGTCGCTCTCGTAAGCATCAAACGCCTCCCGCGATTCCGTCTGCGGCGCTTGAAACGAAAGTCTTCCGTTCTCTCCGAAGTACAAGCTCTCCGTCTTCGCCTCGGGTGGCGGCCACGCGTCAAAGCTCGTCCAAGTGTCGCTTCCCGTCTGAAATAGCAACGCCTCTTTCAATGGCAAATTCCCCTTGTCATGCAGCCAGTACGCAAACCACGGCGCTTCCACCTTCTGCCGGAAATACACTCCCGTGTCCGACCCGAACGGTATCTCCCCCAGCGAATTCCCGGGACCTCCTGACCATCCTCCGTGATTCCACGGCCCCACCACCAAGTAGTTCAGGTGCTTCGCGTCACTCTTCTCCAGGTTCGCGTACGTCCGCATCGGCCCGTAAAAGTCCTCCTGGTCCCACCAGCCTGCCACGTTGAGGTTGGGCACCTTCGCTTCTTTCAGCCCCGCCTCGATCGCGTGAATCTTCCAGAACTCGTCGTACGCCGGATGCGCCACAAAATTGTTCCACGTCGGAATTTTCCCGTGCAGATACCGCTCGTTCGCGTGCGACAACGCGCCCAGCCGCAGGAACCAGTCAAATAGATCGAAGCGGTCGAACACGAATTTGGACTCCTCCTTCGACGTCTCCATCATTGCCGCATATTCAAATCCGTAGCTCAGCCGGAATGCCCCATTGTGAAAAAAGTCGTCCCCCATCCACGCGTCCCCCATGCACGCCTGCTCGGACACCGCCTTCAGTGCCGGGTGCGGGTTCACCATCGCCATCGCCGCCAGGAATCCGTCGTACGAAATCCCCCAGATCCCCACGCGCCCGTTATTCTTCGCCACGTTCTTCACCAGCCAGTCGATCGTGTCGTATGTGTCCGTGCTTTCATCCACGCCCTTCGCGTCTTTCGGGTCGTGCAACGGCCGGTTCATCTCAAACTTTCCCTCTGAACCGTACCGCCCCCGAATATCCTGAAACACGAAAATGTACCCATCCGCGAATAGGTCCGCGTTATCCCAAAGGAACCGGCTGTAGCCCTTGTCCCACGCCGAAATTCCGTATGGCGTCCGCATCATAATCATCGGCAGCGGCTCTTTCGCATCCTTCGGCGCGTAAATCTCCGTGTGCAGCTTCACGCCGTCCCGCACCGGGATCATCACCTCGCGCTTGTCGAACATCTTCCTCAGGTCCGGCCGGGCCGCCCGTTGTTCCTGCGCCCCAACCCCCATCGCCAGCAGCAGCATCGCCGCCGCCAGCACCCAAATCGACTTCCGCACTCTGATCATTCGCTTCCTCGCCCTTGCTCCTGCATTTTCAGACGCCCACAAAATTTCGACGTCAGCTTACCACACCCCTCTCCGCGCCCTCAGTCAGATGGCTCAATTAGCACGAGATCCTCTCCCGTTGGCACATCCCCACATGCCTGCACAGCGCGAAGAGCTATCTTTGCAAAATAAAGTACTTGACAAGAACAAGCAAACGCGCATCCTTACCTTGTCCGCCATTACCATGCAACCTCCTCCCCCAACGCCATCGCCCGCTCCTCCGCCGCCGCCACTTGCTCCGTTTCGCTCCCTCCTCGCCGATGCCCTCCGCTTTTGGGAGCCCCGCCGCATTATTTATAATCTCGCTCTCTTTGCCGTCGCCGTTGCCTGGCTGATCCTGACCTGGCCCCATTTCCGTCCGGCACTGGCACTGACTCCACTATTCCTCCTCTCCATCCTGGCGTTGCTTGCAAACGTTTGCTACTCCGCCGCTTATCTCATAGACATTCCAATGCAGCACTCCGCCCTTGCCGCTGTTTGGAGACACCGCCGCTGGCTACTCTTGTTGGCAGGCACCCTTTTCGCCATTCTCGTGGAGTGTTACTGGATCGCTGACGAGATCTATCCCGATTTCCGCTGATTCAGTGAAGATCCCTGTGCCGTCCGGCAGGTCGGTTACTCAAAGATTGCCCTCACCACCGTCCCAATCCTTCATTGGCCCGCCCCCTCTGCCTCTGCTAAAATACTACTTTGTAACCGCACCTGTATTCGATGAAGAAAGGTCTCGTCCGGGCTGCTGGTGCCGGCCCAACTTTCTCCTGCTAGTGCTGTTCCAACTATTTGGGCCAAATGACGGTCCGAGCGTCTGACGCGAACACGGAGTGCGTATTCTCGAAAGCATTTGCTGGAACAAGTTGGAACGGCACCAGCCGTCGAACTTGTTCGCAACGCATGATCCGCACGCTGGCCCAACTCTAATTTGTGGACCAAGTAGTCGGAACGGCACTGGTTGTCTCAGCAGCTATTTTTGTTTTAAGACGCTTTCACGAAAATGAACAAACGGATTCGCAACATCGCCATCATCGCCCACGTGGATCACGGCAAAACCACCCTGGTGGATACCATGCTCCGCCAATCCGGCATCTTCCGCGCCAATGAAGCCGTCATCGAGCGCGTCATGGATTCCAACGACCTCGAGCGCGAGCGCGGCATCACCATCCTCGCTAAGAATACCGCTCTCTTTTTCCATGACACCAAAATCAATATCGTGGACACGCCCGGCCACAGCGATTTCGGCGGTGAAGTCGAACGCGCCCTCCGCATGGTGGACGGCGTTGTCCTCCTCGTGGACGCCAGCGAAGGCCCGCTCCCCCAGACCCGCTACGTCCTCCAGAAAGCCCTAGCTGCCAAGCTTCCCCCGGTGGTTGTCCTCAATAAGATCGACCGCCCCGACGCTCGGCCCGAAGAGGTCCTGAACGAAATCTACGACCTCTTCATTGACCTGGACGCCACCGAAGACCAGCTCGATTTTCCCATCGTCTATACCAATGCCCGCGCCGGCGTCGCTCATCGCAAGATCGGTGATGATTCCCGCGATCTTCTCCCCCTCTTTGAAGCCATCGTCGCCAATATCCCGCCTCCCACCGGCGACCCCGCCGGCGTCCTCCAGCTTCAGGTCACCAATCTGGACTACTCCGATTTTCTGGGCCGCCTGGCCATCTGCCGCGTCTTCAATGGCACGTTGAATCGTGGCGAGGAAGTCGGCGTCAGCAAGCTGGACGGCAGGCTTCAGTCCACGCGCATCACCAAGCTCTTCACCTTCCGCGGCCTCGAACGCGACGAAGCCGACACCGTCGTTGCCGGTGACATCGTCGCCATCGCCGGCGTCGAAGGCATCCAGATCGGCGAAACCCTCACTAGTCTCGAAACTCCTGCTCCCCTCGAGCCGCTCATCATTGACGAGCCCACCCTCGCCATGGTGTTCAGCGTCAATTCCAGCCCGCTCTCCGGCCGCGAAGGCAATTACGTCACCTCGCGCGACCTCCGCGATCGCCTCGCCAAGGAGTTGCTCACCAACGTTTCCATTCGCGTTGAAGACGCGGACACACCCGAATCCTTCCGCGTTCTCGGCCGTGGCGAACTCCAGCTCGCCATCCTCATCGAAACCATGCGCCGCGAAGGCTTTGAACTCATGGTTGGCAAGCCTGAAATCGTTGTGCGCACCGAAAACGGCAAGAAGCTCGAGCCCGTCGAGCGACTCGTCATCGACATTCCCGAAAGCTTCATCGGCATCATCATGGAAACCATCGGCAGCCGCCGCGGCGAAATGCTCAAAATGAGCAATCACGGCTCCGGCCGGGTGCGCCTCGATTTCAAAATTCCCTCGCGCGGCTTGATCGGCCTTCGCAGCCAGCTCCTCACCGATACTCGCGGCACCGCGCTCATTCACTCCATCTTTGAAGGCTGGATGGCATACGGCGGCGACATGGCTCTTCGCCCCACCGGCGCGCTCGTCGCCGATCGCCCTGGCGTTTCCACGGCCTATGCGCTCTGGGGGCTTCAGGAACGCGGCGAACTTTTCATCGGCCCTGTTATCGAGGTTTACGAAGGCATGATCGTCGGCGAAAATTCCCGCGAGCAGGACATGGAAGTGAATGTCACCAAGGAGAAAAAGCTCACCAACATGCGCTCTTCCTCCGCCGATGAAGCGATTCGCCTCATCCCCCATCGCCAGCTCAGCCTCGAACAGGCCATCGAGTTCATCGCCGACGACGAGTTCGTCGAAATCACCCCCAAATCCATCCGCCTCCGCAAAAAGGTCTTGCAGTACAACAAGCGCCCTCGCCGCTGGCAGGAAATCCGCGCCTCCCAGGAAGCCGCTAACTAGCGCGCCTCCTTGTTCTAGGCACCCAAACTCACACCCCGTCATTCCGAACGGAGTCCGCGAAGTGAGGAATCCCTCTGCCCACTTTCTTTTCTCCTCTCTTCTCAGTAACCTTTGCATTTTTACTTCTGATCTCTGTGTTACCGTCCCTCTCCTTTTTTCTCTCTTCTAATTTCTATCTTCTGTCTTCCTCCTCCTTGCTTCCCTCCCCATTTCATCGCACAATCTCACCTTCGCGAGGTATGCCTATGCGTGCTTTCCTTCTTCTCCCCATCGCCGCTCTCCTGGCCACTCTGCCCTTCGTCGAATCCCACTCCTCTCCCGCGCCAGACTCTCCTTCCATGCCGCTCCCGCAATTCGACGCCTCCGGCGCGCTCCTCCGCCCCACCAATTTCGAGCACTGGACCTTCGTCGGCTCCAACATCGGCATGACCTATTCCGACGACCGCCCGCAGGGCCCCGGCGAATTCCATAACGTCTACACCCAGCCTGAAGCCTTCGACACCTACCGCTCTACCGGCAAATTCCCCGAAAAAACCACGTTCCTTCTCGTTGTTTATCAACCCGCTCAAAAAGCCTCCATCAACAAGGGCGGTTATTTTGAAGGGGAAATGACCGGCCTCGCGGTCTCCGTCAAGGATTCCTCCCGCTTCAAGGAAGGCTGGGCCTACTTCTCCTTCGGCGAAGGTGGCGACCTCGCCGCAACTGCCAAAGCCCTCCCTGCTCCCATGTGTTTTTCCTGCCATGATCAGCACGCCGACGACGACCACGTCTTCGTCCAATTCCACACCATCCTCCGCTCCGCCCGCCACAAATCCCTTCCTTAATCCTTCGCGCTACGCCACCAACCTCACTCCTCCCACCGACTCCACCCTCCCCCGCCGTCTCATAGCTCCGTCATTCCGAACGGAGTCTTCGGAGTGAGGAATCCCTCTTCGCTTCGACCTAGTCCTGAATTGGATTGTCATTCTGACCGGAAGGGCGGCGCAGTTTGCCGCCCCGGAATGGAGGAATCACGGCACCACTCCCCACGTTGTTCTCCCCTACCCGCGCGGTTTTGGTAGTTGGTTGGCTCCCGGTTCGTACATCAGCCAGGCTCTGAGTCCATGAGATGCCAGGAAATCCTGCGGTCCGTCCTGTTCTGATTCGAGACGGACGCGACCGACCAAGCAGTCTATACTCTTTCTTAGCCAGTGGTGTCTAAGTATTCATGAAACCGAAAACCGCAGTTGTACTGCTCGCACTCGGTCTGGGGAACGCCTGTTGGGGTCAGGATGCGCAAGAGAAGCGCGTGCCTGCAGAGTGCACCAAAACGATTCGAGTTCACGGGTCCTTCCCGAAGGGGCCTTTCAAGTTTCTTCCTACGGAGTCATACAAAGGGTCGCCTCTCATTAAGTACCAAATCCAAGAGGATGGTACGGTGTCCAATGCCATTGTCACTCGCAGTTCGGGTGTGGCCGACATCGACAAGAAGGTTTTCGAGGCAGTCGCGCGTTGGAAGTACAAGCCGAGGCCAGCCGGATGTGGCATCATAGATACGGAAATGTCCGTTATCATCGACTGGGCTAACTCCCCATAACTCGTGCCAGCTCAACCGGTCGATGCAACACCATCCAATGCGTTGATTCGACAATGCTTCCCCGGGAGAAGCGATCTGTTTGGCTGTACTTGGTCAAAACCTAGCCAGGGCAGTGTTCCGGCTGATCTAACCCTAGCGAGCGATTTAACCTTTGTTTTTAATGCAAGTCGGGTTCGACCTAAGTGTTGCGTCGACCTATTGAGACCGCCCGCATAATCGGGACCTGACCCACCCAGATTTCCCTTGACTTTCTATTACTTTTCTGTATAATTGGAACTGAGTTAATCTGTGCCTTGCTCCTGCCACATCCCCCCGCCGCCCCCCAAACACTTAAGCCCCGCAGAATCCGCACTTGCAGCAAATTCCCCCTCTAACCCTTTCAGAATCAACACTTGCAGAAGTGCAACAAAACAAGTGGCTTACAACCCATTTAGAATCATCACTTACAGGTACTCCTCGAACTAACTCCCCTAGTTCCAATACTTACAAAAAACATGGGGGTACACCCTTCCCAAAACGGAACGCTCCTACGGCAACAACGCTTTCCCCTCCGTTCCCTTCAACACCAGCCCCGCCTCCTTCGCCAGCGTCGGCGCCACGTCCCGCATATCGATTAAACCCAAATCCCGCCCCGCCGGTATCCCCGGCCCCACTACGAAAAACACCGCTCGCAACTCCGGCACATCCGGTAACTCCCCGTGCGTTCCTCCCGGCGTCACCTTTGCCACCACCGGCCCCTTCAACGAAGCTCCCGTCCGCCAGCCCGGCTTCAAGCTCACGAAAAACGACGCATTCGGGTACCCGCCCCGTTTGTGCAGTTCTTCCGCCTCCAACACGCGGTCTATCCCGTTCGCCGGGTCCGCCGCCAGCCTCGCCAGCAGTTCCCGCACTTCGCCGAGCGTCGCTTGATCCTGCGCATCCTTCAACACGATCGCCGCCGACCCTCCCGTCTCCCACGGCATCGCCCGCCAATCCGTGATCTTTCCTTCCCCATCGGTGGTGAACAGCTTCGCCTCGCGAAACGCCGCAAACAGATTCAACTGCTGGTCGTAATTCGCAAAACCATGATCGGAAACCACCGCCACAATCGCGTGGCCCGGCGCGACTCGCTCCGCCGCTTCCCGCACCTTCCCGATAATTCCGTCCAGCCGTTCTAGCGTCGCAATGTCTTCCGCGCTGAACACCCCCGTCTCGTGTTCGATGTGATCCAGCGCCGTCAGATGCAACGTCAGCAACCCCGGCCTCTTCTTCTCCAGCAGCCAAATCGCGTACTTGCCGCGCGCCCCGTCGCCGTCCGCGGATGCATCAATTCCTCCCCGGTATTCCCCAATCTCCGCTGCCGCTTCTTCCATCAATCCACGAGTGGACACCGCGCGAATCAGCTTGGCGTCGTCCGCCGTTCCCGCGCGCCAGAATTCCGGAATGTTCCAGGTAATTTTCGCGCCCACCGTCACTGGCCACTGGATGCTCGCCGTAGTTCGCCCCGCCTGTGCCGCCGCGTCCCACAGCGTTTCAACCCGAATATCCTCGCTGTACCAATACCAGCCCTGATAGTTCTTCTGCAGTGGATCGAATGTCGTGTTCGCCAGGATCCCATGCGTCGCCGGCCACACTCCCGTCACCAAGGTCGTGTGGCTCGGATACGTCACCGTTGGCACTACGCCCGTCACGCCTTCTGCGTACGCACCTTCTTTCAAAAATCGCCGCAAGTTCGGCACTTTCGCTCCGTGCGCGTCCGCCGCGGTCACGTAATCCGGCCGCAATCCATCAATCGAAATCATCACCAGCAGCGGTCCGCCATTCTCCTGCGCCCGCAACACTCTCCCGCCGAGCAGCAATCCCAAAATCAGGGCCATCACGGCCCAGCGCCTGTTCATCGTCTTGTGGTTCATCTCCATCCCTTTCATCTTCAATTTATGTGCTCTACATCACCTAGCCCACGGCTTCGTACCGTTTCCTCTCCGGGCAAAAGTGATGTAAAGTAAGCCCCTCGAATATTCCGCCCTGTACAGTTGCGCATTTTTGTTACCGGGCCGTGAATTATTGTGTCTACTCCTTTTGCATAGTGGATGGTCCAAGTGAGTCAACCGAGTCCCGTTTCACCGAACGGCAATTCCCCGTATGCCACCATCGCCGCGACTGCCACCGCTGTCCCCCCATTCTCCATCACCCGCGACGACGTGAAATACTATATGGGTCGCGTCTTTGATATCCCCGAACGCCGCCTCGAAGCCATGATGTCCATCGTTGATAATGCCCAGGTTCATCATCGTCACGCAATTTTCCCCATCGACTACACCATCGAGCCTCGCCCCTTGGCCCAAACCAACAATGAATACATCGATCACGCCGTAAAGCTCGGCCGCGAAGCCGCCGAAAAGTGTCTCGAGCGAGCCGGCCTTCTCCCCACCGACATCGACCTGATCATCACCGTTTCCTGCACCGGCTTCATGATTCCTTCCCTGGACGCACACCTCATCAATCTAATGGCCTTTCGCTCCAATGTCCGCCGCATGCCCTTCACCGAACTGGGCTGCGCTGCCGGCGCCATGGCGCTTTCCCGCTCCGCCGATTATCTTCGCGCCAATCCCGGTGGCAATGTTCTCATTATTGCCGTGGAATTGCCCTCGCTCACTTTCCAGCGCAAGGACATCTCGCAAGCCAACCTGATTTCCTCCATCCTCTTTGGCGATGGCGCCGCGGCCGTGCTGGTGACCGGCCAGGAGAAGTCCGGCCCGCGCATCCTCGCCACCGAAACTTATACCTTCCCGGATTCCCTGGGCGCCATGGGCTTCGATCTCCGCGATTCCGGCTTCCACATTCTTCTCGCTAAGGACGTCCCGGAGATGATTGGCGCCAAAATCAAAGGCTTGGTCCAGGATTTCCTCGCGCGTAGCGGCAGAGTCCAAAGTGACATCAAGGGATGGATCCTTCATCCCGGCGGCGCGCGCCTTCTCGGCAACGTCGAAAAAGAGCTCGGCCTCTGCAAGTGCGATACCCAGCCTTCCTGGGACATCCTCAGGAATGTCGGCAACCTTTCCAGCGCCACCATCCTCTTCATTCTCCAGGAATGGCTGGAGAAACGCCCCCTCAAGACCGGCGAATATGCCTTAGCGGGCGCCTTTGGTCCGGGCTTTAGCGCCGAGTTTTTGTTGCTGCAATGGAACTGAGTGTTATTGCCTTTCTCGTTCTCCTCGGCGCTGTCGCTGCCCTGCGCCTCGTGGAACTCCGCATTTCCCTCCGCCACCAGCGGGAAATGGTCGCTCGTGGCGCCGCCAAAGTGGATGATCCCCGCTTTCGCTGGATGGTGCTCCTGCACACTGCCGTTCTGATCGGTGCCGCCGTCGAAGTGGTGTTCCTCCACCGTCCGTTCTATCCCGTTCTCGCCGCAATCTGTTTCGTCATTTTCATCGCCGCCAATCTCGTCCGCTGGTGGGTCATTCGCACCCTCGGCGATCATTGGAACGTTCAGGTCGTAAACTCCACTAGCCTCGGTGTCGTCACCTCCGGCCCCTTCCGATATGTTCGCCACCCCAACTACGCCGCCGTCTTTGTGGAAATGCTGGTTCTCCCGTTGATCCATTCCGCCTGGATCACCGCGCTTGCCGGTTCGCTCGCCCATCTTCTTGTGCTTTCCCAGCGCCTTGCCACGGAAGAGCGCGTGCTCTTCGCCGATGCGCAGTACCGCGCCGCCATGTCGGACAAACCTCGTTTTGTGCCGGGATTGTTCTGAAGGGTTTTCGATGATGCGCTACCTCTACGCATTCCTGACGGCTGCCGGACTCACTTTCACTCTGGTCTCTCCCCACGCCTTCGCGCAGGCCGCCCCCACGCAGCCTCCCGACACGCCCGCGTTCTCCTCGATTCCCGAACTCGAAGATGGATTTCATGATCTCTACGTACAGAAATTTCCTGAAGCGCGCGAAATCTTTGAGAAGTGGGCCAACGCCCATCCCGATGAGCCTTTCGGCCAGGTCGCCATTGCTGCCAGCCATCTCTTCGAGGAGTTCTATCTCCAGCACGTTCTCACCAGCGACTATTTCCTGAATGACAAGCGCTTCCTCGGTGGCATTACCGGCACACCTGACCCCAGCCGCATCCAGAGTTTTCAATCTGCCATTGCCAAGGCTCGCGCACTCGCGTTTCAGCGTCTCAAGAAAAACTCGCGCGATCCTGAAGGTCTCTACACCCTCACGCTGGCCGCCGGCATGGAATCGGACGCCTACAGCATGCTCTTGAAAAAACACTACGACGCGCTGAAGCGCCTGAAAGAAGCGAACGTCAACGCCGAGCTTCTTCTCCATCAGCGCCCTGATGCCTACGACGCGTATGTCGCTCTCGGCTGCGCCAACTACATCATCGGCTCGCTCCCTGGGTCGGCGCGTTTCATGCTTTGGTTCGGGGGCATTCACGGCGACAAACAACTTGGCATGGAGCAGGTGCGGAAGACCGTTGATAGCGGCCGCTACCTGAAGCCCTTCGCCCAAATCCTTCTGGCGCTCTCCGCGCGCCGTGAAAAACAGGAGGCTCTCGCTCAAAAACTCCTAAAAGACCTCACCGAAGAGTTCCCCGGCAATCCTGTCTACATTGCGGAATACGAGAAAGCCCTCGGCCGTCCCATCCCCGCCTCTATCGGTCCTGCCCAATAGAATTCCCCGCGGTCGCGCTGGATTCGCTTGAAGATATCTGCGCAAAAGCCGCTTCCGCCCAACTCGCCAAAGAATTGGGCTCTGTTGCCTATGAACTTCTTCCGTTCTTGACCGCCCTCCTTCTGGAGTCCTTCGCTCCGGTTTTCATAACGCAAACGGTCAAACAAAACCAGGCCCGCAACTTCACCCGTCGGTCGCTACACCAATGAGCAAACCCAATCTCCACTAACAAACTGAGTGATTTTCAGCCCCTTCCATCGGCGTTTGCGTTTTTCCACCCATGCGCAAGCTCGCCCTACCTATTTGAAACCCTCATCCATGTTGTTTTCAGTCGCTTAGCCAAACTCACCTTTGGCGAATCAACTGCTTTCTTCTCCACAAGGGAATTTTCTATTTGTGTCCTTTTCCCTCTGGGGTTGAGAGGCGGCCATGTTGCTGAAGGAAGCGTACTTGGACCAGGTTGTCGGGGAAGTCGAGGATTTGGCGGCCCGGGTGGCGCAGCTTAAGGGCCGTTTCGCTAAGCAGAAGGTCAGCGTCAAGCTTGAGCATTACTGGGAACTCGAATACGTTCGCACGAGCTTTGCAGAGTTCAAGCGGCGCATTGCGGACCTTGAGGATGCCGACGACGCCCAGTTGGCAAAATTTCAAGAGGCCGTGGAAGCGGCCTGGAAGGATTTGATTCACGCCGTGGATACGCTCCTGGCTGCGCTTCCC
>Ga0326727_10019520_pt1 | contig 13603 bp, 14 predicted proteins | sample MB2enrmetagenome_FD_207643 | JGI IMG/M metagenome (GOLD analysis project Ga0326727, IMG submission 207643) | Lab enriched peat soil microbial communities from McLean, Ithaca, NY, United States - MB29MY | ecosystem: Environmental > Terrestrial > Soil > Wetlands > Peat | place: USA: New York... | reverse complement strand
CGTCGAGGCTCTGTTAAGAAGGTATCTTACCTAATATCTCCGAACTCTGCAAGTCAAACTGGCGCATTTCAATTGCCACCAATGGGGACCATCTTCGCATGAACGTGCTCGGCATGGTCTGTCCCCGGTCAGGGGAATTCTTCGGCATTGAGGTAACTCATGTCTGCTCGGATATGTTTCAGGCCTTCCTGGATGAGGCAGCTGCCTCTGTGACCCTCGCCAGGAGGCAGAATATCATATGAGCAAATCCGCGAGGGGGGTCCGACGAGGGTAGGGACGACCGCAGAACTAGCAAATCACCGGTATCAGACTTTTCTGACACAAACTGTTTCTGTCGCTTACTACTTTTTTTCCGCGATCTTCGCCTCGAATTCCACCCAGAAGGCTTCGTTCGGTTTCCGCCAGTAAGGTCCCCATTCCTTGTTGAAAACGCCTTCAACGTCCTTCAGCAGGCGTTTCCAGGCAGGTCCGTACTCGTAGGTCAGAACGTCTTTGAGGAAAGGGACTGCCGCGCCGAGCCTTTCCTTGGGCAGGTACGCGCGCGCTCCCAGTTCTATGGATTTTTTCAGTCCATCAGGCGAAAACGCGTGGGCGGTGAGCATGACCGTCGGGATAGGAGAATCGCGCACGGTGACATTCCGCAGCAGGTCAAAGCCGCGAACGCCCATGATATCGAGGATGAGAAGATCGTATGACCACGACGACAACAACTCGATCGCCTGTTCGAAGGTGGTGGCCGTCTCGAAAAAGCACTCGGGTGCTTCTAACAGTATCTCTGCCCTTAGCACGTCGAGCACATCGGGTTCGTCGTCTACCGCAAGAATCCTTTTGTTGTCCAAGACTGATTGAGTCATTATTCCTCCTTCGGGGTACTGAGTGATCCGCCGATCTCGGCCGCAGTCATCCGGGCAATGCGTTCCGCGTTCTATTGTCACCGACCCCCGCTAACTTTTCTTTCCCGTGTTTTTTGATAGCTCCCAGGTACGAAATTTAGCGAGAAACAGCGCTCTTCCTACCAAGAAAAACAAGTCTACAATATAAGGGGAAAGTGCCCGGCCCTGCACGCATCCATTACTGGATGCTACGCCTCTGTCAGGATCTTGATGGAGCTACCATCCGTCAGACCCTTTTCCTTTTCAAAGTATGCCGCCATGTGGGGAGCGGCAAGATGGTTCTTGAGTGCATCGAGGCCCTCCCACTTTTCGAGGATCGTGACCAGGTCCTTATCGAAGACCTGCGGCGGCAGACCGCTGTCAAAATCCGTTGCGGCCACATACTGGACACAGCCCTTCTCTTCTCTTACGAGGGGCGCGACCGATCCGAACAGTCCAAGGAATTCCGGCAGCTTACCTGACTTCACGCGTACGGAGACAACGACGTAAATCATAAGCTTCCCTCCTGATAGTTTGTGTCAGCATATACCATCGACGCGCGGCCATGCCTCTAGTCACCACATCACCGACAGCTATTCTATAAGGACAAGGGCGTAGAACTCCCGCTCTTCGGCGCGACTCGTCAGAACCTTGATGGGCATTCCCCGTTCTTGAGCGGTTCTGAAAACGTCTATACCGCAGGCCTCCATAGAGGGTCTTGCTACTTCCTGGTTCCGGCAGGTCCCCGACACGTTGCACTCCTTGCACTTGTCGCACGGGCCGTTGCCCATGGCCCATGCCTTGTAGTAACCGTCGAGAAAGACGGCTTTTTCAATATCGACAGCCATGTCCTTGAGCGACGGGGCGCTGCCCTGCGTCCCCCGACGATGGAGAAGAAGCGCCCTCGTGTATGAATCGAGCACGGCTCGCATCTCCTCCGGTGTGGGCGAGCGGGGTGGGCAACAGAGGCTCGTGTCATAACGCTTGCATCCGAACCTGCATTTCAGCCTTACCCACGGCGCCGTATAGACCTTCGAGGTATCCACGACCGCTGCATGATCTGCACCTTTTTTCAGTGCCATTTCCCTGTAGACATTCAGCTTCTTCAATCCTGACGCCCCTATTTTGGTCTTCATGTTCTTCGCCCAAATTGCAGCACAGAAATTCCTCTGCTCCTATTCCAGAGTCCTATAGTGATTAGAGCGGTCCTCTGCACCCGTCCCAACTCAGCATGCTCGGTATTCCAGGAGACCCTTGCTGCCCCCTTCTTATTCTGGTCGGCGCCTCGCCGGACCCACTGAGACAACCTTCGCCGGGAAGGTGGAGATGCTCCTCTCATCAAGCTGACGACCATGACTCTCCATGAGTCGAAGTATGCTTTAGTAGAATGAACCAGACAAAAGACCTACCCGAGTAAGCTAATGATAGCCTGCGCCACCTCTTTTAATGGCTTATTCTTGTCCATACTCATTTTCTGAATTCGGCGATAGGCCTGGGCCTCCGTGAGATGCTCCGATTCAACAAGCAGCCCTTTCGCCCTCTCGACCAGCTTACGCACATCGAGCTCCTCCTTCAGCCGCAACACACGGTCAGCGAGGGTAGACTTTTCGAGGAAATGCCTTACAGAGAGCTCGATGGCCGGTGCAAGCTCTTCCTCTCGGAAGGGCTTGGTGAGATAGGCCATGACTCCAGCATCCCGGGCCTGCTCGATGAGTTGCCGCTCCGAATATGCGGTAAGCAGCACAACTGGGTAGCGACCGGCTATCTTTCTTGCCAGGTCTATCCCACTTACATAGGGCATCTTTATGTCCAGTATGACTACGTCCGGTTTCTTCTGCTTGATCAAGTCATGAGCTTCCCGGCCATCTCGTGCCTCACCGACCACCTGATGGCCGATTCCCTCTATCAGCTCTTTCAGGTCAATCCGTATGAGTGGTTCATCGTCTGCAATTAAGATCCGAAAGCTCATGATCTCAACTCATAGTAGTTTTTCGGCAAAGGAAACGTGATCCGAGCAGTCGTCCTGTCCTCGCCGTTCAGGACAAACCTGCCGCGCAAATCGTCCTTGACCAGGGTGTGAACGATGGTAAGGCCGAGATTACCATCCCTCTCCAAACTAAAACCTTCCGGCAGCCCGAGGCCGTCATCCTGGATTGTTACTGATATATTTTTTGCAAACTGTCCTACTATTATGGAAAGCTTACCCTCGCTCCGCCCCTTATACCCATGCCTCGCGGCATTCTGAATCAACTCGTTGACCACGAGTGCAAGGGACGTGGCTTCCCTTGACGGGATCATTACCTTCGGTCCTGAGATATCGACCGTCATACTGGGTTCTATCTGGCCCGCGATGGACAGGCTGCTTACATTACTGAGTAAAGTCCGCAGGTCCACCATCCCGATGTCCCCTTGGCAGAGCGTTTCGTGAACGACGGCAATACTCATAATGCGGGTAATGCTGTCATTGAGTGCTTGCTCGGCCGATATTCCCTCCAAACGCCGGATTTGCAGCCGCAGAATACTTGCAACGTTTTGTAAATTATTCTTTAATCGGTGATGAATTTCCTTAAGAAAGGTCGTGTGCTTCTGAAGATATTTATTCTCGATGAATATGCCCAATTGGTTCACAATACCGGCGAGAAACTTTACAGTCTCCCTCGTCTGATCATGCTGGTAGGAGAGCTCTGCGTCAGTCCTCCAGAAAAGGTTGAGAATACCTATGATGCGCCCCTTATTGGAAATGGGTAGTGAGATAAACGCCATCGTAAGGGGGGGAGTGATTTTCACAGGACAGTCGTCCTTGGAGAGATCAACTATCGAAATAGGACGGCAATTCCCGATCTGCCACTTTGCAAGGTGCTCGTCATACTCCGTATACTGTTTTGTCAGTTTTGACTCTCCGTCTTCATCCGACGCTTCTCTGATAAGAAACTCATACGCAGGATCGACAAGCCAGAGACTTACCATTGAAAACTTAAGGATGCATCTCACATGCTTCATGATATTCTTGAGCTTCGTGTTTGCGTTGATCGATTTTGAGACTTCATGGCTCAGCCGATTGAGGACTTCCAGCTGCACCAGCTTCTTGGTCAGCCTTCCGTCTATTTCCATCCTCTGCAAACCTCTGGCGGCAAGTTTCGCTATCGTTTTTGCGATTGCCATGTCCTCCTCGTACGGGAAGACCGCTCCCGGCTTCTTTCTCGACAGCAGAACGCCTAAGCGCCTACCGTGGCTATTAAGCTGAATAGAAGTAAAGCCGCTGGGCATCTTCGCGTTGCTTACCTGTGGAGGGAATCCTTCATTGGTCCGCATTTTCACCAGACAAAAGGTGTTTGCAATGCTCGCCGAGAGATAGAACCGCCAATCAGCCCAGGGAAAAATGTTGTTAAACCTGTCAGACAACTGTGCGAGCAGTCGCGTCGGATCGCTTTCCTCCTGTATAATCTGACTGATTTTGCTCATCACCGTCATTTGGGCTTCTTTCTTTTTCAATCGTGATGCAAATTCGTAATAGATACGCTTTCCCTTGTGCATAAGGGCGGTAATGGGATTGAGTTCATCGGAAAAAACCAGGGTAGAGACCGATTGATTGGAATAGACGGGCAGGCCGTCGGCGGAAATACCTTGTTCCCCGAAGGTGTAAAAGCCGCACACGGGTATTCTTGCCTTTCTGCGGAGAAGATCCATCTCCTTCCGCTCATCGTCCCCCATCAACCTCTTTCTCAATGCGCAAGAGAACATGAAGGTAAAGGAGGGCTTTTTCAGACCCCCCTGCCTAAGAGCATTGTTGTAGGAAGAGAGGCCTGCCTCCACTATATCGTCGGGCGTGGCACGCATGAGGGTGAGAACCTGGTCATTTCTCATGAGAGGTCCGAACTGAATGGAACCATCGGGAAGGACCGACTCCGGTACGTGGAGAAGAGAGTTTCCATACAGGTCAACGCTACCGAATGGGAATTGGCTGAACCAGATTACCCCGTCACCCAGGTGCCCGATAGGGACGCCGAGAAGCTCGCTGCACACTTCAACTGCCGGTCTGCCGTCAAGCTCGTGGACGAAGTGACCCGAAGCCTTTGTAATGAGGGCACGCTTTGTAGTCGGAGAAAAACCATGCGCCATTCCCAGTCCAAAAAGGATTTCCGCTTCGACAAAGGCAAGGACGATTGCGTCGCTGTAGACGCAATCATTCATGATTTGGTAGTTCGCTTCGAAATGAAAGTAGTCCGAAGAGCTCCCTCCGAATATGGGGATACGGTTCCCGGAGGCCTTCCGCAGTTCCGTATGGATGTCATGGCTCAGAGAAACCTGCCTCTTTGTGGCACCCGGAGAGAATACGAGCAGGAACACCGGCGAAATACCTGCCTTCTTGGAAGTGGACATGTGCAGCATCTGATGCAGCGGGTGCTCGGAGTTGAAATACTCGGAGACACCCGCGCTCGTCAATGCCTGATTAACAGCTTTTTTGAAATCGCAGGTAACGTCTTTTCCAACGCCCGCCTTCACCCGCAACCGCGGTGAGGCAATGACCGCAACCACGACGCTGTGCGTAAAGTGTCCATTGGCTATTTCCCCTGCCGAACTCGTGCCTATTACCGTACAATCTCTCACAACTTCCCGTACGCCTCTATTCACTTCTTCAATATTGAGCTCTGATGAGACAAACACCACTGCCAGTGTCGGCTTGAAATGATTCAGCTGTTGGATAGCCTCGGCCGCGGCCCTCCGTCCCATCTCGATGGCTTTACCTGCAAGTGCTTTTCCGACACCTGTTTCTATATACATGCCCATAGACTGTCTCCGACTCGCTCGACGGATAGGTTCGACATCACAACACCCTACGCATACTAGTACTCTACGGTCGCTTCTTTGTCAAATAGGGGCCTGCGGCAAACTGCGCCTTCACAGGCCCCTATTTGAAAAATGACAGGTCTGTCTCAAAATGGCCGGCTTAAGCAGACTAGGCGAACATACCTATCGTTTGTCCCATGGTGGGGCTATCTTGACCTTATATCCACCACTCATATCAAAAGGATAAACGGTTTTGAGCTGCCCATTCCACCATTGAAATGCACCGAGGTCGAAGAGCGCCACCCCCTCTTGATCGTATTTCACGTCACCCATGGTTGTCCCTTTGAACTGGGTGGTCAACACGACGTTCCGTATCTTCTGGCCATCGAGCGTACCTGCTTTTTCTATTGCCTGCCAGAGGATCTGGCAGAGGCTATAGTAAAGGCCGACACTGACCGACCGCTTGTTGAACTGTTTGAAGTACCTTTTCCCCAACTCCTTGGCCCCCGGATAAGGGAAGTCTTCAGACCAGAACCCGTCGGCAAGAACATACTGGACATCCTTGCCCAGAGCGTTTGCGACATCCGCGGTCCACGTGCCCTTGTACCCGTGGTAGTACTTGAGATCGAGCCTCGCCTCTTTCATCTGGCGCACGAAGGTGATGCAGTCCTGGCTCGCGCCGAACATGACTACGGCATCTATGCCCTTCGATTTCAGTTTGAGGATCAGGGCGGAGTAATCTTTTGCCCCGACTGCCATAGGTTCGTGCAATACAATGGGGACGTTATACTTTTTTGCGGCTGCTTCCAAAGCCCCGCCAAGGCCCCTCCCGTCCGTGGTATCTTCCATCAAGAGGGCTAGGTTATTCGGCCGGTCAGCCTCGGGGATGGAACCGAGAACCTTAAAGGGCACTTCAGCGCCCTTGACGACGGAAAAGAAGAAGAGAGTGGACCATTTGAATTTCTGCGGCAGCCAAAGCTCGGGAAAGAGCGTCGTCGCGTGGTAGTATTTCTTCAGTTTGTCTGCGGCAACGGACGTAGGCAAGACCAAATTCGTGGTGAAAGACGAGAGCAGCAGATCGACTTTGTCGACCTTCACCAGCCTCTCCACCGCAGCTGCCGCCTTGCCCGGATCGCTTTCTGCATCGGCTACAATAAGCCTTACGGGGAGCTTTTTCTTATACTGCTTGACAAAGATCCCTCCCTTTGCGTTGACATCCTTTATCGCTTGGTCGTAAGCCCACTTTTGCTCATTGCCCTCCATCGATAAGACACCGGTTACGGGCAATGGGGTGCCGATAACAATTTCTTTCTTCTCTGCCGCGATAGAAGCGGAGGACACGTAAAAAAATGCCGCAAGAGAAAGTAGAGACACTCCAATGAACGATGCAACTCGCGATTTCTTCATGCTTAACCCCCCCTTTTTTGTTTTTGTCTTACCATTACACGCTTTGGAAACTCCTTTCTTCCGCATTTTCCTATGAGGGCTCGGAGATCTTCACAGCCCCCTTTTTCCTTCCCCGCATTGGGCTCAGTTTGAGCCCGACCAAACCTTTCGGCACAAACATGATAGCGAGGATGATGAGCACTCCTGAGAAGATGGGATGTATCTCGGGAAGGGCGTATTTGGCAAGCTCGAATACCGCGCAGAGAAAAACTGCCCCGATCACGGGACCGGAAAGCGTGCCTGCCCCTCCCAGCACACACATAAGCACGGGGTAAAGGGTCCAGTTCAGGTTGTAGAAGCCCTGCGGCTCCACGTGGAAGAGATAGTATGCCTGGAGGGCGCCGCAGAGTCCCGCAAGAAAGGCACCCACGGCAAAAGCAAGAACCTTGAACTTGAGTATATTGATACCGCTCGCCGCCGCCGCCGCTTCATCATCCCTGATCGCCACGAGGGCCAGCCCTATCTTGGATCTGGCCATATACCAGGTGACGCATAGGGCGAACACCGCCAGGAAAAGGGCAATGAGATAGTGGGGAGTGAGTGTGTTAAAGGAAGAAGAGGGCAAAAGGATGCCGGTCGGCCCGGCCGTAAATGCTCCCCCCTGGACGGTGATGAGCCGCAATATCTCTCCGAGCCCCAAGGTTCCTAAGGCAAAGTAGTCTCCCCGAAGCTTCGAGAGAAGGGGGATACCTACGATGATGGCGAGAATTGCCGCGGCGCATCCCGCCGCCAGCATGCCGACAGGATCAAGATAGCCAATCAATTCCCGCGACCACAAAATGGCGATGACATATCCACCGAGACCGAAGAAGGCATGGTGTCCGAGAGACACCTGCCCGGTGTAGCCCGCCACGATGTTCCAAGCCTGGCTAAGGGCAACGTAGGTGAAGGCCATGAAGAGGAAATAGACTATGTAAGAGTTTTCAGGATCGAAGACGAAAGGAACAGCGGCGCACGCGGCGAGAAGGACGATCCACAACCCGAGGCTTTTCCTGTTCATTCTTTTCATAGCTTTGCACTCGTATCCCGTGAAAAGAGACCTTCCGGTTTAAACATGAGCACCAGGAGAAAAACCGCATAGGAGATCACGTCCGCCCATCCCCCCGTGAGGAAGAAAGCGCCATAGTTTTCAACCACACCCAAGACGATACCGCCCAGCAGTGCCCCCATTACATTGCCCATACCCCCGAGGGCCAAAGCGATCATGGCTTTAAGACCGAAGACGAACCCGGAGAAAGGGTCGAAGGCGTAGGTCGTTGCCGTGGCAACGCCTGCGAGGCCTGCGAGACCCATGCCTAAAGCAAACGTGACGGTATTGACCGTGTGCGGGGTGATGCCGACAAGCATCGCATACTCCAGGCTTTCCGAGGCGGCCCTCACCGCCTTTCCCATGAGCGTTCTCTTCAAAAAAAACGTCACTGCCGCCGTACCCAGAACGGCCATTGCAAATGCCACGAGACGCACAAAAGAGACATTCAAGCCGAATACCGACAGGGCGTAGGACGAGTACTTTATCGCGATGGCCCTGGAATTACCCGTAAAGAGCACGAACATGAGGTTTTCCAGAAGGGCCATGAGGCCGAAGGCGATCAGGAGGGTCGGGAACTGGCCGGCTCTGGCGACCTTTCTGAAGAGGCCCTGATAAAGGGCGACACCCAGGATCAGGGACATGGGAACGACGAGGAGGATGGAGATGTAAGGGTCGATACCCCAGAGATGGAAGAGCCAAAAGCTGCCATAGGCCGCGAGAATGATGAGGGTCCCCTGGGCGATGAAAATAATGCGCATGGTGCCGAAGATGAGACTGAGCCCAATGGCGGCAATACCGTACATAGTACCGAAAAGAATGCCGTTAATCAGAAGCTGGAAAAAGATATCAACGGGCATGCGTGATCCTCACTGAAGACTGCCCATATATGCTTTCTTGATCTCTGGATCGGTCAGGAGTTCGTTTCCTGTTCCCATCATACTGATCCTCCCGGTCTTGATTACGCAGGCGTGATCGGCAATCCTCAGCGCCTGGTGGATATTTTGCTCTACGAGGAGAATGGTAACGCCTTGAGCCTTCAACGCAGCAATGATCTCAAAGACCTTCTGGACCACCAAGGGAGCAAGTCCGAGCGAGGGCTCATCAAGCATAAGAAGTTTCGGTTTTGACATAAGCGCCCGCCCGATGGCAAGCATCTGCTGCTCCCCCCCGCTCATCTTGCCCGCAAGCTGGTCTTGTCGGGTAGTGATCGGAGGAAACAGGCTGAATACCCACGCCAGGCTTTCCCGCTTTTGCGACCGGCAACGTCTTGGAAATGCTCCGAGCTCAAGGTTTTCAAGGACTGTCATGGCGGAGAAGAGGCCTCTTCCTTCCGGCACCAGGGAAATACCGGCATCTACCACCCGCATAGCGCTCTTTCCGTCAATCCGGGAGCCGAGGAATTCTATTTTTCCCGAGGAGGGATGAAGGAGACCCGTGACCGTCCTCAGTATTGTCGACTTCCCCGAGCCATTCGATCCTATAATGGAGAACACCTCGCCCTCATACACTTGAAACCCTACATCCCAGAGGGCTTGGGCATCGCCATAGAAAACGTTCAGGTTCGAGACGTCAAGCAAGAGGTTCGCCAAGATAAGCCTCCACCACTCTCTTGTTCGTTGCGATCTCTTTCGCTTTACCCTCGGCAATCTTCCTGCCGTAGTCGAGAACCACAATGCGGTCGCAGAGGTTAAAGACAGCGTCCATTTTGTGTTCGATCCAGATGATGGAGATACCCCGGGTCTCTCTGATGTTGCGAATGACGCCCATGATAATCTCGGTTTCGGTAGGATTTAAGCCAGCCAGGGGCTCGTCGAGGAGGGCAAGGCCGGGCCGGGCCGCGATGGCCCTCGCGATCTCTATCAGCCTACGATCGGAGTAGGTGAGCTGGGCCGATATCGTGTCCCTCACGGCCGTGAGATTGAGGAGCTCCAGACAGGCGAGGGCCTCACTCAGCGCCTGCTTTCCCGCACCCCTTCTTCCGTAGACAGCGCCGACAAGCACGTTTTCAAGCACCGTCATGGTCGGGCAGATGCGCACCAGCTGAAAGGTACGGGCGACACCCCTCCTGCACACACGGTGCGGCTTGAGGCCAACCAGGCTTTTGCCCTGATAGGAAATCGCACCCGCACTCGGCCGGTAGACACCGGTAATCAGATTAAAAAGGGTGCTCTTCCCCGCCCCGTTTGGTCCTATGAGCCCCAGGATATCCCCCTCCTCCAACTGAAAGGAGACATCCTGGAGCACCTGGAGTCCGCCAAAAAACTTACTGAGGTTGGATATCTCAAGAAGCATACGGTCCCTCTTACACGCGCCCGCTCGCGCGCCTCATTCACGAGGCGCCAATTAGAAGGGATACTGCCGAGGGATGCGCTGGACGCTAATCCAGCGCAGTTCGGTAAATTCTTCCAGCGCTGCCCGGCCCCCGAACCGGCCCCAGCCGCTATCTTTCACCCCTCCAAACGGGACCTGCGGCTCATCATGCACGGTCTGGTCGTTGATGTGGACAATGCCCGATTCGATGCGCTCAGCCAGATCGAGTCCTTTCATAAAATCACTCGTGAAAACGCTCGCCGAAAGTCCGTACGCGGTACTGTTTGCGACAGTCAAGGCCTCTTCTGCGTTTTCAACTTCAATTATCGAAACGACAGGCCCAAAGGTTTCCTCGCACGAAAACGCAGTGCCGGGCTTCGCATTGGTCACTACAGTGGGATGATAGCACAACCCGTCCGACACGCCACCGCACAATATCCTGGCCCCCTCACTGACCGCCTTCTCCACGCTCGTCTTGACCTGATCGAACTGGACCTTGTTGATAAGGGGACCGACAACCGTATCGGGCTCTTTAGGGTTGCCGACTTTGAAGGTTGATACCTTCTTCACGAACTTATCCGTGAACTCCTTTGCCACGGGCTTCTCGATTATGATGCGCCTGGTTGACATACATATCTGGCCCTGGTGGAGGAAGGCGCCGAAGGCGGCCGCGTTCACGGCGTCATCGATGTTGGCGTCTCTCAGAACGATCATGGGGTTCTGCCCGCCCAGCTCCAGAGCCACCCGCTTCAGGTGCCGCCCCGCCTTTTCGGCAAGCTGGCGCCCGACGGCAGTCGAACCGGTTAAGCTTATGCGGCGCACCTTCGGATTCTCGATGAACTCGTCACCGATCTCAGCGCTACCTCCTGGTCCGTTGGTGACGAGATTTAAGACCCCTTTGGGAAAACCGGCTTCGTGGAAAACCTCTGCGATGACAACCCCGCCGGCCGCGGCCGATTCGGTCGAAGGCTTGAGGACCGTCGTATTTCCGTAAGCGATAGGCAGGCAGATCGAGCGCAGCGACAGGATTAACGGCGCATTCCAGGGTCCTATACCAGCAACCACTCCTACCGGCTGACGCATGGCCATGTAGAATGCCCCGGGCAGATCCGCAGGGATGATTTCCCCAGTGGCACCGTGCACCTGCGCAGCCGCTTCCCGAAGGAGACCCGGCGTGAACATCGACTGAAACATGGCAAAGCCAAAGGTGCACCCCGTTTCCTCGGCAAGGATCGTAACTATCTGGTCCTGCTTCTTTTCGAGGATATCGGCTGCCTTCAGAAACAAAGCCTGGCGCTCGGCCGGAAGCGTCCGCGACCAGGCGGGGAAGGCGGCGGCGGCGGCCTCGACGGCACGCTTGGCGTCAGCCCGTTTTCCCGCTGGGACCCTGGCGAAGACTTCGCCCGCGTAAGGGTTTAGATCGTCGTAAACCTCGCCGTCTGAGGCGGCGACCCATTCACCGTTAATATACATTCTGTAATCTCTGGCCATTTTTCCTCCTCCCGTATATATTGTGCCTGTGCGCTGTTGGTCCACTCCCCTCTCGAGCACGAGCCGGCCTATCGCAGTAAGTTCTTTTGGTCTGCCCTTCCTTGTGCTCTCAGTAAAGCGAGAGACCGCCGTCATGGACGATCATCTGGCCGGTAACAAAGGCGCTGTCGTCCGTAGCAAGAAAGAGCGCCAGACCGACGAGATCTTCCGGCTTACCGGGCCTCTTTAAACAGCGCCCCTGCAATTGAAGTTCATCAAGGGGCGGCAAGGGCAATGCCTTGCTCCGGTCGAACTGATCTCCGCCCTCCGAATGGGTAAAGCCGGGGGCAATGGTATTGACCCTGATATTGAAATCGCCCAATTCCCGTGCCATAGACCGGGTTAAGGCCATGATAGCTCCCTTGGAAGCCACATAATGGGGCATGCCCGGCACGCCTTCCAGAATTGACGCAGAGGAGATGTTGATGATCTTTCCCCCCTTGTCTTTCATATAGGGGAAGACAGCCTTGATACAGTGGAAGGCGCCGCTCGTGTTGATCTCTACCACCCGCTTATACTCTTCGCTTGTGAGCTCCATGAACGGCTTTAAAACAATAGTGGCGAATACGGCCGCGTTGTTGATGAGGATGTCTATCGCGCCGAACCGATTGACCCCTGCCTTGATCAAAGCAAAACACTGCTTCTCGTCATTCACGTCCGTTTTGACATAGATCGCTTCGCTACCCTCTTTTTCCACTCGCTTTACGGTATTCCCGGCATCCGCAACGTCGCCTATGACGATCTTTGCGCCCTCTCTCGCAAACCCGACCGCAAAGGCGGCTCCGATGCCTTGCGAGGCTCCTGTGATGACTGCTACCTTTCCGCTGAGTCTCATATCATTCCTCCTTTCCCTCTTATTAGGTTCTATCTCTTCGTTTTGAATGAAGCATCCGGTGAAACAAAAAACCCCCTTTGCCCGTCATTAGGCAAAGAGGGCTCCGTTACCCCCGCTGAATTAGTTATGAGCTGCACTAATACTCCCATGCGGAAAAAGAAATGTCAACTAAAAAGTTGCGCGTACATTTACTTGATCGCCCCGAGCTGTTTGGACAATCCGTATACGTCCATTACATCCCAGTGCTCGGCAAGCTTGTCGTCCTGTACGCGAAATACGTCGACCGCAATTAACTACCCCGCAGCAAGCTGCGAGGTATATTGGGATAAAGACACATTTCATGACAAGCCTCACGGATCACCCCGGAGCAAGCTCCGAGGAATCCTTTTGATTGAATGCGTATTTCTAACCGGAAACGGTGTGCCGAGCCATTCCCTCTGGATGATCCCCGAATACGTGCCGTAAACTCACACCTGGTTACCTTCCGCTTGATTATGTTAGACGACAATAGTATAGTTGTAAAGTAGGCATCATGAAGTTATATAGTTACTATTTAGATACTATTGCGACTTTAAAGGAGAAAATATATGCAATGGGACGTATACAACGAGCGCTGCCCGACGAGAATCCTCCTCGACCGCGTCGCCGATAAGTGGACAGTCCTTGTTGTCGGCGCTCTGGAAGAGAAGACCAAGCGGTTTGGACAGTTACGCCGAGAGATCGGAGGCGTGTCGCAAAAGATGCTGACGCAGACCCTCAGGCAACTGGAAAGGGACGGGGTTGTCTGCCGCA
>Ga0326727_10019515_pt1 | contig 13607 bp, 11 predicted proteins | sample MB2enrmetagenome_FD_207643 | JGI IMG/M metagenome (GOLD analysis project Ga0326727, IMG submission 207643) | Lab enriched peat soil microbial communities from McLean, Ithaca, NY, United States - MB29MY | ecosystem: Environmental > Terrestrial > Soil > Wetlands > Peat | place: USA: New York... | reverse complement strand
GAGGGATATCTTCCGAAACGTCATGTCAGGCTCCTATAGCTGGGTTCTTACTATCTTTCCTTGGCCGTTTGCACGGCGCTTGGCTGATTGCACGGCGGAGGCAATTCCGTTCTGGCGTGCCATTTCGATGCTACACGCCCACTCTTGCCCCGCGCCTCGGCGGCAGAAGCACTACCACCGCTTTTTTATGCAACGGCAATACTATGCCAACTGAAACGTGATCGTGATGTTGGTTGTCATGTCTACCGCCTGGCCGTTGCGCGTAGCCGGACGGAAGCGAATCTGTTGCGCCACCCGGCGCGCCTCTTCATCCAGACCATAGCCAAGCCCATGCATGACGCCCCGCACCACTACCTGACCGTTGGCCGTAAAGGTAACCCGCAGAATCACATCGCCCTGCACCTTGAGCTGCCGGGCCTCGCTGGTGTACTGCACGGCCGGCTTGGAGAGAACCTCCAAGTTGGTGGATTTCGGTTCAGCTGTGATTCTTGATGCCGCCACTTGGGCAGTAGGCGCACTGGGAATGCCGACCGAGGCCACCTTGCCACGGCCCTCTGGCGGGCCCACGCGCGCAGTACCCGTTCCGCCGGGAATGCCCGCCGAGGCCACCTTACCCACGATTCCAGCAATGGAACCAGATCTGGTTCCATTGCCGAAGCCTGTCGAGCCTACGCGCCCATGAGACGCCACGGCCGGCCCCCGCATTCCACCGTAAGGGTTGCCGATGGCCGCCACGGTGGCCGGACGCGAGGCGTTCGGATTGGGCGTGACGCCGAAGGTCTGGCCAAAATGCACTGGGGCCGTCGAGAGCTTGACGTGGCTGTCTTGCGCCGGCATGGCAGCGGCGGCCAGCACCGACTTGGGCTGCGGCGCCAGAATCACCGCCGGCCGGCCGGCCTTGATGGCCGGCGCCGACAACTTGGCTTCCATCTGAATCGGCTTCAGCTCCGGCTTGGGCTCCGGCTTGGGCAGGTTGATCTTCGGCGCCTCAAATTTCACCCTGGGGAGCTTGGGCGGAGGAGGAGGAGAGATCTTCACTTTGGGCGCTGGCGGAGGCTCTTTGGCCGGCAAGATCAACATCGTTTCTTCGTACCGGTGCTGATTGATTGTCTGCCTGGCCATCGCTCCAACGTAGAGAATTGTCATCAGAATCATCCCGTTGATCACCGTACTGGTAATCACCGAGGCGGGATTGCGCTCGGGCTGGGGGAGTAATCCGAAAGTGGCCTGTCCTGGATAGGATTTCATCAGCATAGTCTCATTCCTCGCTTACGGCCGTGGCGACAGCGCAACCTAGCTCCGGCTGTGCAGAAACCGGCTCCCGCAAGGTGGGAATCGGTGATCTGACAACGCGGAAACCGGCGGAAGTTGAAGACTGCGAAGCCTCCATCGAGCGGGCAGCTTCGATCTCCCGCCGGGGGCCATGCACAGCTTTACAAGATATATCGGCTAACTGAAGCAAATCCTCAGTCACCGCCCACCCTTGCGCAGCAGGCGCAAGCGGCGATCCGGCTGAAGCAATACAGCCAAGTCGCTCCCGGCGGGAAGCGTCCACTCTGCCTTCGGCAGCCAGGCCTAAGGCAAATTGCTGACGCGCATCTTCGGCACAGGAAAAGAAAAATTTTCTATTCATGCTTCTCGCAAGTGACGTAGCTAAACCGGCGCAACCGCAACCAGGCACTGCTTTACGAAGCTCTGAGCTACATGGACTGCCGGCCGATTGAACCCCAGGCACTTGAGCACTCCTATCCGCGTCCGGGGTATGGAACAAAAAATACAATCCCTCGCCGTGCACGGGGATAATCACTATTCGCCCCGCGCAAACAACGCCTGAAATGGCGGTACTTTGCGCCGGTGCGGGTCGTACAACAACATTTGATAACACTTCGCCTTTATTTTGGCGGACTGAAGGCAGCCGGCACCAAGCCGGAATAACTCTGCCCTCTGTAATAGACTTTAGTTTATACCGAAGTGCGAGAGGATGGGACACTTATTTATGAAGATATTGGTTACTGGCGGTGCGGGGTACATTGGCGGAACGGTCGCCGGATTGCTGTCCGAAAATGGGAATCAGGTCGTGATTTTTGACAATCTGAGCCACGGACGGCGCGATCTTTTGCCCTCCGGCGTGGAATTTGTCGAGGGCGAAGTGGCCGACCGGAGGGCTCTGGAAGGCCTTTTCATCTCGGCCAAGGCCCAGGGAAGCCCCTTTGACGGCGTGCTCCACTTTGCCGCCCTGATCGAGGCGGGCGAGTCGATGCTCCATCCCGAGCAGTTTTTCCGCAACAACACGGCCTCGACCCTCGCCCTGCTGGAGGCCATCCTCGCCCATGGGCCCCGGAAGCTGGTCTTCAGCTCCACCGCAGCCGTCTACGGTGAGCCGGAAACGGTTCCCATCGAAGAAGATGCGCGGCTGCTCCCGACTAACGCCTACGGCGAATCGAAGCTGCTGGTGGAGCGGATGCTCGGCTGGATGCACCGCATTCACGGCCTGCGCTCGGCAGCGCTGCGCTACTTCAACGTGGCCGGCGCCCCGGAAGGCCCCGGCGGCATTACCCGCGGTGAGGCTCACGATCCCGAGACGCACCTGATTCCGCTGATTCTCGACGTCGCCCTCGGCCGCCGCAAGTCGATTCGCATCTACGGCGACGACTACCCCACCCCGGACGGCACCTGCATCCGCGACTACATCCACGTCTCCGACCTGGCCGAAGCTCATTTGCTGGCCCTCAAGGCCCTGGAAACTCCGGCCGCCGCCGAGGCGCGCCTGATCTTCAATCTGGGCAACGGCCAGGGCTTCAGCGTGCGCGAGGTGATCGAGTCAGCGCGCCGCGTCACCGGCCATCCCATCCCGGCTGAAATCCACCCCCGCCGGGCGGGCGACCCCGCGGTTTTGGTCGCCAGTTCGGAGAAGGCCCTCCGCGAACTCGGCTGGAAGCCCCGCTACACTCAGCTCGACGAAATCCTGCGCACGGCCTGGATCTGGCACCGGAAGCGCTACGCCTGAGCGGGAAGTTTCGCTTGGCTGGCGGGCTGACAAGCAAGTGCTGGCGGAAGCGAGCTTCACCGTGGGCTTTGGCAGAGGTTGCGCCACGTGAAGCGAGCTTGGCCGGAGGCAGCGCTAGTGTAAATTGGGGGCAGCTTTGCGGAAAGAGAGCGCTGCCAGGAAATTCGTTCGGCGCGGTTTGACCGGAGCCGGGAATCCCCTTATGATAATCGAGTTGGCCTTGGCAGGCGGTTCAGAGCCTTGCCTGCTGCCGGCACGGCTGTAGATTGGCCGTTTTGTGCTTGGTGCCCACTCGTTCAATGGCAGGACAGCTGCCTCTGGAGCAGCATATCGGGGTTCGAATCCCTGGTGGGCAGCCAAATTAAAGAGATTCACTCATTCAGAAAGAGCCTCATACCTTCATATGGGGCTCCTTGCCCCGCTTTAAACGCACGCCCCGTTAAATTCAAATGCACCTCAGAAAAATTCTTCCCTAGCTTCAAAATTTTGCGTTTTTCCAATCGCCCAGGAAAAATTCCAGCCAAATTTCAGTGCGGTGCTCCAGTTAACATAGGGTTTCAAGAATCGTGCGAGGTGGCTTGAGCCGCAGTGGTTTCCCTCCATCGTGACTGGTGAACAGCTCTAGCGTTTCGCCGTAGCGCAGAACATGAGCGCGGCAATCAGCAGCGGAAGGTAGAGAATGCTGGCCTTGAGCAGGTCGCGGGCCAACTTGCGGCCTTCATTCTCCGTGATGGCGCGGAGAATGCGGGCGAAGCGAATGGAATAGCCCAGGTAAACCAGGCCCAGGGCGGCGGCCAGCACGGCGTACGTTGCACCGGCCAGGCCCAGCGTCCAGGGCGCCAGGCTGACGGGGATCAGGAGAAGAGCGAAAGACAGCGCTTCGGCCACCGTGGAGCGGCCGCCGGGATCGACGACGGGCAAGACGCGGATGCCAGCGCGGGCGTAGTCCTCGCGATAGAGCCAGGCAATGGACATCAAGTGAGGAAACTGCCAGACAAAAAGAATGGCGAAAAGAGCCACAGCCGGCCACTCGATGCGGCCGCGGGCCGCGGTCCAGCCGAGAACAGGGCCCATCGCGCCGGGGAATGCGCCGATGAAGGTGGCCAGAGCGGTGACGCGCTTGAGCGGCGTGTAGACGGCCACGTATGTGAAGGCGGTCAGCAATGCCAGGACCGCGGTGAGCAGGTTAGCGGTAAGTGTCAGCCAAACGGCCCCCAGAGCCAGCGCGCCCAGCCCGGCCACTACGCCCTGGGCCAGCGAAAAGCGGCCGGCGGCAACTGGGCGGCCGGCGGTGCGCTTCATGCGCGCGTCGATCTGGTGTTCGAAGGCCTCATTCAGGGCGCCCGCCCCAGCCGAAACCAGGCCGATGCCGAGCAAGGCGCACCACAAGCCGCCGGTCAAGACGGAGATGTGGGTCCCTGTCGATCCTGGATAAAAACCTCCGCTGTTTTGGTAAAAGCAATTTCTGCCCAGGTAAAATCCACCCCAACCGGTGACCAGAACCAAGGCAACAACCCGGAGCTTGAAGAGTTCGCAGAGGTCGCGAATGATCGTGGCCGTGGCGCTGGGACTGAACGCGCGAGGGTGCGCCGCTTCCAAGCCCGATGCAAAACAGGAAGCCGCTGCCACGTCCTCCGCCGGGGAAACGGCGAACTCTGCGGGGAGAGCGGCCTGGGGGACGGGTGTCATCGGAATAAGCGCGGACCTCAGCGGCAACAACACCTCTGAAGAAACACAGGCTACGGGCCTTACAGTTCTTCAGAGGCAAAGAGCAAGCCCATTGCTCTAACTGGCAGCGCGCCTGAAACCGCGCCCTTTCAAAACCATGTCACCGTATTGCTCCGGCCGGCTCTGAAGCTGGCTAATCCTACAGTTGTATTTCTCTCAAGTCCTGGAAAGCGGCAAAAGCCGGGAGATGAACCCCTGCTCCCTCCAGAATCTCTGATTTACAACTGTAGTCCTAACCAACCGGAGGCCGTCAGCCGTCCCAGTTAACAAACGTCAATCGACAACTGTTCCCTGATCCCTGTTCCCTGCCCTTACTGCTTGCCGAAGCGGTAGCCGATGCCGAGGGTAAAGCCAAGGCTGTTCTGCGTGGTCGAGCCAAAGCCGGTGAGGAAGTACTCGGGAATGATGCGCAGGGCAACATTCGGAGTCAGGTTGTACTCGCCGACAATGCCGACGCTGGCCGCAAAAGTATTTCCGTCTGGCCACAGGCCGAGCGAAGTCGAGAGGGCTTCGTTGTGATTTGTGTCGCTGGAAAAGTTTCCATGCGCCACTCCGCCCAGGACGCGACCAGAGATGGAGTACTTTGGCTGCATATAAAAGCGATAGGCGGGTCCAGCCAGAACGGCAATCTGGCTGATGGCCGGGTTGGTGATGGCGCTATTGGTCTGCGAGTTGTTGTACACGTAAGCGGTGCCGTAATAGCCGCGGCCATCGACGGTCACGCCCAGCCGCTGATTGAGGAAGCGGGTGACGCCAATGTCCCAGGCGTACTCGGTGGCGTGTTCCAGACCCGGGCCGTGGGGCACGGCGGGGCTGGTTGAGGCGGGTGTCCCGGCTCCAGGCACAAAACGCAGGTAGCCCATGCCAGCATACGCTTCATAGGTGTGATCGTAGGCTTGGTGAAGGGCCGTGGCGCGGCGCTGCTCGCGGCGGGCGCGGATGCGGGCCTCGACGCTCATCTGGCCTTGCGACTGCTCCTGGGCCTGAAACTGGGTAGCGGGCTGCTCGGCCTGCGCCAGGGTTTGGCTGGCATCCGGAGCCGAATCCGCGGGGTTGCTGCTCGAATTCGAGCTTTGAGCCAGAGCGGCGGCGGTGGCGGCCAGACCCAGCGCCAGCAAAAGGGCAAAATGGCGAGAAGAAGACATCGGTTCGAGTTACCTCCACGGGAGTGCGGAAGCAAGCCGCCGATCCATGCAGGCAGCGCTCCCCCCAATTGGTATTAAACCACCTTGGGGGGAGCTATGGGATTGAGCTGGCGCGGAATTGAGCGCGAGACTGGCAGATAAGAGCGGTTCTTCAATTGCCGCGCCTCGAAGCCAGTTCCACCCAGTGGCTTGACCTCAGAATCTGTCCAAAAACCATGGATTGCATCAAATCAGTAATATGCGCAGGGGCAACTCGGTTCTACGCTGGAATCATGTATGCGAGCGATCTGACAGATGGACAGTGGGAACGTCTGGAGCCGTTGTTACGCCAGGGTGGCAACCCTGATCGACTGGGCCCAAAAGATGTTCGGTTACGATGTCGAGGTGGTCAAGCGAAATGAGTTGCACTCATTCAAAGTACTGCCCCAACGCTGGATCGTCGAGAGAAGCTTCGCCTGGATGGGATGGTCGAGAAGGCTGAGCAAAGACTACGAACTCAAACCATCCTCCTCAGAAACCATGATTTGGATCAGTTTCACACATACGCTTCTGAAAAGAATGGCTTAGTTCTTGGACAGGTTCTAAGAAATTTCTAATCACGGGGAAGATGAGTTAGGGAGATTTATAGTGGCGCGGACGGCAAACCGCTGAACTGCTAAGAACCTCAGAAAAACCGCCGACCCACAGACTGCCCGTCTGAATCCGCCATGCAGGCAATCCACCGGCTCGCTCCACCTGCCACAGGCAAGCCGCAGCGCCTATAATCAGCCTGTCGTGCACACATTTTCTTCATCTCGTTTGCGTCTTGCAGAGTATAGGGTGCTGGTGCGCCGGGCGGGGCATCTGGCGGCACTTTTGGGCTTGAGTCTGGCGCTGGCTCTCTCCGTCACGGTTCACGCGCACGCCCAGACCGCCGCAGAGATTGGCCCCACCGCAGGTGGCGCGGGGGGACGTGGCCGCATTCTGCTGGTGCTGCCCTTTGACAACCGAACCGGGCAGCCCAGCCTGGAGTGGATGCGCGAGGCCGCGGCGGATCTGCTGAGCAGCCGGTTTACCTCGGCCGGTTTTGCCCCCATGAGCCGCGCCGACCGCGTGTATGCCCTGGATCATCTGGGGCTGCCAGGGGGCTTTCATCCTTCGCGGGCCACTTCGCTCAAGCTGGCCGAAACTCTGGACGCCGATTCGATCATCGTGGGCAGCTATAAGACCGATGGCAGAGAGATTGTGGCCGAAGCGCAAGTGGTGGACGTACCTCATCTGCGCATGAGCCAGCCGGTTACGGCGCGCGGCCAGATGCGCGAGATGATCTCGGTCTTCGACTCGCTGGCCTGGAAGCTGACCCGGCAGATGGATCCCGGTTTCAGCGTGGCCGAGGAGACCTTTATAGCCGCCGGCTCCGGCCTGCGCCTGGACGCCTTCGAGCAGTACATTCGGGGCATCACCGATTCCGACCAGGCGGAGCGCCTGCGCCACCAGAACGCGGCCGTCAAGCTCAGCCCGGAGTTTTCGCCGGCCTGGATGGCGCTGGGCCGCGAGCAGTACGCCAGCCAGCAGTACGAGCAGGCGGCGGAGGCCTTTGCCAAGGTCGATCACAATGGCGCCGACGCCCTCGAAGCTGGCTTTTACCGCGGCCTCTCGCTTCTGTTCTCCGGCAACTACGCCCGCGCCGAAGAGGCCTTTGCCGGCGTAGCCCAAGTTCTGCCGCTGGCTGAGGTTCTTAACAATCAAGGAGTTGCGCTCGCCCGTCAGAGCAAGGATGGCACTCCACTCTTCCGCCAGGCGGCGGCCGCCGACCCCAACGGGGCCGACTACCACTTCAACTTGGCCGTCAGCTTGAAGCGCCATGGCCACGACGCCGAAGCCTTGGTGGAGATGGCCCAATGCCTGCGATTGCGCTCCAATGACAGTGAGGCCCAGGCACTGCAGAAGGCGTGGAAGGCTTCTGCCTCGGCGCCAGCCGGAGCGCTGGAGTCTGGCACAGACGAGGAAGCCGAGACCAGAGTTGATGCTCTGGAGCGCATCGAGCGCGGTTTTGACGCCGCCGCCTTTCGCCAGGCGGCCTTCATGATGGACCAGATGAATGAAGCCCGGGTGGCCGCTCTGCCGTCGCGGGAACGCGCACAAAAGCTCTCCGCCAGGGCAAAAGACTACCTGGACCGCGGCCTGTTGCTGGAGGCTGAGCGGCTCGATCAGGCCGCTTTGGCCGCTGACCCCAAGGCCGCCGAGGCCCACGTGGGCCTGGCCGAGATCCGAGAACGCACCGGCGACGCTGCGGCTGCCCGCAAAGAAGCCCGCATGGCGTTGGAGCTTGAGCCTTCCGCCGATGCGTTCCTGGTGCTGGGCCGGCTGGATCTTGCCGCCGGTCACCTGGACGAGGCTGAGAAGGAAGTCGGCGAGGCCCTTAAACTGGCCCCGGCGAGCAGGCCTGCGCTGGATCTTCGCCAGCAGATCGAGTCCAAGCAAGCCCCAAAATACTAAGCTGAGCCTGAAGGGGTTGCGGAAACTTCCAAGCAGTTTTACATTCAGGCAGGCCGGAGTTTGCCCCGGCGGACTAGCATTTTTGACAGACGTGAAAGCGCTGTAGCCTTGAATTCCTGCTTCTCGGGAGGAAATTCACCGGCCTTCGCCGTTTTCCGCGCACTTTGAAGCAGCCAAGGAGCAAGCCATGGTGCAGCAGCCGCGCAGCTTCGCCGTTTGGGTTGGTCTGATTTGGATAGCAGGGCTGATGGCCTGCGGATTGGCCGCTCCGGCCTTCGCCCAGAGTCCATTAGTAGACAAGCTTGTCCTTTCCGACACTATCCAGCCGGTCACCTCCTCCGAACTTGACCGCGCCATCGCCCGCGCCAACTCCGACGGCGCCCACGCTCTTCTGGTTGAACTAAACACCCCCGGCGGCCTGCTGGACTCGACCCGCTCGATGGCCGGAGCGATTCTCAGCTCGCGGGTTCCGGTCATCGTTTATGTGGCCCCCGAAGGCGCCCGCGCCGGTTCGGCCGGATTTTTTCTACTGGAAGCGGCCGACATCGCCGCCATGGCCCCCGGCACCAACGCCGGAGCCGCTCACCCGGTGGTCGAATTCGGCCCCCAGCCGGACGCTGCCATGAGCCAGAAGATCGAAAACGACGCCGAGGCCTTTTTGCGCTCCTACGTTACCCGCCGCGGCCGCAACGCCGAAGCCGCCCAGGACGCCGTCCACTCGTCGCACTCCTACACGGCCCAGGAGGCGCTGGACCAGCACCTGATCGACCTGATCGCCTCGAATGACGCCGAGTTGCTGGCCGCCCTCGATGGCCGCACGATTACCCGCCTGGACGGCAGCAAACTCACCCTCCACCTGGCCGGGGCGCGGATCGAGCTGGTGCAGCCCACCGTGCGCGAAGAGCTGCTCAGTTGGCTGATCAATCCCAACATTGCCCTGCTGTTACTGGTCTGCGGCGCACTGCTGATTTATCTGGAATTCAACGTCCCCGGAACCATCGTTCCCGGCGCTCTGGGCACGTTGATGGTGCTGCTATCGGTCTTCGCGCTCAATCTGCTGCCCATCCACTACACCGCCGTGCTGCTGCTGGTAGCGGCGCTGGTTTTTCTTCTGCTGGAGGCCAAATTCGGGGGCCACGGAGCGCTGGCCATCGCCGGAATCGTCTGCCTCACCTTCGGAACTCTTACCTTGGTTGCCGCGCCGGTGCCGGAGATGGCCGTCAGCCCCTGGGTAGCCCTGTCAGTCAGCGCCGCCTTCGGCAGTATCACCGTCTTTCTGGTCCGCTTGGCGGCGCGCGCCCGCCGCATGAAATCCCGCCTGGGGCCCTCGGCCCTCGTCGGCCGCCAGGCCACGGCCATGGAGCCGCTTGCTCCCGAGGGTCATGTTCTGGTGGAGGGCGAAATCTGGCGCGCCGTTTCCACTGAACCTGTTCCGGCTGGCGCGCCGGTGCGCGTGGTAGGCCTTGAAAATTACCAGTTGCGCGTCGAGCCGGTTCCGCCGCAAAATCCTGAGTAGCCCCCGCATAGCCCGGCTGGAGTACAATCCGTCCAGAGTGAGGGAAGTCCAATGCCCGATGTCAGTATGCCGATTCTGATCTTCATCGCCATCGTCGTCCTCTACCTGCTCAACTCGATCAAGATTCTCCGCGAGTATGAGCGCGGAGTGATCTTCCGGCTGGGCCGCGCCCTGCCCACGCCCAAGGGCCCCGGCATCATCCTGGTCTTTCGGCCCTTCGATCAGATGGTGCGCATCTCGCTGCGCCAGCAGGTGTTCGTGGTCCCGCCCCAGGACGTGATCACCCGCGACAACGTCACCCTCAAGGTCGACGCCGTGGTCACCCTCTACGTGGTGGACCCCAACTACGCCGCCATCAAGGTGGTCGACTACGTCTACCAGACCTCGCAGCTCGCACAGACCACGCTGCGCTCGGTGCTGGGCGAGGTCGAACTGGACGAGGTGCTCAGCCACCGCGACAAGCTGAACCTGCGCATCCAGACCATCATCGACCAGCGCACTGAACCCTTTGGCGTCAAGGTCATCTCGGTCGAAGTCAAGCAGGTGGACCTGCCCGAGCAGATGCAGCGCGCCATGGCCAAGCAGGCCGAGGCGGAGCGCGAAAAACGCTCGAAGATTATCCACGCCGAGGGCGAATTCAACGCCGCGCAGAAGCTGGTGGACGCCGCCGCGCTGATGGCCACCGAGCCGATGACGCTGCAGTTGCGCTACCTGCAAACCCTCACCGAGATTGGCGTCGAAAAGAACACCACGATCATCTTCCCGCTGCCGCTGGAGATGATGACGCTTTTCAACAAGCTGGGCGTGACGGCCACGAACAAGGCCGAGGCGGACAAACAGTAAATCAACTCGAACATCCTTTCGCAATTGGCCCCACGGACAGTTCACCGTTCGTGGGTCGTTTTTCCGGCCTCCTTTTTGTGCACCACGGAGCGCCGGTCACTGAAATTTGATCGCAAACCACGCTTTTTATTGATCTGGCCCCATTGGAATGCGATACCTCCCACCTTAGCCGCAAAGTTTTAAAAAGCAGCTTCTTCGGCTACGCTCAGAATGACAAGCGAGGGTGGGGCACCCAAATTTGTTTTATTCGTTCAGGACCAGATCAATAAATTCTGCCGGAGGCTTGAGAGCGCTCAATGCATGGAGTTTTTGACGAAGAGGGAGAAGAGCTTCAGCCGGTCGAGCGCCGGCGCGACATCTGCGACACCCACGACACAGAGGTGACGCTCGGCCCGATGCGGCTCGTGGGCCTCTTTTGCGGCCTGATTCTGATCTGCGGCCTTTGTTTTGGTTTGGGTTACGTTGTAGGCCGCCACAAAGGGCAGCAGCCCCCGTCGGCAGCCGCCGCGCAGCCCGCAGACGCCGCGCAAACCACTCCGCCTGCCAATGCCGCCCCTCCCAAGCCCTCGGCCGCTCCGCAGAGCGCTCCCGCGCCCACGCCCGCGCAGCAGCCCGCCGCCGGCCAGCCTGAGACCCCTTCAGACGACGGCCCTTCGGAGACGGATCCCGCCGCCGGTCCACAGTCCGCGAGTCCGCCCAGCGGCTCAGGCAGTTTCTCCAGCGCGGCCGCCGTCCATCCCGCCCTGCCGTCGCCCATGCAATCATCGCCTCAATTGATGGTCCAGATTGCCGCCGTCGCTCACCGGGAGGACGCCGAGGTGCTGGCCGGTGCGCTACGCCGGCGCGGTTACGCGGTCACCTTCCGCCTCGATCCAGCCGACGGCCTGATCCACGTGCGGATCGGCCCCTTCAGCAGCCGCCGCGACGCCAATCTCATGCGCCAGAGGCTGCTCAGCGACGGCTACAACGCGATTGTGCAGCCGTAAACCGGCCTGAATTCCAGAAGCAGAAAATCCTCAGCCCCGCATCCACTCTGGCAGCCCCGAGGCGATAGCCGCCCGCACCGCCTGCGAAAGTTCTTCGCGCGTGGCGTAATCGGCCGGATTCATGGGCGGGTGGAAGGTGATGTGCGCCATTCCGGGCTTGATGCGCAGGCTGCCTTTGGCCATCATCGTCCCGGTGCCCCAGATGGAGACCGGAATGCACGGCGCGCCGCTCTCCATCGCCAGATAGAACGGGCCTTTCTTGAAGGACAGCAGGCGTCCGTCCTGGGAGCGCGTGCCCTCGACAAAGGTAGTAATGTGGATGCCCTTTTTCAGCACTTGCACGGCTGCGGCTACGCTCTGCTGTGCGTTCCTTGCGCTGCCGACGCGGTCCACGGGGATGAACTCCGCCAGCTTCATGGCGTAACCCAAGGCGGGAATCTTCATCAGCGAACGCTTGAGAAAGGAAGAGGTGCGGCCAGGGATCGCGGGAAGCAGCGCCGGAGGATCGAGATTGGAGATGTGGTTGGCCATGAAGATGCAGGCCGTCTTCGCGGGGATGCGCTCCCGGCCGGTAACCTCGACGCGAATTCCCGCGGCTCGCAAACCTGCCCACGCGATGAAATTGGCGACGCGGTAGAGCGGCATGATGTTGCCCGTTACGATGGCCAGGGGGATGAAGACGAGCGCCGAGGGAATGCCGAGGATGAGAATCGTGACGAGCGCGAGAAGTGAAGAAATCATGCGGTTCTGACCTGCCTGAAACTTGAGCATTGAAGGGGACGGGCTTCAGCCCGTCCGTTGAGCGCTAGATTAATTTATCGGCTTTAGCCGCTGAGGGAATGCAAATAACTGCGGAAAACTTCCCTCAGGAGCTAAAACCCAATCTCCTTTTGCCTTTGATGTACAGGCTAAAGCCTGTACCCTTCATCCAAAGCCGAGCTTCGGGGCCGACTCTGAGCGGTCAGCCCTGAAGCTCCCTGAGCCGTGCGGGCAGTTTTTCGTAAATGCCGTCAAATCCGCCGTTGGAGAGGATCGCCACCACGTCGCCGGATTGCAGTTGCGGCGCGATTTCGTTGACGATGGCATCTACATCGGGGCGCAACACGGCTGGGGTTCCAGCCGCATTCAGCGCCTGGACGACCTCTTCCGGGTTCAGCCGCTCCGCCTCGGGAATGCGCTGCTGCTGATAGACTCCGGCCAGGATGACGCGATCGGCCAGCCGCAGGCTCGCAATAAGATCGGATTCCAGAACCTTGCGCCGGAGCGTGTTCGAGCGCGGCTCAAGAACGACCCACAGGCGAGAGTTTGGGTAAACCGAACGCAGCGCCCGGAGCGTTTCGCGAATCGCCGTGGGGTGGTGCGCAAAATCGTCGATCACCGTGACGCCAGCGACCTGGGCGCGCACCTCCAGCCGCCGCTTCACGCTTTTGAAATTGGCCAGCGCCGCGACGATGGCCTCCTTGCCGATTCCCTGCCCCGCGGCCAGAGCCGCCGCCGCGGTCGCATTCAGCGCGTTGTGCTCGCCAGCCAGGCTCATTGCAAGTTCGTCCCACAGTGCGCCGCCGTGCCAGACCTCCCAGCGCGTGAGGCCGTCTTCGTGCCGCAGATTTTGAATGCGCCACTCCGAAGTCTCGGAAAATCCGTAGCGTTCGACGCGGCACAGAGCGCCCGCAACGCAGTCGGTTACGTTCGGGCTGCCGTCGAAGGCGACGATCAGCCCCCGCCGCGGGACCAGGTTCACTAGCCGTTTGAAGGCCGTCTTCACCGCGGCCAGGTCCGCGTAAATGTCGGCGTGGTCAAACTCGACGTGGGTCAGAATCAGCCCGTCAGGAAAGTAATGCAGAAACTTCGGCCCCTTGTCGAAAAATGCGGTGTCGTACTCGTCGCCCTCGACGATAAACGTG
>Ga0326727_10019514_pt1 | contig 13608 bp, 7 predicted proteins | sample MB2enrmetagenome_FD_207643 | JGI IMG/M metagenome (GOLD analysis project Ga0326727, IMG submission 207643) | Lab enriched peat soil microbial communities from McLean, Ithaca, NY, United States - MB29MY | ecosystem: Environmental > Terrestrial > Soil > Wetlands > Peat | place: USA: New York... | reverse complement strand
CCCGTTCCAGTTGCCCCCTGGTTGGACAAAGGCGCAAGGCTCCTGGAAATAGCCGGTAGGCGAATATTTGGAGGCCACCGCCTGATAACCGCAGCCGTTCTCCGCCGTCATGGCAGGCACGACGTTGGGACGACTGGTGAGCGGCGAGAACTGGAGATTATCCGCGCCGCCAGTAATGATGTTAAACGGCCTCCCGGAACCAAGTTCGACGATGGGGGAAAACGTCCAATCGCTGAAGAACTTTTTCGCGAAGCCGGCGCCGCCCAGCTTGCCGCTCTGGTAAACGCCGTTGAAAACGAAACGATGGCGCTCGTCGAACAGCGAGGTAGAGCGGTCGGCGCTCGGGATATAGCTGTCCTGCGGCACCAGCGTCGCCTGCAGATCGGTTGAGTCATCGATCGAGTGCGACCAGGTGTAGGAGGCGAGGAACTCGTAGTGATTGCCAAAGCGCTTGCGGAGATTGGCTGACAGTCCGTGATATACCGAGGTGCCGTTAGAGAAGTTGGCATCCATGTCGCTAAAAGGAACGCAGCCGGTGTAGGAAAAGCCGTTAGCCAGTGTCGGATTGCAGGCGGTGTTAAAGCCGACGCTCGCCGCCAGAGCCTGGGCTTGTGCGACACAAGCGCCATTGCCCTGCAGTTGGAAAGCAGCGGCAATCGATGGATTCAATCCGCCGGGGCGGAAGAAGTTCATCAGCGAAGGGTCCACGTAGGGGTAGGGAGATGTCGCTGTTCCGCCGGGGTTGCAGCCGCTCACGGTGTATGGGCTGGACGGCGGAGTCATGCCGGCTGCCAGAGCATCGGAATATGCGGCGATGTAATTGGCGGTCGCCACATCTCCGCGAATGGTGTTGGCGTTAATCGGACGATTCAGATGGCGGCCGCCGTTGAAGTTGTAAGCCAGGCTGAAGGCGTAGCCCCGGCCAAGATCCTGTTCGACGGTTAAGTTCACTTGCTGCGAATAGGCGTAAACAAAGTTCTTGCCCTGTGGATAGCCGAAAGGCTGGAACGGATTCGGCAGGAACGTCGAATTTGCGGGGTTCGACAGACTCAGGTTCAGATAGTTTTGGTTAAGGAAGATTGATTGGGACGTGGTAGCAATGCCGCAATTCCTGTCGCCAGCGTTGCAGTTGAACCGCTGTTGGCCGGGCGAGAAGGCAAGCAAGGAAGCGACCGCCGGATTGTTGGAAACCGCGCAAGGCCCGCTGGTTGCATTGATCGGGAGGCCCTGAAAAATAGGAATTGCGTTGAGATTAGCCGGATTACCCATTCCAGTAGGGTTGCTGCACCCACCGGTCCCAAGAATGGCCAGCTGTCCGCTGCTTGATCCGTCGGACGCATCGCCGAGGAAATACAAGCCGAGCAAGGGATGGTCGAAGAATATTCCGTAGGACGCGCGGAACACAGTCTTGGCGTTTCCCCTTGGATCCCAGGCAACGCCGATTCGCGGCTGCACGTTTTTCCTGTCAGTCTGAATTCCTTTTTGTAGGCCCAGAATGTTATAGGCCGGGACTGCGAGTCCCTGTAGGGGCTTGAGTGTCGGCGGCTTCTCGACGTCGTAGCGCACGCCGTAATTCAGCGTAAGATTCGGGCTCACACGCCAATTGTCCTGCCAGAAAACACCGATCGGAATATTGTGAAACGAGTCTTGGGGATTTCCCACGCCCTGGATCAGATCCACAGGAATCCCAGCGCCGTACGCTTGTACCGGATTGAGCGAAGGAAATGGCGCTGGAAAAGGACTGGTGGAGCTGAAGTCGTAGACTCCTCCGTAGTTAACGGTAAATGTCGCGCTCAAGGGGAGATAGTTGAAATCCGCTCCGAACTTGGTGTTGTGCCGGCCAATGCTCCAGGAGAAGTTGTCCGCGAACTGGTAGCGCTGTTCGGTGCGTTGAATATAGGAGTAGGGTTCGCGTCCGAAGTATCCATAGCCGGTGATGTTGTCGCCCGGCGCCGACCCTGCCGCTGTTGCCGTGTTGTAGAAATACGAGAGGCCGCGCCGCGCGTACTGGAAGCGGAAATCGTTGACCTTGTTCGTTCCGAGCGCCCAGGTGTCTTGCACGATGCCGGCTACGTCCCGGTAAGTCTGTTGCGAAGTCCGCGAATATGCGTTTTGACCGAACGGCTGATCCTGCCCGCTTACTTCGATTCCGTTTACCGTGCTCGGACTTACGTGAACACTCAAGGTCAGGCGGTTGGTATTGTTTATATTGTGGTCGAGGCGGAACGAGTACAAGCTGGTGCCTTCGAACACTGGGAAGTTTCCGCCCTGCGGCCCCATCGCCTGATAGGAAGCCGGAATTGAGCACGACCCAGGCGTGTTGCAAGTAGTAGGGAAGCCGCCGACGGGAAACCCTCCCGTAAACTGATACGGCCAGGCCCCAGTCACGGCCATCCCGGACGAGCTGCTAGCCAGAACTTCGTACGGCACCACGCTCGGGGCCAGCTGTGCAAACACGCTTGGATCGTTCTGCATGATGTTCAGCAGCGTCCCCGGCGCATTCGTAGGCCCCAAGAAGTATGCCTGACCGCTCGTCAAAGGAATGGTGCCCAAGTCGGGGAAGATGCCGCCTCCCGCTGTCGTCGACGTATCAAAATTCTGCAGCCCGTAGTAGGCGAGGGTCTGCGCGGAAGCGGCGCTTAAGTTGCTTAGAGCGGCTACAGGAGGAATGCTGGAAAACCCGGTTTCATGCCGCCGCGTAACCTCATACGAAAAGAAGTAGTACGTTCTGTCCTTCTTGATCGGCCCACCAAACGCGGCGCCTGCCTGCACTCGCGTGTAGGCCGGGTTTCCGGTGGTGCTGAACGGGTTCACGGCCTGGAATTTGCGGTTTCGCAGATAACCGTATACGTCGCCATGGAAATCGTTCGAGCCCGAGCGCGTGATGATGTTGACCACACCCCCGGCGGCGCGGCCATATTCGGCGGCATAGCTGTTGGTAATGATCTGAAATTCCTGGACGTCTTCCTGCGAAACCGTCGAGCGCACACCGTTGGTCGAATTATCCGTCGCGTCGGCGCCGTCGACATTGACCAGGTTCGAACGAGCGCGTTGGCCGCTCATGTTCAGCCCGGACGTTGGCGCTGCCCCCGTGTTCGGCGCGCTATCGCGCTGCACCTGGGAATCGGTGAGCGTGAAATTGATGTAGTTCCTCCCGTTGATCGGCAGGTTGTCGATGCGGCGTTCGCCGATAGTGTCAGTGGTCGAACTGCGGGAGGTCTCCACCAGTTCCGCCTGCGAGCTGACTTCGACGATTTCCTTACCCGTGGCGACGGTCAGATTAATCGGGAGTTCGACGATTCCGCCCACCGTAATCGAGACATCGTTGTCTTCGACGGTGGCAAACCCCGGCGCTTCCACGGTAAGGACGTAAGTATCGGGAGGCACCTGACGAACGCTGTATTGGCCTTGTCCGTCACCGGTGCCCGTACGCTCAATGCCCTTGGCGGCATTGCGCACCGTCACCGTGGCATTGGTAACGACACTGCCTTTCGGGTCCTTGACGATCACGTGAAGGTCACCAGTCGCGACCCCCTGAGCAAAGCTAAGCTGGGAAGCGAGAAGGCAGATCAGGGCAAGACACAGCAGGCGGAGCGATGCTCTCATAGTGACTCCTGGGACATCCGTCTCGATGTGGAGATGGGAATTACCGCACGCGACTTGTGACAATCGACTCGTATCGTAATCACGGCTAGATTGACGCAAGATATGTAACATCAGTCGAGGGCCTTTATGCAAGCTACAAGGTGGATAACCTTCCGGAATCCTGACCAGAGCGCCGCGATTGTTTCAAATTGCAACATTGGATCGACTGTGATGTTTCGCTATAGCGCACGAAAGGTGTCGTCTTGAACTCGCCCAATTTCGCTCAAACCGAACCCGTCCAGACGTCTGTCCAAACATCCGTCCAAACTATGACCGGCGACCTGAAGCGCGTGCTCGTTTGTTCGCCGCGCGACGCCGGTTGGGGACGCAATGAGGTCATTGCGGGCTGGCGCGAGTTGGGATTTCACCATCTACCCGATTCCGCCGCGGCGCAAGCCGAACACGATGCCTTGTGCCGGCTGCTGCATGAGGCGGGAGCTGAGGTCGTGACGCTTCCGGCTAGCAGCGCCCTCACTCTGGATGCGGTGTATGCGCACGATGCATCGTTGGCGAGCGACCACGGTCTGATCCTGATGCATCCGGCAAAACCCAACCGCGTGCCCGAAGCCCGCGCTCATGCCGAGTTCGCCGCGAAGCTGGGCATGAAAGTTTTCGGAGAGGTTACGGCTCCAGGCTTCTCCGAAGCGGGTGACATCGTCTGGCTGGATGCAAAGACGTTGCTCATCGGCCACGGTTACCGCACGAACCGAGCTGGCATTGAGCAGCTACGGGCGTTGCTGGCGCCGAAGGGTGTGGAGGTGATATCCGCTCCCCTTCCCTATGGACCTGGACCGAGCGCCTGCCTGCACCTGATGTCGCTGATGAGCATGCTGGATGAGCAGACAATTCTGACCGATCTTGCATGGCTGGCTGTGGAGACGGTTGAACTGCTTAGAGGCCGCGGTTTTCGGTTGCTCGATATCGATGCTGATGAGCGCGATACGCTTGCCTGCAACGTGCTGTCGCTCGGCAGCGGGCGCTTGATCGCGCTGGAACAGAATGCCAAAACCAACGACCGCCTGCGTCAAGCCGGCTTCGATGTCCGGACTTTCCCTGGCGCCGAGCTCTGCATCAATGGTTCCGGCGGTCCTACCTGCCTCACCCGGCCGCTATGTCGTGCTTAGAGTTTTTGCTTCATTCGGCCATCGGATTGCCCGAGTACCGTCCATTCGGTAGTGGGCAAGTTGAAACTTGCCCACTACCGTCCATTCTCTTCACTTGACATCGCGGGGAAACCATTGTGAAATTGTGCATACTTTGAGGGCCGCAGTGGGGCCTTCTCCAATCCCAACTGGCTATCCGGTGGCGCTTCCTCGACCCAAGAGGAAGAAAGATCGTGGCGTATACATTGGCTCCATCCTGGCTGGCGGCGAAAAACGCAGTTGATCTCTCCAAGGAGTGACTCATGAATTCGAGTGGCAAAAGAACGAGCCTCGCGGTGGCGCTTCTGGTATTCCTGACATTGGCGTTTGCAGCCGCTGACGACAAGAAGACCCCACCTGCATCCCATCCGGCTCCGGCGGCTCATCCGCCCGCGAAACCAGCGGGCGGCGCCTCGCAGAATCACCCGGGAGCGCCCGGCAACACGAATCATGCCCCTGGCGGCACGAATACTCAGCACCCAGGTCAGCCCGGCGCCAACAATCATCCCGGTGGTAACACGACGAACGCTGCTCATCCCGGCGGAAATAACCAGGGTGCCAACACCAGCACTCGGCACGAACCCGCCGGCACCAAGTCGGTAGCTCTCAAGGATGGCGGCCACGCCACATTCCGCCAGAACGGACAGGTTCGCTCGGTTCAATCGCACGGCGTAACGGTTACGCGTGGCCTTACCGGCCATCGCAGCGTTGTTGCCACCCACAACGGCCGCACTGTTGTCGCCACCGGAAGGGCCGGCGGCTACACGCAACGGGCTTACTATCGGCGGGGTAATACGGTTTACGTTCAACGTACCTATGTTTATGGCGGTCGCACCTATGCCTATGCCTATCGCAGTTATTACTGGGGAGGATATCCCTACTACGGATATGCCCCGGCCTACTATTGGGGACCGGCGTACTACGGGTGGGCCTACAACCCATGGCCAGCGCCCGTGTATTACGGCTGGGGTTGGGGAGGGTCTCCCTGGTATGGCTATTACGGGGGGTACTATGCGCCTTATCCGGTGTATCCCAGTGCCGCTTTCTGGCTGACGGATTTCTTCGTCGGCGCGGCCTTGCAGGCAGCATATGCATCGCAGGCTGAGGCGGCGGCGGAACAGGGCACCTTTATCTCTCCGGAGGCATCGGAGAACCTGGTTGCCTCACTATGGACATCGGACTCTCTCGTGGCGTCAAAGCTTGCTTCGACTTACCCTGTAAACCTCTACCTGTTAGGAGCGGCAGCGCCAACCGCGCCAGCTCTGTCAAAAGAAGTGAAGGACGCGATCTCCGACGAGATCAAAGACCAGATCGCGGCGGAGAAGGATGCGGCTGCGAACAGCAACAGTTCGACCGCGGCGAGCGGACCTCCGGCGGCGCTTGATCCCAAGATCCGCTACTTCGTGGTTGCCAACGAATTGGACCTGACTGCCTCGGATAAAACCGAGTGCACGCTGACTGGAGGCGATGTCGTCTATCGCACGGGCGATACGCCTGACGCCGATAGGATGGTTGACGCTACCGTCAAGAGCAGCAAGAAAGGCGAATGTGCAGTGGGGGCGACGGTTGGCGTTTCCGCGGATGATCTGCAGGAAATGTACAACGGCATGCGCCAGCACATTAGTGAAGGTATGAAGGAGATGGCGGCAAACTCCGGTAAGAACGGGCTCCCGACCGCTCCCGACACCAAAACAACGGCAGGCGAGGTGCCGGCGCCGACGGCTGACACGAACGTGACCGACGATCTGCAGAAGGCGCAGCAAGACGCCGACCAGGCGGAAGCCGAGGCCAAGCAGCAGTCCAACTAGGACCAGATGGGCGCGCTTCCCTTTGGGGCAGCGCGCCCATGATTTCTCACGCTGTAGGCGATGTGATTTCTTCGCCTTGACAAACCTGGCAATACAATGAAACCCCGGCGTTCCCACAGCGAGCGCCAGCTTCACAGGAGGAATCTAGCAATGCGGCTGAAATTCCCCGCGGCGGTTGTGGCCTTCGGCATACTGGCTCTGAACTTCCTTGCCCTTCCACTGAGCGCACAGGTCTCGTTGGAAGACCAGCTCAAGGCGCAATACAACCTGGCGAAAATGGGCCAGGATTCGGGCGGCTACTCAGTAACCGAGGCAGGCACGCTCCTGAGTATCCAAAAGGGCGGAATCCTCGGTTCGCCTTACAAGAACAACACCACGCGCACCGCAACCTTTCAAGACGGAACCGTGCATTCGACAGACCTGAGTGGTGGAACGGCAGGCAAGCTCGGCAAGGGGCTCTGCAAGTTCTCCGGCAAATGCCCGACCACGCCTGACGCGGTGAACGATGAGGCGACATCTAAGCTGTTTAAGGTCGGAGATAAAGTCTACCCGACCAAGATTTCCGTGGACACAACTAAGGATACGGTGACGTTCGGCATCGTTGCTTGCGATACCTGCAATAACGCCGATCCCGCGACTTACAACAAGGTGAACCTCGTGTTCAAGTTCGCCCCGGGCACGCTGGCAAAGGGCAACGTGAGCCAGGTTGAAGATACGATCGGGCAGCTCCTGGCCATCAGCGACGATTCGCAGCAACAAGGCGGGAACCAGCAGCAGGGCGGCAATCAGCAGCAAGGCAACAACGCGCAACAAGGCCAGGGAGGCGGCGGACAACAGCCGGCTGCGCAGCCGCAGCAGATCGAGATGGGACAGACGCAAGATCAGGTGAAAGGAGCACTCGGCCAGCCGGACAAGATGGTGAATCTCGGACCCAAGCAGATCTGGGTGTACAAAGACCTGAAGGTTACGTTCCTCAACGGTCGCGTTGTGGATGTGAACTAGAAAAGTTCCAAGGTTTCAAAGAGTGCAGGGTTTTAAGGTCGAGTGCATTCGTCATTGAGATTTTGAACGTCGGAAACCTCGACTTAGTGTTTCACGGCAGAGAGTTGCGGAGGCGTTCGCGAGCAAATCATCAGGCGGTTCCATGCATTGATTTCCGCGACGGCAAACGAAAGATCGGCAATTTCCTTCGTGGAAAACTGATCGCACACTTGTTCGTAGATAGGATCTGGGACGTCGCCGTTGGGCAGGGAGGTCATGCTCTCCGCCCAAGCCAAAGCCGCCCGCTCTCGATGGTTGAAGACAGGCGCTTCCCGCCAGGCGACCAACAAGTCCAATTGGTCCTCGCTGACGCCGTTCTGGCGCGCCAAAGGTGCGTGCATCGCCAGGCAAAAGGCACAGCCATTCATCTGCGATACCCGTATCTTGACCAGTTCCAGCAGGCCAAGATCGAGGCCACTATTCTGGACATAGCCGTGAACACCAAGCATTGCTTTGTAGCCAGCCGCGGCCACTACCGTAAAATCAAAGCGCTGTTTCATCCTATGCTCCTTGCTATCTACACATTTACTCAGGTCATCAATCAGCTACAAAATCTTTTTCCCAAACGCAGAGAGTGCAAGCTCGACCGCTAAGTCGGCGGTCTGGTTGCGCTCGTCGATCACCGGGTTCACTTCGACAATTTCCATGCTTAGCATGCGGCCGTGGTCGGCGATGATTTCCATCGCCAGGTGAGCCTCGCGGTAGGTTGCGCCGCCCCACACCGGAGTGCCAACGCCGGGTGCGTCCTCCGGGTCAATCCAATCCATATCGAGCGAGACGTGATAGCCGGCGGTGCCGCGTCCGGCCATGCGCAGGGCGTCTTCCATGACGGCGCGCATGCCGCGCTCGTCGATGTCGCGCATGGTAAAGACTTCGACCCCAACCTTGCGGATGTTTTCCTTCTCGAAGTTGTCGACGTCGCGGATGCCGACGAGCACGCAGTTCTGCGGCGCGACCTTGGGCGAGAAATCGTAAATGCGTCCCAGTTCGTGCGGAGGCAGGCCCATGATCGAGGCGAGCGGCATTCCGTGCACGTTCCCGCTGGGCGAGGACTCGGGCGTGTTCATGTCGGTGTGGGCGTCGATCCAGATCAGGCCAATCTTCTGATTTTGGCGACGATAGAATTCGGCGACGCCCGAAACGGTGCCGACGGCAACGGAATGGTCGCCACCGAGCACGAGCGGAATTTTTCCGGCTTCCAGTGTCTTGAGGACGAGATCGGCGCTCTTGATGCAGGTCGCCGTGATTTCCTTTAAATACTTTGCGCTGGCCTCGCCTTCCTTCTTCTGCTCGGGCAGAGCGACCGGGACGTTACCGCCATCTTCGACCACGTGGCCGATGGCTTCGAGGCGAGCCTCGAGTCCGGCAACGCGGACGGCCGATGGACCCATGTCGACGCCACGGCGAGACTGGCCGAGGTCGAGGGGAACGCCGATCACGCGGATCTGGCGCGGAGTAATGGTGGTGAATGACGTTGTTCGCATAGCCATAAATTAGTTCTCAGTCCCCCTCATAAGACTTTGAGACCGAGAATTTGAGTTTACCGCGAGAGCGGGCCTGCACGGGCAATTCCGCTTCGTGCCATATCGATTCCGCTACGGTAGCGGTGAATTCCTTGCTTCCTACGCGCGCGTGAGCTGAGGCAGGGCATCGAAATGCGAGTCACGAGCGAACAGGACAAGCGAATGTTGCAGAACCAGGGCGGCGATCCACATATCGTTGGTCGGGATGGGAGTGCCTTGCTTCCGCAGTTGCCGGTAAACAGCAGCGTAGTGATGAGTTGTTTGCTCGTCGGGGTAGAGCACGCCGATGCCGGGTTTCAGCAGAAAACGCCGCAAGACAGCGTCGTTGCCCGGTCCCTGGCTGCCCACAGCAAATCCGGCGCGCAATTCTCCGAGCACGATGAACGGCAGCCAGACTTCATCGGCACCTTCAACTGTCTCAACCACCGCTCCATTGCCGCGGCAAAGGTCGGTGTAGCGGTTGGTATCGAGCGCCAGCTTCAATGCCACATCTCTTCGTCCACGGTGTCCTGGGCGGCGAGCGCCGAGTTGAAAGCCGGATCTTCCCGCCAGGTGCCTGCGATATCGGCGAGATCGCGTTGACGGCCGCGCTCTCCGCTAACGCCAGCGCCGCGAGCCAGCATTTCAATGGCGGCTTCGTTCAGGCTCTTGCCCTGTTCGCGGGCGGCCTTGCGGAGAGCGCCGTCCAGGCTTTCCGGCACGTTGCGAATCGTGTACTGCATGCACTCATTGTAGGCAGTGCAGGCACATTTTGCAAGCAACAAATGCATGGGCGCTTTTGTCGGTGGTACCCCTCCCCCCTACCCCGGTCTATTAGAATCATAGACCTAGAGGCAAAGTATTGATTTTAAACATTTTATATGCAAAGTCTTGAATGCATTATAGTTAGTCTCGATTTGACCTTCGTTCCTGTAATTCATCTCACTTAAACTATTGATTCTAAATGAGCTAAGATTGCAAAGTATTCAAAACAAAAAGGTTAGCCAAGAATTCTAAGCTTTCATCGGCGACGGTTTTCAGAAGCTCTCTCTATAATTATGTTCGAGAGTCCGAGTTCCTTAAGTCAAGGGGAATCTGCGGGCGCGTAAGTTAATGTCCCACTCAAAGCGAGACCCGTATTTCATTGGCAGATCGGGTTCGATGCGATCAAAGATGGAGGCAGCATCCTGTGGAAAACGTCCCAGCGTTCACACAAAATTAACAATCAATTCATCTTGCATTTGCATATGCCGGTAATAATAGCTGCCGCTCTCGGGCCGAGTTATCTGAACCCAACAACTCTAGGACCTAAAGGAAGCGCCACTATGTCTAAGATTATCGTCCGCGCACTAGCCCCTCTTGTGCTCCTAACCTGCGTCTGTCTTATGACTGGCGCTTCAGCCCAGACGCCGCTGGCGCCAAATAGTATTCAGGTGAGCCGCGTTCAGTATGACGGCGACAGTACCACCACCTATACCAGCCCGTACGGCTTCCCAGAGATTTTTAATGACCAAGCCGGTTGTAGTATCGGGAACAGCATCTGCGATATCGAAGGCATTCAGGGCAGCATTTTCATCGACCAATTCGGATCGGCGCCGGGCACGTCCGCGGTAGGCACCGTGTCGCTGCCCTCGACGGGCGCACCGGCCATTTACCCGACGGTTGAACCCGGCAGCTATATCACGACCAGCTTCAGTTCGAAGTCGGAAGGCGCGCTGATGCTCTCGCCCAATGCGAATTACCTGACTTACATGGGCTACGAGGGCAACGACCAGTTAGACAGCGTCTCCAATTCGTATTCGCCAAACTCGAACTACCAACTCTATCCCAACTCCTACACCCTTGGGCCCAACACGGGGACGCCGATCAACATCACTAGCGCGAGCGAATCCGGTACCACGGCAACAATCCAGCTGCAGTCGCCGGTCACAGTTCCCGCAGGTGCTTATTTCACAATTGCGGGAATGAGCATCAACGGCTACAACGGAACCTTCGCGACCTCAGCGGCGGCGAACAACAGCACGACCGTGACCCTGACTGGACTCCCGAAAAATTTGAGCAGTTGCAACAGTGCAGGGTCCTGCGCCGGAAATGCGACCTACGATCCTCCGTATCCTTTCTACGACCGTGAAGTGGCGCTGATTAACTCCACAGGCTTGGTCAGCCTGACGCCCATCGACAACGCTTACAGCGGCGACAATCCTCGCGCCGCCCTCACCATCGATGGAGCGCAGTTCTACATGGTCGGTAACTCTGATTCGACCACCGCATCGCCAAGCGATGGCCCGAACAATCCTGGTTTGACCATCGGCGCGCGCTGCGGAACAGCTGAATCCAGTGTGTCCTATTCGTTGGGAACCTACTTCGCTTCGGACCGTACCGATGAGACCGCGAAAAAGCATGTCAAGGATAACAACTGGCGCGGAGTCGGCATCTACACCGACGCGAATGGCCATCAACAGCTGTACGTGTCGAAGGGCAGCGGCGGCAACGGCGACGACGGTGTGTTCCTGGTGCAGGATCCCACCACGTTAGTCCTTCCTACCTGCACCGAGGGCGGAACCGATGGCAGCGCGAACATCACGCCATTGTTCAGCGCACAGGCGACGGTTCCGGGCGGCAAGTCCTACCAAACGTCTCCGTATCTGCCATTTGGCTTCTGGTTTGCGAACCCAACCACTCTTTATGTTGCCGACGAAGGGAACCCGCCGACCTACAGCGGCGGCTCTTCGCCGAGCTTCTCCAACTCCACCAACGGAAACTTCACTCTGCCCCAGCTCGCCAATGGCAGCTTCGGGCCCGATCCCTATGCCGGCCTCGAAAAGTGGGTCCTGGTCAATGGAACCTGGCAATATGCCTACACTATCCAGGCCGGGCTCAACATGTACCAGCCGGTGACGGTCAGCGGTTACAACGATGTGAACGGCGATCCGATCCAGTCTTACACCTACGGGATCCGCAACATGACGGGTTACAACAACGGCGATGGCTCGGCGACCATTTATGCCATTACCGCTCAGTTCAGCGCGGTTTCCGGTGGCGAGTCCGATCCCACGTCTCTTGTCGGTATCACCGATCAGATCTCGGCGACCTCTTTGCCGGCCAACGAGCAATTCGTAAACCTGCAGACCTCGCAGCCGGGAGAGGTTTTCCGCGGCGTTGCTTACGTGCCGCCCGCAGCAGGCTTCACGCGGGCTTCACAGACGATCAACTTCACTTCGGTCGGGACACAGACCTACGGCGTTTCGCCGATCACGCTGAGCGCGACGGCGACCTCGGGCTGGCCGATCGTTTACTCGGTCACCTCGGGACCGGCGACCCTCTCGGGCAACACACTGACGATCACGGGCACTGGTTCTGTTACGCTTTCGGCGAGCCAGAGCGGCAACACCAGCTATCTGCCCGCGACGGCTTCGCAGACCTTCACGGTCAATCCTGAGAGCCAGACCATCACCTTCACCACGAGCGCTCCAGCGAGCGCAGTGTATGGCGCAACCTTCACCGTAGCGGCCACGGGCGGCAGCAGCGGCAACCCGGTGGTGTTCACCAACAGCGGATCTTGCTCGAATGTGGGCGCGACCTACACCATGACCAGCGGCACCGGCACATGTTCGGTGATCGCGAACCAGGCTGGCAACGCGAATTATTCGGCGGCTCCGCAGGTCACCGAGTCTGTCAGTGCAGTGCTGGCGACGAACACGGTGACGTTCACGACGGCGCCACCGGCGAGCGCGGAGTACGGATCGACGTTCACGGTAGCGGCTTCGGGTCTGGGAACGGGCGCGATCACCTATACCAGTGACGGCATTGTCTGCACGAACTCGGGTGCGACGTACACGATGATTGCGGGCAGCGGGACTTGCGTGGTAACGGCGAGTCAAGCAGCGGATACCAACTATCAGACGGCGAGCACTTCAGCGAACGTAACGGCGGCGGACGCGAACACGAGCGTGAGCGTAGCGTTGACCAACGGTGCGAATCCGTCAACGTATGGGCAGTCGCTGACGTTCACGGCGACTTTGACGAGCGACACGGGACTGGTGAGGCGGCGGAACACGCACAAGAAGCCGCTGGACTTCAGCGGGAACGTGACGTGGAGCGCGAACACGGGCTGCGCGGCCTCTTCGGTGTCGGGCTATCCGGCGACAGCGACGTGCACGACGACGAGCCTGGGTGGTGGCAGCGAAACGGTAACGGCAACGTTTGCCGGGGATACGAACCACACCGGCGCTTCGGGGTCGGTAACACAGACGGTGAATCCGGCGACGAACACGGTGACGTTCACGATGGCGCCACCGGCGAGCGCGGAGTACGGATCGACGTTCACGGTAGCGGCTTCGGGCCTGGGAACGGGCGCGATCACCTATACCAGTGACGGCATTGTCTGCACGAACTCGGGTGCGACGTACACGATGATTGCGGGCAGCGGGACTTGCGTGGTAACGGCGAGTCAAGCAGCGGATACCAACT
>Ga0326727_10019513_pt1 | contig 13608 bp, 14 predicted proteins | sample MB2enrmetagenome_FD_207643 | JGI IMG/M metagenome (GOLD analysis project Ga0326727, IMG submission 207643) | Lab enriched peat soil microbial communities from McLean, Ithaca, NY, United States - MB29MY | ecosystem: Environmental > Terrestrial > Soil > Wetlands > Peat | place: USA: New York... | reverse complement strand
AAAGAATAGAAAGTCGGGTTCTGAGGCGTAAATCCTGAGCGCTTGTTGCCATTGACTAATCTCAATGCCCATAAGCTTGATAGGAGATAGGCGTACCTTTCCCTTGAAAAAAGGTGCGGATATACGACCCCATAGAGGAAACTACCAAATATGGGGGCGCCCCGAAATCCTTATAGAAATGTCTTCTTGTCGACGATAGGCGGGGGGTTGGCTTCCGAAAGCCCTTCTTCTTCCAGAAGGCGGGAAGTCTCCGTGACGATCTCCAGTTTGCGGTTGACGTCCGCCATGCGGGCTTCAAGTTCCTTAAGTTGGCCTCCATACCTCTCGATGAGCAATTGAAGACCTGACATGGTGCGCACCTTCTTGTGTAATGAAGGATGACTTAGTATTTTCCCTGGTAACGTCGAGGTTTGCTCGCCGATCCGTCCCGGACCCCCACGTAGCCCCGCGGAGGCCGAGAATGGCGTGTCCGATCGCGGCCGGTGTCGTCGTCCGACTCCCTTGATGAGCTTCCCGGCGAACACCGCCATAAGAAAGGCCAAGAGTAGCCATAGTACCGATCCCAGCACGATGCTCTTCATGATCGCACCCGGTTCATACACAGGCAGCGCTCTCTTACCTATCTGTCCATGGCCGCTATCAGCATCTTTCCTTACCGTCCTCGCTGGCTCATCCCTTTGCGCCGGGTTCTTACGCCAAGCTGGGGAAATGAGCCCCCACCCTTTCTAACGGCCTCTGACGCAGTGACGTGAGAATGCCCTATCAAGGGATGTTGGCATGTTTTACGTTGTTCTCCGTAAACCCACAGAAAGAGGCATAATTCCCTATGTTAGCCATTCGTAGTCTTACGTTATTCTCTGCTCCATTTCCGGGTGCAAAACCGCTATTCTCCGGTTCAAGTTCTGATGCCACCTCCACTTAAATCGCAAGGGAGTGGCGCGGTGAGACGGTTGCCCGGGGCCGTCATTTTCGTTTTTCGAAAAGCAAATCCGTCGGGCCGAGTGGTCTTATTCGATGACAAAATCCCACGCGGTATCGTTTATCCAGAGGGCGTAGTACCCCCTTCCGAATAATCCTTTCGGCTTCACCGTGTAAAGAATATCGCTTTTCTTCCGAACGTCGAGGCCAACCTCGAGCCCCAGCATGTAGCGCCGAACGCCGAGAGTCGTCATCTGAAAGGGTTTCAGATTATTGAGCGTCAGGTACTGCATCTCGTGTTTCCCGTATATGACGAAGTACTGGACGCTGTTCAGTGGAAAGCTTACGGGGCTGCTTCTTTCGAGGTAGAGGATACGCTGGTCTTCATAGACGATATTGGAGATGATCCTCGTCAGTCCCTTGTCGGTCTTCGCGTAAACCCCGTATTCTTTGGGAACCGGCACATTTTCGCTCGCCGCGTGGCCTGAACCCCCCAGGGCCAGAGCAACGAGAGCCGAGATGAGAATGGAACGAACCGCGGTGCTCATGATCTTCATTGCGATTTTCCGTTGCCCGGCTAAGAAACCGAGACGGCAATCCTCCTTTCCCTGGGTCCGTCAAACTCCAAGAGATATATGCCCTGCCAGGTCCCCAGCACGAGATCGCCCCCGGATAGGGGAATAGTGAGAGAATGGCCCACCAGAGACGACTTGATGTGGGCATCGGAGTTGCCCTCTCTGTGGCTGTAAGGGTAGTTGGCAGGAACAAGCCTGTCCAGGGCGTCGATGATATCCTTCATGACGGCAGGATCGGCATTTTCGTTAATGGTGAGGCCGCACGTCGTGTGAAGGCAGAGAAGATGGACATTGCTCCCCGGGGCCGCCTTTGCGGCCCGTCTTACCTCGCCGGTAATGTCCAGTGCTTCGATCCTGCGCGATGTCCTTACCTTGATCTCGGTCACGGTCCATTCTACCCCCTTAGACCCGATCATATCAACTGGAAAGTGGCGGCCTTCCCACAAGGAGCAGGCCTTCCCACAAAGCCTGCTTGAACGCGTCCGTCCGCGTTCCATCATTGGGATGAACCCCCTTGAAAAGTATCACCGCGGATTTTATAATAGTGAATGAAATTCGAAGAAGGGTTGCGGAAGCTTGAAAGCATAGTAAACACCCTCGACGAGGGACAAATATCCCTCGACGAGGCTCTGGGTCTTTTCAAAGAAGGACTGCACCTCACCAAAGAGCTTTCGAAGACGCTCGAGGACATTGAACGTAAGGTTGAGATCCTTGTGAGGAAGGACGACGGCTCCGTCGAAAAAAAACCGTTCCTACAGGAAGATGCTTAGTGGACCTGGAAGGCTTTCTCGCCGGGAATAGAGTGCTCGTAGAGAGCCATTTGAGGACACTATTCTCAACCCTCCCCGGGTTTTCCCAGACGCTGAAGGACGCCATGGAATACAGCGTGTTCTCCGACGGAAAACGGATCAGGCCCAGCCTAGCCATTGCGGCCTGCGAAGCGATGGAAGGGCGGGTTGACGAGGTGCTCTCCTTCGCGGCTGCCATCGAGATGATACATACTTACTCTCTCATCCACGACGACTTGCCGTGCATGGATGACGACGACCTGAGGAGAGGCAGGCCGACCTGTCACAAGGTGTTCGGCGAGGCCGTGGCATTGCTGGCGGGCGACGCACTTCTCACGGAGGCCTTTCGCGTAATGGCCGACCCGCAGCTTTGCCGTGTACCATCGTCCGTGGCTCAGAGGATCGTCTACGAAGTCGCCAGAGCGGCGGGGGCCGCCGGCATGGTGGCAGGACAGGCCATGGACGTGCTCTCTGAGGGTAAAACCGGGACAAAAAGGATCGTGAACTTCATACACCGTAACAAAACGAGCGCCCTTATCAGGGCATCCATATTGGCCGGAGCCCTGGTCGGAGGCGCCGGCCGCCGGCAATTGAAGGCATTCACCACGTTCGGGGAATCGATAGGCCTGGCATTTCAGATCAGGGACGACCTTCTCGACGTGGAGGGATCCGAGGCAGAGGTAGGAAAGAGGCTCAAGAAGGACGCGGAGAAGCAAACTTACGTGAGGCACTACGGGGTCGCAGCCTCAAAGGCCAGAATAGAGAGTCTCGTGGATAAGGCGACCGCATCCCTGGCGTTCCTCGGCAAAAGGGCTAACATGCTGATTCAGATCGCGAATTTTATAGGCCATAGGTCCTTCTAGATGCTCCTCGACTCCATCAACACCCCGAAGGACATCAAAGAGCTGGATCTCGTTCAGCTTGGAACTTTGGCCGATGAGATACGGGATGTCATCGTCCGAACCGTGGCCGACACGGGTGGCCATCTGTCTTCCAATCTGGGCATAGTGGAACTCACCCTCGCCCTTCATTATGTCTTCGACACGCCCAAGGACAGGATCGTGTGGGACGTGGGGCACCAGTGCTATGCGCACAAGATCCTTACGGGAAGGAGGGAGCGCTTTTGCACGCTCAGGCAGCAGGGGGGCCTGAGCGGCTTTCCATGCAGGAATGAGAGCCCCTACGACGTCTTCGACACCGGCCATGCGAGCAATTCCATCTCCGTCGCCGTCGGGCTGGCTGAAGCCAAGAGGAAGCGGAATGAAAACCACCGGGTCCTCGCGGTCATCGGAGACGGGTCCCTTACCGGCGGCATGGCCTTCGAAGCCCTCAACCATGCGGGTCATCTGGAGACCGACGTCATCGTCATACTCAACGACAACGAGATGTCCATCTCGAAGAACGTGGGTGCCCTTTCAGCCCATCTCAGCAGGATCATGACCGGCGAGTTGATGAGCACCCTGAGAGAGGAGATCAAAAACACCATCCGCAATCTCCCTGCCTTCGGGGACAAGGTCTACAAGGCTGCCCGTTACTTTGAGGAAGCGGTGAAGGGGCTCGTTGCCCCGGGTCTGCTCTTCGAGGAGCTGGGCTTTCAGTACGTCGGGCCGGTGGACGGTCACAACCTCAATCACCTCATCGTCAACCTCGGGAACATCAAGAAGCTCAAAGGGCCGATCCTGGTGCACGTGGTTACCAAGAAGGGCAAGGGATACGATCCCGCCGAAAAGGATCCCGCGCGATTTCACGGTATCTCCCGGTTTGACGTGGCAACGGGGAAAGCTCTCCACAACGGGAGGCCGACCTTTACCGATATTTTCGGTCGAACCCTCGTAGACCTTGCGAAAACGGACGAGAGGATCGTCGCCGTCACGGCTGCCATGGGGCTAGGCACCGGCCTCGAGGAGTTCTCAATGCGCTTCCCCGGAAGGTTCTACGACATAGGCATTGCCGAGGGCCACGGGGTCACCTTCGCAGCCGCCCTTGCCATGGAGGGCTACAAGCCCTTTGTGGCCATGTACTCCACATTCCTCCAGCGCGGCTTCGATCAGATCATCGAAGACGTCTGTCTTCAGGAACTGCCCGTGGTCTTCGCCATAGACCGGAGCGGCCTCGTCGGCCAGGACGGCCCCACCCATCACGGGAGCTTTGACATCTCCTACCTGCGCCACATTCCCAACATGGTCGTCACAAGCCCCAAGGACGAAAACGAGCTGAGGCACCTCCTCTATTCGGCAGCCCTTTACGGGAAGACCATGTCGATACGCTATCCCAGAGGGGAGACGCTCGGGGTCCCCCCGGACGGAGAGTTCCGGGAGATTCCCCTGGGAACGTGGGAGGCTTTGCGGGACGGCTCCGACGTATGCCTCATCGGCTGCGGTCCCGTGGTTTACGCATGCCTCGACGCCGCCTCCGAGCTTGAAAAGGAAGATGGCATCAGGTGCGCCGTCGTCAACGGACGCTTTGTCAAGCCCATGGACAGGGAAATGCTCGTCGATTTCGCCGGCCACACAGAGCGGCTCATGACGTTTGAGGAGAACACCATTATCGGCGGATTCGGAAGCGGCGTTATGGAAGTCCTCTCCGAGGAGGGAATTATGAGGCCCATCAGGAGGGTAGGCTTGCCCGACCGATTCCTCGGCCATTCGCCTCAGAGTCTTCTTAGGCAAGAAACGGGCCTCGACAAGGACGGGATAAAGAGGACCGTGAGACAGTGGCTAAGTTCAGAATAGACGTCCTCCTTGCCCGTAAGGGCCTCGTCGAATCAAGAGAAAAGGCGAAAATTCTGGTGATGGCGGGTACCGTCTACCTCGGCGGCGAAAGGGTCTCACGTCCGGACAAGGTTGTCGACGAGGACGCGCCCGTCGAGGTGAGGAAGAATCCCCTTGCCTACGTGGGGTTCGGGGGGGTAAAGCTCGAGCGGGCGATCAGGGAATTCGCCATAGACTTAAGGGGCGGGATTGCGCTCGATATAGGCTCTTCCACGGGCGGCTTTGTCGACTGCCTCCTCCGGTCAGGGGCATCGAAGGTCTACGCAATCGACGTCGGCACCCATCAACTCCACGAGAAGCTGAGGGCCGACGATAGGGTGGTGGTGCTCGAGCGCATGAACGCCCGCCTCCTCACGCCTGATGACATAGGGGAAAAGGCGGATATCATCACCGTCGACGTCTCATTTATCTCCCTCAAGAAGATCATTCCCGCGGCCGTCCCAATGCTTGCGCCGAAAGGCCTCCTCATCACCCTCGTGAAGCCGCAGTTCGAGGTGGGCAGGTATCAGGTAGGCAAGGGCGGGATCGTCAGGGATGGGGAGCGAATAAAGGCAGTCCTCGATGACATGAGACGCTTCGGCGAGGGCTTGGGCCTGCGGGCCGCCAATGTTGCCGAAGCGCCCCGCGAAAGGGAGAGAAAGAACAGGGAGTATTTCATCCTATGGGAACGGTAAAAGTGCCGCCCCCAGTCAAATTTTTTGCGAGCATTATCTTCAACGATTCGGGTATACTCTCGGAAGTAGAGACGGAGATGGCGGGATGCATCGGCCCCATCGAGGAGAGCACGGATTTTATGCCCTTTTCCCAATCGAACTATTACGCTCCCGAGATGGGAGCAGGGCTCATGCGCCGCTTCCTCCTCTTCGGCCCCCTTCTCGAACGGGACAGATTGGCAGAGATAAAGGCGGCGACCAACGTGATCGAGCAGGCTCACGCCTCGAAGGGCAAGAGGTCGGTGAACATAGATCCCGGCTATATCGCGCGCGAGCAGATGGTCCTCGGGACGACAAAAGCATTTTCCCACAGAATATACCAGGGACAGGGTATCTTCGCAGACCTTACCCTCATCTATGAGAACGGGACCTATCGCAGCCTGCCGTGGACCTACCCCGACTACGGGGGCAAAGAATTGATCTCTCTTCTGAACGGATGGAGGGAAAAGTACAAGAGGACGCTGCGATGCTAAAAAGCATGACGGGTTTTTCGAAAGTGGAGATGGACAACGGCGAGGGTAAGTGCTATGGGGAGGCGAGGTCCCTCAACAGCCGCTATCTGGAGGTTTCCCTGAAGCTGCCCCGGAACGCTTCGGGCTATGAGTCGCGGCTGCGGGAGACGGCAAAACGGGTAATAAAGAGGGGCCGCCTCGACGTGACCATCAAATGGGACAAGGGTGATGAATATGGCGTGGTGCCGAAGGCAAACGAGGAGGCCATCCGGTGGTATGTCGATCTGGCCGAACACCTGAAGCGTTCGTATAGCCTTGAGGGTGCCCTCACGGTGAGCGATGTCATGACGTTCAAGGATATTCTCGTATACGAGGAGAAGGTCCTCCCCGAAGAGATCCTCTTCTCCTGTTTCGAGACCCTCCTGACGAAACTGAATGAAGAGCGGCAAAGGGAAGGAGGCCTCATAAGAGAGAACCTGGTGCAGAGGCTCGAACAGATACGGGAGAACGTGGAACAGGTAGAAGAACGGTGGCCCGAGGCCATCAAGAACCATGAGGAGGCACTCCGCCAAAGAATCCTTGAGATAAGCAGCTCGGTCGCGGATGAGGCGAAGGTGCTTCAGGAGATGGGCTTCTACATGGAGAGGCTCGATATAGCGGAGGAGATTTCCAGGCTGAAGGGGCACGTCCAGCATTTCGGCGACACCCTCGACTCGACCGAGGAAGTCGGCAGGAAGCTCGATTTCATCATCCAGGAAATGGTGAGAGAAACGAACACGATAGCGAGCAAATCGAACGACCTCTTTATCAGCGAGAGGGCGATCCAGATCAAGGTGGAGATCGAGAAAATGAGGGAGCAGGCTCAGAATGTCGAGTAAGACTGGGCGCCTGTTCGTAGTGTCGGGACCGTCGGGAACAGGAAAGAGCAGCCTCATCGAGCGTTTCCTCATGGAAGATAAGCAGGTGCGCTTCTCCGTCTCGTACACGACCCGGCAAAGGCGGCCCCACGAGGTCGACGGGCGGGATTATTACTTTGTGGACCAAGAGACCTTCCAGGGGATGATCGAGGCCGGAAGCCTCCTCGAGTGGGAGAACGTGCATGGCTACTTTTACGGGACCCCCGAGGCGGAAGTCTCCGAGCCCCTCTCCAAGGGTGTTGACGTCCTTCTTGACATCGACGTGAAGGGTGCCCTCAGGGTAAAGGAAAAATGCGCACACGCCGTGCTTATCTTCGTCGATACCCCGTCCGTGGACGAGCTGGTGAGGAGGCTTTCCCAGCGCGGCGAGAAGGAGATAGAGAAGCGGATGGAGCGCGTGAGGGAGGAGGTCTCAAAGAAGGGCCTCTTTACTTATGTCGTCATAAATGATAACCTTAATAGGGCGTACGGGGAGTTTAAGTCGATTGTCACCGAAATGAGGAGGCGGCAGGATGGCTAGAATAACGGTGGAAGACTGCATGGATAAGGTAGAGAACCGCTTTGAACTCGTCCATCTTGCTGCCAAGAGATCGAAACAGCTCGTCAAAGGCTCCCGACCCGTGGTGAAGTCTGCGAACAGGGAGATAGTGACTTCCCTGAGGGAGATCGCGGCCGGTGAAGTCTATTTTGAGAAGAAGCACGAGCTCGAAGAAAAAGAGATCCCGTACCAGCTCTCCAACTTCGCGCCCTGATCCTGAAGATTCCTCTTTCGTCCACCCCACATTCTTTCACTAGCCGGAATCATGGTCGGCCTCCCGATTATGGCGCGCATAGGCCTCAAGCCTTAAGAGAACAGACCTCTTCCCCGCTTTTCGCAAAAATCCCCCCTTTCGTCCGGGATTTGGACCTTTTTCTTGACATTAGGTGATACAGAGTATAACATATGAAAATAGGCTTAACAAAGTAAAGCGCTTCGCCCATACACCGTGAAACCCTCGGTGCAATGGTTATGACCACCGACTCGGGGAAAGGGCACAAATGCCGGCGTTGGTGGAATACCGGCCGGGGAAAAGGCAGGTGACGTATGACTGAGGAGGAATTCTTCTCAAGGATGGCACAGGCGCAAACCACGGGTGGCCTCTCGAACCGGCCGGGCTACTACGAGGGGTACATAAGGGGTCTTCGCCGATTCTACCACGGACCCCATTTCGGTACCCTGAAGGAGCATGAGGAGTGGCTTGTTCTGGTTTATGACCGGGATCAGGCCAAGGCCGACCGAGGCAGGGGTTATCAACACGGTCTGCAGGGCATCAAGCCATTGGCGATGAGCCATTCACGGACTTAAAATGGGTCTGTGGGCTGACCTTCTTTGCCTATGATATCACGAAAAGAGGCAAGACTCCCTTCCCGTACTCCACGCGCTTCCGAATGGAGCTGCATGCCCATTGACGCGCCATCCATGACCAATGAAAAGGACTCCTTGCCGAAGGGGGAGCCGCGAAGGAAGATGAGACGGCTATTCCTCATCGTCCTCGCGGTCGCAGCGGCCGTGCTCATAGGATCCGCTGGATTGATGCCCTTGTGGGCTGAAGGCGACGAAGCCCTGGAGGCGGGGATCGATGCGTACGTTTATGCCTATCCCCTGGTCCTCATGGATGTGACGCGGCTTTACGTCGAGAGGGCAACGGGCGCGAAAAATAACACGTTCTTTCTCGGACGGGTACTGGCCGATCCTGGCTCGAAGGATCCGGACGATAACCTCCTGGCCTCGGGCGCCTGGCTCGACCTCTCAAGAGAGCCCGTGATCCTGCACATCCCCGATTTCGGCAGCCGCTACCGCCGCGTTCAAGTGATTGACGGCTGGACCCATATGCTCACTGTCCTGAGAACGGACAGTGAGGCGCGCGACTTTGCCCTCGTTGGCCCCCACTCGACGGGCGAGCTCCCTTCCGGCGTAACTGTCATCAACTCACCTACGGACATGGTTTTGATCCAGGTGCACAGCCGTTCGAGCGGCGAGATCGAGGATATTGCGGCAATTTGCTCATTGCTGGAGCTGATGAGCCTCAAGGAGCTCAGCTCAGACGGAGGACCAATCGATGTGCCACCCGTCATCGCCTGTCCGAGCGGGATGGCGATGAAGTCGCCTTCAGAGCAGATAGCGGAGATGGACGCAAAAACCTTCTTCACCTATTTCGCCGACCTCCTCTCTTCGAATCCTCCTTCCGCAGCCGATGCCGCCATGATGGCGAAGATAGCCTCCCTGGGAATTATTCCGGGCCCTCAATTCGACTTTGAGAGTCTCGATCCTGGGGTGAAAGACGTGCTCTCCCGGTCGGTCCGGCCCGCCCAGACGAGACTCCGGCAGCCGTCCCTGCCCCGGGCAATCACCGACGCGAGGCTGGACCCGAGCCCAGGTGCGTATTATCTGTCCAGGGCGCACAGCGCGATGGTCGACCTCGCGACGAATATCCCTGTCCCCGGGAACGGAGATGCCCCATCTCCCGCCGGCGGCTCCCCATCGGAAGAGACCATCGCACTCGGTAGCGGGATCCTCTTCAAGGCCGAGGGACACAGGAGAAACGAAACAGGGTTCGATATCAGAGATGATATAGCGCGGGGCCAGGAATTCCTAAAGGACAAGGCCGCTGGCTACTCTCAAGTACTTGAGGAGAAAAGGATTGCCTTCTTTGACGACAAAGGGAGAAGAAAAGAGAGGCTGGTCGTCAAGAGGGTAAAGAGGCCGAATTTCCTCCTCGCAGTGGAAGACTTGAAGGAAAGGACGATCAGGCAGGTGCTCATTACGAGCAGAGGGTGCGTCACAAGGGGCTTCCGTGTGACGAGAGCCCTAGATAATGGAGTCGCTTCGAGGTTCGAGGTGACGTACCCGGAGAACATGGCCATATTGGCCCTGCGAACAACGGTCCGTTCCGCCACCGACGACCTCAAGGAAGTCGTCTACACCCCCTACAGCCCGGAAATCGACACGCGGGAGATACGCAAAGCCGGCCTCGACTACCTGATGGAGAGGATCAAACTGGCCAGAAACGACTTAGCCGCAAAGAAGGTAAGGTTGGACGGATTCGCGGAGACCGGCGACACCACGCCCATCGAAGTCTCCCTCGTACTCTCGATTATCGAGCACATAGACCCGGGGAGATTCGAACGTCGCAAAGACAGTGAGGTAGCGCTCGTCCATGAGGTGCTCACCATAATCGGCGCGAACACAACGAGGGCCTACAGCTACAGCAAATCAAGGGCCGGAGCCATGGGTCTTTTCCAGCTCGTGCCCGACACGTATAGGAGGCTTCAGGAGAAATACCGGAGCGCCGGACTGACCAGGGATTTTGCCGTGGGCTGCAGCGACCATACGAACGCCGCCAAGGCTTCCCTGCTGCTTTTCAATTCGGACCTCGCAAACCTCCCGAGAAAATGGCTGCGGCCCGGAGGAAAAGATGGCCGGTCCGTCGGTATGTACTTGGCTGCGGCATACAATTGCGGCTCCAAGAGGGTCGGGAAATCCACCCGCGAATGCAAGGGCCAATGGACGTGCCGCCTGCCGGAGGAAACGAGAGTCTATCTCGAAAAATTTGCTGCCGTATGGAACCTGAGGAAGGTTCTCGACCAATAGGAGAATGGCAGGTCCCGAACGTGTCCGCGGCGACGACCTAAGATCAGCCGGTCTGTCGCCTCTCGCGTCCGCCCGCTTCTACTTCTTACCTTCCTGAGCAAGAGGTATCTGCACGGCGAAGGTCGTCCCGCACCCCGTCTTGCTTGTCAGGCCGATCTGGCCACCCATGGTCTCCACGAGCATCTTAACACAGTAGAGGCCGAGGCCTAGACCGAGGCCGCGTACCAACTCCCCATCAGCGTTGCTCAGCTGTATGAACCGCCCATACACGGCGCCCTGTTCTTCTTCAGGGATACCGGAGCCGTCATCGGAGACGACGATCATCGCATCCTCTTCCCCGCTTATGGTGATCTTCATACGTTTGCAACGATACTTCAGGGCATTGCTCACGAGGTTTTCCACGATAAGGGCGACCTTCCTCCTGTCATGAAAGAAAGGCGTCTTACCGTACTTGCCGGAGATTTCGACGGCGATGCCGACGTCTTCAAGGATTTGCCGGACGGTTTCCCGGTCGTCTGACGACTGGAGCCTCTCGGCCGCGCGTGTATCCGTCACTTCCAGGGCGTTCGCGAGCGACTCCTTGACCACGGCCTCGAAAAGGAAATGCTCCGTCTGAAAGATGTGTTCCTCTGAGCGGGCCACGTCGAGGATCTCCTCCAGAACGAACTGCGCCCTTTTCGTGTTCCTTGCGATGCGGCGAAGACAGTGCTCCTGCGATTCCGTCAAGGAGCCGTACCGGTCGGCTCTGCACAAGAGGCTGTTCGCCGTGGTAGCGACGACGGACAACGGCCCTCTGAGATCATGCACCATGAGGTCGTAAAGATAACCCTTTTGGTCCAACTCGCAATCTCCTTCTTTGCACAAAAACGTTTGAGGACACTACTACCCGAGAAGTGCGAGAGCGAAGCAGCCCGGGGAAATCCACGAGGACTCCCTGGCTCATCACCAATCATCGCCGCGCCTTGAGCACACAATGTGAGGCGCCCCGCTTCTATTTCTCGACCTGCGGGGGCCAAGCACAATATAGACAAGATGGCGGTCCCAGTCAAGCCCTACCGGGGCGCTCCCTGCTCTCTAGCTCTTACGGGTTCGGCCTCCTCCCTCTCCCTGTAGCCAGGCTCGTCAGAGGGCGCCCGAAAAGAGAGGGAGAAGGTGCTGCCACATGTTGTGCCGCACCCTTCGACCGACTGCACGTACGGACAGGAGGCGGCGTCCCCCGGGCAGAGGTCACCCTCGGTGGGCACGTGAGCGCACCGCTTGCTCGACATGGATACCTCGAAACCGTACCTCTTGGAGTAGACCTTCACTTTCAGCAGCTCAAGGCCCTTGCCGCCCGCGCCGAAATCATACGGCCTCTTCGAAGTGTAGAGATCGGTTTCAGTGGCATGAAAGAGGCCGTCAAAGATGTAGGGCTGATCCTGATCGCTGATGCCGACACCCGTATCGACGACATGCACCCACGCCTTCCCGGCCCGTTCCTCGAGCCGCACGCAAATGCGTCCTCCGTCGGGCGTGGCCTCGATCGCGTTCTTGAGAAGGGCCTCGAGGACTTCCCGGAGTATCGCCTGGTTCATGGAGATGTAGAGGGCCTTTTCCCCTCCCTCGATGACGATGGGAACGTCCCTCTTGCCGGCCTGGCGGCGTACTCTCTCGACAGTCGACTCGACGAAGGGGAGAAGCTCTATGAGCCTAAACCTGCCGCGGCTGCCCGACATGTGGCGGCCTACCCACTGCCTTACCTCCCTCATGTGGGCGCGCATCTCGTCCGGCACTTCGGCGAGGCTTTCCATCCTCTGCACCAGCCGGTCCATCTCATCCATGAGACCGCTCGCTTCGAGATCATGGGAAGCCCTGAGGATCTCGCCAGCCTCGTCGGCTATCTCGAAAAGGCGGCTCACATTCCTCTCGAGCATGTCGAGGAACTTTCCTGTGCCGTCCGTTTCAGGCATACCCTCAAGCTTCTGCCGGAGTAACCTCACATTCGCCTGAACGAGCGCGAGGGGTGTCCTCAACTCATGGGAGATGTGATCTACCGCTTTTGATTTAGCCCGGTTGAGACTCTCCAACTCGTTGCGCGACTCGATCAGGGCATCTTCGGCCCGCTTCCGATCTGTGATGTCCCTGAGGTAGACGAAGGAGACGGGTTTGCCTCCATAGGTCATGTTCGTTGCGGAGACTTCGATGTGGATAATCGCGCCGGTCCGCGTTATCCCCTTGAATTCGTAGCACAGCGGCGCAGGCTCTCCTTGTTGTCGCTGGTCGGAGATACTCAGGACCCGCTCCACGTCGTCCGGGTGGACATTAAAGACGACGGGCAGCCCTATGATCTCCTCGGGCTTCGAGTACTCGAACATCTCCACGAAGCGCGTGTTCACATAGACGTGCTTGCCGCCCTGGATAATAGCGATTCCGTCATTAGAATGCTCTACCGCGGTCCTATACCGCTCCTCACTCTCGCGCAGGGCAGCTTCGGCCTCCTTCCGCTTCGTGATGCTACGCATCGTCCCCTCGTGGTAGAGGGGAATGCCTGCGTCGTCGCGAACAAGCCTGACGCTGATGGAGATCCAGCCCACGCTCCCATCCGGGCGAAGCATACGGACTTCGAAGTTCTCCGCGTGACCGACCTTGCCCAGAATGCGCATCAGCTCCCGCCGCTGCTCCGGCTCTGCATAGAGCTGCGCTATGTCGGGCACCAGGGCCATCAGCTGTTCAGGCGAATCGAACCCATGTATGTGGGCGAAGGCAGGATTGGCGCTTAAGATCCGGCCGTTGACGTCGAGTTGGAAAATACCCTCGGTCGCGTTCTCGAATATCTTCCTGTACTTCTCCTCCGTCTGCCGGAG
>Ga0326727_10019512_pt1 | contig 13608 bp, 11 predicted proteins | sample MB2enrmetagenome_FD_207643 | JGI IMG/M metagenome (GOLD analysis project Ga0326727, IMG submission 207643) | Lab enriched peat soil microbial communities from McLean, Ithaca, NY, United States - MB29MY | ecosystem: Environmental > Terrestrial > Soil > Wetlands > Peat | place: USA: New York... | reverse complement strand
CGACAGCTACTACGCGACCACCGGCGGCCACGGCGCCTGCCGCGGCTGCGGCGAGGTCACCGCGATCCGCCTGGTCACCGGCGCCAACCACGCCATCCAGGCCAGGCGGCGCAAGGGGCACATCGACGAGGTGGAGGGCCTGATCGCGGCCCTGCAGGCCAAGCTGCCGAAGGTCGCCGACACCGAGCGCGACCCCAAGCGGCGCGAGCGCATCGCCGACACCATCGCCCAGTTGGAGAAGCGGCTCTATCTGCTCGAGAGCGGCCCGCGCGGGCGCGGACCGGCGAGCGCCGTAATCGCCAACGCGACGGGATGCAGCAGCGTCTATGCTTCAACCTTCCCCTTCAACCCCTACAACGATCCGTGGGTGAACAGCCTGTTCCAGGACACCCCGGCGGTCGCCAAGGGCATCTTCGAGGGTTTGAGCGCCGACGCAGTCGGCGACATCCGCGCGTTGCGCGTCGCCAAGCTCGATCTCGACGACGCCTACGATCCTGCGGCGCACGACCGCTACTTCGAGCTGTTGAACTGGTCGGACTTCACGCCCGACGAGCTCGCCCTTCTGCCGACGGTGATCACCATCGGCGGCGACGGGGCGACCTACGACATCGGCTTCGGCGCGCTGTCGCGTCTCCTCTCGACCTCGACGCCGATCAAGGTGGTGGTGCTCAACAGCGGCGGCTACTCCAACACCGGCGGCCAAGCGTCGACCGCGAGCTTGACCGGCCAGGACGCCGACCTCAGCCGCTTCGGCGCCGCCCAGGGCGGCAAGCAGGAGCAGCGCAAGGAGTTGGCGCTGATCGCCTCCTTCCACCCGAACGTGTTCGTCGTCCAGAGCTCGGCGGCGATGCAGGCCCACTTCCTCAAGAACGTGGTGGAGTTCCTCAACCACAACGACTCCCCGGCGGTGATGGACGTCTACGCGCCCTGCCAAGCCGAGAACGGCATCGCCGACTCGTCGGGGAGCCGTGAAGGGCGGTTTGCGGTCGAGTGCCGCATGAACCCGCTGTGGGTCCACGATCCGCGCCGCGGCCCCGATCTGCACAGCCGCTTCTCGCTCGACGGCAACCCCGAACCGAACAAGGACTGGGCCACCGGGGAGCTCGAATATGTCGAGAACGGCGCGGTCAAGCTCCTGGAGCGGCCGCTGACGCCGGCGGACTTCGCCCTCGGCGAAGGCCGCTTCCGCAAGCAGTTCCGCCGTGTCCCGGCCGACGCGGCGGCGACGCCGATCGCCGAGTACGTCGACCTCAGCCCGGCCGACCGCGAGGGCAAGACGCCGTTCGTCTGGTCGGTCGACGACGACAAGAAGCTGATCAAGCTCGCGGTCGGGCCGACCCTGGTGCGGCTGGTCGAGGAGCGGCGGAAGAACTGGCGCACCCTGCGGTATCTCGCCGGCCAGGACGTCCAGCAGCTCGACGCCAGCCATCACGCCGAGCTGCAGGCGCTGCAGAGCCAGTACAAGGAGGCGGTCGAGGCGCGCGAAAGCTCGATCGACTCGATCGCCCGCGCAATGTCGGAGCTCGCCGCTTCGTCGAAGGCGCCGGCGCCCGGCGGAATCGCCCTCGGCCTGGCGCCGGCGGCGGCCGCCCCCGCCGCTCAGCAGGCGGCGGCCGCTTCCGGCGACGGCGTGCGCGTTCCGCTCTCCGACGCCGACTCCGCCAACTGCAGCAACTGCAAGACTTGCTACCAGGAGGTCCCGGAGCTGTTCGAGAGAACGCGGCTGGTCGTCGGCGGCGCGGCGAAGGAAGTCGCTCATCTTATCCCCGGCGCGCTCGACCGCGTGAAGATCACGCCGGAACTGCGCGCGAAGGTCGCGCGGGTCGCCGCCAACTGTGACTCGGAGATCGTCCATGAGCTTTGATGGATCGGGAACGGCCCACGCCGTACGCCTCGACCTCGAACGCTATCGTCAGGCGAGCGGCGCGCTCGCCTCGACGCAGCGCGAGATCGACCAGCTCGAACACACCGAGGCGTTCGAGGTCTTCCAGAAGCAGCTCGGCTTGCTGCGCCGGCGTTTGCTGAACACTCCGCAGTCGTTGCGGCAGACGTTCATCGACGACGGCGTGCAGGCGATCGTCTGGGAGTTTCAGCAGCAGGCGCTCGGCGCCGACTTCACCAAGACGCTGTGGAGCCTCCTGCTGCGCGACGACGACATGAGCGCCATCCTGCAGCGCTTCGTCTGGGCGATGCCGCTCAAGTTCAAGCGCAAGTTCATCGTCGCGCTCGACGCCCACCTGTCCGACCGCTACCCGATGTTCAAGGGCCTGTCGGAGAACTGGCCGAGCGGGAACTACATCCACCCGTACGTGCGGCCGGCGGAGGAGCGCAAGAACGACTTCGAGCTGGTGACGACGGGCTATCTCGGCTACCGCGCGCTCGGCTATTCGCTGCGCGAGGTCGACCTGTTCGTCTGGCTCGAAGTGCTGCGCGACAAGCAGTGCGAGGACCGGCCCTGCGAGAAGGGCAACTTCGATCCCAAAGGCCGCAAGAAGGGCGGCTGCCCCGTTGTCATCCACATCCCCGACATGCTCAACCTGATGGGCCAGGGCAAGCTCAAGGAAGCCCTCACCCTGATCCAGGCGAGCAACCCGCTGCCCGACGTCACCGGCCGCGTCTGCCCGCAGGAGCTGCAGTGCCAGGGCGTCTGCACCATCACCGGCCGGCCGATCGAGATCGGCCAGCTCGAATGGTACTTGCCCGAGCGCGAGCGCCTCGCCCGCGTGGAGCGCGGCGAGGCCTACAGCCTCGGGTCGGATTACGTCAGCCCGTGGGAACGGGCCGACAAGCCGCCGGTGGCGGTGGTCGGCTCCGGCCCCTCCGGCCTGATCAACGCCTATCTGTTGTCGGTCGAGGGCTATCCGGTCACGGTGTTCGAGGCCTTCCACGACCTCGGCGGCGTGCTGCGCTACGGCATCCCCGAGTTCCGTCTGCCCAACGCGCTGATCGACGATGTGGTGGAGAAGATCGACGCGCTCGGCGGCAAGTTCGTCAAGAACTTCGTCGTCGGCAAGACCGGCACCCTGCAGGACCTCAAGGACGCCGGCTTCGACAAGATCTTCGTCGGCACCGGCGCGGGCCTGCCGCGCTTCATGCACATCCCCGGCGAGCATCTCAATGGCGTCATGAGCGCCAACGAGTTCCTCACCCGCGTCAACCTGATGCAGGCGCGGCTGGACGATTACGAGACGCCGCTGCCGATCGTGAAGGACAAGAACGTCATCGTCATCGGCGGCGGCAACACCGCGATGGACGCGGCGCGCACGTCCAAGCGCCTGGGCGGCAACGTCACCATCGTCTATCGCCGCACCCGCAAGGAGATGCCGGCGCGCGTCGAGGAGCTGGCGCACGCTCTCGAAGAGGGCGTCGAGCTGGCGACGCTGCGCGCGCCGCGCGAATTCGTCACTGGCGGTGAGCACCACGTCTGTCACGCCGTTCTCGACATCATGGAGCTCGGCGCCCCCGACGCTTCGGGCCGCCGTTCTCCCGTCGCCACCGGCAAGACCGTGACCATGCCGGTCGATCTGGCGATCATGGCGCTCGGCAACGACCCCAACCCGATCATCAAGAACTCCGAGCCGCGCCTCCAGACCTCGAAATGGGGCACGCTCTTGGTCGAGGACGGCGCCGAGACGACGCTGAAGGGCGTCTTCTCGGGCGGCGACGCCACGCGCGGCGGCTCGACGGCGATCAACGCCGCCGGCGACGGCAAGGCGGCGGCGGACCAGATCGCCAAGGCGACGAAGCTCACGCCGGCCGAGATCAAGGACATGGTCGAGCGGGCGGCGGCCTACACCGCCAAGGCGCAGACCAAGTACGCCATCGTCAAGCGCCGCGACATCGCTCAAGGCATCGTCGAGATCACGGTGAAGGCGCCGATGGTGGCCAAGTCCGCCCAGGCCGGCCAGTTCGTCCGCGTGCTGGCCAACCCCAAGGGCGAGCTGATCCCGCTGACGCTGTCCGATTGGGACGCCAAGGCGGGGACCATCGACCTGGTCGTTCAGGGCGTCGGCGCCAGCTCCATCCTGATCAACCAGATGAAGCCCGGCGAAGCGTTCACCGGCGTCGCCGGCCCGCTCGGCCAGCCCTCGCATCTCCACAAGTACGACGCCAAGACGGAGACCGTGGTGTTCTGCGCGGGCGGCGTCGGCCTGCCGCCGGTCTACCCGATCGCGCGCGAGCACCTGCGGCTCGGCAATCACGTCACCCTGATCGCCGGCTATCGCACTGAGACGGCGCTATTCTGGATCGGCGAAGGCGAGCGCGTCGACAAACTCAAGGCCGAGTTCGGCGACCAGCTCGACGTGATCTACTGCACCAACGACGGCACCTTCGGCATCAAGGGCTTCGTCACCACGCCGCTGCAGGCGATGATGGACGCGGGCAAGACGTCGAAGGGCCGTAAGGTCGCCGAAGTGATCGCCATCGGTCCGCCGCTGATGATGAAGGCGGTGTCGGAGCTGACCAAGAAGTTCGCCCCAATGCCGACGGTGGTCAGCCTGAACTCGATCATGGTCGACGCCACCGGCATGTGCGGCGCCTGCATGGTGCCGGTCGAGATCGACGGCAAGATGGTGCGCAAGCACGCCTGCATCGACGGGCCGGAGCTCGACGCCCACATCATCGACTGGGACAAGTTCCTGCCCCGCTTCAATCAGTTCAAGGCGCAGGAGCAGGAGAACCGCGCGCGTCACGCGCTCGCCTGAGGCGAGCGGCCGAGAGAAGAACAGCCGGCGTCCGTTGCGAGGCGGACGTCGGTTTTTTTTGCCGGCCGCCTTACGCCGCCTGCAGCCGCGAGGTCGCGGCGCCGGGACCCGACGCGCGCCTCATCTTTCGCCGAAGCTTTCGCGCACGGCGGCAAGGCATTGAGGAAGAACGAGGAACGGACCTCGCTCGACCGCCCGTCCCTACCTCGCGATCCCCAGGAACACCGCCAGCCGCCGCTCGACCTCCAGCATCGCGTCGGCGTCCAGCCGACCGAACGGCGCGCCGAGTTTTCCCCGCATCACCGTCATCGTCTTGTCGATCATCACCTGCGAAGGCTTGCGCAAGCCGTTCTCGGCGTCCGGGGCGACGGTCACGCGCAACAGCGGCGCATCGATCGGCGCGCTCGACAGCAGCAAGACGGCGATCGTCGCGTGCTCGCCGAACGCGTCGGCCTGGATCACCAGCCCCGGGCGCGGCTTGCCGAAATCGCCCTGCAAGGCGACCGTGACCAGATCGCCGCGTCTCACTTAAGCGCGGGTCCACGCGTCGGCCTCGGCCGCAGCGGCGTCCAGGAGGGCGCCGAGGTCGGCGTCGGCCAGGTCGGCGGCCGCCGCAAGACGAGTCTGGCGTCGGCACTCCTCGACGAAGCCGGGCCGCCGCGCGTCGGGAACCCAGATCTGCACCGGCCGCAGCCCCGCTTCGCAGAGCGCGGCGCGGCGCTTGCGGACGCGCGCGGCGCTGGACGACGGCATAACCTCAGCCCTCCGACGATGCGTTACATGTAGCGCGCGCCGGCGTCTTTATCCACGCCGCCGCCCTGTCGCCTCACCCGCGCCGCGCCGCGAAAGAAGGTGTAGGCGAACACGCCGTCGGGCTTGGCCGAGCGCGCGAGGTCGGCGACGCCGCGATCGAAGGTCTCGGCGTCGATCAGGCCGGCGGCGAGCGCGCGCTCGCGCACGCCGGCGATCATCGCCGTATAGGTCTTCAGCGTGAAGCCGTCGGCCCACGCCGGCTTCGACCCGTCGACATAGACCTGCCGCGGCTCGACGCGGACGTCGCTGAGGCCCGCCTCGACCAGCAGCGGATAGAGCCGGCGGCCGATATCGGCGTCTCCGCCCGCCGCCGCCTGCAGGTCGACCTGCGCCTGGATCGCCCGCCGCGCAAAGGCGCTCTCGGGGTGAAGCAGCGTCGAGCCGTGGTCGCCCTCGACGACGACCAGCGCCCCGCCCGGCTTCACGACGCGCGCGACGGCGCGCAGCGCCCGAAGCGGATCGGCGAGGTGTTCGAGTAGGAAACAGACGAACGCGGCGTCGAACGACGCCAGCGGGAACGGCAAGGCGAAGACGTCGGCTTGCCGGAACTCGACGTTCGTCAGCCCGGCGCGGCGCGCGGCGCGCTCGGCTTCGGCGAGCGAAGCCGCCGACACGTCGACAGAGACAAAGTGCGCGCGCGGGTGGCGACGCGCCAGCTCAAGCGTCTGCGCGCCGACGCCGCAGCCTGGTTCGACGATGCGCGCGCCCGGCGGGAACGCGAGCCCGCCGTGCAGGAGATCGGCGAGGGTCTGAGCCTGATCCTGCAGCCTCCGCCCTTCCCGCTCGCCGTAGCCGTGAACGTAGTCGTCACGCATCGCGCCGCCTCAAAGCCGATTGACTTTCCGAGCGCGCATCCTGCCCCCGGCGGCGGCGCGGCGTCTTGAACGCGATTGCGGGGCGCTCAGCGCAGCCGACCGGGCGTGACGGCGAACTGGCGGACCAGCGCGCGCGTCATGTGCGCCTGGTCGGCGAAGCCGGCGCTCGCCGCGGCCTCGGCAAGGCTCACGCCTTCGCGGATCAGTCGCCGCGCCAGCCGCGCGCGCGCCTGCCGCGCATAGGCCTGCGGCGTCGCGCCGGTCGCCTTGGCGAAGGCGCGCAGGAGCTGGAAGCGACCGAGGCCCGCCTCGCGGGCGAGCTCGGCGAGGCTCGCGCGCGCGCTCGGGTCGTCGTCGATGCGCTCGATCGCCCGCGCGAGGCCAGGCCCCGCGCGCTCGCAAAGGCGCGCGACGCGACGGCGGAGCAGAAGCGGGACCAGCGCCTCGAGCAACGCCTCTTCGAACGCGCCCTCCCCGTCCTCGGCGCCGGCCGCGACGAATAGTCGCGCCACGCGCGCGCGGAGGCGCGGATCGCCAAAGCGCGGAAGCGCGAACTCGAGGTCGCCCGGCGCCTCCTCGCCGAGCTGGCCGCGCAGATAGTCGGGATCGAAATATGCCATGCGCCAGCGGCGCGGCGCGTCGCCGAGCGGGGCCCCGTCGTGAGTCTCCTCGGGGTTCACGGCGATGACGTCGCCGGCGACCGCCTCCACCGCCCCGACGCCGCTCCACGAGCGGTGCCCGCCGGCGAGGATGAGGCCGACGCCGTACTCGTCATGACGGTGGCGGGGAAAATCGCGATCCGACTCGAAGGTGAACAGCGACGCCGCGCGCGTCGGCGCGGGATGGCGGACGGAGCGATGCAGACGCGATCTCATGCGGCCGGACTGAACGAGGCTGAAGCCGAAGCGACGCCCGCGCGAGCGCGCGCCCTTCGCAAGAGACCTATTCGCCGCAGCCGGCAAAGCAAGACCCCGCCGGGCGGGGACAACCCGGCGGGGTCTTCAAGAACAGCGCGAACTCGAGTCGGTCAGGCGGTGATGCGCTCGTCGGCCGGCGAAGGCTCGCGCAGCACGTAGCCGCGGCCCCATACCGTCTCGATGTAGTTGCGGCCGTTGGAGGCCATCGCCAGCTTCTTGCGCAGCTTGCAGATAAAGACGTCGATGATCTTCAGCTCCGGCTCGTCCATGCCGCCATAGAGATGGTTGAGGAACATCTCCTTGGTCAGCGTGGTGCCCTTGCGCAGGCTCAAGAGCTCGAGCATCTGATATTCCTTGCCGGTCAGATGCACGCGCTGGCCGTCGACTTCGACGGTCTTCTGGTCGAGGTTGACCACCAAATCGCCGGTGACGATGACCGACTGGGCGTGGCCTTTCGAGCGGCGCACGATGGCGTGGATGCGCGCGATCAGCTCGTCCTTGTGGAACGGCTTGGTGAGGTAGTCGTCGGCCCCGTGGCCGAGCCCCTTCACCTTGTCCTCGATGCCGGCCATGCCGGAGAGGATGAGAATCGGCGTCTTGATCTTGGTGACGCGTAGCGCCCGCAGCACCTCATAGCCAGACATGTCGGGCAGGTTCAGATCCAGGAGGATGATGTCATAATCGTAGAGTTTTCCGAGATCGATTCCTTCTTCGCCAAGGTCGGTGACGTAGACGTTGAAATTTTCGGACTTGAGCATCAGCTCGATGCTCTGCGCGGTCGCGCTGTCGTCCTCGATCAATAAAATGCGCATGTTCAATCCCCAGACTTGCCGCCCACGCACGCGACTGCGGCGACCCAGGCCGCATGCGCGCCGTCCGACAGCCGGCGCGCAACCGGGACGCGATCCCGGCCGATTCGAAACGCAGACTGAACGCCATTGGTTAACAAATTCTGATTCACTCGCGCAACCCCTTCCCCAGAGAATTTCCGTCACATAGAGAAATAATTGATTCCTTTGCCTGATTCGCGAATCACTCGGTTAATGTGACACATTAGCTATTTCCCGTATCGGACTCTAAGGACTCGCCGATCCGTTTCCTCGACGCGTCGCCCCGCCGCACGGGAATCCACGCGCCCTTCGGCAGCGGCGCGGGCCGACGGCGGTCGCCGACGGCAGTCAGGTGTCGATAAGGATTGTTAATTACGCGGGTAAACATTCCGCTAATTTGATCGCCGAAGCGCGTCATTTTCTTGCGCCGCCGCGCGCGCGCCTGAAATCCCCGACTTTCCTTTCTTACGCGCCGCGGCGCGTAAGAAAGGAGCAACCTTCCTGCGTCATCTTCGCGCGGTCTCGTGGCGATCAAGCGCGGCGGCGAACGCCGCCGGGCGTTCGAGTGCTTTCGTTCTTGGTATGGAGTGCGTAGCGATGAAATCGCGAGACACGCTCATTCGGCTTAAGCGTTTCCAGGCCGAAGAGAAGCGCCGGCGCGTTCGGCAGATCGAGATGATGGTCGCCGAGTTCACCCGCATGGCGATGGAGCTCGACCGCGAGATCGCCAACGAGGAAAAGCGCACCGGGATCACCGACCGCAACCACTTCGCCTACCCGACTTACGCGCGCGCGGCGATCGCGCGGCGCGACAACCTCAAGCGGTCGATCGGCGAGCTGACGGCGCAGATCGAAGAGGCGAAGGCCGCCGAAGAGGAGGCGCGGGCGGAACTCGCGCGTTATGAATCGCTCGAAGGCCGCGAAAAGGCGCACGAGCGCGCCCACGAGGCCGCCGCCCGGATGTGAACCGGACGACGTTCGCCGGCGACCGGCGTTTTCGTCCCTTCGAGCGACGCGGAGCGAGCGCTTCAGGCTTCGCGGCGAAAGAGCGTTTCGCGCTCCGCCCGCGCGCATTGACGCGACCGCCGTCGACGGCCGACGGCGCAGCCGCTGATCGCCGGGTTTGCGGCGGATTCGCCCAAGAAGAAATCGAACGCGGCAAGCGGCGCGAGGCGTCGCGATCGGCTACGCCGATCCCAGCCGCTTCAGCCCCGCGAGCGCGGTCGCGTTGTTGGGGCTGACCATGGTCGCGCGCTGGTAGGACTCGATCGCCTTGGCCTTGTTGCCGAGGCGCTCGTAGGCGACGCCGAGGCCCGCCCACGCTTCGGCGTTGCTCGAGTCGACGTTCAGCGCGGCGTTGAAGTCCTCGACCGCGGCGTCATACTTGCCGGTGGCGATCAGACTCTCGCCGCGCGCCTGGTAGGGCGCGGCGGCGAACGGGTCGCGATCGATGGCGTTGCCGAAATCGGTGATCGCCTGCGCGTGGTCGCCCTGGCGCTGAAAGATGAGGCCGCGCGCGTGATAGGCCTGCGCGCCCTCGGGGTTGAGCCGGATGACGGTGTCGAGGTCGGCCATCGCCTCGGGGAAATGGCCGTGCGCGCGCTCGAGGTTGCCGCGACCGAGATAGGCGGCGACGTCGTTGGGGTTGGCGGCGATGGCCGAACTGAAATCGGCGAGCGCCAAGCCGTCCTTGTCGATCTGGCGATAGGCGAGCGCGCGGTTGGTGTAAGCCGCGCCGAACTTCGGGTCGATCTGCACCGCCTTGGTGAAGTCGTCGATGGCGTTCTGGTAGCGGCCGCTCTTGGCGTAGGCGATGCCGCGGGTGTTGTAGGCGGCCGAATCGTTGGGGTTGCGCTGGATGACGTCGGTGAGCGAGGCGATGTTGCCCGCCGCGGCCGAGGAATCGGCGTCGACCTCGGCGACATGGTTGACCGCGGGGGTGAACGAGCCCAGCGTTTCCGAACAGGCGGCGAGCGCCAAAGCCGCCAGCGCCAGGAGCGCCCCCCGCCCCAAAGCCGCGCGGCCGCGTCGCGCCGTCGTCTCCATGTTCCGCCGCCCTTTCGTCCGCCGCCGTGGCGGCGGAGCCGCAATGCCAATCGTTGGTCGAACCCATGCGCGAGAAAAGTGGCGAAAGATGAGCGGCGCGGTCGCGCGCCCGCCTTCTTCGCGCCCCCGGCCTCAGCTCGCCGAGCGCGGCGCGCCCACCGGCGCCCTCGGCTTCATCGGCAGCAGGCCCTCGCGCTGAAGCTTCTTGCGCGCCAGCTTGCGGGCGCGGCGCACCGCTTCGGCCTTTTCGCGGGCGCGCTTCTCCGACGGCTTTTCGTAGTGGCCGCGAAGCTTCATTTCGCGGAAGATGCCCTCGCGCTGCATCTTCTTCTTCAGCGCTTTCAGGGCCTGATCGACATTGTTGTCGCGGACGAGAACTTGCACGGGCGATCCTGTTTTGGGAGGCTTGCGCCTCGACTCGAGCCGGAATTTGCGAAGACGACAGAGGCGCGCACACCCCTTAGAGCGTCGCGCCTCATTAGTGATTTGACTACCAGACTCCGGCCCGTTTGTCCAGCCAATCAGCGCCGTCGCGGGCTCTCCGGCAGCACGCGCGTGACGTGGCCCATCTTGCGTCCCGGGCGGGTCTCCAGCTTGCCGTAGCGGTGCAGCGAGAGGTCGGGCTCGGCGAGGATGTCGCGCCATTCCTCCGCCGCGTCGCCGATCAGGTTGCGCATCTCGATCGCGCCGCGCCGCGCCGTCGCGCCGAGCGGCCAGCCGGCGATGGCGCGCAGGTGCTGCTCGAACTGCGAGGTCTGCGCGCCCTCGATCGTCCAATGGCCGGAGTTGTGCACGCGCGGCGCCAGCTCGTTGACGATCAGCCGCTCAGCCCCTTCCGCGTCGCGCGCGACGAACAGCTCGACGGCGAGCGCGCCGACGTAGTCGAGCGCCTCCAGCGCGCGCTTGGCGATCGCCCGCGCGCGCTCCTCGACGCGCGGCCCGACGCGGGCCGGGACGCGCGTGCGGGCGAGAATGTGGCGCTCGTGCTCGTTCTCGCACAGGTCGTAGGTTGCGATCGCCCCTTCGAGGCTACGGGCGGCGACGATGGAGGCTTCGCGCTCGAAGGCGACGAAGCCTTCGAGAATCATCGGCCCGCCGCCCAAGGCCCGGCGCAGCGCCGGCGCGTCCGAGCCTTCGCGGATCAGCGCCTGGCCTTTGCCGTCGTAGCCGAGCCGGCGCGTCTTCAGCACCGCCGGGCGGCCGAGCTCGCCGATCGCGCGCTTCAGTCCTTCGTCGTCGTCGACGGCGCGGAACGGCGCGACCGGCAGGCCGAGCTCGCTCAAGAAGGTCTTCTCGACCAGCCGGTCCTGGGTCAGCGCAAGCGCCCGCGCGCCCGGCCTGACCGGCCGACGCTGGGCGAGAAACTCGACGCAGGCGACCGGCACGTTCTCGAACTCATAGGTGACGACGTCGACCGCCTCGGCGAAGCGGGAAAGCGCCGCCTCGTCGTCGAAGCGCGCGACGGTGCGCGCGCTCGCCGCGTCATAGGCGGGCGCCTCGGCCTCCGGCGCGTAGACGTGGCAGCGCAGGCCGATCTTCAGCGCCGCCATCGCCAACATGCGGCCGAGCTGTCCTGAGCCGAGAACGCCGACGGTCGCGCCGGGGCAAAGAATCATCCCGCGGCGTCCGTCGGCTTTTCGGCGACGGCGGCGGTGCGCGCCGCGCGCCAGGCTTCGAGCCGCCGGGCCAGCGCCGGATCGCCAAGCGCGAGCACGGCGACGGCGAGCAGCGCCGCGTTGACCGCGCCCGCCTGGCCGATCGCCAGCGTCCCCACCGGCACGCCGGCCGGCATCTGCACGATCGACAGCAGGCTGTCCTGGCCCGACAGCGCCTTGGTCTCGACCGGCACGCCGAACACCGGCAGCGTGGTGAAGGCCGCGGTCATCCCGGGCAGATGGGCGGCGCCCCCGGCCCCGGCGACGATCACCTTGAAGCCCGCGGCCTTGGCGCCCTTGGCGAAGGCGGCCATGCGGTCGGGAGTGCGGTGGGCCGAGACGATCCGCGCCTCGTAGCCGACGCCGAGCTCGTCGAGCGTCTCGGCGGCGCGGCGCATGGTCGCCCAGTCGGACTGGCTGCCCATGATGATGGCGACGGGTTTAGAAAGCTCGCTCACGCGCCCCTGCCGGCGAAGGAAAGGCCGAAGACAGCGCCGGCGGCTTAGCCGAAGGGCGCGCCGGGCGCAAGGCGGCGACAGACCGACGGCGCGCGACGATCGCCGCGCGGCCGCCGGCGGTAATCTCTCGCTTCGCGTTCGGCAAGGTCGCCGATCGCAAAGCCGGGTCCGCCCCGCGGCGGCGGCGGCGGAGCGGCGCGAGAAACGACCGAGCGCGCCGTCGTCGGCCAATCGGCGCCCGGCCAGCGTAAGCCCGACCCACGCGAGGCGGCGGCGGGCGGCGCCGATTCCCGCCGCGTTTTGCGCCCTTTCAAGGGCTTGCGCGACGGAAAATTTCCTCCCCGGCCGCCGGCTGCGGGCGGGCGGCTCCCGCGGCGGGGCGGCGGAGGCGCGGCGGCGGCGGCGGCGTCACTGTGGTATTCCCGATCATCGTGACGTGTGCGTACTTTCCGCCCTCCGCGGGACAACGACGGCGCATCGTAATTAGTGTAATTATGCGTGTGTCACTGTAATCCGCCGTCTCCGATGGTTTTAAGTTAATTTAACACGCCTTCACTAGCCGCTTTCGAATGTGCTTGAACCATCGGAACAGCGGAAGCTCTTTAGCTACGTCCCATTCCTCCTTAAGAAGGGCTTGCGCTACGGTCATTGCCTCCTCGACCTTTGCTTGGTCGACAACAGTCGTTTCGACGACCCAAAAATTTTTCAGCTTTTCGATCAAATTACTATGCAATCTCTCTTTTATATTAAGTCGAAGCGTAATTCTGTAATAGACAAGCATCAAGCGCGCGCGCTTCGTGTTTTTGTTGCTCCAATTCCTCAACACGAGCGCTATCTTTATTATTAAGCAATTTTCCTACGTAGAAATGGACTCCGTCCGGCTCCTTGAAATAAGTAGCTATGTCGTCTCGCAGGGCGTTTATCCACGTTTGCCGGAACTCAGAGATTTTTGCGGAATGAGCAATTGCGGCCGCCGTTATACCAGCCGCGGCTGCGACAATTGCGATAACCAAAGCCCCCAACCAGGACGCCATGCTCGCCTCCCGCTCGTTATTTAGATTGAGCATCACACTAATCTTTACGCGAAAATTTCTCAACGGCACAAAAGATTAAGAGCTATGCGACCACGAGGGGAAGGGTGCAGAAAGCAAGAATTTTGACGAAGCGACTTTTGCTCGAAAATCGGGGACTTTTGAGAGATCGAGAACGGCGCGGTTCACGCCTCTAACCGGCCCAGCGAGGCCGCAGGGCTCCGAACTCGGGTTAACGGGGGTTAACGGGTTGCGCGGGGCGTGATTCGATGGGGCGGTTCTGATTCGGGAGCCGTGGCCATGAGCCTTGCCTTTGAGGTTTTCGCGGAGAAGTCGC
>Ga0326727_10019510_pt1 | contig 13609 bp, 10 predicted proteins | sample MB2enrmetagenome_FD_207643 | JGI IMG/M metagenome (GOLD analysis project Ga0326727, IMG submission 207643) | Lab enriched peat soil microbial communities from McLean, Ithaca, NY, United States - MB29MY | ecosystem: Environmental > Terrestrial > Soil > Wetlands > Peat | place: USA: New York... | reverse complement strand
GAGTAGCTACGGGCGCTTAAATTGTGGTTCTGTTCAAACGGACTGAACCTTCGGTCAGAGTTCAGTCTAAGTGTCGTAAGCTACCATGATTAGCGAAGACATCAGTTTGAAGTGGGACCAATTGAACAATCAGACCGACGATTCCGATTAACAACCGCGAGGCCTCTTTGGTGAAATGAGGGCGGGTGATAGAGTCACGCTTTGCCGCCGCGCAGTTCGCTGGATAATCGCCCTCGGTACCATCGCCTCCTTGGCGGCCTTTGACCATAGTGGCCTGGGGATGCCTTGCAGTATGCTGCTCATGCAGCCGCGCCGCGTAGCGTACCCATCGATTGTTCTCCTTATGGATCATCGCTCCGCAGTGAAGACTTGGGCTACTTGGTCGGGTAATTTAATACTTTTAACGAAGCGACCGAACAGAGTGGTGGTAATAATGTGGATATGCGGCTTTTATTGGTGGGACTACTGTCGGCATTTGCAGCGCAGGCCCAGATTACAGAAATTGCGGCGTCCGATGATGGGAGCCAAATCTATGTCACGACGACATTCGTGATTGACGGGGTGGGGAACGCTCTGCCCTTGCCGCCTGAACGAATCTTTCAGGTTTCGACTGGCCACGCTAGTTTGTTCGTCCAACTTGATGCGACGGCACTGCCGTTTGCTCAGGCTAGTGGACCGCAGGTATCTTGGGACGGCTCGATAGTGGGATATACAGTGAACGATTTCTGCACCGGTGCTCCTTGCGGAAGTCAGAACGTGGAGGGCTTTTTGGCTCCATCAAAGGATCTCGGGCCTGGCAGTCTGCAATTAAGCCGCAATGGCCAATGGGCGCTCATGGTGGTTCCCAACGCTGACAGCGGAGGGCCTCCGGGCGTGGGCAGCATCCCAGGTAGCGCGACATTGCTGAATCTTCAAACGGGCGCTACCGCAAGTGTGCCGCTTCCTCCCGGTGGTGCTAGAGCAATAGCGTCGGATGGATCCGTGTTGACTTCCACGGGCGTTTGGAAAGCGGGGACGGTCACCCCAGTTACGTATGAGTCATCCGTGCCAGTGTTTTTGTTCCCTTCGCCGATTCTCAGTGATGACGGCTCAACGATAATCTATGCAAGTTTGACTCAATTGATTTCGCACGATGTGGCCAGCGGAAACGAAACCATAATCTCCGACAACGCGCCGTCCAGTTTGTTTGCGGTCAGTGCGAATGGCCGATATATTTTGTACGGCACTTCGGGAGTCACGGCCGGCAAAGTGGTACCCGAAACGTTCGTCGCAGACGCCGCAGCCGGGCAAAGCTACCCTATTCCGCTTAAAAACAGTGAGTCCATGACGGCTGGAGTCCTGAATACTTCAGGCACCATGGCCGTGATTGCAACATCCGAAGGGCGCGTGGTGCAAGTGAACTTGACTGCTGGTCAGACAGTGGGCATAACGGAAATTCTCGCGCCGGTGAATTATCTGAGCAATTTAATCGGCACCAATTTCACGCCCGGATCGCTAGCCCGGCTTAGCGGGTCGGTCGCAGGAGACGTTGCATCTCTTCAGGGGAAACTGCTGATGGATGGCCAGGCTATGCCAATTCTGTCCGCCGAGGATAACACGATCACAGCGCAAGTTCCCTGGGAGGTCCGGACCGGCACAAGATCCTTCGCAATCAATCTACCGACGGCTTCGCCTTTTTATCAATCGAGCAACGTAAACGTTTTGCCGGCGTGGTTACAGTTCGAGCCCGCAGGCACGTCCCAGAGTTTGTTTGAACTGAAAATTCTAACGGACGATTTCAGCGCACTCGCGGTCAATCCACTGCCAGCTGGCGCTATCCTGCACGCTTACGCGACGGGCCTGGGCCCAGTGAACGGTTCGGTGCAGACGGGGGTCCCCGCAGCCGCCGGCGCAGTCATTCCTATTCAGGGTACGATAACGTGCCAGTTTCTTCCCCAGGCGTCTAATGCGCAGACCCTCTTCGCTGGCGTCGCGCCGGGTTTGCTCGGTATTTATCAGATTGATTTCCAACTGGCCGATGAGGGGACTCCGGTGACGGTAACCGGCATCAACTGCGAACTGGTGGCTGGCGGGTCCACGATGACCTTCCGTGCGTCGGGGCCGCCGCAATAAGCGCGCGTCATCTTAGGATTGGAAGAAAGCTGGCATTTGTACTTCCAATTTGGCACCCGGTCACGCCGCGGCAAAGAGGTCGTGGCACAATCGTCGTCATGACAATGCCATTCAACATACGTGCGACCCCGGCTTCGATCTCTCGCAGATCGAGGCCGCCACTAGCCAGCTACTCTTCGGTTCAGTTGGCCGCCACCACCTGTGAAGTTCGTCGGATTCTCGGGTTCCTATACAGCTCCCTTCAGCCGATGCCAAGCATCGTCTTTTTCTTCGGGCTTTCAACGCTGCTTCGGTAACTCGCTGATCCCGCGTGGTGGGTAGCGGTCTGCGCCGCTCTTCTCGCCCCGCGCGATACTGATTCCGCTCTGGTTCTTATCCGCGAACCACGGATATATAGACCGGGAGGACGTAATCCGCGAGCCACACTGAATCATTGCCCACGTAAAAGGCCGCTCCAGATTCGAAAGCATCCGCCGCACGGATAGCCAGGATTACTGGTTCGACGGCCTTGCGTTTCCCTACTTGGCAGGCAGTTTCGGTGTCTGCCGAAAGGTGAACGTATTGGCGGCCAGTATCAATTGGGCAGCTGTTGGACCTGTGCCGTGGTAGAGCACTTCGGGCGGCTTTCGAACGTCCTTCAGAAGACGCTGCCGTGTGGAGTGTCCATAAAGAGCCCTGATCCGGCCCGCTCTGATCTCGTGCCTCTGTTTCGCAAAATGCTGAATCATCATTCGCAAATGAGCTTCAGTGAGGTCCGCCCAATCTGAGGACCGGCGCTTGATGGCCTGAAGAAGCGCATTTACCTCCACCCACCCCTCGGAATCGAGCTGGAGCAAGTACTCGTCTGGCTCGTGCCGCAATGCGTGTGAAACCAACTCGCTCAGAACTGTGTAATCCATGGCCCCTCCAGCTAGCCCGACCGTGCTGGTTCATATTTCGCACGGATCAGTTCCAGCATCTCGTTCTGCGCGTCGCGGATGGAGCCAGGAAAAGTGCGCACTGATACGCCGTCAGCAACGGCTTCAAAAACCGAGTCGTGAAATGTGAAGATGTAGTGCCTGCTGCTCTCGTAAGCGCCCGGAAATGGCCTCGGATGAACGTACTGGGCCGTGATAAGCCGACGAATCAGGGACGAGTTTTCGACGCGAAAGACGCGGTTGCTTAGCAGACCGCGGTACGCCAGGGGATGTGCTTCCAAAGTCTCGTTACTCAGCGCGACCGAGAAGAACGCTGCCGGAGAAAGAAAATCCACAATTACCACCGTGCCCTTGAAGCCCTCGTTCACCAGTACCGGCCTATTTGAGGACATACTAAAGGGACGGATCTCCGAATAGTAGGACAACAATAGTCTTTCCTCGGTTGCAAGAATCGAAGGCAATGGCGCTCCTGGAACAGGCGATGGTATGTCTGTTTCTTCATGGACCCTGTCGCGTTCGTCTGGTGTGTACAGCATCTTGGGCATCCTCTAGTGACCGATTGTGATCACCCGGCTAGATGGAACCAACACAACGGTCGACGTGGGCGCTCCTGGATTGTTCGCTAACTGCCCAGCAAGACGAAGATTTGCGCCAAGAGAATCGGTTGCATCCACCAACTTCCACAATGGCGTGGGCACGCCGCTTATTGTCAGTGCGACTGATGATCGCGTGTTCAGTAGCGTAACCGTCCCATCTGCCTGCTTCACAAACTCGACCGGCACATCGGACGGATCAAGGACCCCCGTCTGGAGAGCCTTTGCGACATCGTCAACAGTCTGGCCAGCAAATCTGCCGCCGCGACTAAATGCCTCTCTCGCCCACGTTTGGGCGACCTGAGCGTTTCTGAGCCTCCACCATGTCGCCCCAAGCTGTGCGCCCTTTCCCAGCAGGGCACCCCCTGTCAGATCGGCACCCACTGCATAGCCCATACGCCCCAGACCCGAAGGCTTGCCGTTCAGGGCAAAGTCCACAAAGCCGGCGAACCATTGGCCTGGTAAATCCCACCATGAAATCTGGTCCGGCTCCGGTGTGACATTCAGACTGGTCGAGGTTCCCGGATTCAGTGCTCCGTTATCGGCTGTGGCGCAAGCACCTGGGGAAACGAAAGTCGAGCCCGTGTCGTCGCTGTCATAGAAATTGCCATTCGCATCCTGAGAGCAAGCTCCGGTGGGATCGATGTACCTGAGTGGATTGTTCAGACCATACGCATAGCGGTTCCAGCTTTGCGGCTGGGACGGCCACCCAGAAATAGGATCAGAACTCGTGAACGTCCCCATCGCCGAGGCGAAGTACCTAGCCCCGAAGTTGTCCAAACCGGTCTCGACATCCCTCTCCTGACCGGTGAACTTCAGGATCGTTTCGGTCGTCGACCCATAGCATGACACTCCGCTTCGTCCCCAAGTGGCGGGTATCTCTCCCCCGAACGGCAGGTAATCGTGGCACGACACCACTGCCCCACTTGCGTTCGTGGTCATGCGCGTACTCCCCAATTCATCCTGCGTTAAGTATAACGTCCCCAACACCGGGGGGGTTGTGCCCCCGTACTCCGCCGCCAGATTCCCCATGGCATCGTATACGTAAACCGTTGTGACGCCGCTCACTGTCTTCTCTGTGCGCCTCCCGTCGGCGTCATAGCCGAATGTCACCGAGGTCGCCGGCGGCCCCGAATTGCCCTGCTGCGTCAACCGCTGCTCTGCATCATAAGTAAAGCTTTGCGTGGAGACAGCATTTAAGTGTCCCGTCGCTGAATCGTACGTCCCCAGCGTCCATTGGTTGTGTCCGGTGAAGGGCACGGTTGTGGTGTTCGACGTCTGCGGGGTGAGCGCAGAAGCAATCACGCTGGAATTTGCCAGCAATGCCTGGTTGCCCACGACATCGTACACATATGTCTGGTTCCAGGTCGACCCTTCCACTGCCGAAGTCAAACGATTCTCGTTGTCATACCCGAAGCTGGCCGTGACGCCCAGCCCGGGCCGAAACATCGTGATCGATTGAACATTCCCGTTATCATTGGTCGAACTGTATGTCAGCGTGAGCCCCAGCAACTGACCGCTTTGGTTGCTCGCCGCAACCGAGTTCGTCTCCAGACGGGGATTGTATCCGTAGCTCCGCGCCAATCCGTCGCCGCCCGTCCACCCAGTCACGGCGCCGGTAGTCGCGTACGTCACCGAACTGGGTGCGACATAGTTTTCAACAATGCCACTCATCGTGCCTATTACACCCGAGATCCGCCCGACATTATCCCACATCGTCGTGACGACGCGACCGCTCGGATACGTCTCCAACTGAATTCCATCCGCCAAAGTCCACGTATAGCTGGGGAAGCTGTACGTGATATTGGTGTCGGTCTGCCGCTGGTAACTGCTCGAAAACCGCCCCAATGCATCGTAGCTGTAGTTCATGTAAGTCGTTCCCGCCGACGTGGATGTCAGTCGCCCTCCAACATATGTATACGCGGCCCATGGCGTCGGATTCGGCGAGTTGTAGTCGCTATACGCTTTTTGCGTCAACTCATTCAGCGCGTCGTACGTATACGAGGTCGTGATTCCGCCTAAGACCCGCGTTGACAGGTTTCCATCCCCATCGTAGGTGTAGGTAATCGTGCCACTCTCTGGATTAGTCGCGCTCAGCAACTTCTTCATCGAACTATAAACATACGTCCGCGTCTGCGCCGTGGTCTGGGTCGCATCCGTCGGATGTACCACGCCCACCAGATCGTCGAGCGCATCATATGAGTATGTAGTGGTCGCGGCGTCACCGTTTTCCGTCACGGACGTAAGTCGGCCTAAGCCGTCTAACATCGTCGTGCGCGAGATCCCCGCCTCATCCGTAGTGGTGGTCGAAGAGGAGTTATAGGAAATCCGCTGACTTCCCGTACTGACCGAATTGCTACCCCACGGAGCCGGCAAGCCGGCGCCCGAAAAGTGCTGCACTGACGAGGTGCGACCGTTGCGGTCGAGCGTTGTGAGTGTCCAGCCCATCGTGGTCTCTGTCTGAGTCACAAACGGGTTCGCCGTCAAAACGTACCTGTTGGTCGGTCCCGTGTAATAGCTGGTCTGCACAGTGTTCCCGGCCGGATCGATGGTTTCCCGTACCCGCCCGAGTTGATCGTAATAGGTGTACCGCTTGAGTTCTCCTAGGCCGCTAACGTTCAAGTCTGACGCGACAAGCGTGTATCGGGCGGAATCAAAATATTGCGTTGCAGTCGTGCGAGAGAGCGCTGGTGGTCCGCTGCCTGCTTCCACGACCTCTGTCGTGCGTCCGTATTGGTCATAAGTATAGGTGCTGGTGATTTGGTTATCGTGGTCGGTCTTGGTTCCCATCAAGTTCCAAGAGTTGCCATTGCAGGTATAATAGAAAGTTCGCAAGCTCCCAATCGTCTTTTCGTAGAGGCAGGCAGCATCGGAAAAGTACGTGAACTTAGTCTGGTTCTGCAACGGATCTGTGATTGACGATAGATTTCCATAGCTGTCGTATTGATACGTGGTTGTACGCCATGCGCCCTGGTTTTGAGAATCCCAATCATTCTGGGTGACGAGGTTTGGATGGTTCGATGAATCTCCGTAAGCATATGTTGAGGAAGAACCCGCGCCGACCCCGGATACGGTTTTGCCAGTGATTAGTCCCCACGGAGAATTCATTCCAGGGTGAAAATACCCGTTACTATCGTCCGTACCGAAACTCTCAGTAGTCGTCGTGGTCACGTAATAAGAGTCGGTCGTCGTACGCGCCGAAGGTGGCGGACCGCCAGAAAAGCCGTTAGGCACTCCGTTGCTATGATTGATGTTGCCGTACGACATCCAATCACTTTCCCCAACCTGCGTCTGATTGCCATTTCTGTCCAGTGCAGAGGACTCAACTGAGGCAAGCACGGGCGTGCCTCCGCTGGCCACCGAGTGAATCTCATATTGAACGTAGGGATTTCCTGGGTACACATTGTTGTAATTTGACGCTATGAACGGCTGGTTCTGTGCCCATATCTTCTCTTCGGTGCTGCCATCAGGCTGGGTCACCATAGCGATTAACTGATTTCCAAGCGTACCTGTGTAGGAAGTTAGGGCCGTGAATACATAGCTGACTACACCGCCATCGGGGTTCGTGACAGTGTTTTGGGGAGTGCAGCGTCCGCTGGCATTGAAGCCGATACAATACGTGGTGCCTTCTTGTCGAGGCATGCTAAAGTTTTCGTCCGTCCACATCAGGGTCTTTCCTGATACGGGGTTCTGAGTGAGGAACTCTCCAAAAAAGGCCTTGAAGGAATTGTCCTCCGAGTACGTATAGCTGACCGTTGCTCCTGAGGGCAGAGTGACGCTATTCAACTCACCCCATCCGATGTTAGTGTCATAGCCGAAAGAAAAGCTCTGGCCTGTCGGTAGCACAATTGAACTGATCGCGTTATAACCGCACGGCGTATTGAGCGGGTACTGCGGATTATAAGGCTGGGCATTTGGAATACAATAATCGCCGAGTGGGCTGCACACATACTGCAGATTAGGGCCCGGCGTTGCCGTAGTCCAATTTATAGTCCACGTGAGGGGTGTCTGGTTGACATCGGCGCCTGTTTGCGTAATCGAGTCTGCTGGTCCTCCGTACAGACCGTAGGTGATTGTAATCGTTCGTCCCGGATATCCCAGTTGGACCGCCAGGTCGTCCTGCAATGTTGTTGTCACGAGTATGCCCGGGTTTGAAGGGTCGTAAGAGTTTGTAATATAAACACCGTTGCCGTTGTGATCGTACATGGCGGTGGCGGTCGGCCCATATCCAGTTACGGTTCGCCCGTCAGGGAAGTACATCGTCCAGGGAATATTGGAAAACATCTGGCCAGGCGTGTTGTTAAAGACGACCTGGATATAAGTGCCGTCGCTCGTATAGTAGGTAATATTGCCGGCTGCTAGTGGGTTTGTTTGAGAGCATGGGGCGGCAGACATGCCCGGCATTACGTCATAATAACCCTCACCGCTAATGTCCTTATACGTTTCGGCAGGAGAGGAATTTAAGTGAGGAGAATAAGGGTATAAGTGTAGTGTGTGGTGACTTCCATCTGGCGTGATGACACTCAATTGATAATAATTCCACCCCATGGTGGTATAATCCGTGCAAGAGAAGCCGCTGGCCAGCCAAGGGCGAGTCTCCACATCAATGCTGTAGCTATAGCCCAACTGCCAACCGCCGCCCGTTTGACTCGTCTGCAGCAATTCAAAATTGGACTGCACCCCGGGTTGAACCACACTTGTCATGGTCTCAAAAGATGGATCCCATACTTGCGAATTGTAGGTCAAATTGACCGCAGCATTCCAGCCGGCTCTTCCGGGCGGTAACGATGTGATAGGAATTTGATATATTAAGTTGCCACTGGCAACATCCACGGTTTCGATATCGCTCAACTTGTAGCCGCCCGTCGGAACAATGCCGCGAGGTGGCATGGAGTCCGGAATGGATGGAGCTTGCCCATAGAGAAGACAGGCACCGCCGAAAAGAACGAATGTGCGAGTTAAAGTCGATTGAGTTAGTCTATGCATAATGGCCTCCAGGATTATTGGTGCGAAAATGTTCCGTCCGCCGCCGCGGGACTCACCGTAGCCGAATTCACTTTGAATGTGAACGTCACCGATCCACCCGTGGTCCGGACAATCTGGCCCACAATCGCTTCCCCATTCTGAGTGGTCCAGTTTGAATACTGCGTCGATATAACTGTGCCGCTAGGCCCTGTGCTTAGCTGGTAGGCTGCTCTCGTCATCAGCTTTGTCTGGCTGTCGAAACAGTAGAACTTTCGCCGCGTCAAGCTTCGATTAAGAGCCTTTACTGGCTCGGTCGTTTCGTAAATGTCATTCCACGGCCCGGTATAGTTTCGAGTCTTGCCGTTATCCGTCCGGAACCGGCCGCCGAGCAGCCGATTCACGTTCCCGCCAAAAAAGCCGTACAGGAAACTTTCAGGGCTATCGTCCAACAGGCTTTCCATTACATTCTGGTCTGAGCTGGAGATCGACGATGGATTGATCACGCCACTCGATGTGTTGTAGACCAGCGCAGTGAAGCCGCTCCCGGTTCGGTCAAAGCGAAAATTTCCAGGCGCTTCCCAAGTTAGTTGCGCCGGTACAGTACTGCTTCCCGCAATGTACTGTCCGACGAGTGTCAACCGCTCTTTCCCCGACACTTGCAACCGGTCACCCAGAGCAACCAGGAATTCGCGGGCGAGGGAGTGCAAGGAACTTTGAATGAGATAGGTTGGCAGGTGGGGAAGTGCTGCCGTATTTGGCGGTGTTTGCGCCAGTAATCCAGGCACATCTCGCAACGCGACACCAACACCGGCACTCAGTACCTGGATAAATCGGCGTCGATTATTTCGGGGCATCCCAATATAGGAACAACCAAGATCGGTAATCATTGCTGCAATCTCCTCATGAATGGTTTCCTTACCAAAGGGTCGGGACATCAGTTGCTTTGTAGGGACGCGCTGTCAAATGTGGCCGAGGCCGTTGACGATGAAGTCCCGATGACGGCCAGTCCTCCATACAGTTGGGAGGCTGACAAAGTGATGGTGTTCCCGGTCTGTGTCCAGCTCACGCCGTCCGGGGATCTATAAACGGTAACCGTAGTGCCATTCCAGGTGAGCTTCAACCATTTCGGAAGATCTTGGCCACTGGCCGTCCCCTCGTTTGACGTTGACCCTTTCTCCGACGTGCGGCTTGTGACTGCTACAACCTGACTTGATTCGTAGGCGACGAACACATTCGTGTCCCATGGTTGCGGACCAGAGCGCAATAACACTCCACACCGAAACGAGGATACGGAAGTAGTGCAGGTATCGAGTCGAGCAATGAGTGTGCCTCCACCGATGAGCGGCGCTTCCTGAAAGATGAACTCAAATGAGTCGGAGGTGCCCGAGATGTTGCTATTGCCGGCCGTGATGCTGAACGTACCAGACGATGAAGACTCTGTGAAATTTGGATCAGAATCGTTGATCGCCGTAACCAGCCAGCCGGATTGACCGGAGAAGTTGGCGGGGGATACGGAAAGAATCGCGCCGGTTTCATGAGTGGTGCCGCCAGAGGTGCCGGTAATCGTAAACGGGTAGGTTCCTGGAGTCATTCCGGTAGGCAGCGTGAGCGTCAGATAAGCGGTGCCAGACGTTGTTATGGTCGAGGGATTCAGCGTTGCACTGACACCCGACGGCAATCCTGAAACCGCAAGGGATACGGTGCCTGAGAACCCATTGAGCCCGCTGATGACAATAGGATCGGTTCGAGCCCCGCTATCGGAGCTGGTCGAATAGCCGGGGATTGTGGTTGGAGGACCGATCAGATAAAAATCCGGACCTGTCGTCGTCACCAGAACGTCGGTAAATACGGAAGACGCCGTAGCGCTGGAGGTCCCGTTCACTGCGATGCCGGCGTAAAGCTGCGGAGCCGTGAAGGTCGCTGGATTACCCATTTGGGTCCAGTTGACGCCATCGATCGAGGTGTAGGCGGTCACTGTGCTTCCACTGCGCACGAGCTTTATCCAGCTCGGCAAAGCCGGTGGAGTTTGATAGCTCACATTGCTGGTGCTTCCACCCTCCGTTGCGCGACTGTTCAGGTCGAGAACATTGTTCCCCGTGAAGGTTAGGAAGATATCCGTGTCCCACGGGTCAAAACCCGACCGCAGCATAATGGCCGAATTGAACGATGCGTTCCCCCCGGTCTCACTCACCAGTCGCGCATAGATCGCTCCATTCCCGGTCAACGGGGTCGCCTGGTAGACAAAAAAGAAGTTGTCCGAGGTCCCACCGATGCCGCCACCCCGGGCAGAAACGTTGAGCATGCCGGTAGAAAAAGAGGCTGAATTGTTTGGATCAGTGTTGCCAATGGGAGCCATTAACCAGCCGGGTAACCCAGAGTAGTCGCTACTCGATATGACCAGCGCGGGCCCAGCCGTATGGACAAGCGAGCCCGACGTCGCCGTAATCGTGAACGGATACGATCCGGCCGCCAAGTTCCCAGGGACGTTCAAGGTGAGATATGTGCTGCCCGAGCCGGTGACCGTGCTGGGGCTGAAGGAGTATGACACGCCCGCCGGTAGTCCCGATATGCTGAATGATACTGTGCCGCTGAAACTATTGAGCGGGGAAATGACAAATGGCTCGGTGGTAGCGCCCCCGACACTACTGGTCGAATAGCCTGGAATGGTTACCGGACCTTCGAGGTAAAAATCGGGAGTCGTCGTGGTGATGAGGATTTCATCAAAAGTGGCCGACGCGGTCGCATTAGACAGTCCATTCACGGCAAGACCGGCATAAAGTTGCGTTGCGCTGAAATTGGCGGGGCTCCCAAGTTGTGTCCAATCGGTGCCGTCCAGCGACGTGTACGCCGTGACCGTGCTCCCAGTCCATACCAACTTTAACCAACTCGGCTGCTCCGGCGCGGTTTCATAGTTCAGCGTGCTGGCCGTTCCGTTCTCGGTTGATCGCCGGTTAAGCTGAAGGAGATTATTCCCTGTGAACGTCAGGTAAATATCGGTGTCCCCGGGGAGAATTCCAGAACGAAGCATAATCGCAGCGTTGAAGGGAGTGTTGGCGCCGGGGCCATTGACGACGCGCGCGTACAAAGTGCCATTCCCGACCAAGGGCGCCGACTGAAAAACGAAGTAGCCATTATCAGCAGCGCCTCCAAAGCCACCTCCCCGCGCCGTCACGGCTAATTCTCCAGATAAATAGGTAGCCGAATTGTTCGGGTCAGTGTTTCCAATGCCGCAGGATAACCACCCCGTGAATCCCGTTACGGTCAAGCACGTCTCCGTTGCGACCACTCGGTCCGCCATGCGGATGTATTCGCGAGTGGGCGCCTGTGCCCGGAGCACAGCCCAGCCAATCAGGAAAAGAAATAAATGATATGAACACGTTCTGAATCCCCGCACGGTTATTTCTCCAGATTCGGTGTTGCGGCCCTTAAGGACCGCTTCGATTGAGGAGAATAGCAGTGCAGCGTGTCCAGAGACTAGGTCCTAACGGGCTGTCCGAATAGCCGGTCCAGTTGTTCTGGCACAAGATAGCGCAGATCGCGTCTGGCTCACCATATCAAGGCGGGGAAACGGAGCCGGCGCAGATCCTCGTCGGTCGCACCCCGTCAGGCAGAAGCAGCGGTCCCACCGGTCATCTGGCCAGCGAACCGGACCAGCACACTAGGCGCGCTCTTCTCTGAGAGACGCAATAGGCAACCCTGCGGGCCCCATCCGCACAGCCGAGCCAAAGATCCATGACGTTCGTCAAATTCGGCACACGATAACGTCTCGAACCGAATCACTCCGAGGGCTTCGGCTTGGTTAACTGGACTCCCGTACCGCACGACCGACTGGTCCGGAGTCGGTGACACCAGAACCACACTCAGTTCCTCGCGCGATTGCTGACCTAAGTGCTCGATCAGCACCAGCCGCATGTGGCTACGTTTGACGGCCCATCGAACTTGTGCAGACTTGTGGCTGGCGGGCAGGTATCGGAGACGAAGTAAGCGCCGAGACGCTACACAAGCGCCCTGATGTCGAGTGGAAATGATTCACCGACCAACAACTCTGCTGATTTATGTATCCGTGAGATCGCGGCGACATGCGCCGGAGTTTCGTTCGGCTGCGTGCGCTCGAGGCTCAGCGGCTTCGGCTCACCAGGATAAAACCTCACCAAGGTTGACCGCCTGCACAGTAGCCAAATACTATTCTTTTTGAAATATTCCTAAGTCGATAGCGCTTCCTAATAGCTCCGTTCTGTTAGAAACGTCAAATATAAGAAACAATTCCGCTAGTGAACTTTTTACGGTTCTGATCGAAATTGCAAGCTGGTCAGCGATCTCGCGGTTTCTCAAACCTGCATGAAGCATGACGAGGATTTCTTTATGGCGAGCTGTCAACCTTGAATCATCAAATCTCATTCGCCTTGGCGTCTCTTGATCCACTTGAGCTGACTCGATAGTGTTCGATTTGCAGCGGGGGACTACATTAACACTGGAAGTACTTTCCGGATGAAAATAGTGCAAAAAGCAGGCTCCACAAACAACCACATCCGGACTGAATCCCTCTATGAGCGGCCATTCGTCGTCGATGCAGTGAATGTCAGGCATACTGAGGATCTGGGCTTCATTAAAGGGAAGAGTTGGGATGTCCTTTTGTGGTACGCCGATGACGAGAAGCTTCAACCCTTGGCGAGGTACCTGAACCCGCGCTGCCGCACTCATGCGTCTCCTCCTAAGCTGACAAATGAATCATCTTAAAGCGATCTGTGGTTCGCGCCGCAGCCGCTAGCCGCTTTATAATAAGCCTGCAAACAGGCGTAAATCAAGCATGTGCTATCTGTGAGTGGCCAATTGTCTTGATAATAAAGGAAATAAACCATTACCTGCTGACGCTGGCAGGCGTTCGACTGAAATTTTGCACCGGCTGAAGCCGCTCGGGAACATCAGACGAAATGATTGCGGCGTCCGTCCAAGGTGATTGATTAGATTGGAAATAAAAATGTTTGCGCGTTGTATGTTTTCGTAGAGGGGACAAAGGAGACC
>Ga0326727_10019508_pt1 | contig 13610 bp, 12 predicted proteins | sample MB2enrmetagenome_FD_207643 | JGI IMG/M metagenome (GOLD analysis project Ga0326727, IMG submission 207643) | Lab enriched peat soil microbial communities from McLean, Ithaca, NY, United States - MB29MY | ecosystem: Environmental > Terrestrial > Soil > Wetlands > Peat | place: USA: New York... | reverse complement strand
ATCACCGAGAAGGAATACAAGGAGTACTCAGAGGAAGAGATCAAGAAGCGGCTTACAAAGCTGAAGATCGCATAGATTCCCCGCCATTCAGTAGACCCCTTTTTGGGGTCTCCAACCCTTTCCAACAACCCGTTCAAGTCACATTCCTAAATGAGCTACGATGGATTGATTCAGGAGATTAGAAAACTCCTGAAAGAAAGTCTGCCCGAGGACATCAAGGTCACGGCCGTTGAGCTTGAAGGCCCGTACGTCGTCCTCTACACCCCGAACCTCGATTCCTTCCTCTCTGGAGGCGACCTGCTGAGGCAGGCGGCGCAGAAACTGCACAGAAGGGTGCTCGTCCGTTCTGACCCGAAGTCGCTCGCCAAGGCGAAGGACGCCGAGAAGATCATCCGGGAGACCGTTCCCGCCGAGGCGGAGATCACCCAGATCTACTTCGAGCCGGAGACCGGGGAGGTGTCCATCGAGGCGGCCAACCCCGGCGCCGTGATAGGGAAGCAGGCCGCGACCCTCAACGAGCTCAAGCGCAAGATAGGATGGGTCCCGACGGTGGTCAGGACGCCCCCCATACCGTCCAAGACGGTCGAGGAGGTGCGCATGTTCATGAGGAGCGTCTTCGACGAGCGCCAGAAGTTCCTCAAGAAGGTCGGCCTCAAGATGTCCAGGGACCGCTCCGAGGAGCGGATCTGGGCCAGGAACTCGGCCCTCGGTGGCTACCGCGAGGTCGGGCGGAGCGCCCACCTGCTCACCACTCCCACTTCCAAGGTCCTCATCGATTGCGGGATCGACCCCGGTTCCGACAGGACACCCTTCTTCAACGCCCCCGAGGCACTTCCGCTTGACAACCTCGACGCGGTCATCATCACCCACGCGCACATGGACCACGCTGGCCTCGTGCCCGCCCTCATGAAGTACGGCTACGACGGGCCGATATACTGCACGGCCCCGACACGGGACATGATGGCCCTTCTTCTCCTCGATTCCATCAAGGTGATGAACTCGGAGGCCAGGAAGGGTCTGTTCGACTCCTCCCACGTGCGACAGGTGGTCAGCCACACGATCCCCCTGAGATGGGGCGAGACCACCGACGTGTCGCCTGACCTGAGGCTCACGCTCCACAACGCGGGGCACATCATCGGCTCGTCCATAGCGCACTTCCACATCGGGGACGGCGACTACAACATGGCGTATTCCGGGGACATAAAGTTCGAGCGGACATGGCTCTTCAACCCGGCCGCCAACCGGTTCCCCCGCCTTGAGGCGCTCGTCATAGAATCGACCTACGGGGGCCACGCCAACGTCCAGCCCAGCCGCACGGAGGCGGCAGAGGAGCTCTCCCACTTCGTCGAGAAGGTGCTGAGACGGAAAGGCCACGTCCTCATCCCGGTGTTCGCAGTGGGCAGGAGCCAGGAGGTCATGCTGGTCCTGGAGGAGAAGATGCGGCAGGAGAAGATCCCCCGGGTGCCAGTCTACCTGGACGGGATGATCTACGAGGCCACGTCGATCCATACGGCCTATCCGGAGTTCCTCAACAACCAGCTCAGGACGCAGATATTCCAGCAGGGGGACAACCCCTTCCTCTCGGACGTGTTCAAGAGGGTCGACAGCACCCAGAAGCGGCAGACCATCATGGACGACAAGGAACCATCGATCGTGCTCGCGACCAGCGGCATGATGAACGGCGGGCCCGTCATGGAGTACTTCAAGGCCTGGGCTCCCGACGAGGAGAACGGAATGGTCTTCTCTGGCTACCAGGCCGAGGGAACCTTCGGACGGCGGCTCCAGCGGGGAATGAACGAAGCGACCATGGGCGACGGCGGCAGGCAGGTCACCTTCCCGATCAAGATGGAGATGGTGAACTGCGAGGGGTTCTCGGGACACTCCGACAGGGTACAGCTCGTGAACTACGTTGCGACGCTAGACCCCAGGCCGCAGAGGATCCTCATAAACCACGGCGAGGAGAGCAGGGCCCTGGACCTGGCCGCGAGCCTGCACAAGCGCTTCGGCATGGAGACCCGGGTTCCGTACAACCTCGAGACCGTGCGGGTCCTGTAGGGACGAGCTACCTTGCCTTCAGGTCCTTCTCGCTCTTCTCTGGAAGCAACTGTGAGATGTGCGACATGCCCTTCTCCCGGGCTCTTGCATAGATGACCCCCTCGACCCCGGGAGATGAGCGCACTACCTCCTTTGCCAGGACCTCGTCCACTGCCAGCAGGTTGTGGCTAGGGATGAGATGCGCGAATGCGACCGACTTGCTCCTCACCAGGTCCTTGAACCTGGGCATGTAGTGACCTCCTCCAACTGCCACGACTATGGGGTCCCCCCTGGTCTCCTCGTCACTGAGGTCGAGGAGGATGCGCGAGATCGCCTGGTGCACCTCCTGGTTCTCCCACTCTGCCTGGGAGCTGCCGATCTCGACAAAGAAGCTGGGGTACTGGAGGAACGGACCGTGGTGCGTCCCCTCGAAGGTCGTCTCGATCCCGATCTTCATGCCCTCCTCCCGCAGATGAAGGAACGCAGCGGTCATCAGCCTGGCCGGGACCGGATTGACCGCTCTCGGAAGCCCGCCCATCGCCGTGTCCTCTGTCAGGTTCCCAACCGCATGGACTGTCAGACAGATGGTCCCGCTTTCGCTTCGGTGCATGGATGGGAACACCACCGCACGAAGCCTCTGCGCGAGCTCCGGTGGGAGCGCTCCATTGAGGGCACTGTCGAAAATGTGAAGTGGCTCGCGCCAGAGCGTAAGTTCTCCCTGTTCGAGACGCCGAACAACGGCCCCGTCCACATGCCAGGACGTCGCCTCTCCCTGGCCGAGCAGCGCGGCGACCCCCTTGGCGACGGGGTCCTGCCTGCTGAGGATTATGAGGCAGTCCTTCTTCCCGGCGTCAGCTTCCGGGTCCATCCCTTCTGACAGCAGAGTCGACACTATGCGAATCCCGGCGGAGGTCCGCTTGACTTGGAGGGCTGGTACTGGTCAGTCGTCACTCCCATGTGCATCGCGAGGCCCTGGAAGGTCCGGACGAGCTCCTGAACGCTTTCGGTCAGCTTCTCCTGCTGCTTCCGGAGCGCCTCAACCTGCTTCTTCAGATCCTCAAGACGCAACTGCATCTCCGCGAACTTGTCCTCTGGCATGTGCTCACTCTCGGGTCACTAATGCCACCGGACATGAAAAAGGTTCGTCCTGATAGGATACGAGTCAGTGCCGGTGCTTTTCCTCATCGATGTAGTACCGCATCTCGGGAGTCGAGGCGAACCCGAGCTTCGAATAGACTCGCCTCCCCTTCCTCGAGGCGTGCAGGACCACCCGGGCGTAGCCCCTCTTGCGGGCGACGTCGATAAGGCCCCTGAGGATGAGCGTGGCGAGGCCTTTTCTCCTGTAGGCAGGCTCGGTGTACATGGACATGATGTAGGGGGTGTCCATCTCGAGTATGACCGGGCGCGGATGGTCCGGCTGGAACCACAGACAGCCGCTCGCTACCGGGCCGACATCGGATACCTCGGCCACCAGACCGAGGAGCTTCCGCTTCTTCATCTGCTCTCGGGCCCATCTACGATAGCGCCTGTCGTGCAGTGTGATCTCATGCTCGGTCCTGCTGCCGACATCCGACCACATCTGGTGACGGTGGCGCACCAGGATTGGGAGGTCGTTCAAGGTCGCCCTCCGCAAACGGAAAGATCCGGCGGGGAGAGCCCTCGCTCTACCCCGCCTGGGCTTTGCTGTCTTCCTGACCACTGCCATGAACCAACTCCCCGAGGCTTCGAAGGCTAAAGGTTCAGCGCGTTCTTAAATCTCCCGCATCCATGGCCTGCCCCATCACCTATGTCCGACCTTCCTTTCCTGGTGGCCGCGCTGGCCAGCTTTTTTGCCATCGTGGACCCCATAGGGGCAGTGCCATTCTTTGTGAGCCTGACCGAGGGATTTGACGACTCTGACAAGCGAGTCATCATGACTCGTTCCACGATAATACTTGGGGCCACGCTCATGATCTTCGCTCTCTTTGGCAGATACCTGTTCGCCGCGTTCGGGTTCACTCTCTACGCGTTCGAGGTGGCAGGTGGGATACTCCTCTTCTCCGTGGCATACGAGATGCTGCACGGGGAGATGGCAAAATCAAAGCTCTCCACCCGTGACAGGGAGGAAGCCCTTGCCAAGAGGGACGAGTTATCCGTTGTTCCGCTCGGTATCCCGCTCCTTGCCGGACCCGGCGCTATCTCGACGGTCATGATCTACGAGGGTAACGCTGGGGTCAGCATCACGCTCAATCTTGCGGTCTTCTCTGCCATCGCGGCAGTGACGGTAGTGACCTGGTTCACCCTCCGATACGGCAACCGGATCTTCAGCTACCTGGGCCGTATCGGCGTCATGGCGATCTCGAGGATAATGGGCCTACTGCTAGCGGCAATAGCGGTTCAATTCATCATAAACGGGGCCCTTGGTGCGATTGCCGCGCACTAGAACTCACGGCGGTGGCCATTCCCGGCAGGGCTTATATACTGAATTCACGGAAGAACCGCTTTTGTATTCCTTTGTGTTGGGAGCTCTGCCTTGACGAACGATGTGATGGCCAGGAAGAGGAAGATACTCTCGACACCCATCAAACCGATCGATGTCCGCTCCATCGGGGGAATGGGCGACCTCCTCGAGGCCTTCCAATCGACGTCCATCCAGGCGCGCAACCTAGGCCGGGCATTCCAGGTATGGAAGAACATGATGACCGACAAGAACAGGCCCACGATCTTCATGGGACTCTCAGGTCCGCTAATCGCCGCTGGGCTCGGCGAAGTGCTCCGAGACTGCGTGAAGCTCGGGATGGTCGACGTTGTTGTCTCAACTGGGGCGATACTTTACCAGGATCTCTACCAGGCCCTAGGATTCAGACATTACGTGGGCACTCCGACAGCCGATGACGTTGAATTGAGGGACCTCTCGATCGACAGGATCTACGACACCTACGTCGATGAGGAGAAGTTCGAGGAACTGGACCGGATAATCGGTAGGGCCGTGGAGAAACTGCCCCCGCGCGGCCACTCGTCGCGCGAACTCCTGGAGTTCCTGGGCCGCACTATCCCAGCAAAGGACTCGCTTCTCGCGGTGTGCGCAAGGGAAGGCGTCCCGGTCTTCTCGCCCGCGTTGATAGACAGTTCCATAGGCATCGGCCTGACCCTTCACTACGGAAAGAACCGCAACGGGCCCAGATTCATGCTGGACGCCGTAAGGGACAACTACGAACTCGTCCAGATACTGGCCAACTCCCCTAGGACGGGAGTCATCTATGTAGGTGGCGGGACACCCAAGAACTGGATCAATGACGGGATCGTGATGGCAAACTACCACTACAACAGGAACGGAGAGGGCCACCACTATGCCCTCCAGGTGACGACCGACGTGCCGCACTGGGGAGGTCTCTCCGGAAGCACGCTTGACGAGGCCATGAGCTGGGGGAAGGTCTCCCGTACCGCGACCAAGGCTCAGGCGTTCATCGAGGCGTCAGTCGCGCTACCCCTGCTTGTCGGGGCCCTGTACGACCGAAGGTCGGAATGGCAATCCAGGAAGCGCCCCAAGTTCGTCTGGGATGGCGACATGGTGACCAGGAAATAGAGACCTCGCGGACTTTCCCGAATCATCTGCCAGAGGAACCGAAGGTTTAACAGTCCGTTTGCCGTATATTATTGCTGGACTTTCAAGAAATGTGGCATAAGATAGGTCGGTTCAACCTCATCGCGATCGTTGCGTTCATCCTCCTGGCCCCAGTGCAGGTGACCCAGCTCGCCAGCGCATCGGATCACCTACCCGTCGCACCAGGGGTACACTTTGCCACAGGAGCGATCTCCTGGAACAAGCTAGAGCCTGGCTGGGCAATGTTCCATGGTGGCTCTGGTGTGAACGGTTCGTATTCGGGATACTTCCCCTGGTCTCACTTCGGAGTCGCGTGGGAGAACTCCTTCCCCAACACATCCTACAGCCCACAGAATTCAGCAGGGGTGTCCCCTCAGAGCTCGCCAGTGGTCTTCAACGGAAATGTCTACATGATGGCCTCGGCAACCCCCTCTCTACTCCAGGTGAACGCAACGACCGGCAACCTGGTCAACTCGGTCAACTTTGGGTCGGTCACCGGGACTACTGCAACCGCATCCATAGTCTCAACACCACTGATAGGCGAGTACAACGACACACCATGGCTGACAGTCAACGTGAACGCTGCGGGCACCCACTACTCCTACTCCATGAACCTGAGCTCTGGGGCGGTGGTCTACTGTCATTCAGCGCTTGCGTCCACTGGCAGCTCAGCCCCGTTGCCGGGCGGCTTCGTGGAACCGACTCGCAACGGCGCCCTGCTCTTCAGCTCTTGGGCGCTTGGCAACAACGCTGCCGCACACTGCACGAACGTTGCGACCGAGCCTAGCACGGATGTCTTCTACGACACGCCCAGCATAGGCCTCACCTACTATCCGCCAGCGCCGACCGCTCCAAATGTAACATTCTTCCTCTCCGACCAGAGCACGAACTCGATAGATGGCTTCTCGACCGCTGGGGGCGCGCTCTGGGCAGACAAGCTCGATGCCGTGGCGAACAGCTCTCTGGCCCTGTCCAACACGTCGTATGCCACAACGACCGCTGGTTCCCCGGTAAACGGTCCCATCGGTTTCATAGCTGATGATGGCGGCGCAATCGGACCGAGCCACCTCTACGCAATAGATGTCAACTGCGGTGTGAGGTACTGCTTCTCGGACGCCAACACTTCTAACACCCTGCCCGGAGGAACGCTCGCCCTGCCACCAGCCCCCCCTACCATCGACGGGGGGGTCAACAGCACTGTCGCGCTGCGGGCAGTTGCACCTAATGCGACTCAGGTGATCTACGCCTCGAGGGATGGAACGCTCGCAGCAGTGACGGCGACCGTGGAAGGTCAGTCTGCGGCGGGTCCGTATTCGATGAACGGCTACTCTGTCAATTGGACCAAGGACTGGGCATTCCCCACAGGGGCGAACATCACGGCCTCGCCCGTCACGGCGAATGGGCTCGTGATGGAGGGGAACGATGCAGGAATGTTCTACATACTGAACGCCTCCACTGGAGCGCTCGTGTGGGAGCACCAGCTCCCCGGTGCGATCTGCTCCTCTCCCGCGCTCTACAACGGCCAGATCTACGTGCTGACCATGAACGGCACCCTGGTCGACATCGGACCCTCGTCGCCGATCACATCGCTGGAGGTAGCCCCCATGGTCACTGATGATTTCCCGACACCGGTGAACGTCACGGTCAATTCGACAGGCCCTACCGGCCTCTCCTCCGGACCGCTCGCGAACGCTGCAGTCACATTGCTAGTCAGTGGCGGGATGTACTCCGGTTCGACCGTCCTCGGGACAGTAGACACGCTCGGAGACGGCGTTTCGACGTTCAGTTGGACACCCCCGGATGCTTCTACTAACCACACCTACAACTTCACAGCCTTCGTGAATGCCACCGGCTATTCAACGGCAAACGCCACAGGGAGCACTCTGGCCATCCCGCCCCCGCCACTCATCATTTCCGCCATCGGCGCCTCACCTTCGAGGTTCACTGTCGGTCACTCCACATTCATCAACGTGACCGCGTCGGGAGGGTTCTCCCCGTACACCTACGTCTACACGGCGTTGCCCCCCGGATGCACGACCCAGAACGTCCCATCGCTCCTGTGCACTCCCGATACGGCAGGCAACTACTCGGTGGCCGTCAATGTGCGCGACCCCGCAGGTGCGTTCGCGACCGCTTCTACCCCGGTCAACGTGACCCCGGCCATCATCACCCCTCCCCTTCTGATATCGTCCTTCACTGCGGTCCCTGGCATCATCACTTTGGGCAACTCCACCACGCTGACATCAGTAGTGACCGGAGGCGTCACGCCGTACTCCTATGCCTATTCATCCCTGCCCACCGGTTGCGTCACAGCGAACACGTCCACCCTCTCCTGCAAGCCAACTGCAAGTGGGTCTTTCGACATCTCCCTCCAAGTGACGGATCCTGCCGGGAAGTCGGCGACTGGGAGCGTCAGACTCAGCGTTTACAGCTATCCAGCCATAGAGTCCTTCGTTGCTGCCCCCAGTATCTTGACGCTCGGGTCTGAGACCAACATTACGGTCCAGGTGATCAACGGTGCTCCACCCTTCACCTACCAGTTCGGAGGGTTGCCCACCGGTTGTGCTACTTCGAACGTCTCGGTCCTGAAGTGCATCCCGATCCAGACCGGCAACTACAGTGTCTCCGTGAAGGTCACGGACGTGCACATGCTCTCGGCCAGCGGCACGACCAGGCTTCAGGTGAAACCGGCTGTCGTGGTACCCCTCATAGCGAGCTTGGCAGCGAACCCGAATCCCGTTGTGGCAGGGAACTCAACTGTCTTCACGACCACTGTTTCCGGCGGAACGCTGCCATACGCCTTCAGCTACTCGGGCCTTCCGAATGGCTGTGCCTCCAACAACAGTGCGATGCTTGCATGCGTCCCGCGTGGCGCGGGGACATTCAACGTCACCGTCATTATAACGGATGCAAAGGGCAGTGTGGCCAAAGGGACACTGTCGCTTGTGGTCACCGAGGCACCTTCCATCACATCTTCGAAGGGCGGCTTCCTCTCTTCGATAACGAGCTTCGATTGGATGATCATAGCCCTGGCGGCAGTCGTCGTGCTGCTGGTGCTGCTTGCTGTATACCTAGGGCGCAGGAAGAAGCCCACTCAGCCCGCGGCCCCAGTTGAAGATGCGACACCGGCAGCCGTTCCTGCAGTGGCAGAGGTGAAGGTCGCCACCGACGCGAGCCCTCCACCGTCAAGTGTGCCAGGTGCTTCAGCTGCGCCTCCCGAGCCTGCAACTCCACCGCCCCTGCCAAATGAACCCGAGTGGAGCGAGGACAAGTAGAGGCCCCGACTGGGTTTCCCTATAGCAGGGTCCTCTGTGCAGGGTCCTGGGGGTGCAGCCCCTGAACTGTCAGGCCTAGCGTCCTTACCCCACGACTGTTGCGCCCGGGCGAGCTGAGAATTCCCCGCAGTATCTTCTGAGCCAGCTTGACCAGCACGTCCGTCTCGCATGTCGGGTGAGGGAAGCTCTGGCTCCGCTGGACCGCGGAGAGATCCCCCCACCTGACCCGAACCGTCACCGTGCGGTAGAGGCTCCCCTTTCCTTCCAGGCTTCGCCCCAGGCTCTCCCCTAGCGAAGCAACCCCCTTCATCAGGGACTCCTCGTCGTCAAGGTCCTCGTCGAACGTCACCATGGCCCCCATCGATTTTGGTGGCAGCTCCTCGGGCCACTCCTCGTCCGATAACCTCCCCTCAGCCAGCGCAACGAGCGAACCGGCCATGGAACCGACTGCGCGGACCAGCTTGGGAAAAGGAACGCGCTTCAGGTCCTCGACCTTCTCCGCGCCTACCCTCTTGAGGGCACCCTCGGTGACGGGACCCACGCCTGGGAGGGCCCGGACGGGAAGAACGGCGAGGAACGAGGAAACATCCTTGGGGGCAACCACGACCACACCGCCTGGCTTCGCCTTGTCAGAGGCCACCTTAGAAACAGCGAGTGAAGGGGAAACACCTATGGACGAGGGCAACGAGAACCGTTCTCGAATCTCCCGCTGGACTGCCCTGCCCTCGATCTCGGCATCTTTGAGTTCCGCGATTTCAATTGGATAGGCTGCTTCATCGATGCTCAGCGCGCGCGCGAGGGAGCACCTCGATTTGAGGTAGGCCATCACCTTCCCCGACGTGGCCTCGTAGAACGGGAAGTCGGGCATGAGCCAAGCCACCTTGTCCTTCTGCCTCCAAGCCTCCTTGACCGGCATCGCGGAGTGGAACCCCATCGGGCGAGCTTCGTAGGAGGCCGTGAGGACCACTCCCCGCCCCTTCCCCTCCTTTGGGTCATGCGCCACAATGGCGGGGGTCTTCACCAGTTCGGGATGCCTGGTCAGCTCGCAGGACAGATAGAAGGCATCCATGTCGACATACACGATCAGCCGCATGCGCGCTCGACAGATTCCCTTGCGTTTCCCTACTGGCGCAGGTAAGCCAGCCCTTCATCGGTGAATTCCCCATCTTGCCTGAAGAACTCGGCGTGCTGGACAATGGCCAGCTCCTTGGCATTCTTGCTCGCCTTGTCGCTCATGGACATCGACACGAGAACCATGATGATGCCGACCACCAGGAGAGCCACTATGATCACCAGGTACAGCATCACTCCCGAGCCCTGTATGTTGAGGACGTAGGCAACTACCGTGACCAAGAGGGCTGCGATGACGATCACGATGCCGATGATCTCCAGCATCTGTGCCTGGCCCATCCTGGCCCGCAGAGATGCGGACTGATCCGGCTCGAGCAGGGAGAGGTGAGCCTCCCACACCGTCTTACGAGCCATTGCAGTGCTCCCTGGTGTTGACAAGCATCAATTCAAGCCGAACGAATCGTTGCAAATAATGCTATCGTTGGCATGTGGGCTTACCGGTAGGAGGGTCCCCGCGACCGGGTGCCTACACGCGACCCAGGTCCACGGCCTTGGCATCGACCTCGATGCCGCGCGAACTGATGACGTACGGCTGCCTCGTCCTTGCGTGAGCGGTCCTCCGCATCTTGACGACACGCATGACCAGCCCAACGCGGCGTCTGTCCGCCTCGTCCTGATAGTTCAGCAGCACGACGCCATCCGCGACGTACTCGCTGAGACCGTCCCTTGATGTCTCGGGATGGTTCGGGTCCGCCTCGCCGGTGAAGATGGTGGTCGCGCCGCACTTCCGGCATGCGCTCGCGAGATCGAAGAGCACCTCGCGGCGCTGGGCGTCGCTTTCGGCAAGCAGGCTCAGCAGCGAAACGGAATCTATCACCATGCGCTTCGGCTTGAACTCCTCAAACTCCCTTGGGAGCTCGCCCATTATTCGCTTCATCGAGGTGTTCGCCTGGCGCGGGTCCAGCCTCACTATCTTGATCTTTCCCCTGCGCACACCATCCTCTAGGGGCCACGAGAACTGCCGAGCCGTCGCTTCGAGGGCGGACACGTCCTCCTCCAGGGAGAGGTAGATGCCCTTCTCCTCGCGCGCAAGCCCACCCATGAGGAACTGCAGGCCAAAGCAAGTCTTTCCCACGCCCGGGGGACCCAGGACCAGCACGACGTGCCCTGAGGGAAACCCCCCACGGAGCATCTCGTCCAGTCCGGCAATGCCGCTCGGGACCTTCGACTCAATCGATGCGCTCATACTGTGTGGTGACCAACCCCTTGTTCGGATCCACTTGGATGATGAACCTGCCCTGCTGTTCCGGACGCATGTAGGCAAGGAGAGGCATGGACTTCTCGATCCACATCGCTCTCAGCCGGGAGCTCTTGTGAGGGTTCGATACCCATTCGAACTGGAGCACCGCGTCCACCGAGTCCTTGAGCGCCTCCTCTATCCACGGCTCTGAAACGCTCTTCGTAAGCATGAGATAGATCGTACCCTTCCAGTCCTTGGCCCTCCGGCGAAGCCCCTTCACGATGGTGACGACATCCTCCTTCCGTATCGAGCTGCGGACCAGGAGGTCCGAGAGGGAGTCGACTATGACCAGGGAGTTCTTCCCATGGTTCTCGAGCTCGTTGGCCATGGTCGTGAGCACGTCGGTGTTGTGGTTCGCAGTGCTGTCGAGCAAGGGCCGTTTGGCCCTGCTCCATTCCGGAGGCACCATGCTGTCCGAGAAGTACTGGCTCGACAGGTCGCAAAAGACCATGTGGCGGGAAAGGAGCATGGAATATGGGCTCTCGAGGAAGGTGTTGCGGACCTCCTGGAGGAGCTCATCGCGCGACTTGGTGAAGCTGACGTACGTGACGTGAGACGGAAGTATCTTTCCGCCACGGTACAACCCGGTGTAGAAGATCTCGGAACTGTCTTCCAGTGCCTTCGTGATCCTCGCTGCGCTGGTCAGGGCGAACTCGATGTAACCTGATCCGGCCTGTCCGATGAAGAGCACGACACTGCCTGGGGGTAGGCCGCCAGTGACCGAGTCAAAATCAGGCACCCCCGTGGGCGCCCGCGGGAAGGCCGAGGGTGGAAGGGGCTTCGCCTTGTATGCTGAATGGGGGGGAAGAGGCATCGCTCTTCCCTTCACCTTGGTCGCTTCCACGTGTGAACTGAATGTAAGGTCAAGTTATTAGGCTATTCATCGCGGCTATGTGTGTCCCTTCATGAATTCCCTCAACAGGACCGTGGCATATTCCCCCTTCTCAAGGCAGAAGCAAAAGGTGACCTTCTCCTCATCCACTACAGGTGCGCCCCGCGCATAGACCGAAAGTGGCATCGGAGCGAGCATGCCGCGGAAGGTGCCCGCGCTGGAAAGCTCCGGGAAGAAGTTCAGGTGGAAATTCTCCCTCTTGACGCCCTCCTCGGCCAGAAGCTTCTCCATCAAGGCTCCGGGAGCCCCGGTCGAGGATGGCGTGTCTGTGCCAACAATGGGTGCGGACAACCTCGCCCGGCCCGTCAACAACGACCGCCTTGCCTCCTCGATGTTCTCTTCTTTCACGGGAACTGGAGGCATCTTCCCGGGAAGACCATCGGGTCCGTGACGGATCAACCAGTCCCCTTCGACCGGCTCGCTTAGCCCTAGCCCGCTGTCCATCCTCATCGACAGGAACCTGTTGAAGAGGTAGCTCTGGTATGCGTGAACGAAGAGCGTCTTCAGGTATCGGGGGAGGGCCTGGAAGGCGCGCTCCGGCTCGTCACCTCTGGCCAGCCTGTCCAGCAGGATCCGTTCGAAGCCGAGCTGCTGGGGGAACTCCTTGAGCGCTCTTGCTGGATCATGGTGGCTGGCGTAGTCCGCCCTGGCCGACGAACCGTCAGGCATCTCCCCCTCTGCGTGGGCAGTGAGGTAGGTCTCCACAGCCTCCTTCGCGGAACCGAGGACGAGTGCCCGCCCGACCAGGTGGGTCACTGGCCGGACCTCTCCGAACCTCTGGGGGCCGAAGTAATTTGGGAACCCTCCGCTTTCCCTCAATTCCTTCTCGGTTGCCTTGAGCCTCGAGATTGTCTCTTCAGAGCCCTGATGCATCTCGTGCACTGCGATCTCGAACCTGTTTCCGTAGAGGGCCCCGAGGTACAGAGACTCGGAGGCACGATACGCCTCCAGGACACGAACACCGCTCAGGCTGAGGCCCCTCACCTTCTCCTCGGCAGCTGGTATGGAGATCAGCTGCGTCGTCACTGCCCTTCTGTCCTTCGTCCCAGCAATCCCTATGCTCCCTGGCCTAAGAGAAAGGGCTCGAGTCAACCTGCGCAGGAGCTCGTTCTGCTCGATATCCCAGGCCTCTACCCTCGCGATCGTGATCTTGCCGTTGTCCTCTGGAAGAGGATAGCGCGATATCTCGTCAACCCTGAACGACTCGGGGTCGAGCTTGAGCCTGCCGCCTATTCCCGGCGTGCTCGTGAGGTAACGGGAAAGGCCGATGGCCTTCTCTATCAGGTCTGGAGACGCCGCTGTTCCTGCTTCTGACAAATCGGGGCGTCTATGCCATCAGGGAAATAAAGGCAGGACCCGCTGCTGCCCAGACACGAGCCCCATCCCAAAATCTTAACTGTTCTCCTCTCAGTATAGCTGCCGATGTCCGCGTCTCCCCCGCCCCAAAGGATCGTT
>Ga0326727_10019507_pt1 | contig 13611 bp, 9 predicted proteins | sample MB2enrmetagenome_FD_207643 | JGI IMG/M metagenome (GOLD analysis project Ga0326727, IMG submission 207643) | Lab enriched peat soil microbial communities from McLean, Ithaca, NY, United States - MB29MY | ecosystem: Environmental > Terrestrial > Soil > Wetlands > Peat | place: USA: New York... | reverse complement strand
TCGGCCACGAAACCGCCGGAGTGGTGGCAGCCGTGGGAAGCGGGGTAACGGACTACCGGCCGGGCGACCGCGTAGTGGCCTTCCACCACATTCCCTGCCTCGATTGCTTTTATTGCCACCACAAGCTTTTCGCCCAGTGCGCGGTCTACAAGAAGGTCGGTATCACCGCCGGGTTCGAGCCGGCCGGCGGTGGATTTGCGCAATACGTGCGCGTGATGGACTGGATCGCCGCCCGCGGCGTGGAGCGCATCCCGGAAGGCGTTTCCTTCGAGCGCGCGACCCTCGTGGAGCCGTTGAACACCTGCTTCAAGGCGGTCGTCGAGTGCGATCCCCAGCCCGATGAATTCGTGGCCATCCTGGGGCAGGGGCCTATCGGCCTGATGTTTACCATGCTGGTCCACCGGTCGGGTGCCCGCATCGCCGCCACCGATGCCATCCCCGAGCGGCTCGCCGTATCGGCGCGATGCGGCGCCGATTTCACCTGGAACCCCCGGCAGACGGACGTCGCTGCGGAAATCAAGAAACTCACCCAGGGACGCGGCGCCGACCTCGTGATTGTCGCCGCTTCCGTGCCCGGAATCGTGGACCAGGCCATGGCTTGCTCCCGTCCGGGCGCGCGCGTGCTCCTTTTCGCTCAGACATCCGCCACGGAGCGAATCGAAGCCTCCGGCGCCGACATCTGTGTAGGTGAACGCACGCTATTCGGGTGTTATAGTGCATCTGTAGAGCTGCAAAAAGAGTCTGCAAGTCTGGTATTCGATGGTCAGTTGCCGGTGGAAGAGCTGATTTCGCACCGGCTGCCGTTAGGGAAAATCCGGTCAGGGATCGATTTGGCATTGCATCCGGGACCTAAATCTTTGAAAATAATCGTTCAGCCACAGAGGTGGTCACATAGTGAATAACCAGATGATGGCTGCGGTGCTATACGGAAAAGAGCACCTGCAGGTAGAGCCGGTGGCCGTACCCACGCTCGCGAGCGGTGACATTCTCGTACGAGTGAAAGTAGCCTTGACCTGCGGCACCGACGTCAAAGTCTTCCGGCGCGGGTATCACGCCCGCATGATCGTGCCCCCCGCTGTGTTCGGGCACGAACTGGCCGGCGATGTGGTCGCGGCCGGCGAGGACGTCAGCCGATTCCGTGTGGGACAACGCGTAGTAGCCGCTAATTCCGCGCCCTGCGAAGAATGCTTTTTCTGCCGGAAGGGCCTGCAGAATCTCTGTGAAGACCTGCTTTTTAATAACGGCGCATACGCGGAATATATCCGCATTCCGCAACGCATCGTCGAGCGCAACACTTACCTCATCCCCGAGCATGTCGGCTATCAGGATGCCGCGCTGGTGGAACCGCTGGCCTGTGTGGTCCGCGGCTTCGAGGAGACCGCGCCGCAGACCGGCGATACCGTCGCCGTCATCGGCCTCGGACCCATCGGCCTGATGTTCGTGAAGCTGGCGAAGCTTTACGGCTGCCGCGTGATCGCCATCGGCCGCCGCAAGACGCAACTCGATCGCGCCGCCGCCTTGGGCGCCGACGATCTGGTCACCGGCGGCGATCATCACGATCCTGTCTCCCTGGTGCGCGCCCTCACGCACGGCCGCGGAGTCGATATCGCCATCGAAGCGGTCGGCAAGCCGCAGACCTGGGAGTGGGCCGCCGCCATGGCGCGCCGCGGCGGCACCGTCAATTTCTTCGGCGGATGCCCCAACGACAGCCGCGTGCATCTCGACACCGCGCTCCTGCATTACTCCGAAATCACCTGCAAAGCCACCTTCCATCACACCCCGGCCTATATCCGCAAAGCTCTCGACCTGGTTTGCAACGGCCACATCACCGCCTCGTTCTTTGTGAACCGCCAAGAGCCTCTGGCCAATCTGCTGGAAGTGATGCGCCACCTCATGAGCCATAACGGGCACCTCAAAACGGCGATCGTTCCTTAGGATCGGGGCGCCCATGCCTCTTCCGCCCATCGAGTTTGTCCGCTCGCCCGAGGCCATGGGCAAAGTTTATTCCCCCGAGGAAGGCCGCGCATACACGCGCTGGCTGGCCACCCATCATTACGAAAACTTCCATGTGGTGAGCTTCCTGCTCCCCAAACGCCTGCATCAGGATTTCTACAACGTCTACGCCTACTGCCGCTGGGCCGACGATCTCGGCGATGAGACCGGGAATCGCGACGAGAGCCTGCGCCTGCTCGCCTGGTGGCGCGCGGAATTGGACGCCATGTATGCCGGCCGCGCCCGGCACCCCGTGTTCGCCGCCCTCCGGCCCACCGTGGAACGGCATGGGATTCCGAGTGAGCCGTTCGCCAACCTGATCGACGCCTTCGTGCAGGACCAGACGGTGACCCGCTATCGCAATTGGGACGATCTCTTCGGCTACTGCCGGAACTCCGCCAATCCCGTCGGCCGCCTGGTGCTGTATCTCTGCGGCTATTCCGATCCGCGGCGGCAATATCTCTCCGACGCCACCTGCACGGCTCTGCAACTCGCCAATTTCTGGCAGGACGTGACCGTCGACCAGCTAAAGGACCGCGTCTACATCCCCCTCGACATCATGGATCGCCACGGCTATACCGTCGACGACCTGTTCGCCCACCGCTTCACGCCAGCCTTCCGCGAAGTCATGCGCGAGATTGTCGCCAAGGCGCGCGATCTGTTCCTCGAAGGCATGCCGCTTATCGGAATGGTGAACCGGCGGCTCGCGCTCGATCTCGATCTGTTCAGCCGCGGTGGCCTGCGGGTGCTCGATAAGATCGCTCAGCAGGACTACAACGTGCTGGCGTCGCGGCCCAAGATTTCCAAAGCCGAACGCCTGGGACTGTTGTTGGGATCGCTCGGCCGCCTGGCGTTTTCACGGGCGGCATAATGAAACCCGTCGAAACTTCTTACGAATATTGCCGCCGCGTGGCGCGCCGCCGCGCCAAGAATTTCTACTACTCGTTCGTTTTACTCTCGCGCCCGCAGCGCAACGCCATGTGCGCCATCTACGCCTTCATGCGCTATTGCGACGACCTCAGCGACGAGCCCGGCGCCAATCGCGCCGCCATCGACAAGTGGCGCGCCGAAATGGAAGCCGCGCTCGCAGGCCGCTTCAGCGATCACCCCGTATGGCCGGCCTTCCATCACACCGTGCGGCGCTTCTGCATTCCGCATGAATACTTCCGCGAAATGATCGATGGCGTGCTCTCCGACCTCGAACCGCGCCGCTTCGAGACATTCGAGCAGCTCTACCGCTACTGCTACCAGGTGGCGTCGGTGGTCGGGCTGACCACCATCCACATCTTCGGATTCGATACCCGCAGCGCCCTGCCCCTGGCCGAGAAATGCGGAGTAGCGTTCCAGCTCACCAACATCCTGCGAGACATCCGCGAAGATGCTGAACGCGGCCGCATTTATCTGCCGATCGAAGATCTGCGCCGCTTCGGCGTGAGCGAAGAGGATCTCTGCGCCGGCCGGCGCGACGAACCATTTCTGAAGCTGATGGGCTTCGAAGCGGAACGAGCGAGGGCCTACTACGACGAATCGCGCCCGCTCCTGGATCTGATCCACCCGCGCAGCCGCGCATCCCTCTGGGCGTTAATCTCCATTTACTCCCGTCTTCTCGAACGCATCGAAGGAAGCAACTACGACGTGTTCCGCCGCCGTGTCCGCCTCCCCCTTTGGGAAAAATCCTGGATAGTCTGGCGAGCGTTGCTGGGATAATCTTCAAAAGCAATTTAGCCGCAGATAAACGCAGATGAACGCAGATAAGAAAAGCTGTTGGTCTTATCTGCGGTCATCTGTGTTTATCGGCGGCAAATAATGTTTTTTGTGCTTACAAATTCGCCAGCGGAGCCACCGCGTCCCCAAACTTATCCAACTTGAGCCCCATGCGCTTCATAATCGACAAATACAGAGCGCACACCTTGCGATTCTCATCGCCCGCCTGGAGATAATTCAGCGACCGGCCGGTCTCCAAGTTCCCGCCCAGCCCCCCCGCAAGCACCAACGGTAGCCGAGTATTATCGTGCTTCCGCCCGATCCACATGTTCGAAAGCCACATCAGGCACGAGTTATCCAGCACCGTACCCTCGCCCTCCGGCATGCTGTCGAGTTTCCCGGCGAGATACGCCAGTTGGCTCAAGTGGAAGTACGTGATGCGCTCGTAGGCTGCCGAATTATTATCGTGCGAAGCGGCATGGTGCCCGTCCTTCACGTCGATGAACGGATAGATCTGCGCCGAAAGATCGCGCGCCAGAATCAAGCTCGCCACACGCGTGCGATCGGTCTGGAACGCGATCGCGATCAGATCGCACATCAGCCGCGCATGTTCGCGTAAGTCCTCAGGCAACCCATCGGCCGGCCGCGGCATGCTGGCCGCCGGCCGATTCTGCAGCTTTGCCTGATCGTCGGCCGTCTCTTTCACCTTGCGCATGCCATCCACGCGCTTTTCCACTTCGCGCACGCTCGTCAGGTATTCGTCGAGCTTGACCTTATCGGTCGAGCTGATCTGCCGGCTAAGCGCTTCCGCCCTGTCTTTCACGCGGTCCAGAATGCTCATGTTCCGCAGGCTGCCGCGATTTTCGAACAAGCTGTCGAACGCCAGCGAGGGGTATACTTCCACCGGCACGGGCGAATCGGGGCTCTGCCACGAGATGTGCGAACTGTAGGCCAGCGAATAATTGCTCTCGTGATAGCCGGTCATGGGCTGCTCGCACGCCAGCACGATGCTCGATTGCGCGGTGTCCTGCCCGATCGCGTTGGCGATCGTCTGGTCCATGGACACGCCCGAATGGATGATGGCGCCCTTCTGAATGTCCACGCCCGAGAGCAGGCTGCCCGTCTGCGCGGGGTGAATTCCGTGCCCCAGCGAGTGCTGGTTATAGAGCCCCTCGATCACGTTGATCTTGCGCTTCACCGGCTCCATTACGCGCAACGATCCGGTGAGCTTCATATCGGCGCCGCTGCCTTCCGCGCTCCACTGCTCTTCGTTGATGCCGGTGCCCATGAAGAGAACGGCGAACCGCTTCGGAAAAACAGGCGGAGTCTTGCTATCGGCAAATGCGGAGAAGGACGGCAGAAACGGCAGCGCCATCGTGACGCCCGCGCCGCGAAGCACCGCGCGGCGTGAAATCCCCTGCGAAGAATGCGATTTGAATCGAGACATCGGCTTCACCTCTCCTTGGTTGCGACAGTTCTTTCCTGCGGTTCGCGATTGCGTTTATTCAAGAATTGCGGGCTCGTGACGATGGTTTCAATCAGCGTGTCGAAACCGTCGCCGTTGGCCGCGAGCCTGGCTTGCATGCGTTCGATAGTAGGTTCGTCCGAAAGTTGCAGCGAGCGGTTCAACGCATAGGCCACCAATTTGCGGCTGAGATTTTCCAGGTACTCGTTCTGCCGATGCTCGCGGATGTACGCCTGAATGCCCTGGAAGCCCGAGCCCTGGCTCCCGCCCGGGAATGTCGCCATGGCGTCGATCAGCCGGCCCGCCAGATCCTTGGTGCGCACGTCGCCGATCGGCCCGTAGCCTTCGAACGCCAGCCCGAAGGAATCGAACTTCGCGTGGCAGGCGGCGCACATCGGGTTGGCGCGATGTTGGATCAACTTTTCGCGAATCGGCAGATCGCTCTTGGCTTCGTCGGTGGGCAATTCCGGCACCACCGGCGGAGGCGGCGGAATCACTTCCCCAAGAACTTTTTTCACTACCCAATTGCCGCGCTTCACCGGGCTGGTCCGCAGCCCCGGAGAATTCTCGGTGAGGAACACGGCCATCGGCAGCAGCCCCCCGCGCCCATACGCGCCGGCATTATCGACGCGCACCCAATCGTCCTCCCCGCTCGACACTGCCGGCATGCCGTAGTGCTTGGCCAGCGACGCATTCACGAACGTGTAGTCGCCGTAGATCAGATCGAGCACCGGGCGATTATTGCGGATAGCGTCCGCGATCAGCCGGATAGGCTCCTGGAACATCGCCTCGCGCAAATCGTTATCGAAATTCGGGAAGCGCCCGCGATCCACCGACGTGATCGATTCGAAATGGCGGAAGTCGAGCCAGCTCCCGCCGAATTCGGTTGCCAGCCCGCGCACGCGGTCGTCTTTCAACATGCGGCGCGTCTGCGCCAGCAGAATCTCGGGCCGCTGCAGATCGCCTGCCGCGGCGTGCGCCAGCAGTTCCTGGTCGGGCATGCTCGACCACAAAAAATAGCTCAGCCGGCTTGCCAGTTCATATCCGCTGAGCGGGCTGATCGGGCCGGCGCCGGGTGCGCTGCTGCGCAGATCGAAGCGATAGCAGAAATCCGGCGACATCAGGATGCTGACCACCGAGTCGCGAATAGCGTCCGCGTGGGACAGCCCTTCTTTTTCGCGGAGCTGGTGGTAATACGCCTGAAGATCGTCGCTTTCCGCCTTCGAAAGCGGCCGCCGATAAGCCCGCGCCGCGAACTGGAGCAGCGCCTGCAAGTGCAGCGGCTCGGCGGCGGCGCGCTCCTTCTCGAGCGCGCGGAGAGTATCGTTGACCCGCTGGAAATGCGTGCGGATGGCCTCGGCATCGACAGTATCGTTATCCTTTTCTTCGGCGGCCTTGGCCAGATATTGATCGCGCAGGCGGAAAATGACTTCGGAATCGGTGACCTCCTGGCCTTCGGGACGCGGCTGGCCGGATTCGGAGCCGTTACCGAGAACTTCACCGCTCTGATTGTAGTAATACTGCACGAAAGTGCGCGACGTGTAGTCGGCGATGAAATCGAACTCGTCCCAAAGACGATTGAGCTCCTTCTGCCCCTTCTCGTCGAGGATCAACTCCATCAGAGGCCTGTCGTCGCGGTAGTAGCCCATGGTATTGTGATAGCCCGCGCTCAGGAAGCGGCCCTTGTCGTCGGAATCGTCGGGAAAGTAGCGGCCGCGCTCGCTCACGTAGAAGGTGTCGGGGAAAATGGACGCGAAGCGCGCGAAGGACGCTTCATACTTGCCGCGCTCGCCGGCCGGAACCACCAGGTCGGCGTCACCCGAGCGGGCCTTCGCCGAAAGTGCGGCCCAGCGCAGCGAAGCCTCCTGGTGAAGTCCGGGATAGTCGGGGATATGGGGCACGGGCGGCGGCGTATCGGTGTCGTTGAGCAGATCCGTGGGCTCGAAATCGCGGCGATGGGCGGCGAATTCGTCAAGCTTCCAGTTGAGGAGCGGCTGCGAACCCGCAGGCAAGCCCCTTACCACCGGGGCTCTGAACTCCATGGCGGTATGCCGGCGGATCTTCTCGACGAACTCCCGCATTTCCAGGCACTGCTCGCGCAGAGGAGTGCTTTTCGCGTCCAACTGGTTGGCATTTGGCACGGGCAGCGCCCGCCACATCGCCTGCAATTTGGCGACAGGCCCGACTTCCGTCTTGGCTTTCACCTCCGGCTCTTCCAGCAGCGGCCAGATCATCGCCAGATACTTGGCGCTGACCTTCGCGTCCGCCGCCGTGGAAGCCAGCGTCGCGTTCGGCTTGCCGAGAAGCCCGCGGTATCTATAGCGCCAGGCCGCCTCGAAATAGGCGGCGTAATCGGTGGGCTGGCGCTTATAGAAATCGACGATGCGCTGGATGGCGTAGCGGTCGCGGTCGGTCTCCACCAGCATGGGGTGCGGCGAGAAATCGAATCCGTCGGGCGTCAGCACCATGTGATCGCCCACTTCGCGCGCCGCCTTCAAATATTTATTGAGCAGCGCCGGCGACATAGTGAGCGACTCGCCGGAATTGTCGAAGCCCTCGGGATTGGCGGGGTCAACGGGAAATTCGCGCGTGGTCTGGAGGTCCACGCCGGTGAGATCGCGGATGGTGTAGTTGTACTCGGCGTTACTCAGACGGCGGGCCAGCACATCCCCGGGGTCGCCGGCGTTCTTACGCGCTTCCTCGGCGCGCATGGCCTTGATCCAGTCGATCACCTGTTGGCGCAGTTCCGCCGGGGGCTGCGGCATGCTCGACGGCGGCATCTCTTTCGCCGTGAGCCGGCCGGCGGCGAGAGCCCAGCGGGCATTGTCGCGGACCACCGAAGAGAGCGTGGTATAGGATTCCAGATCGAACTGCGCGGCGGGCGAGTCGCCGCTATGGCAGGCGACACAGTATTTCTCCACGAAGGGGCGGACAGTTTGGGCGAATTGCTGCTCCAGTCCGGGATCGGCGGTTTGCGCGCCGCGCGCGGCGACAATCGCGGCAAGAACGAAGAAGTAGCGACGCAGCATCGATCTCCAGTGCCCAACAGTTGTTAACAATTATAGAATGAGCCGCGGCCGCAAGGGAGTGCATCTGGGCCCGAAGGGCCGGAGCGAGTTCCGCTCGCTTGGACAAGCTGAAGCATGTCCCACGTGGGGTAAGCTTTAGCTTGCCCAGCCGGGCGCCAGCCCGGCATTGGCCTGCCGTGCATTTGGTAGGTTAGAAACACCGATTCGAATCGCCTTATGCGCGCCTTTCTTACGCTCCTCGCCGCCACCTCCGCATGCGCCCAGAGCTTCACCCCACAGACCAGTGGGACGCAAGCCGCTCTGCGCGGCGTCTGGGCCGTCAACGAACAGATCGTCTGGGCCAGCGGCGCCCACGGAACCTACCTCCGCACCATCGATGGCGGAGCGCACTGGAGCACCGCGGCCGTCCCCGGCGCCGAGGCTCTCGATTTCCGCGACGTGCAGGGAGTTGACGCCGATACCGCGTACTTGCTCAGCATCGGCACGGGTCCGAGCTCGCGTGTCTATAAAACTACTGACGGTGGCGCGCACTGGGTGCTCTCCCTGCAGAATCGCGACGCCGAAGGCTTCTTCGACGAGATGGCGTTCTGGAATCCGCGGCATGGCATCCTGGTGGGCGACCAGGTGGACGGCCAGATGGTGGTGATGGTCACCGAGGACGGCGGCGCCAATTGGCAGCGCATGAAAATGCCGCCGGCCCTTCCGGGCGAGGGCGCGTTCGCGGCCAGCGGCACAGGCATCGCCGTGCTGGGCGGCCGCGATGTGTGGATCGGCACCGGCGGCCGCGCAACCGCGCGCGTCTACCACTCGTCCGACGGCGGCCACAGCTGGACGGTGGGGTTGGTGCCGATTCGCGCCGATTCCGCCAACGCCGGCGTCTTCTCGCTGGCGTTTTCGGATTCCAGGCACGGGATCGCCGTCGGCGGCGATTACTCCAAGCCCAACGAAGCCGCCGGCAATATCGCGCTGACGGCCGATGGTTGCCAGACGTGGTTTGCGGCGACCACCCCGCCGAGGGGTTTCCGGTCGGCCGTCGCCTATCTGCCCGATCGCAAGATCTGGATCGCCGTCGGCACATCGGGTTCCGATATCTCCGCCGACGATGGCAAGAACTGGAAACCCATCGACACTGGAAATTACAACGCGGTGAGCTTCGCTTCCAGCAACGCGGGCTGGGCCGTCGGGCCTGGAGGGAAGATCGCCAGATTCACGATGCAATAATGAGATCCCGCACTTTCCGAGCAGCGACCGTGAGGGATTGAATCATGGCCCGAAGGGCCAGGAGCGAGCTCCGCTCGCTTGGACAAGCTGAAGCTTATCCCACAAAAGCGCCGGCCTTTCAGATGTGGGGTAAGCTTTAGCTTGCCCAGAGCCGGGCATTGGTTCCTGCGAGTGGCCCGCGGATTCAAACGTGCCATTTCCAACCCTGTTTCTAACTCGCGCGCGGAGACGATTCTCCGCTATCTCGGGAACCTTACCCTCCGTGTCCTCCGTCGCCACCGTGAACTCCGGTTTTGCATTCGACCTCGTTTTTCTCCGTGTCTCGGTGCCTCCGTGGTGAACATCCTTTTCCCCTTCCTTTACTTTGTGCTCCTTGGAATGGTACGCTAAGTGTCTCATAATGCGTACAGTTGACTTGATCCAGCGTAAGCGCGACGGGAAAGAGCTCGCTCCCGAGGAGATTGAGTTCCTGGTGGAAGGTTACACTTCCGGCGAAATTCCCGACTACCAGATGTCGTCTTTCTTGATGGCCGTCTTCTTCTCGGGTATGTCCGACCGCGAAGTCAGCCGCCTCACGGAATGCATGCTGCGCTCCGGCGACACGGTAAATTTGTCGGCCGTCCCGGGTATAAAAGTGGACAAACATTCCACCGGCGGCGTGGGCGATAAGACGAGTTTCATCGTCGCGCCGCTGGCCGCCGCCGCGGGAGTGGTGGTACCCATGATGTCCGGGCGCGCGCTCGGCCACACTGGCGGCACGCTGGACAAGCTCGAATCCATTCCCGGCTTCCGCACCAACCTCACCGCGCCGGAGTTCGAAAAGCAACTGGCCGAATTGGGCCTGTGCTTCATCGGGCAGACGGACCGGTTGGCGCCCGCGGACCGCAAACTGTATGCCCTGCGCGACGTGACCGCGACGGTCGAATCGATCCCCCTGATTTCGTCTTCCATCATGTCGAAGAAACTGGCCGAAGGCGTGGACGCCCTGGTGCTCGATGTCAAGGTCGGCAGCGGCGCCTTCATGAAGAAGCAGGTGGATGCCCGCCGGCTGGCGCAGACCATGGTGGGAATCGGCCGCCGCCTGGATAAGAAGGTTCAGGCGCTCATCACCAATATGAATCAGCCGCTGGGCTATGCCGTCGGCAACGCGCTCGAAGTGATGGAGGCGTCGCAGACGCTACAGAATGCCGGCCCGGCCGATCTGACCAAGCTGTCGCTGGAACTGGCGGCGCGCATGATCTTCCTCGGCAAGAAAGCCGAATCGCTGGACGAAGCCCGCCGCATCGCCGAGCAGCACCTGGTGGATGGCTCCGGCTACAAGAAACTCAAGCAGGTGGTGGCGGCGCAGGGCGGCAATCCGCAGGCCCTCGACAAATTCGAACTGCTGCCCAACGCCACCGGGATGCGCGAAGTCGCCTCGCCGCGCGGCGGCTATGTCACTTCGATCAACGCCGAAGATATCGGCACCGCCTCCAATATGATCGGCGCCGGCCGCGATAAGAAGGAAGACTCCATCGACCCGGCGGTCGGCATCATTCTCGAAGTGAAGACCGGCGAGAAAGTGGACGCCGGATCGGTGTTGTGCCGTCTTTACTACACCAAGGAAGACCGCGTGGATGAAGCGGCCGAAATGGTGGAAGACGCCTTCCGGATTTCCGGCCAGAAGCCCGAAGAGCGCGAGCTCATTTTGGAAGTAGTTGGGTAATGGCGCGGTTTACAGGCTTCATCGGTTTGGTGGTGATCCTGGCCGTGGCGTGGCTGTTTTCCGCGCATAAACGGGCCATCAAACTGAGCATTCTGGCCTGGGGGGTCTCCTTACAGTTCGCCTTTGCCCTGCTGGTGCTGAAGACGGATTTCGGCAAAGTCTTTCAAGCCATCGGCGCCGGCGTGAATAACATGCTGGGCTATGTGCAGGCCGGCACCAGCTTCATGTTCGGTCCGCTCGGCGTCCCGGACGGCCCTTATGGCGTGATCTTCGCGTTTCAGGTGCTCTCCATCATCATCTTCATCGCATCCTTCTTCTCCATCCTGTATTACCTCGGCGTGATGCAGTGGATCGTAAAGGGCATGGCCATCGTGATGCAGAAGGTGATGGGCGTGAGCGGCGCGGAGTCGCTGAACGTTGCCGCCAGCATCTTCATGGGACAGACGGAAGCGCCCCTCACCATCAAGCCGTTCCTGGAAGGATTGACGGAATCGGAGCTTTTCACCATCATGACCAGCGGCATGGCGCACGTGTCGGGGTCGGTGATGGCGGCCTACGTAATGGTGGCGCATGTCTCCATCACGCACCTGCTGACCGCGGTAATCATGACCGCGCCGGCCACCATCATGTTGTCCAAGATCTTCATTCCCGAGACCGGCAAACCGGCGACCGCGGGCAAAGTCGAAATCAAAGTCGAGAAGACCGCCGTGAACGTGATCGATGCCGCCGCCCAGGGCGCGCACGACGGCCTGTTTCTGGCCCTCAACGTGGGCGGCATGCTGATCGCCTTCCTGGCGCTCATCGCCATGCTGAACGGCATTCTCGGATGGGTGCACACGCTGCCGGCGATGGGCTGGCTGCCGGGTTCCCTGCAAGGCATTTTCGGCGTGGTCTTCGCGCCGATCGCATGGATCCTGGGCGTGGCGTGGAAAGACTGCTCTGCTATCGGCAACTTGTTGGGGACGCGCCTGGTGACCAACGAATTCGTGGCGTTCGTGGACCTGGGCAAAATCAAAGGGACGCTCGATCCGAAATCGTTCATCATCGCCACCTACGCGCTGTGCGGGTTCGCCAATTTCAGCTCCATCGCGATTCAGATTGGCGGCATCGGCGGCCTCGCGCCGTCGCGGAAATCGGACCTCGCGCGTCTCGGTCTGCGCGCCGTCGCCGCGGGCACCATGGCCAATTTTATGTCGGCCTGCATTGCCGGAATGATTTTGTGATTGCTGAAGCCAAAAGCCTGATCGAGAGCCGGACGCCGCTGCGTCCGAAGATCGCCGTAGTGCTCGGCAGCGGTCTGAGCGCGTTCGCCGAGGAATTGACCTGCCGCACCGAGATGCTTTACAGAGAGATTCCCGGCTGGCCATGCTCGACTGCGGTGGGGCACCCCGGCAGGTTGGTCATCGGTAAATTGGGCAATGTAGAGGTAGCCGTGATGGCTGGCCGCGCCCATCTCTACGAAGGGTATTCGCCCTCGCAAGTCACATTCGGTGTGCGCGTGCTGCGCGCGCTCGGCATACGGTCGGTGGTATTCACCAATGCCGCCGGCGGCATCAACCTGGCCTACGAACAGGGCGGCCTGGTGCTGATTTCCGACCACATCAATCTGCAGGGCGCGAATCCGCTCGTGGGCCCGAACGACGAATCGCTGGGGCCGCGCTTTCCCGATATGTCGGACGTCTACTCGCGGGATTATCGCGCCCTCGCCAAAGAAGTGGCGTTTGACTTGTGCGTGCCGATCTCCGAAGGAGTGTACGCGGCAATGTTGGGGCCGAGTTATGAGACGCCGGCGGAGATACGCTTTCTCCGCATCATCGGCGCCGACCTGGTAGGCATGTCGACAGCGCTCGAGGCGACCGAGGCGAACCACGCCGGAATGAAGGTACTCGGCATCTCCTGCGTGACGAACATGGCAGCGGGAGTGATTCCCGCGTCGCGATTGATACACGAAGAAGTGCTGGAAGCCGGCGCCGCGGTGCGCGGCACTCTGGTGCGATTCCTGAAGGCCCTGGTGCCGAGGCTGGTGGCATCGTGATGTTCACCACAGAGGCACAGAGACACGGAGAAAACAAAGTCAAAGGCCAAACCCGAGGGCGCGGAGGCGGCAGAGGCCACAGAGGCATAGGGTTCCCGGGGTATCGGGGAGGTGCTGGAAGCTGGCACCGCGGTGCGCGGTATTCTGGTGCGGCGTTCACTGCAGAGACACGGAGACACGGAGAAAAAAAAGTGAAGTGCCAAACCCGAGCGCACGGAGGCGGCAGAGATCACCGAGGCGCAGGGCCGGGGTCTCAGCGTCCTGGTAGCAGCGCCTCACGAAACGCTGCCGCGAACCGGGAATTCCTCGGGATAACGCGCCCTCCGTGCTCTTCGCAATCTCTGTGCGCGAACCACGGGAAGAAACGGCGATCTCGTAACTCCGGGCCAGCCTTCTTTGGTTCTCTGTGTCTCTGTGCCTCCGTGGTGAACTAAGAAATGGACCCCCTCATCACCGCCGC